>JABLTQ010067710.1_pt1 | contig 85314 bp, 65 predicted proteins | sample 7160101 | NCBI WGS metagenome assembly JABLTQ01 (sample SAMN14651228, study PRJNA627086) | human gut metagenome | isolation source: feces | host: Homo sapiens | reverse complement strand
GGCATGTATTCTAACCAACTGAACTAACGCACCATTAAGTTTTGATTTTGCTGCTTTCTCTCTCGATTGCGGTTGCAAAGGTACAACTATTTTTCGTATCTGCAATATTTTTGGCATTATTTTTTCCGGAAAATCACTCTTTTCTTTCTTCCCGCAAACAGCAAGCCAGCTTTTTTGTCAAAACAAACGGATTTAAATCAAACTTTATGTCATAAATATTAGCACATTAATTATAATTCGTTATTTTTGCAACCATATTTATTTTAATAAGGAAAGTCGACCAACTATGAAGGTAGCTATCATAAAATACAATGCCGGAAATCTGTTTTCTGTAGACTATGCGCTGAAAAGACTGGGCATAGAACCAACGATTACAGCAGACAAAGAAACGCTGCGAGGAGCAGACAAAGTGATTTTTCCCGGAGTAGGTGAAGCAGAAACAACCATGAAGCATTTGAAGGCAACCGGACTGGATCAGCTCATCAAAGACTTGAAACAACCGGTACTGGGAATATGTCTGGGCATGCAGCTGCTTTGCCGGCACTCAGAGGAAGGAAACACAGACTGCTTGGGGCTGTTCGACATTGACGTGAAAAAGTTCCAGTCGCAAAGACACGAAGATAAAGTTCCGCACATGGGATGGAACACGATTCAAGACACAGGCAGCGATTTGTTCAAAGGCTTCGACAAAGAAGAGTTTGTATATTTCGTGCACAGCTATTATGTACCGCTCAACGCATATACGGCTGCAACCACCCAATACATCCTTCCATTCAGCGCCGCATTGCACAAGGACAATTTCTATGCCACCCAATTTCATCCGGAAAAGAGCGGGACGGCGGGGGCAAGAATATTGGCCAACTTTCTGAATCTTTAAACAACCACCTAAAATCCGCACAACATGATTGAACTGATACCTGCCATTGACATCATCGACGGAAAATGCGTCCGCCTTTCCAAAGGAGAATACGACTCAAAAAAAGTCTACAACGAAAATCCGCTGGAAGTGGCAAAAGAATTTGAAGCGAACGGCCTGAAACGTCTTCACGTGGTAGATCTGGACGGAGCCGCCTCAAAACATATAGTCAACTACCGGACACTGGAACAATTGGCCGGACACACGTCACTGACTATCGACTTTGGAGGAGGAATCAAAACCGATGACGACCTGCACATCGCTTTCGATTCGGGAGCACAAATGGTCACGCTTGGAAGCATTGCCATAAAGAACCCGGAACTCTTTGAAAGATGGCTCAAGACATACGGAAACGAACGCATTATCTTGGGAGCAGATGCAAAAAACGGCAAAATTGCCGTAAGCGGATGGAAAGAGGAAAGCGAAACGGAACTGATGGATTTTCTTGCCCGGTACATCACCAAAGGAGTAAGCAAGGTCCTTTGCACAGATATCAGCCGGGACGGCATGATGGAAGGCCCCGCAACCGACCTCTACCGCGAAATCATGCAAGCTCATCCTGACATCCACCTGATAGCAAGCGGCGGAGTGAGCAACATTGATGATATATACAGACTGGACGAGGCGGGAATCCCTGCCGTCGTGTTCGGAAAAGCAATTTATGAGGGACGGATCCGGCTGAAGGAACTGACCTCTCTCCTATTATAATATAAAACCGGCCATGCTAGCAAAACGCATTATCCCATGCCTGGACATCAAGGATGGACAGACAGTGAAAGGGACCAACTTCGTCAATCTGCGCCAGGCAGGCGATCCGGTGGAACTCGGAAAAGCTTACAGCGCACAAGGTGCCGACGAACTGGTTTATCTGGACATAACAGCCAGTCATGAAGGCAGAAAGACCTTCACGGAACTGGTCAAACGAATCGCTTCGGAAATTGACATCCCGTTCACCGTAGGAGGAGGGATTAACGAACTTGCCGACGTAGACCGGCTTCTGAATGCCGGAGCCGACAAAGTATCGGTCAATTCAGCCGCTATCCGTTCTCCGCAGCTTATAGACGAAATCGCCAAACATTTCGGCTCGCAAGTGTGCGTCGTGGCCATTGATGCCCGACAAACCCCACAAGGATGGAAATGTTACCTCAACGGGGGACGGGTTGAAACCGAACGGCAGCTTTTCGAATGGGCGCACGAAGCCAACGACCGCGGGGCTGGAGAAATACTTTTCACCAGCATGGACCATGACGGAGTGAAAACAGGATACGCCAACGAAGCCTTGGCAAAACTTTCTGATTTGCTCACAATACCTGTCATCGCATCAGGAGGAGCCGGAAAAATGGAACACTTCCGCGACGCTTTCTCAAAAGGAAAAGCCGATGCGGCACTGGCTGCAAGCGTTTTTCACTTCGGAGAAATTCCAATACCCGAACTAAAAAAGTATCTTTGCCGTGAAGGCATCAACATAAGAATATAATTAAAAAACAGAACATATATGATGGAACTAGATTTCGATAAAATGGACGGCCTGATTCCGGCCATAATCCAGGACAACAGCACACAGAAAGTACTGATGCTGGGATTCATGAATAAAGAAGCTTACGAAAAGACTGTCGAAACAGGCAAAGTAACCTTTTTCAGCCGCACGAAAAAACGCCTCTGGACCAAGGGAGAAGAAAGCGGAAACTTTCTGAACGTCGTGTCCATCAAAGCCGACTGCGACAACGACACCCTGCTGGTCATGGCAAATCCGTGCGGACCGGTCTGCCACAAGGGAACGGATACATGCTGGGGAGAAAAAAATGAGCAGGACATCATGTTTCTGAAAGAACTGCAAGACTTCATAGACAAACGCCACGAAGAAATGCCTGAAAACTCATACACAACCAGCCTTTTCAAGTCGGGCGTAAACAAAATGGCACAGAAAGTTGGCGAAGAAGCCGTGGAAACAATCATCGAAGCATGCAACGGCACAGACGAACGGCTTATTTATGAAGGAGCAGATCTGCTTTACCACCTGATCGTGCTGCTCACCTCGAAAGGCTACCGCATCGAAGACCTGGCACGGGAACTGAAAGAACGCCACAGTGCAACCTGGAAAAAACATTGATTCGGGTGTGAATATGGAGAACCAGACAATCATATCGTATAAAAATGTAGAAATCGAACTTCAAGGCCAGATTATCCTGACAGGAATCGACTTCGAACTGAAACAAGGAGAATTCGTCTATCTGATCGGAAAAGTGGGAAGCGGAAAGTCTACATTCCTCAAAACCATCTATGGAGAAGTAGAGATAAAGCAGGGCGAGGCCAACGTGCTGGGACACGACATGCAGAGCATCAGACAAAAAGACATCCCCTCCCTCCGAAGAAGGCTGGGAATCGTTTTCCAGGATTTCCAACTGCTGACAGACCGGACTGTGTATGAAAACCTGAAGTTCGTTCTGAAAGCGACCGGATGGAAAAACAAGATGGAAATCGAAAACCGGATTCAGGAAGTGCTGACACAAGTAGGCATGGAAACCAAAGGATACAAAATGCCAAACGAGCTGTCGGGAGGAGAACAGCAGCGCATTGTCATTGCGCGGGCGATACTCAACAGGCCGGACATTATTCTCGCTGATGAACCGACCGGCAATCTGGATGCGGAAACCGGACGGAAAATCGTGGAACTGCTGAAAGAAATATGCAGCCAGGGATCGGCCATCATCATGACGACCCACAACCTGAATCTGCTGAACGAATTTCCAGGGAAAGTATACCGGTGCGAACAACACCGCTTCAATCCAATGCACAATTCATAAAAAAGACAAAGCAGGAAATGATTTTTACCCGAAAAAACCGGCAATCAGCAATTTATTCGTAAATTTGCGGCAAATTATATTCACAAACAATTAAATTCGAAACGTAAAATGAAAGTTTTAAAGTTTGGAGGAACATCGGTAGGTTCTGCACAAAGAATGAAAGATGTTGCCAAATTAATTACTGACGGCGAACAGAAAATTGTAGTTCTTTCCGCCATGTCGGGAACAACCAACACACTAGTTGAAATTTCGGATTATCTGTACAAGAAAAATCCAGAGGGCGCGAATGAAATCATCAACAGACTGGAGGCCAAATACAAACAGCATATTGATGAGTTATATTCTACGGAAGAATATAAACAGAAGACCCTGGAATTTGTCAAAGCTGTATTCGACTATATTCGCTCATACACCAAAGATATCTTCACTTTGTTCGAAGAAAAAGTAATCCTGGCTCAAGGAGAAATAATCTCTACGAACATGGTTACCAACTACCTGTGCGAACAGGGAGTGAAAGCCGTACTGATTCCGGCGCTTGAGTTCATGCGCACGGACAAGAACGGCGAACCTGACCTGACTTATATCCGCGAAAAGCTTGACGCGCAGCTAGAAGCGAACGCCGGATATGAAATATACATTACACAAGGATTCATCTGCCGCAACGCTTATGGAGAAATCGACAACCTGCAGCGCGGCGGAAGCGACTATACCGCCTCACTTATCGGAGCGGCAATCAATGCTTCTGAAATCCAGATCTGGACTGACATCGACGGCATGCATGACAACGATCCGCGTATCGTGGACAAAACGTCGCCGGTACGCCAGCTTCATTTTGAAGAAGCTGCAGAACTGGCCTATTTCGGAGCAAAAATCCTGCATCCCACTTGTGTACAGCCAGCCAAATATGCAAATATCCCTGTACGCCTGCTCAACACGATGGAACCGTCGGCTCCGGGAACGCTGATTTCAAACGACACAGAAAAGGGAAAAATCAAGGCTGTTGCCGCCAAGGACAACATCACGGCAATTAAAATCAAGTCAAGCCGTATGCTGCTTGCACACGGATTCCTCCGCAAGGTCTTTGAGATATTCGAAAGCTACCAGACAGCCATTGATATGGTCTGCACTTCCGAGGTGGGTGTGTCGATGTCGATAGACAATACCAAACACCTGAATGAAATCGTAAACGACCTGAAAAAATACGGAACAGTTACGGTAGACGATGACATGTGCATTGTCTGCGTCGTGGGTGATTTAGAATGGGAAAATGTCGGCTTCGAAGCCAAAGCGCTTGATGCCATGCGCGATATTCCGGTGCGCATGATTTCATACGGAGGCAGCAACTACAATATTTCGTTCCTGATCCGTGAGTCGGACAAGCAACGTGCACTCCAGTCATTAAGCGACGTGCTTTTCAATCACAAATAAACCACTCACATGATGTGACATGCGGAGCGGATGAAACGGTTGACTGCCGCATCATCCGCTCTTTTTGCAAAGCCTCCTTTTCAACGGCAAGAAATTACGCCGGACCAGACACAAAGCAACGGAGCCAATAAAACATCCGTTTTACTGCGAACAAGCGGCAACGCGTTCTGACTTATAGCAATACATTATACAAAACAAGTAAATTTAAAGACATATGAAAGGAACATTCCCCGTAAACAAATTCCGCGAACTGGAAACTCCGTTTTATTACTACGACACGAACTTGCTGCGCAATACGCTCAAGACCATCAGTTCCGAAGCCGGGAAATATGGCAAATATCACGTGCATTATGCCGTGAAAGCAAACGCAAATCCAAAAATCCTTAGCATCATACGCGAAAGCGGACTGGGCGCCGACTGCGTAAGCGGAGGAGAAATCAAGGCGGCCATCAAAGCCGGATTCCCTGCCGGCAAGATTGTCTTTGCCGGAGTGGGCAAAACAGACAAGGAGATTAACCTTGCACTTGATTACGATATCTTCTGCTTCAACGTAGAGTCTGTTCCCGAACTGGAAGTCATCAACGAACTTGCAGCAGCTAAAAACAAGACGGCGCGCGTCGCTTTCCGGATCAATCCGGACGTAGGAGCACACACACATGCCAACATCACAACCGGACTGGCGGAAAACAAGTTCGGAATCAGCATGAAAGACATGGATTACGTCATCGACCGTGCGCTGGAAATGAAGAACGTCAAATTCTGCGGGCTGCACTTCCATATTGGCTCGCAAATCATGGATATGGGGGATTTCATCGCTCTCTGCAACCGCATAAACGAACTTCAGGAGAAGCTTTATGCACGCCAGATCATTGTAGAACACATCAATGTGGGAGGAGGTCTGGGAATCGACTATATGCATCCGAACCGACAGGCTGTCCCTGCTTTTGCCGAATATTTCGAAACATACCACAAACACCTGCGGCTGCGTCCGCAACAGACGCTGCACTTCGAACTGGGACGATCGGTTGTAGGCCAATGCGGAAGCCTGATTACAAAAGTAATCTACGTAAAGCAAGGGACAAACAAACAGTTTGCCATCGTTGATGCAGGCATGACGGACCTCATCCGCCCGGCACTGTACCAGGCATACCATAAAATCGAAAACATCACATCGGAAGAGCCCGCAGAGGCATACGATGTCGTGGGGCCGATCTGCGAATCATCCGATGTATTCGGAAAGGCCATCGACCTGAACAAGGCCCGCCGCGGCGACCTTTTCGCCATCCGCTCGGCCGGTGCCTACGGGGAAATCATGGCATCAGGATACAACTGCCGCCCGCTGCCTCAAAGCTATACATCCGATGAACTGGTATAATCCCGGCATCATCTGTTATTGTCATTGAACAGTTCAAAGGTAAATTTGCATCCTACAGATGTAAATTTACCTTTTTCATTTCCGATAAAGATACCGGCATCGAATATATGCGTGGCAAAGCCGTATCCGAATTCCAAATAAGGATTCAGATGAGGCATGAAAAGAACGCCCGCATAGATGCGCTCCTTCTGCACAAACGAAAGCAGCTTGCTCACTGGATAAAGAAGAATAAACGGAGCCTCATAAGTAAAGTTTCCCCGTATATAATGGCTTGAAGCGTTATACCAGCGGCCATCAAGCGTCTGAAAAGTTCCTCCGATGTCATCATTCCACCCCTGAGGAAGATTCAGATTGGAGAAATGCGCATAATCGACGAAATACATATCCGACTGGTCTGTAAACATACCCCCACCTACATGATACGAAAGTGAGCGCACATTGCGCAAACGGATATTCTGCTCAATGGAAAGTTCTATCCGCTCGTATGTTCCCGAGTTCTTCAACAGACGGATGCCCCTTTCATAGTCCAGCATGAAAGTCGGATAAAGAGAGCCGACATTGATTTTCCGCTTTCCGTTCATATAGTAATACATGCCCGGAGTCCATTCCACACGGATGCGGGGAGCGAAACTGTTGTATTTGGAACGGACCCGCGTTTCCACTTCCGGCGTGCTTTTCGTATAACGCCAGTGCATAGAAAGTCCGGTCCACAGACGAAGGCCGTTGACAATCTCGAAGTTGTGCGACACGTCCACATAGATGTCCTTGAAATAGTCAAGTTCAAGTCCGTCAAAAGAAAACGTACTGTCAGGCATCTGCTCCAGCTGGTCAAGCACCACACTGCTGTAAATCCGGTTACCGTTTCCGGCATGAAGCTCAAAGGCACCGTGTCTTGCCGGATTGTACACATACTCCACATCCACCTTTCCATACAATTCCTTCTTCGTAAAGTTGAAGCCTATTTGCGGAGCAATACGCAGAAGCTTGCCGTCATGAAACAGTTTATTGTACTTAAACACTTGCCGGTAGGAGATTCCATTGCGGTGGCTGTAGCTCACGAGCAGGGGATTGATGATAGGCGAACAGGATATGTTGCCCACCTTCGAGAGGTCTACGTTATAGCTGCTGATGAGGGCATCTCCGATCTGCCCCCAGAATACAAGGCTTTTCTTCAGCGGCCCTTCGGCTTTAGAGGAATCAGCCTTGTGCGTCCGCAGCCTGTAATCCAAGCTTTTGTACAGCGAATCCTCCGCCGCTTCCAAAGGAATGGGACGGATACGGTCGAACGAATCTCTCAACATGACCAGACTGCTAGTGTCAGAAGTCAGCGTGTAAGAAGCGGTCAAGTCATAATCACTTTTGTTTTTCCGCGGTATAATTTCTTCGCCCGGCTTGCGGAACACTACCTCCGTATATTTCATCCATCCCGTATAGCGCATTTCAAGGTGATTGCGGAGAAACTTGAAATGCAGGTCAAGATCCATCACAGCCGGCAGATACCTGGTCTTTTCCGTATTGCCCATTTGCATCGCTATCCGAAATCCAACCAGATCATATTTCCCCGACAAGTCCAGATAACGGATGGTCCAGGCGGCCGACGAAACCCATATCACCCCTTCAACCAGCTGCGTGCTCTTGTACCGCGGAGTAACCCTGATCTTGTAGACAGGTCCGCCAGCCTGATACACCACATCCTCCAACGCATAGCGATAATGCATCCGCGCTTCACGATTGAACGGCGATATAAGGCGGTCGCCCATAAGCGAAGGCGCATAGATATTGAAGCGCATATAGTCGATGATGTCAAAAGCCTCTCCGCGCACGCTGGGAAACGTGGTAGACACGGCCCTCACCTTCCGGTCTATAATATTCGGAGCCGTGAAATGCAGGTCGCTGACCGATTCATAAAGATATTCCTTCACGCCCTTTTCAAGGCGGAACATCGACGGCAAATATTTGATTATCCGATTCTGCTTATGCACTTTCAGGTTGCCTTTAAGATACAACTCGCTCTTATAGCTTTTCACCTTCGAGGCATGTTCCGCAGCAGCGTCAAATATATGGTTCAACACCGAATCGGGTGTAATCCGGGAATTATTGTTCCCGCCGCCAAACGTTCCCCCTCTCGCCGGAACGGCAATGAAGCCAAACGCCAGCGCTGCCACCAAAGCCAATATGTTAAAAATTCTGATTCGGCACATAATCAGTGACAAATATATAACAAAGCCACATTTTAAAGGCATTTTTTACAATGAAAAAAGAATATTTTAAAGATATTCTTACTACCTTTGTGCCATATAACATGGTTTTGTAACATCTTATGGTAAAAAAGGAACTAACAGAAACTGAAATTGCCGAAAGCATACCCGATTTATGGCAACCTTTGACGCAAGCTCAAAAAGAGTTGCTCGCAAAGAACTTTACAATTCAAAAATACAAAAAAAACGAAACGATTTATTGCGAGGGGGAAACGCCGGAAAACTTGATGTGCCTGCTGAGCGGAAAAGTAAAAATATACAAAGACGGAGTAGGCGGGAGAAGCCAGATTATCCGCGTCATCAAGAACAAGGAGTATTTCGCCTATCGGGCGTATTTTGCCAAAGAAAATTTCGTAACTGCCGCGGCTGCATTCGAGCCGTGCACCATCTGTCTGATTCCTATGCCTGTCATTGTCGAACTCATACTCGACAATGCCCAGCTGGCCATGTTCTTCATCAAACAACTGTCGAAAGATTTGGGCATTTCTGACGAACGGACAGTCAACCTTACCCAAAAACACATTCGCGGACGTCTGGCTGAATCGCTGCTGTTCCTGAAAGAAACATACGGTGTAGAAGAAGACCAATGCACGCTCAGCATCTACCTCTCAAGAGAAGATCTCGCCAACCTGTCGAACATGACAACGTCCAACGCCATACGCACCTTGTCGAACTTTGCGTCGGAAAAGCTCATCACCATCGACGGCCGTAAAATAAAAATCATCGATGAAGAAAAGCTGAAAAAAATAAGCAAGATCGGCTGATACATCCTTCTTCAGACAAACCATCAGAACACATAAAAACGAACGCAAAGGCACAAAGCCGCAGGAAACGCAAACAAGCTGTTCCAGTAAAAATACGCCGAACTTTGTGCCCTTGTGTCCGAAAGCCGCACCTGCGTCACCGGCCTTCGTCCAATGCACACTGGCGCAAAGCCTTGCAAAGCTGGTCGGGGCATGAAGTTTCTTTGTTTCCGCAACGAATCCCATCCAGGCGCCTGACCACTTCATCTACAGGCATCCCTTTGACCAGCGCACTTATTCCTTTCAGATTTCCATTGCAGCCTCCCGTATAACGGACATCCTTCACGATGCCGTTTTCTACTTCCACATCAATGCATGTGCTGCAAGTTCCCTGAGTTTTATAGCTTATCTTCATCTCTGCCAATTATACGATTCAACATTTGTCTTTGCCAATCACGAACCGGAATATGACAAAAGCTGCTTCAAATCATTTTCACGCGTTTGAAACAGCTCCTGCCTATCGGTTATCCAACAAAAATCACTCTTCGTCTTCTTCCGGCTTCATGTTTGTATAAACAGTCTGCACATCATCAAACTCTTCCAGGCGTTCAACCATCTTATTGATTGTTTCGCGCTGTTCCGGAGTCACATCTTTCTGGTCATTGGGAATGTACGTAAACTCACCGCCGACATCCTCAAAACCGCTTTCCTCGAGATGCTTCTGTATGGCAGCATAACTCTTCGGATCGCCGTAGATCGTGATAGTGCCTTCTTCCGGATCCTCGTCATATTCATCCTCAACGCCGTAATCGATCAGGTCCAGAATCAGTTCTTCCATATCAATGCCTTCCTTCTTCTTGAAAGTGAACACACACTTATGGTCGAACAGGAAAGCCAAAGAACCTGTGGTACCCAGGTTTCCGCCGAACTTGTTGAATACAGAACGCACATCGGCAACCGTACGTGTCGTGTTGTCTGTCAGCGTATCAACAAACACAGCCACACCGTGAGGGCCGTACCCTTCGTAAGTCATTCCTTTGTATTCGCTCTGATCCTTGCCCATCGCATTCTTGATGGCACGCTCAATGTTGTCCTTCGGCATATTCTCGCGCTTGCAAGTGGCGATAACCGAACGCAAAGTCGGATTGTTTTCCGGTTCCGGTCCTCCAGCCTTCACTGCAATAGCGATTTGCTTGCCCAGACGAGTAAATGTTTTGGCCATGTGGCCCCATCTTTTCAGTTTTGTAGCTTTTCTATATTCAAACGCTCTTCCCATTGGATTTTATTTTTTATTATTTTTTGAAGTTATAGTTTCTTCCGGTTGTTTCAGCTGCGGGCCACCGTTTATCTCAGTTTGGCATCCAGCTTATTTTCAAGATTCTGAACCAGTTTCTGCATGAACTTGTCGATCTGCTTGTCGTTCAGAGTCGCATTTTCGTCCTGAAGCACGAAACTTACGGCATAGCTCTTCTTGCCCGCTTCCAGATTCTTGCCCTCATAAACGTCAAACAGTTCCACGCTCTTCAGCAGCTTCCTGTCGGTTTCGTAAGCAATCTTCTCGATCTCCGCAAATTGCGTTTTCTTGTCGATCAGCAGGGCCAGGTCACGTTTCACGGCCGGGAATTTGGATATTTCCTTATAAGCAACCGCATTGTTTCTGACAGCCTTCATCAGTTCCGTCCAGTTCAGGTCGGCATAATATACTTCGTTGTCGATGTCGAACTTCTTCTGTATCTTCTTGTGGAGCACGCCCAGCGTAGCGAGCAGCTTTCCTCCGCGCGTATGCACGGACAAGGCAGCCGAATAGATATCATCCGCCAGATTGCCGAACACCACAGTTCCGAAGTTTACACCCAAACGGCGGAAGATGTTCAGCACATAAGCCTTCAGTTCGTATACTGAAGAATCTTCGTCCGGATGAGCCCACGAATTGCTAACCCGCTTGCCGGTCACCCACAGGCCGAGATGGAATTCTTCAGAATAAGGAGCCAACGCCTTTTCAGGATTCCTTTTCTCTGCATGATAATGGTAGCAGTTTCCAAACTCGAAGAACTTCAGGTCCGCATTCTTGCGGTTCGCGTTATGGCAGATGCTTTCCAGTCCGCCGAAAAGAAGGGTAGCGCGCAGCACGTTCAGGTCATTGCTCAGCGGATTCATCACATGAACCAGGTTTTCCGGACTGTAAGTTTCCAGACCCTCATAATAAGCGGAAGCCGTCAGCGAGTTGTTCAGAATCTCATTGAAGCCGCAACCGACAAGCTGTTCCGAAATCAGGTTCTGCAGCTTGTTCGACTTGTCGTATTCGCCTTTTACGTTCAGGCTCGACTTCAACGCAGTCGGAATCTCCACGTTGTTATATCCATAGATACGCAGAATATCTTCAACCACATCGCAAGGGCGGTTTACGTCTACACGGTAAGGAGGAACCAACAACGACAAGCCCTCTTCCGTTTCCCCGGCAATTTTCATCTCAAGGCTCGATACGATACGTTTGACCGTATCTTTCGGAATATCTTTACCGATCAACCCGTTTACATAGGCATATGTCAGCTCTACGGGGAAGTCGGCAATCGGAGCCGGATAATTGTCCTTGATTTCAGAGGCGATTTCTCCTCCCGCCAGTTCTTTCACCAGCAGAGCTGCCTCCTTCAGGGCATAAATCGTGGCGTTAGGATCGATGCCGCGCTCAAAGCGGAACGAAGAGTCGGTGCTCAGTCCATGACGGCGGGCGGTCTTACGCACCCAGGTAGGATGGAAATAGGCACTTTCGAGGAACACATCTTTAGTCTGTTCGGTCGTGCCCGAATCCAGTCCGCCGAAAACTCCGGCGATGCACATCGGCTCTTCCGCGTTGCATATCATCAGGTCACGGTCGGAAAGCGTCCGCTCCACCTCGTCCAGCGTAACGAACTTGGTTCCTTGGGGAACAGTCTTGACAACAATCTTGCCGCCTTTTATCTTGTCGGCGTCAAAACAGTGCATCGGCTGTCCGTAGGCATGCAGAATATAGTTTGTGATGTCCACAATGTTGTTGATCGGACGCAAACCGATTGTACGCAATTTCGTCTGCAGCCACTCCGGACTTTCCTTCACCGTAACGTTTTTAATGGCGACTCCGGCATATCTCGGACAGGCTTCGGCATTTTCTACAACAATGTCGATATCCATGTCATGGCTGTCTACCTTGAAGGCATCCACCGACGGGCGTTTCAACGTAGCCTGACGCCCGTTCTGAATCAGCCAGGCATACAGGTCGCGGGCCACGCCGTAATGCGAGCAGGCATCGGCACGGTTCGGCGTGATATCCACCTCCAGCACGTAGTCGCTTTTTATGTTATAGTAATCTTTGGCCGGCGTTCCCGGAACAACGTCTTCCGGAAGCACGATGATACCTTCGTGGCTCGTGCCCACTCCTATTTCATCCTCGGCACAGATCATTCCGTTTGACTCCACGCCGCGCAGCTTGGACTTTTTGATGGTGAAGCATTCATCGCCGTCGTAAAGCTTAGTCCCGATTGTAGCAACGACAACCTTCTGTCCGGCAGCCACATTCGCAGCTCCGCACACGATCTGGACAGGCTCTCCCCCACCCAGGTTAACGGTTGTAATGTGCATGTGGTCAGAATTGGGATGCGGCACACAAGTCAGAACTTCTCCGACCACAAGGCCCTCCAGACCTCCTTTTATTGATTGTATTTCTTCTACCCCGCCGGTTTCCAGACCGATGGATGTAAGAGCGGCTGCCACTTCATCGGGAGTCAGGTCAAAATCGACGTACTCTTTCAGCCAATTATAAGAAATGTTCATATCTGTAACGTTTTATATAATTCACGATTGATGCGCAAAGTTACAATATTTCTCCGAATAAACGAAAAAAACGCACAAATTGAAGCAGGCAAATTAAAGCGGACTGAAACCGCTGACATTCAACAGATCCGATTTCGCAGAAGAGTGCAGGCTGCTTTGCGGGCAGACAAACTTAAAACGTCCGGTACAATTATCTGTCTTCAGCTTGAAGACATGCATCTTCAGGCTGGAGATTTGCATCTCCAGGCTAAAGATATAAATCTCCAGCCTGGAGATAAGGAATCGGTCCCCACAAAGTCATATTCCGGACACGGCAGCCCGCAAGAAACGGCACAAAAGCAGACACAATGCTTCATGCCGCTTGCCGCAATGCCGCACTGCGCCTTGCCTCCGGCTCAGGCAACAGCTTTTCAGTAGTATGTTTCGTGATACGTGCCGAAGTGCAAGATTCCGTTCCGATAAGAAACGGTTATTTTGTCTTCACGGGCCAGCCAGCCGACGGCACACGCCAGTTCGAGCGGATTCAAGCCCGTATGTCTCAGAAGTTCTTCCCAAGAAAACGTATTGTCATGCAGTGTACGCCATACAATACCTGCATTTTCTCCAATCGTACTTTTATCCATAAGCTATGCTATCAAAAAGATCCTACATTGCAGTGCACCATGCGATAGATTCTGGGCGACATGCCTTTATGTGCCTTAAAGAATTTGCCGAAGTTCGAAAGGTTCGAGAATCCCAATTCGTAGACAATTTCTTTGATGGAAGCCCGGGTATGACAGAGCATGTATTCTATTTCCCTTACGGTCGTTTCGTTTATCCACTCTGTCGGTGTTTTTCCGCTCGTCTTCTTGACGATGCAGCACAAGTATTTGGGAGTGATACACAACCGTGAGGCATAGAACGCCACGCTGCGTCTTTTCCCGTGATGGGCAAACAGCAAATCCATGAAGCATTCATACAGAACGTCACCGCTGGACTTATAACAGTATGTCCCTTCGTCCAAATGATTCAGGCGCATCAGTATGCGGTTTTCTTTCGCCAAGGCTTCAACGACAGAAAACAATTCGATGGCTTCCATCCCGGTCGTTTCTTTCAGACCATAAAAATCAATGTTCCCTTCGCTTTTCTGTATCGCATCGAGAACCGTCTGTTTCTTCTGTTCCATTTTTTTATATGATTGATTGTCCATACACTGTAGTTTATGTTCTTTCTTTTTGGTGATAAGACATCAGCAGCACCGCAAAGGTGCTGCCCAAACAAATCCATATCGTAGATCCGCTGATGTCTTTCATAGCCACCAGCGTGGCTTGCAGCGAAACCTGCCCCTTCATCAGAACGGATGCCAGGCGGGAAGCTTCTACCTCGTCTTTCCCTTGCTGTTTCCCCAAACGGGATGCCTGCATGAACCGGGCAGCGAACTGCGGACTATCGCTCCGGACATCCTGTGCCAGGCGAGTGATATAGTGCTGCTGCCGTTCCTGAAGCCAGTTGCCATACACAGAAGTTCCGACAGCTGGAGCTGCCACATTGCGTACCGCCACCATCAGAAACAGCCACGTAGCGAAATAGCGTACGGGCAGATGCTTCACGGCAAAAGCGCAGGTCACGGAATACAGCACAAGCATACCGGAGTAATGAAGCAGTGTCGGAGGTATGATATGTCCGTACACGCCCATCGTCTGGTAATGGAAATACATATACAGATTGGCACCCAGCATCAGCAGAAAGCCTGCTGCATAGATGTAACGGAAATGCACGCCCCGGAACACGCATACCAGCGTAAAGACGAGTCCCGCCACGCAGCCCGGAATCGCCCAGCAGGAAACAGCGGCACTCTCCAGGTTGCCGGAAGCGGTAGACATTTTCAGATAGGTGGTAACGAACAGGGTGCTGCTGTTGACCAGCATCAGCAGGAGAAAAATGCCGATGCCGTACCACGTGTAACGGTAGCGGAAGATGCCCAGCTCCAGCACCCGTTTCTGACGCACAGCCGCAGAAAGCCACAAGAACGCACCTCCGCCGACAAGCATCACTGCCCATGCCGCGCGCATCGACCGGTGATCGAACCAGTCATAGGTTTTTCCGAATATCATGATATAGCAGAACGCTCCCATCGCCACCGTCAGCAACAGAGCGTCCGGCAGCAAACGCCACGGCAAATGATAGCGGTGCGTAGGGGCCGGACAAAAGGTGAACGACACCAGAAATACGGCGGCCAGCATCATGCCTGCCACCAGCAGATAGGTGTACTCCCAGCGGAACTCGTATGCCACCCATGCCGACACGTAGTTGCTGAACTGCACGATGCAGAGGATGTAGCAGTAGAGCACAGGCATCAGCAACGTCCGGGCATGGTCGTTCTTAAAGGCGTTCTCCGGCGAATCCGGCTCATACTCCATAATCCCCAGGCCGCGAGGCAAAGTCCTGCAATGCCGGCCGCCTTTTTCATCGTGAATCTTTTTCCGGATTCTTGTTTTCGGGTATTCGCTGTTGTTTCCATATAAATCGTATCTATTTGTTTTGTTTTCAGAACATCCAATATTTTGCCGCCTCATCGGGTAAGACAGTCCAGACTTCCAGCGAGCTTCAGCAGGGCAAGCTGGGCCATGTTACACTGACAATGCGCCTGCACACAGGCCGACTGTGCGGCACGGAGCCGCATCTCGTCTTGCAGCAGTTCCGTCATGGACGCCACTCCTTCCCTGTATTTTTCTTCAGTAACGGCATATACATCTTCCGCCTGACGGTAACTGTCTTTTTGGGTGCGGAAAACCTCCAGGTTATGACGGAGCAGCCGCGATGCGTCAGCGTATTCCTTCTCCAGCTGCTTGCGCTGCATATCAAAGGAAGTTTCCGCCTGCTGCCTGTCGTACCGGTACTGGCGCACTTTCAGCCGTTTGTCATTGGCGTCGAATATTGGGATGTGCACCGACAGAGCAAGGTACGTGTTGCCGAACCAGTTGTGGGTTTCGCCCGACGTATGAAAATAATGGTGAAGCTTTTCCTGATAGCCTACTGCTCCCAACTGTCCGCCCAACGAGATGGAAGGGATATATCCGGCACGTACCGCCTTGATTTGCCGGTCCGCCAGTTTTTGCCTGGCAGACAGCAACCGCAGTTCCGGCAGGGAACGGCTGATGCCCGCCGTATGAAGCAAGGCCACCTCAGAAGGCATGGAACTGACCTCCAGCGACGCCTCGGGAGGAAGGTTGAGCAGAAAACGGAGCAGATTCAATTGCTGTTCGTGAAGCGTGACGCACTGGTCGTGCTGCGCCGCAAGGCTTTTCAGACTGATTTGCACACGGGTCAAATCTACCTCCAGCACAACTCCGCCCTTATACAGTTCTTCAGCAATGGTGCAAAGCTTCTCCATCCGGCGGATATTTTCGTCCAGCAGATTTTGCTGTTCCAAGGAAGCTTGCGCCAAATAATAAACATTGCCAATCTGTACGGTCAGGTCTTCCACGGCTTTCTCGTACGACAAGGTACTGATTTCCTGCACCGTGCGGGCAACCTTCGCGGCTGAAAGCACCGTCTGGTTATAGAGAGGCATACCGAACTGAATCCCTGCTGTCATGGCATACTGCATACTCTGGATTTTCTGCCACGTCGGATCGTCGGGAAAATCATTGCCCAGCAGTGTGCCGGTGGTCACATTGGCAGGTTTCATCAGGTAGTCCGCCATTCGAAAATCAACAGACAATACAGGGAGCAGCCGGGAACGGCTTTGGGTTAAAGCCGTTTTGCTTTTCAGCACAGACAGCCGGCTGTTTTTCAACGAAAGGTTGTTGCGGATCCCTGTTTCCACACATTCTTTCAACGAATACGTCTTTGTCTGCCCGTAAACATCCGGCAAACAAAAGAACAAACATACCAATAAAAGCAGATACTTCATGACTTTACATTTTCTTGTTGTTTGCAGGCAAAGTTAGTCCGGTTTACAGCCGCAAGGAAGTGCAATTTATGGGAGCAATTGTGCAATTTCAACGATAAAAGAAAATATAAACGATGAAAAATAACGGATATATCAATCTTATTGGTTAATTTGCGTACAAATAAAAAAAACTCGTCATGGAACAGACAGCCTATCAGATGCTGGACATCGGACAGCTTTTGGCAAATGATGCTACCGTATCGCAAAACAAATACGGCTTCTTCTTATGCCGGAAAGGAGAAGCCGACATACTGCTGGACAATCACAGCTTTCACATTGAAGCAGGCGTACTGTGCCTCTACACCCCTTATACATTTATACGCATCATACGCCATACGGATAATATCGAAGGATGCCTCATGGAAGGAGAGCTGGATACAATTCAGTCTGCCTTGTCAAACATACCCGCGGCAGAACGTTTCGCCATCCGCTCTCATCCCTGCGTGAAACTGGGAACGGCAGAATGTCAAAGGCTGGAGCAGGCTGTGGAGATGCTGGCTGCACGCACTGAACTGCTTCGGAAAGCCGAGAGGCCGCGTTCTGTCCGATTGCTTCATACACTGGTGCAGGCTCTGCTGCAAGCCCTTTGCCTTGAGGTGCTCGAAATTTATTTCAACTGCACGACAATAGAAGAACTTCCCCAAAACCGTGAAGAAAAGATATTCAACCGCTTTCTTATGTCTGTCTTCCGCAACTGCAATGAAAAGCGTTCCGTAACCTTTTATGCAAGAGAGCAGCACCTCTCGCCCAACTATCTTTCCACAATTGTCAAAAATCAGTCAGGACGCACCGCTATTCAGTGGATAGAAACATTCACCCTGCTGCAAGCACAACACTACTTGCTGCAGACCAGACTCAGCATCAAGGAAATTGCCTATCAGCTGCACTTTCCCGACCAGTCGGTCTTCGGACGCTATTTCAAGAAACACTGCGGAGTTTCGCCAACCGATTACAGAAACAGAAAACGGATATGACAGACTGCCGACAGTCAATGAAGTTAAGAAACAAAATCCTATCTTTGCATACATAATTCCACAAACACAAAGGAAAGCCGGCAGCATTAGAGCCTGTCCGTTTAAATGCCGCTCAGGTTATTGGAAAATTTAAAACAACGGCTCTTACGTAACAGAAAAATTTAAACCAACTAAGTTTGTATATAAAATAGTCAAAACATGAAAACAATCCGTCTGATCTATCCACAATGGCAAGGAGGAGATATCACCCGCTGGATTCCGGAAATAAGCGATCCCGGCCTTGCGGCACGCGGTTATTTTCTGGGTGCGCAGATATTGGATTTTCTCGTTCCAGGACAAAAACAAGAAACGTTTACCGTTCCCGTAACAACTGAACTCATTGAGCGAAAAGTGACAGAAGGCATAATGGACCGTGACATTATCGCCATACAGACACAGGCCGCTCTCGATATCCTGAACATTCAGAAGCCCGACAAAATTGTCACACTTGGAGGAGAGTGCTCGGCAAGCGTTGTACCATTCACTTACCTGGCAAACAAATACCCCAACGACGTAGCCATGATCTGGATTGACGCACATCCCGACATCACACTCCCAGGGGACGCCTACTCGGGATACCACGCCATGGCCGTAACCGCATGCATGGGAATCGGTGACCGGAAAATTCTTTCCAGACTTCCGGCTCAGATAAGCCCGTCAAAAATCCTGTTTGTCGGACTCCGCGACTGGGAAAGGGACGAAATAAAAGAAAGACAAAAGCAATACGGCATCAAACACCTCACACCGGAAGAAACGAAAGAGAACAGCGATGAAATACGCAAATGGCTGAATGCGTGCAACGCATCCAAAGTCGTCATCCATTTTGACATGGATGTGCTCGACCCGGCAGAAATTGTCGCGGCAGTAGGCATTATACCCGGCGGAATGAAAATGACTGAAGTGGTGCACGTCATAAATGACATTGCGAAGGAAAAAGAAGTGGTCGGACTCACCGTAGCCGAACCCATGCCACGTACAGCCATACGCATCAAACAAATGCTCGAACAACTTCCGCTGATACAGGAATAAAAAAAAAGAGGTGCGCCTTCACACCTGGCGCACCTCCACTAAAATTATGTTTACAATTAACAGAGTTTGCGAGAACCGTCGCTGATGACCACATCATAAACTTTCGGACTGCGGCCGAATTTTTCTTTATATCTTTCTTTAGCCGTAGAAATGAATGTTTCATACAGTTCGTTCTTCACGAGATTGATTGTACAACCACCGAAGCCGCCGCCCATTACGCGCGATCCGGTTACACCGCAATCAAAAGCAACATCATTCAAGAAGTCAAGTTCTTCACAGCTCACTTCATACAGTTTGCTCATGCCATGATGCGTTTCATACATTTTTTGTCCGACCGTTTCATAGTCGCCTCTTTCCAATGCATCACAAACATCGAGCACACGCTGAATTTCTTCAATCACATATTCAGCACGCATATAATCCTCTTCCGAGATCTGGGCTTTCACCTCATTCAGCATCTCCATGTTGCAATCTCTCAGATACTCTACATGCGGATGAATCTTCTGCACGGCAGCAACGACATTTTCACAGCTCTGACGGCGTTTGTTGTAGGCAGACGAAGCCAACTCATGTTTCACTACAGAGTCAACCAGAACCAAACGGTAGCCATCCGGTTTAAACGGGAAATACTGATATTCCAACGAACGGCAGTCCAAACGGATCAAATGGCCTTCCTTGCCGAATACAGAAGCAAACTGATCCATAATGCCACAGTTCACACCACAATAGTTATGCTCTGTAGCCTGTCCCACCTTAGCCAGTTCAAATTTATCAATCTTATTGTCACCGAACAGATCGTTCAAGGCATAAGCATAAGTCGATTCCAAAGCGGCAGACGAAGACATCCCCGCACCCAGAGGCACATCACCGGAGAATGCTGTATTGAATCCCTTCACATCTACTCCGCGCTTGATCATTTCACGGCACACGCCAAAGATGTAGCGTGCCCAGCTTGCGTTGGGAGCGTCTTCCTCATTCAGTCCGAACTCAACATAATCCTTCAGGTCGATTGAATAAGCACGAACTTTGTCTGTTCCGTTCGGCTTGATTTCAGCAACCATGCCTTTGTCCACTGCTCCCGGAAAAACGAAGCCACCGTTATAGTCAGTATGCTCACCAATCAGATTAATACGTCCCGGAGATGTGTATACTGAACCCGTCGTGCCGTCGAAATGTTTGATAAAACGACTTCTTACATATTCTATGTCCATAATGATAAAAAATTAAAGGTTAATATTTCATATAAAACAAAATGACGGAGTCCGGAATAACCGTCCGTCCCCCATCATTTCATATTTTTCAATCCACCGGTATGTCTTTGTTCACATTCTTGCATCCCACCAGTCCGTAGAACAACAAGTAAGCCAATGCAAAAATGATTACCCAATAGCTGTTCATGAAACCGGCCACATCAGCCAGCCATCCCTGAATGACAGGAAGTATACCGCCGCCGCAAACCAACACCATAAACACTCCGGAAGCTGCAGCAAGGTATTTGCCCAATCCTTCAACCGCAAGGTTGAATATTCCTCCCCACATGATGGAAGTACACAAGCCAACAAGCACCAGGAACATCGCGTTGATAGGAACTTCAGCCATACCGAACGACAAGCCTCCCGTTGAGCTTTGCTGCAACACCGGCAAATTCACCAATGAAGCGGTAGAAGAGAATATGGCAAGGAATACCAATATCAGACCTAATCCGGAAGTGAAGATCATCATAACGCGGCTCGACACCTTAGCTCCCAATGAAGCTCCCAGAAGACGGCCGACAAGCATCAGCAACCAATACGTGCCGACAACAAAACCGGATATTGTGGAACTGATTCCAGCTCCTCCTTTTTCTACAGGGTCCGTAAGGAACAGGTTCAATGTGCCCGGCACGCCAACTTCAATTCCGACATACACGAAGATGGCAATGGCGCCCAGCACAAAATGACGGAATCTAAGCACTCCTTTTATCAGCACGCCGATAGGCTCGGATGATTCAGACGTCTTCGGTTCGGGAATCTTCACAAACAGAAGAACGAAGAAAGCAAACGCGAATACCGCCATCGCCGTATACATGACAGGGAAAATCTGAGAAATGGTAGCCTTTTCAACCGAACCGGCAATCAGAATACCTACGAACATCGGAGTGATGGTAGCCATTACAGAGTTGAACGATCCTCCGACCTGAATGAGCTGGTTACCCTTGTTTCCTTCACCGCCCAGTTTGTTCAGCATCGGATTTACAACCGTATTGAGCAAGCACATGGAAAATCCCGACACAAAAGCTCCTATCAAATAAACGGCAAAAGCGGAAGACGGGCTGGCATGCCCGGAAAGATACTGTATGCCCACACCGATAAAGCCGACGGCAACTGCAATGAGGGCGGTCTTCTTATACCCCACCTTTGTCAATAAAATACCGCTGGGGATTCCCATTACCGCATATGCAATGAAGTTACCTAAATTACCCAACATTCCAAGCGCGTTGGATACAGAAAACTGATTTTTCAATACGATTCCCATTGGGGCAGCAAGATTTGTAACAAATGCAATCATACCGAAAAGGAAAATCATAGTGACGATTGCGATGACCTTGCCATTTTGCTTTTGTTGATTCATGATTTGTTTAAGAATTTAAGTGTAATGAATTTTGTTTTATAATCAAAAGGAAATTATTTTTCAACTCCGAATTTATAGACGGTTACCTGATGGTACATATCCCCGGCGTCAAGAACAACGGAAGGGAAATGTCCTTTATTTGGCGAGTCCGGAAAATGCTGCGCTTCGAAACAGATTGCACTGCGCGCCGGGAAAGTGGCCCCGTGATAGCCTTCAAAGCCATTATGCCAGTTCGCCGTATATACCTGCACTCCCGGTTCGGTTGTGAACACCTCCAGCGAACGCCCGCTCACAGGCTCCACACATTTTGCAGCAAAGACCAGTTCACCCGGTTCTTTTTTATTCAAGACATAGCAATGGTCATACCCCGCTCCGAACACCAGCTGCTGGAAAGGTTCATTGATGCGGCTTCCTACCGTATGCGGCGTGCGGAAATCCATCGGCGTACCTTCCACCTTTGCAATCTCGCCGGTCGTAATGGAAACTTCATCCATCGGCGTATAGAAGTCCGCATTCAAAGTGAGGACATTATTGTCTACAGTAGGAGTAGGATTCGCCAAACCAGCAAGACTAAAGAACGCATGATGTGTCAGGTTTACAATCGTCTTTTTGTCTGTTGTGGCATTGTAGGTCAGTATCAGTTCATTCTCGTCGGTGAACGTATAAGTCACAGTCACATCCAAATTTCCCGGAAAACCTTCTTCCCCGTCTTTTGAAAGGTAATGCAGCGTAAGGCTTTGCCGGCTGGTCTGTTCGGCATCCCACACCCGGCTGTGAAAGCCGGTCGGTCCGCCATGCAGCGAATTGGGACCGTTGTTAATTGCCAACTGATATTCTTTTCCGTCAAGAGTAAACTTTCCCTTGGCAATGCGGTTGCCGTAACGTCCGATAAGCGTACTCAAAAAAGGCTCATGACTGTTGATGACATGATCAATGCTGTCATGTCCTTGAACTACATTCGCCAGCTTGCCGTCTTTATCAGGCACCATTACCGCCAGCAGTGCACCCCCATAATTCGTAACGGCGACCTCAGCCCCCGAATTGTTCGACAAGATAAACAAGTCTGTTTCCTTTCCCTCTATTACTTTTTGAAAATCAGACCTTTTTAAACCGCTTAAATTGTCTTCTTTGTAAAATGTGTCATTCATATATTAAAAATCTTTTATTCACATATCCAAAACACTATGCAAATAAAAAGATTTTCTTCATAAAACCCAAACTTTTCTACTAAAAGATGAACGGTTATTTGTTTAAAGAAAGTAAATCGGCCACAATAAAACTGCTTCCTCCGACAAAAATGAAGTCATCCGGAGCTGCCTCTGCAAGCGCCGCACTGTATGCACTCCCGACATCTGAAAAAACGTTTCCCTTCAATCCGTATCCGGAAGCCAACTCTTCAACCTTTTCAGCCGGAAGCGCTCTTTTCACACTGGCCTGCGTAAAATAATACTGCGCATTCCTGGGAAGCATCGACAGCACTCCGGTAATGTCTTTATCATTTACCATCCCTATCACAATGCGCAACGTACGGCAACGCTGCATGGCAAGCTGTTTCACCACATAAGATATGCCGCCCACATTATGACCGGTGTCACACACCACAGCGGGCTGCTCACGCAGCTTCTGCCAACGCCCCATCAGCCCCGTCAGCTCGCAAACCTGCGAGAAACCCTTCCTGACATCCGCATCACCGATCCGATAGCCCGACTTGATGAGCAGGCGCAAAGCTGCCAGCAAGGTATTCGTATTCTTTTCCTGACACAATCCGCGAAGCTCTCCCTTCAGATTCTTATAATATCTGGTCTGATACAGATAAGCACCGTCATCGGCACGCTCCGTCTTTTCCAAAAGCTGCTCGTCTTCCGCAAAAAAAACAGGAGCCTCGACCGCTCTGGCTTTTTCTTCGAAAACCGGCCTTGTTTCAGGTGTCGTTTCCCCTATCACTACGGGAATCCCCGTTTTGATTATTCCTGCCTTTTCCGCAGCAATCTTGGGCAGTGTATCTCCCAAGAACTGCATATGGTCGAAACTGATATTGGTAATGACACATAAGTCGGGACGAATAATATTCGTGCAGTCCAGCCTTCCACCCAATCCCACTTCGATTACAGCCACATCTACTTTCTTGCGGGCAAAATAATCGAATGCCATGGCAGTAGTCAGTTCAAAGAAAGAAGGGTGCAAAGGCTCGAAAAAGCTGCGATGCTTTTCCACGAAATCCACCACAAATTCTTCTTCTACCGGCCTGCCGTTTACACGGATGCGCTCACGGAAGTCTACCAAATGCGGCGAAGTATAAAGTCCAGTCTTGTAACCGGCAGCTTGAAGAATGGCCGCCAACGTATGCGAACAAGAACCTTTACCGTTCGTCCCCGCCACATGAATGGTGTGGAACCGAGCATGAGGATGTCCCAGATGCTCGTCAAGAGCAAACGTATTTTCCAGTCCTTCCTTATAAGCCGCCTTCCCGACCTGCTGAAAAAGCGGCGCGCTATTATATAGATAAGCGATTGTTTCCTGATAGTTCATTATGTAAGTTGATTAAGTCAAAACACCATTGATACAAACAATAAAAACATGAAGTTATAAACCATTTATTTCTATTCGAGTTCCAGAAACATGTCTTTCAGATTAATAACCACACAGTCAAACGGATTAATCAGATCCATCCCGATAATGCCCATGTCTTCTGCCGGCTTCGTGCCATGATTCTTAACATCCACAATCAAATCAGTCAATGTCACAGGTTTGCCCCCGACCTTTATTTCAAAAGCGGGAATACGCAACACCTCCCTCTTGTTTAGGCGATTGAAGCTGCCGCCTGTAACCGTTTCACGCTTGCCGGCAGATTCAAGCGCAGACTTATGAGTTTCGTAATATAAATAGTTCAGCCCGGCAGTTGAGCAGCCAGTGTCAAAATGGAGCAACAATTCCTCGCCGTTTTTTTCTGCTTTTAATTTCAATGTCCGGTCCATCTTTATCAGATTACGGCCAGAAGAAGGCAAATCAGACGCAATGGCAGGAAAAACGACCTCTTTCCTCTTCGGACAAATCCGAATCTCGTCAAACAATCCTATAAAATCCATACCCAGAACGGCATCCACTCTCAAGACAGAATCCAACGCATTAGGCGGCAATAAGGTAACAAGCGAATTGTAAAAACTCATTTCTCCTATCTTCATGCTGTCCAGCACTCCCATTTTTCCAACCATGGAGCCTGGAACATCGGGATTTATCATCACCGAATCATTCAGAACACGCACTCCCATTTCTTTTACCATATGCTCAGACACGGCACTGGTCCCTGCTCCCGTATCAAATATAAAACGATAAGTTTTCCCATTAACCACAACCGGCATCAGAATAATTGTGCCCCGCCATCCCTCAGGCTCAAAATCATCCGGCAACATCACCCTTTCAATGCCGACAGGAATTACTACATCTTCTTGCGGACGGGATATGCTTGGAGGAGGCACGTCTTTCAACCGACTATAAAAAGAATGAATGCTTTCAAGCGCTGTACACATTTCTTCTCCACCGCCCTGCCGTTTAAGCTGTCCCATAATATCCTGCGCATCTTGTGCTGCCTCAGCATACATTCCTTCCATTCCTTTTAACATGCAAGACAGGACAGCCATATTAACGGCATTCTGACCTCCAATCTCAGGCTGATGGCTCACCAGCAATTTTTCGATACTTTCCAAAGCCTCAGCCGGACGATTAAAATAATATCCGATGAAGGCTTCCGACATCAGTTTCAAGAAATCAGCCTGCATAGAATCCTTCACTGCCGGATAAGTTTTTTCCAACTCAAACCAATCCGAGCGGTTCAATATGACTCCAATGCGCTCGTCTGCAGATTGAGAGAAAGATGAAACAGACACAAAAACCAGCAGCAACCAGACGATTCTCTTCATACAACAAAAAATGAAATTACCACCAATAATAACCGTTCGGATACCTTACACCCTCCACGCCAAAGCTAATGGAACTGCTTTCACCCAACTTGAAATTGACCATGCCGCCTAAGCGGTCGGGAGCAAAATCAGGCAGCGGATAATACAATGCTGACCGTTTGGGCATGAACGACTTGTTTCCATAAGCATAAAGGCTGACGCGCTCGTTCACCTTAAAGGCCGCCACTGCCGCAAAGCCCACGTTGCGGTAATCAATGAAGCCCCAATTGAAATTGTTGGCATAAATACCTGCCGCCACACTCAGTCTGTCCGTCACGGGAACGGCATACATAAACGCCGCGTTCTGGCCGAAACCGGCACCGGACGGTGCATATCTGCTGGGACTGAACGTTACATTCAGCCCGACGGAAGCATTGAAGCCTTTATGAAGCTCCCATGCCGTATAAGCATAATCAAAAGGAGTTATACCGTACATGCTGAACGGAACAGTCCCTGCGGACAAAACAGGCGCTTTCAAAGGAACACTGAGCGTATCGCTTTCCAATCTTTCCCGAGCGGGCAAGGAATCTGCCTTCACACGCGTAACGGATTCCTGCGCATTCAGACAAACCGCAAACGAAGAAATGACAGCCATCAATAAAAACGTTCTCATAAAACAGGTTTTGTAACACTTTTCAAAGATACGAAATATTCCCCAATGATGTTTTTCTGCATCCGGCATTTTAATATTATTCAACGGAGCCGGAGCCTGCGACAATAAATACGGAATCTGCACATAAACAGAAACCGCCTGAACAATCTCGGCTTTTGCACCAAGGTTCAGGCGGTTTTTCGCTCTATATTCGTTCAAACATTTAAGACTCTTTCCGTTCTCAATCGAACAAGCTTTTGAACTTTTTGAATATCTTTTCCTTCAGACTCATATTCGGCTTAAAATTCTCAGCTTCCTGCCATTTTTCAAGAGCCTGACGTTCTTCTTTCGTCAGGTTTTCAGGAATATATACGCTTACATTTACCAGCAAGTCACCTTTCCCTGTACTGTAACCGTAACTGTTTATGTTCGGCAGTCCTTTTCCGCGCAGACGGAGCACCTTGCCGGGCTGTGTTCCCGGTTCAATCTTTATCTTTGCCTTGCCTTCTATAGTGGGTATCTCAACAGTACCTCCCAATGCTGCGGTCGGCACACTCAGCAACAAATTGTAGATCAAATCACTTTCGTCACGAATCAGTTCCGGATGATTCTCTTCTTCAATCAGCACCAGCAAGTCGCCCGAAACGCCGTTGTGCTTGCCGGCGTTTCCCTTTCCGTTGATAGTGACCTGCATGCCTTCAGCCACTCCCGCAGGAATCTTCACTGTCACAACTTCTTCGCCATAAACGATGCCCTCACCGTTGCATTCCTTACATTTGTTCTTGACAATCTTGCCTTCTCCCCCACACTGCGGGCACACGGTCTGAGTCTGCACCATACCGAATATGCTATGCTGTGTGCGTGTCACACTGCCCGTTCCATGACAAGTAGGACACGTTTCAATGGCTCCGTCGCCTTCAGCTCCGGTGCCATGACAGTGAGAACAGGGTACATATTTTTTCAGTTTGAACTTCTTTTCTACTCCCGTAGAGATTTCTTTCAGTGTCAGCTTTACTTTCACGCGTAAATCAGAACCGCGGAACTTGCGCTGACGCGCCTGAGCGCCTCCGCCGCCGAAACCGCCAAATCCTCCATGACCGCCGAAGATATCGCCAAACATCGAGAATATATCATCCATTGACATTCCTGCTCCGCCGAAGCCGCCGAACCCTCCGGAGCCTGCCGCTCCGTCAACGCCGGCAAACCCAAACTGGTCGTATCTGGCACGTTTGTCAGGATTGCTCAACACTTCGTACGCTTCTGCCGCTTCCTTGAACTTTTCTTCGGCCTCCTTGTCTCCCGGATTTCTGTCCGGATGATACTGAATGGCTTTCTTGCGGTACGCCTTCTTTATCTCATCTGCTGTGGCGGTCTTTTCCACGCCCAACACCTCATAGTAATCTCTTTTCGCCATAACTATACAGATTTAGACTTTCTACCTTAATTACTGTCCTACAACTACTTTCGCGTGACGAATCACTTTATCATTCAGCTTATACCCCGTCTGCACACAGTCGAGCACCTTTCCCTTCTGTTCTTCACTCTGTGCCGGAACCAAGGCTATAGCCTCGTGATAATCGGTATCAAAGTCCGCACCTACAGGCTCCATCTTCTCCAAGCCTTCCTGATGAAGGTTTTTCAAAAACTTCTGATAAATCAGATTCACTCCGTCATATATTGCTTTCACATCCTCCGTCTTCTCCATATTCTGCAAGGCCCGTTCCAAATCATCCAGCACCGGAAGCACAGCATTGATAGCCTTTTCACCTCCATTCTTTATCAGTTCGGCCTTTTCCTTCATCGTACGCTTGCGGAAATTGTCAAACTCGGCGGAAAGGCGCAAATACTTGTCCTTTTGTTCTTCAATGGCACGCTGCGCCTTTTCCAGCTCTTCCGTCAGTTTTTCTTCCGGAGTCAGTTCTCTCTTTTCTTCTTCCTGTTCCTCGACCTTCGCCTTTGCTTCTTCCATATCAGCATTGGCAGTTTCTGCTTCCTGAGTCTGTGACTTCAGTTCCTCTTCGTTCTGTTTCTGATTTTCCTTATCCATATCTATAGCTTTTTTATATCTGATTTAATGTTTATCCTCCGCACAACAAATTCCGTGCCTCAAGAGGAGATGTCCCCAAAAATGCGGCAAAAATAATAAAATTCTGTCACACTGACATAAAAACAGGACATCCGCTTTGTTGCAGCCCTGTTGCACCAATTGAAACAAGATGATGGAGAACACGCTTCATGATGTCATCTTCATTTTGCGGGAAGCAGCAAAAAAAGAACGGGAAGATAGTCTTTCAATGCTGCGTATAATAACTTCAGCGCTTGTCCGATACGGTAATTCACTGTCTGTACAGAAACATTCAATTCTCCGGCAATTTCTTTGTAAGTCATATCCTTGAAACGATGCATAACAAAAGACTCCCTATAATTGTCTGGCAGATTACGAATAGCCTCCCTCAATTTACGACTCAAATCATTTATTTCGCACAAATCAGATTCTTCCAAAACATTCTCACAAATTTCCTGATAAAAACAAGTTTCTGCATTCAGCTTCACCTGTTCTTGCTCAATACGGTTCAGCGACTTCCGATAAACCGTCCGCAACAAATATTTTACCAATGAAAAACGGATAATATTCTCTTCGCGGTGCTCCCACAGCCACAGCATAGTGTCTTGAGCTATCTCTTCGGCAATTTCCTCACGAACGAATTTGCAACCGTAAGCACAAAGCAGAGGATAGTATTTTCGGAAGAGAGCGTCAAAAGCCTTCATATCCCCTCTTTTCAACCTGTCCAGCAGAATCGAATCCATTATATGCTAACACTTTATTCATTTCACATTTATTGCGGCAAAAATAATCTTTTTAATTCTAAAAAGAGATTTTTCTTTTCAAATCTTACTTCATCGGCAATTACCAAACCGGCCGTATGTTAATTAAGTTTAAACTCTTAGTTTCCTTTAGTGAGTTTCCTTTCCGGGCTGTCATTTAAGAAAAACAGCTTATGAACAGACAAATGTCAGACTTGGAACAACAGTTAATTGATTACTACAACAACAAACTCAACGAAGAACAACGGCGTAAAATTGAGTCATGGATTAACGCTTCTGAAGAGAATCGCCAGACAGTGCGCCGTATATTCTCCTTTATGTTAGCCATAGAGGTACAACGCATGCACAAAAAGACAAACACTGAAGAAGCACTGGCGAAAACCAAAAATAAGATAAAGAACAAACGAAGAACAATTTGGCTGCGGTGGACACAGCGGTCTGCCGCTGCCTTACTTATACTGCTAACTGTTTTCATGCTATGGCGGCATCCCCAGTCAGATGACCAAGACACGACAGCAGAAATAATTGAAGTCCAAACAGTTTCCGGAATGACAATACGGCTGACACTACCCGATTCTACATATGTCTGCCTGAATTCGGAATCAACCTTAAAATATCCTTCCCGCTTTGTAAAAGGTACCCGATCAGTCTATCTGTCCGGAGAGGCCTACTTTGAAGTGACTAAAGATCCGAACCGCCGTTTCATTGTACACACTCCACAACAAACCGCAGTAGAAGTCTACGGAACCCACTTCAATGTCGAAGCCTACCCCAATGCTCCGCTCATTACAGCCACGCTGACCGAAGGCAGCATCAAATTCCGCTATCAGGAAGGAACGGAAGTGAAATACATGCCATTGAATCCGGGACAAAAGGCAATCTACAATACGGCCACCCAAGAAGTATCGCGTCACCCAACCTCAGGCATCTCCGAACTAGCCTGGACTGAGGGAAAAATTATCTTCGACAACACCCCTTTGCAAGAGGCTCTGCATATGCTCAGCAAACGGTTCGGGACAGACTTCATCGTGACAAACCCGGACCTATGCAACAACAGATTTACCGGTTCTTTCAGCACAGAACAGATAGAAAAGATTCTGAAACATTTTGAAATATCCTCGGAAATTCATTGGCGGTATTTGAATAAGAAGGATGCCAGCCAAAAGAAAAAGACAATAGAGATTTATTAAATACTCCTTTGAGATTATTAACCCTAAATATCATTGCCATGGAATACAAACCACCATAATGAAATGCGGGAAAGCTAAGCCTTCTCCATGAAAAAATCGTACAGAAAAACTCATTTACACTTAATTTCGTAATAACATCATGAAAAACAATCGTAATCTACACATGAAAGGAAGATCGCCGCACACTTCCGGCCAAAAAATTCCTTTAGCAATGAAACTGCTCTTCTTCTATCTATTCTGTTCCGCAGGCATTCTACCCGCGGCAGGGAGCTATGCCCAAAGTGCCCAAATCACGCTTGAAGCAGAAGAAGCGACAGTAGCCGAAGTGCTCAAGCAAATCGAAGAAAACTCAGATTTCAACTTTTTCTACAACAATGCGCACGTAGATCTGGAACGCAGCGTTTCCATTTCTGCAAAAAACAGTGATATCTTCACAGTACTTGATGAAGTGTTCGCCAACACAGATGTGCATTATACAGTGCTTGACAAAAAAATCATTCTGTCCAACAAAGCGGAAAGTCAATCGACAACCCAGCAGAAAAAAGTGATACAAGGAAAAGTGACTGACGCCAACGGAGAAGCCGTTATCGGAGCTAATGTCCGCGAAGCAGGAACAAATAACGGTGTCATTACAGATATGGATGGAAATTTCAAGCTGACTGTATCGAGCGGAAGCGAAGTGCAAGTCAGCTATATCGGATTTGCAGACAAAACATTCCGTGTCAAAGACGATACAAGCAACTACAACATCACTCTGGAAGAGGACAATAAAATGCTGGATGAAGTGGTGGTGGTAGGCTATGGCACACAGAAAAAGGTAAACCTGACCGGATCTGTGGCCTCCATCAGTACGGACGAGATCAAAGACCGTGTACAGACCGATGTCCTTTCATCCATACAAGGTACAGTGCCCGGAGTCACTATCATCTCACGACCGGGATCAACACCCAGCATCAATTTCCGAGGCCGAGGCAATTTAGGCACTTCGGAGCCGCTCTATGTAATAGACGGAGCCATTGCCGACGCAACCTTCTTCTCCAACCTTGACCCCAACAGCATCGAATCCATATCCTTTTTAAAAGACGCAGCTTCATCGGCCATCTACGGTTCGCGTGCTGCCTACGGTGTTGTCTTGGTCACGACCAAAGCAGGCAAGGAAGAAAAGACCAGTGTCTCTTACAGCGGCTTCGTAGGCGTAAAGATGCCTACATATCTGCCAGACCTTGTCAACTCGGCAGAATACGCTACTCTATTGAATGAAGCAATGTACAACCGCAACCCTTCGGGAGGATGGAACCAAGCATACACAGATGAAGAAATCGGCTGGTTCCGCGACGGAAGCCGCCCGGACTACTATCCGAATACAGACTGGATTGACTTAACTATGGACAAGCATGTACTTACCACGCAGCACTCCATCAATGTAAGTGGAGGAACAAAGAAACTGCGCTATTATATCGGAGGAGGCTATCTGTATGACGACAAGTTCACACGCGGACAAGACAGCCGACGTTATAACCTGAACATGAATGTCACCTCAGACGTAACAGACTGGCTGTCCGTTTCCGGAGGAATGAAGTATATCCGCAACGAAAACAAGACAGAACATGGCGTACCTTCTATCATAAACTACCTGCTGGTGCCTTCCACCATGGTAGCACAGCAGTCTGACGGAAACTGGGGCAGTATCGCTGGCGGAAAGCAAGCCACAATTTCATTCATCAGAGGCAATCCTCTGCGCGCCATGAACTCGGACAACTGGAACAATTCTTCCTTTGAAAATTCCATGTATAACCTGAGCATCGACATCAAGCCGGTAAAAGGACTGACCATCACCGGAGCCGGAAGCTACAAGCGGTATGAATACAAATACAAGTCATATACAGCCTTACAGGACGAAGTGCCTCTTTTCGGATCCGGTGATCTGATCAGCGGCACAGGCAATGCCGTCAACCAGATGAGCATGAGCTGGAACAGCAGTTCTGTACTGCAAACCCAACTGACAGCGCATTATGATTATACATATGACGAACATGACTTCACGCTGCTTGCCGGTACTTCATACGAGCACTATCAAGGCCAGTCGCTAAACGGAAGCCGCAAGAATTTCCCTTCTGACTCGTTTCAGGATATGAGCGGCGGCTCAGCTGCCGGCACAGACATCACCAACGGATCTGCCATGAGCGAATACAAGATGATGTCCTATTTCGCACGTCTAAACTACAGTTTTAAAGACCGTTACCTCTTTGAAGCCAACGTTCGCGCTGACGGCTCTTCACGATTCCATCCAGACAATCGCTGGGGCGTATTTCCATCATTCTCGGCAGGCTGGAGAATCAGTGAAGAATCCTTTATGGACAAGCTCACATGGGTAGACAACCTGAAAATCCGCGCTTCATACGGAACCCTGGGAAACATCAACAACGTAGGCTACTATGACTATTTCCAGCTCTACGACATCGGCAGTTACTACACATTTGACGAATCGTTAGTTTCCGGCATCTATGAGTCACGCCCCGCCAATACGGAGTTGAGTTGGGAACGGGTGGCCATCACTGACATCGGATTGGACGCAGACCTGTTCAACGGACGATTAAGCCTGGTAGCCGACTATTATATCAAAAACACCAGTGACATCCTGCTGGCATATAATGTGCCCGCCGAAACCGGAATCTCCACTGCGCCTTCCCAAAATCTCGGTAAGGTACGCAACAAGGGTTTCGAACTGGCCTTGACCTATCGGGACAAGATCGGCAGCGACTTCCATTTCAGCATTGGAGGAAACATCGCTTTCAACAACAATGAAATTACCGACCTTGCCGGTTCGGACAACATGATTCAATCCGGAGGCGACAAAATAAGATATATACTGAAAGAAGGAGAAGCCATCGGTTCATATTATGGCTTCAAAACCGACGGACTCTACACGCAGGAAGAGATTGATGCCGGACATTATTATACGTTTGGCCGCGTGCCTAATGCTGGTGACATCAAGTACGTACCTCAGCGCGAAGGAGTTAAATGGGGAGATCCCATCACGGACGATGACCGGACCATTATAGGCTGCGATGTTCCGAAGTTTACGTATGGAATCAATCTGAATCTAAATTACAAAGACTTTGAACTCTCATTGTTCGGTCAGGGAACATCAGGAACCAATGTGGCTTTCGAATCAGAACAGGTATGGGCATTTTTCCTGAACTCCAATCCGCGCAAGTACCACTTGAACCGCTGGACTGAAAGCAACCCCAATCCCAATTCGCTTTATCCGCGCATCTACGGAGGCTCCTCGCTCGACGACTACAACCAGAACTTCTCTGACTTCCAGATATTCGATGCCGACTATTTCCGCATCAAGACCATCACTTTGGGCTATCAGCTCCCCAAAGACATCATCAACAGATGGGGAATCAGCGCACTGAAGTTCTTCGTTACAGGCGAGAACCTGTTTACTTTCCGCGAAGACCATAAGATGAAGGATTTTGATCCCGAGTCTGTATCCGGACGTTCGGTAAACGCCTTCGGAACAAAATCTGTTGCTTTCGGCGTCAACTTATCTTTCTAACCTCACATTTTAACAAAAGGATTACATTATGAAAATAAATATCATCAAATCAATCGCCTGGGTGGGCTTATTCTCCGTGTCCGTTTCGTCCTGCGACCTGGATGTCATACCACCTGATTCTATGGCTTCCGAAAGTTTCTGGAAGACAGAAAAGGACGCTTGGTACGCCCTCAATGAAATATATGCCCGCATGCCCGACTTCATAGACGGCATGAGTTATGAAATGTATACCGACAACGCCCACAGCCACAAGCCGTGGGAAGGGGCCTGGGAAGCATTCCAACAAGGAGGAATCACAGCCGGGCAATCCAGCGGCTACGATTACAGCGTCATTCGCCTTGTTAACGACTTTCTGGAAAAAGCCGACAACTGCGAAATGGACGACAACCTGCGCAAACGCATGAAAGCAGAAGCCAGATTTTTCCGTGCATGGGCTTATCAGGAAATGATTGTCAAGTTCGGCGGCGTACCTTTAGTAACAACGGTACTTGCCTACGATGCTCCTAATGTCAAACGGGACGACATAGAAACTGTACGTACATTCATATTGACAGAACTGCAAGAAGTAGCCGACATACTGCCGGACAGTTATGACGGCGGAGAAATGTATGAAACCGGACGTGTGAGCCGGGCAGCCGCTTTAGCCTTGCGCGCACGAGCAGCTCTTTATGGAGGCAATTATCGAGAAGCTGAAGCCTCAGCCAGTGCCGTCATCAACGAAGGACACCATTCCCTGTTCAAGGTGACGGAACTGAACAGTGCCCAACAGCAAGAAGCCGATGAAATGGAACAATGGGTTGACTTCAATACACTGGGAATCGACAAAACGAATTTCATGAAAGGTATTTTCAGTTACGAAGGCATCTGGCAGGATGACAACGGAGCCGTACGCAACAATCCCGAAGTCCTGCTCAGCCACGAACACATGTATGACTCCAATGTCACCGACGTGGCCAGATACCAATATGCCCGCCCGTCACAGTTAGTCCGCGGCTATTCATCCTACGAACCGCTGCCCGACCTGGTACAGGCTTACTGGAAAAGTGACGGAAAGACACTGCCGGACAAAGTAGACCCCGACACGGACGCTTCCAACTATGCAGCTCTCTACGCAAAAGTGCAAAACAACGGATCTTCCATCAGCCAGCAGGAATACATCGAGAAAGTACCCACATTAGATCTGAAGTCAGAAGCGTATATACAACAATTCCGGAATCGTGACAGCCGACTGTACGCTTCCATTCTGTTGCCGTTCAAGGGATGGCATGTCACAGACTTCGGCACGTTCTACTACCGATGGTTCCCGGAGAAGGCTGGAAGTGAAGACGGCAATGAATCATGGACAGGATTCAGCTGGCGGAAACTGGTAGCATTGCGCGGATATGACTCAGGAAGCGAGAACTACAGCTATGACGATTTCCCCGTATTGCGTTACGCTGAAGTTCTGCTGACGGCTGCCGAAGCCCACGTTCAGAACACAGGCTACGATGCTACAGTCACAGGCTGGCTAAATCAACTGCGCGAACGTTGCGGCATGCCTGACGTACCCGCATCCTTCGCATCAAAGGACGAAGCCCTCAATTTTATCCGCAACGAACGCCGCATCGAACTGGCAGGCGAAGGACAACGCTTTGCCGATATGCGCCGCTATGGTAACGACTATTGCAAACAAGTGATGACAGGTCCTTCCTACGCTCCCGGATCGCCCGACGGCGGAAAATACACAATCGTAGACAAACAATGGAATGACCGCGGAATGCTGCTGCCTATCCCCACCAGCGCCATGGACTACAACCCGCTGCTGGAACAGAATCCTGGATACTGATACAGACCAATCCGCAACATAATATATGCTGAAAAGACGGATGACCACAGATTGCCATAAAATATCCGCGGCCATCCGTCTTTCTTTTTCGCTCAAAAAGAAGATATGTTCTCAAAAAAAACGTTTTATTTGCATTCCTTACTAAAAAAGCACTGCTATGATAAAAAGACTACGCACATCCATCGCCCTGATGCTCTTCTGCACAGGGCTGTATGCTCAACAAACTATTGACGCGACCCGCTATGGCATCCGTCCGGACACTCATTCCGACGTATCGCCCCGCGTGCAGAAATTATTGAAACAAGTCCGCAGACTGGCAGATAAAGGAGAAGAAGAAATCATCATCCGCTTCGCTCCGGGAAGGTACGACTTCTACCCGGACAAAGCCGCCGAACGGGAATATTACATATCCAATCATGATCAGGATAACCCCAAACGGGTGGGAATTCCGCTTGAAGAACTGAAAAGAGTGACTCTGGATGGAGGGGGCGCCCGGTTCGTCTTTCACGGACGGATGCTTCCGGTATCCCTCTTGCACTCGGAGAAATGTACCTTGAAAAACTTCAGCATCGACTTCGAGAATCCCCATATAGCCCAAGTCCGCATCATAGAAAGCGACACCGTGCGAGGCACCACCTTTGCACCTGAAAAATGGGTGCGCTGGCGTATCACACCAGACTCGGCATTCGAAGCCTACGGCCGCGGATGGACCGTCAGGCACAGTTGGGGGGTAGTATTCGAAGCAAACACCAAACGGCTGGTATATAATACAGGCGACCGTTCCTGCCCTACGAAAGGAGCTTATCTGACCGCCTCAGGATACGTGCATGCACCGCATTGGAAAGATGCGGCACTGAAACCCGGCATGCGCTTTGTCATGCGGGGATGGGGACGCCCGACACCCGGCATCTTTCTTTACGGCAATACGGACACGCATCTGGAAAACATACAAGTGCATTATGCCGAAGGCATGGGACTGCTGGCACAACTTTGCCAAAATATCACCCTGAATAAATTCAACGTATGCTTGAAAGGGGAAGACGATGCGCGATGCTTCACTACACAAGCCGATGCCACACATTTTTCAGGCTGCAAGGGAGTAATCAATTCGTGCGACGGCTTATATGAAGGAATGATGGACGATGCAATCAATGTGCATGGCACATACCTGAAAGTTATACGCCGCATAGATGACCGCACTTTAGTCGGGCGTTACATGCACGACCAGAGTTGGGGATTCCGCTGGGGAGAACCAGGCGACTCGGTGCAGTTTATCCGGGCCAATACCATGGAACTGACCGGCAACGTCAACCGGATCGACTCTATCCGCCCCTACGACCGGGCAACGGAAAAAGGCGCACGGGAATTTCTGATTACATTCCGCAATCCCATAGCCAACGAAATCAGCGAAAACGGCGCTTACGGTATCGAGAACCTGACATGGACGCCGGAAGTGCTTTTCGCACGGAATACCATACGCAACAACCGCGCCCGGGGCGCACTGTTCAGCACACCGCGCCGCACAACAGTGGAAGATAACTTCTTCGACCACACTTCGGGCACCGCCATCCTGCTTTGCGGCGACTGCAACGGCTGGTATGAAACGGGAGCCTGCCGCGACGTCCTGATCCGGCGGAACCGTTTTGTAAACGCACTTACCAGCCTGTACCAGTTCACCAATGCCGTTATCTCCATTTACCCTGAAATACCGGAACTGGACAAACAGCAGCAATATTTTCATGGAGGCAAAGGCAAAGGAATCGTCATCGAAGACAACGAGTTCGACATGTTTGACGCACCGCTGCTCTATGCCAAATCGGTAGACGGCCTATGGTTCCGCCGGAACATCATCCGGAAAAACACCGCTTATCCCCCATTCCATTTCAATAAAGACATGTTCTGGCTGGAACGGGTGACAAACGTACATTTGTCGGAATGACGCAGTCATCTGAAAAACACACAGACTGCTCTGATACCTTATGGACTAGCCGTTAAAACGCAAAGGCGCAATGCCTCAAAAAACAGCGGAGTGCCGTCATCAGACGCATGACGCTGCGTGAAATTCTATATCTCTAGCCTAGAGATATAAATCTCCAGCCTGAAGATGCACATCTTTAACTTGAAGATATGTATCCTTAAGCTGGAGATTGTTTTTATGTCCGCCGGAAACGTTTGTTACGGCTTCTTGCCCCCCAAAAAAGATTTCACGGAAAAAGTATCTGCCATGACCTGCATACAATGGCATTCGCCATTTCCGCCAGGCAACTTTGAGTGACCGGTCACGTTTTGCAATCGAAAGATGAGGAAGTATTTCGTTTTTTTATCGTATATTTGCCGGAAATAAAGAAAAGGCAATCAACCATTTTACCGCAACCATTAATTTATCTCTGAAAAACATACTAAACAATGATTAACTACAAAGAATGGAATAATTGGACAGACGAATCTTTATGGGAGCTGCTATTAAACAGGAACGTAGAGATTTTGGAAATCCTGTATCGGAGATATTATGACTTGCTGCTGAACTATGGGCTAAAAATCTATCCAGATAAAGAACTGGTAAAAGATTGTATCCAGGATCTTTTCGTCAAATTGCATCTAAGCCGCAAACTGTCAAATACAATATGCGTTAAAACATACCTGCTAAAAGCGCTGCGAAATCTATTGACAGACAAACTGTCATCCATAAAAGAAACAGAAGACGTGGAAAAGGTGTGTTTTAATCTAACCATAGACAACTTTGCATTGTCTGCCTTATTCAAGCAAAATGACGAAGAGCTTAAATTGAGCAGACAGCTCCTTAATGCTTACCATCAACTTCCGGCAAACCAGCGTGAAGCAATTTATTTACGCTACGTAAAGGGCTTGCCTTACAAGGAAATGGCGGAAGTGCTTGATATAGCCCCTCAATCAAGCATCAATCTGGTTTCAAGAGCACTCACAAAATTGAGGGCTATCATGCAGCTGGAAAAGATAATTCTGGTCTTTTTGATCGTGCGCTAATCATTTATCCTTTCAAGTGAGTAGTTCTTTTCATTTTTTCCGTATTATAGTAAACTGAAAACATTACTTATATGAAACTCACATTTAAATTAGCCGTATTATTATGCCTGTTTTTAGGGTATTCTTCAAACGCATTGGCAGAAGAAAGCGTCAAGCACTTCCCTCATCCCGACCGTATCCGGTATGATGGCTCCTGCATGACCATTGAAGGAAAAGATCTGTTTATCTACAGCGCAGCTTTCCATTATTTCCGTTGTCCGGAACCTTTATGGAGAGACCGTTTCAAGAAAATAAAAGAAGCGGGCTTCAACACGGTAGAAACTTACATTCCCTGGAACTGGCACGAACGGAAAATGCCCGCCAGCCCCGACGCTCCGGGCGAATTTGATTTCGCTGATTTAAGGCGATGGCTTAAAATGGCACAGGATGAATTCGGATTCTATACGATAGTACGTCCGGGGCCGTTCATTTGTGCGGAATACTCCGGAGGAGGCTACCCCAGATGGCTGGCCAAATTCCGTCCGGAAGGTTTCAATGGTTTCTGGCTGCGAAGCGCAGACTACCAACACATACGCTGGTGCCAGCATTGGTATGATGCCGTATGCAAGGAACTTGTGGACGAACAAATAACCCATAAGCCAAAAGGAGAAAAAGGCATTATTCTGATTCAAATCGAAAATGAATACAACCATCACGACTGCGAAAACAAAGAGGAGCTTCTCAAAGCTTTATACCGGTCTGTACGAAAAAACAACATCGATATTCCTGTATTTACTTGTCTGACAAAAGAATGCAGAAACAGCGAGAATCCTGAATTGTCACAGGTATTCGACAGTGACAACTATTATGTAGGACTCTCTTCTGCGCCAGACTGCGCCTACCGGATGGAAAATCTTAAACAATCCCAGCCTGATGCACCGGGATTTGTTACCGAATTACAAGGAGGATGGTTCTCGCTGGTTACCGGCCGCCTCAGCGAAGATCATTATTCTGACGCACGCCACTTCCGCGCATTAGGACTTATGTCTATGCTGGGAGGAGCTACCGGATTAAACTATTACATGTTCTTTGGAGGTACCCATTTCGACGGATGGGGAGCACGCGGCATGACTACATCCTATGACTACAATGCCGCCATACGCGAAAACGGAGCTACCGGCGAAAAATACGTGGAATCGAAAGCCATCGGAGAATTTATCCATACGTACAACGACCAGTTGGCCCGCTCAAAGGGAGGTCCCTGTCTGCTGGAGAATGCCCCTCAATCTCTCTTCGGAGGAATACGGGTGGCGGAAGACGGCACACGTTTTATTTTCCTGCATAATACAGACCCTCAACAAGCAATTAAGGGCAAGGTAAGAATCATTCCCGGAAAATCACCGAAACATTCAGATCCGATGTATAACATCAACCAGCACGGAGAGAAGGTGCTGATTGATGCGGAAGCTGAAGAAAACCATAATCTGCAGAACGTCTCCCCAATAGAAGTAGAATATGAACTTCCGGCATTAGGAGCAAAAGTATTGGTGCTTCCGGCCAATTCTTCCGTCAAAAAGGGTACATGGTGGCCTAAAGCACAGATGCAGACCTTACGCCCTTCCCGGCTTCCGGATCCTGTACGCGTCACCTCGGCTTGGAAAAAAGAAGATCCATTTGCAGAGGCTCAATGGAAATCAACTCCACGACTGGTTTCACTATCAGACCTCGGCGTCAATGATTTCCGTTACAGCCTGTACCGCACCCACGTAAACCTGAATGCACAGCAAGTAAAAGATGAACGCTTTTTACTCTTTAATATGTTCACCCGCGACATCGTGTCTGTGCAAGTAAACAACAAACAAGCCCGAAGACTCTTTCCTGACAAAGCCGACGCACAAAGCTGGGCAACCCGCGACTGCTTTGAACGCATTCGCCCAGACGAATACGATAACCGCTTTGACGTAACAGGACTATTGCACGAAGGAAATAACGAAATACTGGTAGTGTACGAAAATCTTGGACATGCCCACGGATATTACCCAATGGAAGAACTTGCCGGTATCCGACAGGCCGGCCTGTCCATCACCGAATCAGCTCTAACGCATCCGTTGGAATGGGAATGCGCCACAGATATGGCAGGCATTACCGCCGGATGGCAATTACCAGAATATTCCCCGGCAAATTGGGAGAAAGTGGATTTGGACTCCAACTGCAATATACCAGAAAAGGGAAATGACATACAGCCCAAAGGAACCCCCGACGGACTTTTCACATGGTACCGGATTGAATTTGAATTGCCCGAACAACAATCCGGAGTATGGATTCCATGGTTAGCGCGTATCAATGCATCCGGTAACGGATATATGTGGCTGAACGGATATAATATCGGCCGCCACTGGGAAGCAGGTCCGCAACGAGAATATTATTTGCCGGAATGCTGGCTCAATTTCGGTTCTCAAAAGAATGTGTTGGTGATGGGATTGCGCCAGACAGCCAACGGAGCTGTTCTGAAGGCCTTAGAAATAGCGCCTTATCCTAACGCAGCAGAAATCAGAAAATAATTAACCATGAAACATATTCTCATATTTTGCTTTATATGCCTTGGCATCGCGTTACAATGTAACGCGACGCCCCTTCCTGAAAGGAAGATCTTGAACATGAACACAGACTGGGCATTCTATCGGGGAGACCAAGAAAATGGAGCCGACCCCAATTTAGATGATACGTACTGGATACCAGTTGCTATACCTCATATTATGCAGCTGGAACCCAAACATTGCGGCGGGAACTCCATATATGATGGCATAGGATGGTATCGCCGATACTTTACACTTCCCGACACTTACAAGAACAAGCGTATTACGGTTCACTTTGAGGGAGTGATGACCAACTGTGAAGTTTTTCTAAACGGAGAAAAAATAGCTGCACATCATGGGGGATATATTGGCTTTACCGTAGACTTGACAAACCGTATCAACTGGGGAAAGACCAATCTGTTGGCCATAAAAGTATCAGCCCAGCATGACCCGTTGACTCCTCCGGGAAAGCCACAGGAAAAAATGGATTTCTACTACTATAGTGGTATCTACCGTGATGTGCGTATGATAATCACTGAAAAAGTCTATATAACCGACCCTCTACAAGAAGACATCACCGCTGGAGGAGGGCAATTCATCACTTATCCCGAAGTGAGCCGCTCATATGCACGTACACATATCAGCACTCATATCCGTAATTTAACTGAAAAGGATACCCCCGTAGAGGTACATTTACAACTGATTGATTCTTCCGGAAAGACCGTGGCAGAAACAGAAAAGCGGCTTCTCCTTGGAAAAGAATCCGCCCAAACGGTGACACAGGATTTACATATAACTCATCCCACGCTATGGCATCCGTACAAGCCTTATCTCTACACATTATGCACCCGACTTATGCAAAACGGGAAAGTCCTGGATAAGATTACCCGGCAGATAGGAATCCGCAGTATCCGGTATACAGCAGAAGAAGGCTTCTTCATCAACGGAGAAAAATTATATCTCCGAGGAGCAAACCGGCATCAAGCCTTTCCTCATATCGGAGATGCAGCCCCTAATTCCATGCAGGAAAGAGATGTGATCAACTTAAAAAAAGGAGGATATAATGCAGTCCGTGCAGCTCACTACCCAAGTGACCCGGCCTTTCTAAACGCATGCGACCGTTATGGGTTGCTCGTCGTAGAGTGCATTCCCGGATGGCAATATTATAATCCAGGTTCTACTTTTATCAACCGTCTTTATGAAGTCGGAAAAGGCATGATTCGCCGCGACCGCAATCATCCCTCCGTTATTCTTTGGGAAACGGCATTAAACGAATCCCGCTATCCTGTATCATTGGCTAAAAATCTTTTTGAACTTGCACATTCCGAATACCCGGGCAACCAAATGTACACAGCCGGAGATTATTTTGGACACAACGATATGGAGCCTTATTATGACGTATTCTATAAACAGGTGTCCCAATTCCCTAAAGATGGAGATGTCATGAGCAATTATCCGGAAGATTTCATTTCAATAAAACCTCTTTTCACTCGTGAATGGGGAGATGGAGTAGGAGAAAAACCGCGCGTCAGTTTAATGGAAAATGAAGAGGAGCAGATGAAACAATGCCGAAGCCGCCTTGAGCAACTAAACGGAAAAGGTTACTTTGACTGGTGTATGCTGGACGCTAATCCTCACATGGGCGGTCATTTCGTGTGGAGTTACAATGACTATGCCCGTGGCAGCGAAGATGAAACAATGTACAGCGGCGTAGTAGATATGAACAGATTCCCTAAATTCAGTTACTATATGCTGCAAAGTATGCGCGATCCGTCCATCAGTCAGCCCGGCTTATACGATGGTCCCATGGTTTTCATTGCATCCTACAATGCATCCGGAAAATTTTCATCGTCAACTTCTCATATCATGGTATTCTCAAACTGTGACGAAGTAAGACTCTATCGGAACGGAAAGAAAATAGGAACACAAACCCGTTCGGAACGAAGTCCGCTTTATCAGTCTATCGTAAATAAAGGAGGTAGCCCTGCCTTTGTTTTCAATGCAGGAAACTATGAAGCCGGAACGTTAAAAGCTGAAGCTCTAATAAAAGGAAAAATTGTGGCGACCCACAGCATTGCCACACCGGGAAAGCCCAATCAGCTGCGCATTACTGCAAAAACGGACGGCATTTCTCCCATAGCTGACGGTTCGGACCTGATTCCGGTTTATGTCACTGTATGCGATTCGAATGGCACTCGCGTATATAATTCTGACTTGAAGATTAAATTACATGTTTCCGGCAAAGGAGTCCTTGTTGGAGATACGGCCAGCAGGGTTGGCATCAATCCCCAAAAAGCAGAAGGAGGCATCGCTTTTGCATGGATACGCACTTCGCAGGAAGCAGGGAAAATCCGGATAGAAGCAACTGCCGAAGGAGGCATTAAGGGAGAAACAGAAATCACGACTCTTCCTTATAAAGGAGAATACCTTCCTTCCGGAAAACACAAGGTATTTATTGGTCATGAAGAAGATAACGTTGTTATAAAACCAAGTTCATGGCAACAACGAATCTTAAAGAAAACGTGTTTAGAGATAAAGGATATCCAGACTGATGGCGCGCAAAAAGGTTATCCATCCGCACATATCATTGACAAAAATGACCGAACCTGGTGGATTGCTCCCAATGATAAATTCCCCCAAACGATTACTTTGGATCTGGGAAAGACAACTTATGTAGAGGCCAGTCGCATCCTTTTCCAGAAAGACAGCTCCTCCTACCATCACAAAGTAGAAACTTCTGAAGACGGGGAACACTGGCAAGAACTTTACACACGGGAATGTACCGGGTGGGATTTTAAGCCCGTGAAAGTAGATCGAGAAATCAGGTATTTCCGATTAACGATCGACCGTGTATCCGAAGGCCGGGCCGGATTAGGAGAAATTTCACTGTTTTAATATGAATCATTTTTTTCTGAATCACTGTTTATGAAAAGAATAATGAAACCATACATGATAATTTGTGCAGTTTTTCTGTTCATATGCCAGCTGAGTTCTGCACAAATTCATCTTCCTTCGATGGATGTATTCCCGCATAAAAAGGAAATCTACAAAAAAGGATGGATTGACTTCAATAAAAATGGACACAAAGATATATACGAAGATCCGTCACAGACAATAAACGCACGCCTGGAAGACTTGTTGTCACAGATGACATTGGAGGAAAAAGCAGGCCAGCTTGCTACCTATTATGGCTATAACAAAGTAATGAAAGACAGCATCCCTACTGAAGAATGGAGAAATTCCATTCTTCGTTATGGCATTGCAAATATAGACGAACACCTCAACGGAGAGATATTCAATCTAAAACGGCTGGTGGCTTGCATTCATGAAACCCAACGCTTCTTTGTAGAACAAACCCGACTAGGAATTCCGGTAGACTTCTCCAATGAAGGAATCAGGGGATTGTGCGCTCCGAAAGCTACCAGTTTCCCGTCTATGAACGGACTTGGCTGTACTTGGGATAAAGAACTTGCCTACCTCCAAGGAGAAATAGAAGGAAAGGAAGCCAGAGCATTGGGATATACCAACATCTATGCCCCCATTTTAGATGTAGCCCGCGACCAGCGCTGGGGAAGATGGGAAGGAAGCATCGGAGAAGACCCTTATCTGACAGCACGACTGGGAGTAGAAATGGCAAAAGGCATCCAAAGCCAAAAAATCGTTTCAACCCCCAAACATTACGTAGGATACGGCGACTGTAAGGCAGCACGGCAATGGGATGCCCGTACCGACCCGCACATCACTCCTTCAGAAATGTATTATATCCATGAGTATCCCTTCCGTAAAGTATTTCAAGAAGCCGGAGCATTGGGAGTAATGTGTGCCTACAATGATTATGACGGAGTTCCCATGGCCGGCAATTACCATTATCTTACAGAAGTTCTTCGGAATGAAATGGGATTCAAGGGATATGTGGTATCAGACAGTTATGCCATTGGACGTTTGGCAGGTGTGCACAAAGTTGCGGCAAATGGGAAAGAGGCTTGTTTGCAAGCATTAAAAGCCGGACTAAATGTGCGTACCGAATTCAACAAACCGGATGATTATATACGCTATATCGGAGAGCTTGTTGAAGAAGGGAAACTTCCGATGAAACGGATAGACGAGCTGGTGTGCCAGGTATTATACGTAAAGTTCTGGATAGGCCTGTTCGACCAACCTTATATTGGCTCTGCCAAAGACGCAGACACAATCGTTTCTTCCGCTCTTCATCAGGCCACTGCACTAAGGGCATCCCGCGAATGCCTCGTACTGCTCAAAAACGAAAACAAAATGCTTCCGTTAGGCAAGCGGTACAAGCGCATCGCTGTCATCGGTCCGAATGCTGATTCCAAAGGATATATTCCCACCCATTATGGTCCGCGCGGATTTGATAGCTTCATAAGTGTATATGAAGGTCTGAAAAAAGTTTATGAGCAAGATGACGACACGAGTATAACCTATTCCAAAGGAATTGATCTGGTAAATAAAGGATGGCCGGAAAATGAACTGATAAGCGACACTCTGACCACGGAAGAACAACAAAGCATCGCTGAAGCAGTGCGCTTGTCACAGGAAAGCGACGTGATTGTAGCCGTATTAGGAGATGGCACAAGCACTTCCGGAGAAAGCCGCACACGGAGCAGTTTAGATCTGCCAGGGCACCAGGAGGAACTATTAAAGGCGCTCGTCAAAACGGGAAAGCCTGTTGTTCTCGTTTTAATTTGGGGACGACCGACCAGCATCAATTTCGGCGACAAATATTGTCCGGCAATATTGGCGGCAGGCTACCCCGGTGCGCAAGGCGGACTTGCCATCGCAGAAGCCTTAAAAGGGGACTATAATCCGGGAGGGAAGCTAAACGGAACTTGGCCTAAAACCGTAGGACAACTCCCGATGAACATCCCGACGAAACCCAATGCCAATATGGAAGAAATGAACTATCATACTGTAGCCAACAAAGGACTGCTTTACTGCTTCGGACATGGGCTTTCTTACACACGGTTCAAATACGAAGATTTGGTTATCGACAGCGTTTACACCAACACCGGATTAGTGAATGCTTCTTGCAAAATAACCAATACAGGAGATTATGAAGGCGATGAAGTCATACAGTTATATATAAACGACGTCATCAGCTCCACCACTACCTATGAAAAAAATCTTCGCGGGTTTGAACGTGTCCATCTGAAACCCGGCGAAAGCCGTACCGTACATTTCTCCATAGTGCCTGACGACCTGATTTTAATCAATGCGGACCATGAAAGAACAGTAGAGCCTGGGGAATTTAAAATAATGATAGGAAGTTCGTATGAAGATATTCGCTTAACCGGAAGCTTCTTTTACAGAGCTTCTCAAACAAGTCCAGCTTATAAAATCAAAGAAGAAAAAATCATGAATGATACAGAATATGCACAATAAGAACAAACTCTAAAATCAAAAAACAGCTAATAATCAGAACATATTGAGCTTGCTTAAAGCCTGTCGTTTTAATTTTCCAATATCATGTTCTTTTGCGAATTGTTTTCGGGTCTGTTTCAGAGAATCAGAAAACATCCTCGAAAACAATTCGCAAAACAAGCCTTGGAAAAATTTAAACGACAGGTTCTTGAATTTTATATAACTTGTCCGGTTCTACCCGTAGGACACCCAATGACAACGGCAGAATTTTCAAGGGCATGCCGTTGGAGGATTGCTTTCATGTCCCGGCAGGACAGAAAGTTTAAGCGGGTTCATTCTATTATTTCCACTTTTTTACATCTTTCTCAAAAATTTTCTTGATAAAGTGAGTATATTCTCATTATATCTCCGTATTAAAAGAAAAAGTAGCAAGCAATGAAAAAATTACGCCAGCAAACATACAAAGTCTTGCGCATACTTCTACAATACTTCAGACAGGCAGAAGTCACGGAATCTCCTGAAGAAGTAGATAGAATATGGGAGCAGATAAAAAAGGAAACAGCACTTCGAAAGAAGATGAAACGACAGCGCATTTTTTATATATCAACTTATGCGGCTGCCGCCATTGCAATACTTGTTATAATCGGAGTATCAATATTTGGTAAATACCAATCAGGGAACGACTATGATTGGCTGGAAAAATATGCCATGATTGCTGACTCTGCGACTACAATTAAAAGCATAAACGACATCAAACTAAAGCTGTCAAACGGTAAAGAAGTTTTCATACAGCCCAATAGTACGATAGCTTATACTTCTAAAAACACTTTAATGGTAAACACTGATACGGTGTATTATGATCAGGGACTTTCCAAAGGAAAAGACATTGACCAAATCATCACTCCGTCAGGCAAACAGACACAAGTCGTTCTTGCAGACGGTACCCGGCTTTGGGTGAATGCCAATACACGTGTAATATACCCGCACAAATTCAAGAACAACCTGCGCGAAATCTTCGTCGACGGAGAAATTTACATAGAAGTAGCCCATAATGACAAAGTTCCTTTTTCCGTAAAGACAAAAGACTTTAACGTAGAAGTATTGGGCACAAAATTTAACGTATTCTCTTACCAAGAGGAAGATCTTTCTTCAGTAGTATTAGTCGAGGGAAGCGTAAAAGTAGAAAATAAGTCTTTGAATAACACAGTCTTAACTCCCAATCAGCTTATAAACATTAAAGACGGGAATCTGGGAAAACCTGTCAAAGTTGATGTAAACAAATACATCAGCTGGATTGACAACCTGCTAATATATAAAGAAGAACCGTTAGAGAAAGTGCTGCCCCGACTAGAGCATTACTATGGAAAGAAATTCGTTATAACAAACGACATAAAAGATATCAGAATTTCCGGAAAGCTGGAATTGAAAGAAAGGCTTGATAAAGTATTGCACACCTTGTCGTTTTCATTTCCTGTTACTTTCAAAGAGGAAGGCGACACGGTCTGGGTAATGAAAGAAAAAGACAACTAACCTTTAACCAATAATGTCAATATGCAAACAAATACTACGTAAACCTTAAAAAAAGCCAGACGATATGGGGGGGCATATCCTCTGGCGCAATTAAGTTTCATCCTAACAGAATTGTTGAACTTAATGTTATACAAATGTATGAAAAATACAGGAATTCACATTAACAAGAAAAAAGCAAGTTTTAAATCTTTATTATTAATTGGCTTTTGCTCATTCAATTTGTCCGCATTTGCGCACACAAATATGCTGTATGCTCAAAGCCAAAGTTTCACCATCGAGATGTCCAATACCACCGTCAAAGGAGTATTCGACTACATTGAATCAAACAGCGAGTTTGTCTTCCTATACGACAAGAATGCCATCAACCTGAACAAGCAGGTCAGCATAGATGTAAAAGGAAGACCCATCCAGGACGTACTGGACGAAGCATTGGAAGGCCAAGATGTGGTTTATGAAATCAATGACCGCCAGATTGCCCTGAAGAAAGTATCTTCTACCCGTGCCACACAGCAGACCGTCCGCATCAAAGGAGTAGTGAACGATGCCACCGGTCCGATTGTCGGTGCCAATGTGATAGTGAAAGGTACTACCAACGGAATCATTACCGGAATGGATGGTGACTTCACGCTGGAAGTACACCCCGGAGACATTCTGCAAATTTCCTACATCGGCTACAAGACCCAAGAAATTGAGGTGAAGAACCAACGCGAGTTCAGCATCCTGCTGACTGAAGACACGAATGTGCTGGAAGATGTGGTAGTGGTAGGTTACGGCATACAGAAAAAAGCCAACCTGACCGGTTCCGTAGCCCAGGTTGACAGCAAGGCTTTGGAAAGTCGTCCGATTCAGAACCTTTCGACCGGTATCCAGGGATTAATGCCGGGCGTAACGATTACCGCCGGAGGAGGTGCGCCGGGTATGGACAATGGTACGATCCGTGTGCGCGGTGTTGGCACATTGAATTCTGCCGATCCCTACATTTTAGTGGACGGTATTGAAACCAGCACCATGAATGAAATCGACCCGAATGATGTAGAAAGCATTTCTGTATTGAAAGACGCAGCCTCTGCCGCTATTTACGGTTCAAAGGCATCGAACGGTGTCATCTTGATTACTACAAAACGAGGCAAAACAGGCAAGCCCAAGATTTCATATAACGGCTATGTAGGCATTCAGAACGCATCCAAACTAGTAGACCGTCTGAGTTCGTACGACTATGCCCGCTTATACAACAAAGCGATGGAAGAAGAAGGACTGACCCCTCGTTTCGACTCTGATGAACTCCAGAAATTCAAGGACGGCACTGACCCCAATTATCCTAATACCGACTGGTATGATGAAGTATTCCAGACCGGCGTGCAGCACTCACATAATGTTAGTGTAAGCGGAGGTACGGAGGATGTTAAATACATGGGATCAGTAAGTTACCTGCACCAGTCGGGTATCCTGCCTAATGCTATGAGAAGACAGTTCAGCGGACGTACAAACCTGGATGTCAAACTGACTTCAAAATTGAGTGCACGCCTAAACCTGGCTTACATCGACAATGACTACTCAGACCCGACCAACAGCTATGTAGGAGGCGGCTCTTACCAAATTCTTAAATTAGCCAACCAAATGGCACCGTGGATTGTAGGACGGTACGACGATGGTACGTATGGTACGGTTTCTGACGGAAATCCACTGGCGTGGCTGGATGCTGACCAAACTGTAGACCGCATGAACCAAAACTTCACGGGGTCATTATCCTTGGACTACCAAATCATAGACGGACTGAAAGCTACTGTAACCGGTTCGTATGTAAACGACCAACAACATTACAAAGAGTTCCGCAAACAGATTCAGTATAACCCCAATAAAACGCATAGCCCCAATCAGCTGGACGAACGTTTCTATTTATGGGACCGCATCACATTCGATGCCCTGCTGAACTATGACAAGCAGTTTGGCGCACACGGAGTAAAAGGAATGGCAGGATATCACTTGGAAAAATACAACTATTCCGAAAACCAAAGCATCCGGAAAAACTTCCCGAACAATGATCTAACCGATATGAACGCAGGCGATGCCGCTACTCAGCAAGCCAATGGATATACCCGCGAACTGGCAATGATTTCTTGGTTCGGACGTATCAATTATGACTATGCCGGCAAATACCTCTTCGAAGCAAATATCCGCGCAGATGCTTCTTCCCGCTTTGCCGACGGTAATCGCTGGGGATACTTCCCTTCTTTCTCTGCCGCTTGGCGATTGAGCGAAGAAGAGTTTATGGAAGGTACCCGCGACTGGCTGAATAACCTGAAAATCCGTGGTTCATGGGGATTGCTGGGTAATCAAAGTGCATTAAGCGATTACTATCCTTGGCTAAACACTTACAAACTGGACGGAAAATACATTATCGGTGATGTATTGAATACCGGTTACTGGCAGGAAAGCTACAAACTGGCCTCCATCAGTTGGGAAAAAGCCCGTACATGGGGCATCGGTGTGGATGCTTCGCTGTTTAGCCACGTAGACCTTTCGGTAGATTACTACGACCGGAAAACGACCGATATCATCATGGACGTACCCGTTCCCCAAGAATTCGGATTGTCAGCCTATAAGGATAATATAGGAGAAATGGTGAACCGGGGAGTGGAAGTCACTTTAAGCTACCATAACCAGTGGGGCGACTGGAGCTTCGGCGCTACCGGAAACTTTGCCTACAATAAGAATGAACTGTTGGATTTAGGAGGCGTAAGCGCAATGGTTGATCCGAACGATGAATACAAACGTCGCCAAGTAGGAGAACGCCTGAATTCTTACTACGCTTACAAGGCCGTAGGATTCTTCAACTCCGATGAAGAGGCACAAGCCTGGATGGATAAATATGCCGGACAAGACGGATATCCGTTCAGCGGAACATTCAAAGGAGGAGATTTGATTTACGCTGATACCAATGGTGACGGCAAGATGACAGAAGCCGACCGTGTAGTGTTAGGCTCTAGCGACCCTTCATGGACTTTTGGATTAAACCTGAATGCAGGCTACAAAGGTTTTGACTTGTCACTGATGTTTACAGGAGCTGCCGGAGTCAGCCGAATGCTGGACAACAACGCTGTGGGCGACTTTACAGGAGATGTTCAACATCCCGCTTCTGTTTGGCTGGATGCCTGGACACCCGAAAACAAAGATGCCAAGATGCCGCGTATAGACTATGGTACAGATTCTCCCAGCCGCGCTTGGAACAACTTGTCCAGCTTCTGGATTCAGAATGCCAACTACCTGCGTCTGAAAAATCTCCAGTTCGGTTACACTTTCCCCAAGAAATGGCTGAAAGCCTTGCATGTGGAGAACTTGCGCATGTACTACTCTGCAGAAAACGTGTTCACTATTGACAACATGTTGGTGAATGTAGATCCGGAAAGTACGGATAGAGGCGGATATTCTTATCCTTTACTCCGCACGCATTCATTCGGTGTCAGTCTTACATTCTAACTTTATAAACTTTAAAACAAGAAATAGTTATGAAAAAACATATATTTATCAGTACTGTTGCTGCTATTTCCTTATTAAACGTTTCATGTGATGATTTCCTGAGTACCGTACCTTACGATGCCTTATCTCCGGAAACTACATGGAAAACAGAAGCTGACGCGGAAAAATTTTTAATTGGCTGTTATAGTGGCTGGATGAGTGACGGAACTGCGTTATATGCCGACTGCGGTTCGGACATCGGCTACAACAATTTTGCTTGGGATGGATGGAAATTTATAGGCAATGGCACTTTGTCAGCCGGAAACGATGACATCAGTGATTTTTATAATTTCAATACCATCCGGAACTGCAACGATTTTCTGACTCATATAGAACAAGTTCCTTTTAGCAACGAAGACGACAAGAACGACATGATAGGTCAGGTGAAGACTATGCGGGCATGGCAATATTTTGAGAAAGCATGGTATTACGGAGGAGTTCCCATCATCGATTCTTATGACACAGCTGCCGAGGCACAGGTGCCCCGTAACTCAGAAGAAGAAGTCAAGAATTTCATATTCAAGGAACTGGATGAAGCCATTCCTATGCTGAAGAAAGACTTCAAAATAGAAACCGGTACTATCAACCGCGCCGTTGCACTGGCCATCAAAATGCGCGCAGCCTTGTATTACGAAGATTACGCACGTGCCAAGCAAGCAGCCGTAGATATTATGAATATGGATCTCTATGACTTGGAACCGTCTGAACCTAATACAGCATCAGGCTATCAGAAGCTTTTCTTAATTGAGGGACAAAGTTCCAACGAAATCATTCTGTCCATTGCCCATGACCAAGTGCAGCTTTCAAATGGATATATTGCAACAATGTACAACAATGCAGATGGAGGATGGTCATCTATGGTACCGACCCAAAATCTGGTAGATATGTATGAAATGGATAACGGATTGACAAAAGAAGAAGCAGGAAGCGATTATGACCCAACGCATCCGTTTGCCAACCGTGACCCCCGCATGACTGCCACTATCCTTTACCCCGGTCAAAATTGGAGCAATCTGGAAGGAGAACCAGTCATTATCAATACGCTGGACAAGACTATCGATGGCAGCGCCAACCCCAATGACCCTAGCGGACCTGACAATGCGTCTAAAACCGGACTGACTTGGGCTAAGTATTTGGGCGATGGACCGACCTACTATGCCGATATGTGGAATGCCAACGCCAACACTATCATCTTCCGCTATGCCGAAGTATTGTTAAGCTTTGCTGAAGCCAAAAATGAACTGGAGGAAACTCCTCAAGACAGTGTGTACGCAGCGCTTAACAAGATTCGCACCCGTGCCGGAATGCCGGAGGTAGATAGAGGCAAATATTCCACCAAAGAAAGTTTGCGTGAACTGATTCGCCGCGAGCGTACCGTAGAGCTGGCCGGAGAAGGATTCCGCCGTGCCGATATTCTGCGCTGGAAAGATGCCAACGGCAAGATGCTTGCCGAAACCGTCATGAACGGTCCGCTGGAACGTATCACCGGTACGGTGAACAATAATGAAGCCGACCCGGAAATGCGTGCTACTGTATCTGGAAGAGAAAAGGTTGAAGACCGTGTATTCAAACCTCATTTCCGCTACCTGCCGATTCCGCAGAAGTACAGAGATACCAATCCGAACCTAGATCAGAATGAAGGGTATTAACACCCGTAAAACAAACTCTTAAACAGAACGGGTATAGCACTTACACGACAAGTCCTATACCCGTTTTTACTTTTAAACACAATTCTTATGCACATAAAACATTATCTGGCAGGCTTGTTTTTTGCCTGTCCGTTATTCCTGGCAGAAGCACAACAAGTATGGACTCCCGACAACGGAGATGGAACATTTACCAACCCGTTAATGTGGGGAGACTGGCCCGATCCCGACATTATCCGGGTAGGTGACGAATTCTACATGGTTTCTACCAGTATGCATTACGTACCGGGTTCTCCCATCGTCAAATCCAAAGACCTGGTAAACTGGGAAATGGCAGGATATGCCGTAGACCGTTACGATGAAGATCCGGGATATGACATGAAGGACGGAAAAACTCTTTACCTGAATGGTTCGTGGGCCAATTCTATCCGTTACCACAACGGAAAATTCTATGTAGCTTTCTGCACTCCTTATGGATGGGGTACAGAAAAGGGGCATTTTTCAGTCTGTGAAGCAGAAAAGCCGGAAGGCCCATGGAAGCGCACAATCTTCCCAGAATACTTGTACGATCCGGGACTGTTTTTCGATGAAGACGGAAAAGTTTATGTAGTACATGGACAGCATACCCTTTACGTTACAGAACTGAATGCCGACGCAAGGTCAGTCAAGGGAAAACCCGTTAAAATATGGGACAAGGGAGTGGACGATGCTCACAATTCCGGGAAAAATGCCGGAATGGAAGGCTCCCATGTATATAAAATCAATGGAATGTACTATATCCTCTGCCCCGCCGGAGGAACAGAAGGATGGCAAGTCTGCCTACGCTCCAAGAATATTTACGGCCCTTACGAACATAAGGTAGTCATCCAGGACGACAGTTCTTATCCCACCAATGGTCTGCATCAGGGAGGAATGGTACAACTCGAAAATGGTGACTGGTGGTTTATCATCATGCAAGACCGGGGTGCCATCGGACGCGTACCTCATCTGCTGCCTGTAAAATGGTCAGACGGATGGCCTGTGCTGGGTATCAACGGACATGATGTATCGATTTATCAAAAGCCAAACGTGGGAAAGACTTATCCAATCAAATCTCCGGCTACTACCGATGAGTTCAACTCAACCAAACTTGGCCTGCAATGGCAATGGAACCACAATCCGGACAACAACCGTTGGTCGCTCAGTGAAAGAAAAGGCTATATGCGTCTGAAAGCTTCTTATGCCAAAGAACTAACTACCGCCCGCAACACACTTACCCAAAGAGTGCAAGGACCGTTGTCCACCGGTACAGTAGAAATGGATGCTTCCGGACTGAAAAACGGCAATGTGGCCGGTTTCGGTGTGTTCCAGGATCCGTACGCTTATGTGGCTGTACGCCAAGACAACGGAATACGCAAACTCATCGTATGCCACAAAGGCAAACAGACTACGGTGATTGAGAACTTGAAACAAGACAAAGTATGGTTCCGGGCCCGCATTACCGACAAGGACTTCACCGCCCGCCTGTATTACAGCTTAGACGGTAAAGATTTCTCTCCGGCAGGCGAAGTGCTCCACATGGATTTAGGCTACCCCTGGACGGCAAACCGCTTTGCTTTGCTGAACTACAGCGAAACAGAAGAAGGAGTAGACGGTGTGGCCGACTTCAACTGGTTCCGTTTTTACAACAAATGATAAAGTATGCAGGTCATGCAAATACCCATCTTTCCACATCTATTAAAAGGCGCAGGCAGGCTACTTCCTCCGGTCTGCCTTGCCTTTACATTGATGCCATCTTGCCTGCCAACGCAAAACGTAGAAACAGAAGCCGGATACTTCAAAGATAAAAAACAGATACTTACCGCCCGATGGAACCAACCATTCAGCCAAGAAGAAACAGAAAGCCGCCACGCTCCTACATCTCTGTTTCTTGGAAACGGAGATGTAGGCATCATCACTTACACAACTTCTGACGGACAAACCTTGCGGATAGGGAAAGTAGATTTCATCACCGACAACTGGGAAGACTGGACGGGAAACGGACCGGCTGCCTTGCCCGTAGGAGGACTGGAAATCAACGTACACTCACAACCCGCCGAAGGGTTCGGCTACGAAATGAGCCAGCTTGAAGCCGAACTCCGGATGAAAACCGGTACACGCGAACAAGTAGACATGGTTACTTGGATGACTATGGACGATAATTACGTGGTAACAGAACTCTCTACTAAAACAGGAAAACCCGTACCGGTTACGGTCACAACCTATGCCGGATGTGAAGATACCTGCTATGCCACGACTGCGGACTTTTGCGGGGAAGTGACGCAAGTGTCCCGCCGTACCAAATCGGAAGGAAATGTGCGATGGATAAACTGCGCCGGCATCTCTACCCGGATAGTTGGAGCAGAAAGCCGGAAGCACAAACTTTCAAACGCACAAGTAACGGATAACTTTACCGTCATACCATCAACTCCATGATGCTGCAATCTGTAGAGGGCGTGCTGCATCTGTTTCCCTGCTGGCCTGCTTCCCCTGCTTCTTTCACACGTCTGCGCACCAAAGGAGCCTTTCTGCTTTCAGCCACTTACGATGGAAAAACGGTAACGACTCTGAAACTGGAAAGTACGAATGGAGGCATCTGCCGCTTACAGAATCCATGGGCAGGAAAACGAATCAAGATAACAGAGAATGAAAAAAAGATAACCGCCTCATACGAACAAGGAATCTGCTCTTTCCATACCCGGAAAGGACATACCTATTGTATTACTCCACAAATGTAAACTGATGAAAATAGATTTAAGAATATCAGCACTATTATTGGCCATAACATGGGGAACTTACGCCCCGGCATCTGAAACTGCAAGCTCTGGCAGATGGACGATATGGTCGGCCTCTCCCGCTTCCCGATGGGAAGACGCCTTCGTAACCGGAAACGGACGGCACGGAACAATGGTATGGGGAAGACCGAAAGACGAGCGTATCACCTGTGTTCACGAAGAATTGTTTATCCGAGGATGGAGCCGACATCTGAAAACCGTTCCATTCACAGCCCCTCTCCTTCCGGAAGTACGCTGGCTGGTCAACGAAGGCTCGAATGACAAAGCCGACAGCCTGATTACGACAGAAGCAGAAAAACAAATGCAGGCCATGGGTGCCCGACAACGGTGGCCATTGATCCCTCATCCCGCATTCGATTTACACATCCGGCACCTAGACAATGTTTCAAAGGCAGATTCATATCGCCGGCAACTGAATATGGAAAATGGAGTCACATCCGTATTCGGCTGTGACGGAGGGCAAGGAACCGAAGACGTTTTTTCTTCAAGAGAGCATAACCTCAATGTAATCCGCCTGAAAGCAGGGAAAGGGGAAAAATTACATGTCTTGCTGGCATTAGAAGAAACTCCCGGCAGAAAAGGCATGCACTTTGAACATAATCTTGACAGTGCCTTCTTATTTGCCGAAGCAAAGGCAGAACCCGGATGGCTGACCTACCAGGCTGCTTACCGGCAAGACCCCGGCGGTTATGAAGGAACGGCAAGAGTCATTCCTAAGGGAGGAATTATGCGACAGCTGTCTGAAGGATTGGAAATCGAAGGAGCTGATGAAGTATTGATTCTACTACGCATCAGTCCGCTGGAAGATTGGAAAAAGTCAACAATACCCACAGTCAAAAAAGAATTGTCTGGCTTGCCCGCATCATACTGTCAACTGCTTGCTCCTCATGCCAAATTACATGGGGAAATGTTCCGTCGTATGCAACTGGATTTAGGACAGGAGGAGAAATGGAAAACGATCCCGGTAGAAAAAATGCTTTCCGATATTCATCGGGAAGGGATGACCCCTCTGTTTATGGAACAGATTCACGCCATGGGACGCTATCTGCTTATTTCTTCCTGCGGCAAATACCCTCCTCCTTTGCAGGGAATTTGGGGAGGAGGATGGAAACCGGCTTGGATTGGAGGATTCGTATGGGACTCCAATATAAACCTCGCCATATCGGCTGCGGCAATGAGCAATCTTCCGGAATGTGCAGAATCTTATTGCACGTATGTAGAACATTTGCTGCCCGGATGGCGCCTCAACGTCCGGAACTATCTGGGATGCCGCGGCTTTTTAGTAGCTCATTACAACGATCCGGAAAACGGATACCTTACACACTTCGGGCGTTCTTTCCCGTGGATGTGCTGGGCCGGAGGAGCAGGATGGAACCTCCGCCCGTTCTATGAATATGCCATGCTGACGGGAAATGACGCCATGCTGAAAGAACGAGTACTTCCTCTTTACCGCGAAATGGCCGCCTTCTACAAAGACTTTCTGTTGATGGAAAAAGACAGCCTGTACCACTTTATTCCAAGTATCTCACCTGAAAATGCCGCATACGGAACAGACACTTGGCTGAGCCGCGACGCTACCATGGATGTAGCCATCGCTCACGACGTGTTCGGTATCTTGTTGGAACTGGGAGAAAAACTCAACCTTCCCGCACAAGAGCGGAAAGAATGGCAGCACTACCTGAATCACCTTCCCGTCTATCGCATCAATAAGGACGGTGCTTTAGCCGAATGGGTTGACCCGCATTATCCGGACGTGTATGACCATCGGCACCTGTCACATCTATATCCGGTGTTTCCGGGCGGACAACTGAGAAAGGACAAGGGAGAACCTCGACTGAGAGAAGCTGCGAAGAAAGCTCTCGACAAACGTTTTGAATTTGACACCAGCTCTGCACACGGACTGATTCATGTAGCCTTACAGGCTGCCCGCCTTGGAGATCTGGATAAGGTACGAACCAACCTGAACCGTTTCTGCCGCCGTCACTATGTGTACAACAGTCTGGTTACCTCTCATGACCCCGAACATCAGGTCTATAATCTGGATGCAGTATTAAGCCTCCCCCGGTTGTTCATGGAAATGCTGGTATATACAGAGCCGGGGAAAATAGAACTCCTCCCCGCTTGGCCCAAAGAATATGCCGACGGGAAACTGATCGGAATCCGGCTATACGGAGGGCATCAGCTGAGTATGGAGTGGAAAGACGGAAAACTAACCGAAGTACAACTGAAAGCCGGCAAAGACGATACCTTGCAGGTATATTATCAGGAGAAAAGCAAATCCCTCCAACTGAAAGCAGGGCAAACTTATCAAATCAAGCTTTAACACTTAGAATCTTTATCTTACTGACATGAAAACTGTATCTATTTCTTTATTAAGCATCATGCTGGGAAGTATGCAAGCCTTTACTCCAATTGAAGCGCAAAACAGCTTGTATACCCTTTGGTTTGACCAACCCAACACATCTCGTTCTGTTCCTGTCTGGGGGGAGGGAGAGATTGCCCCCGACGAAGGCTGTACGTTTGAGAACAAAGACTGGGAATGGGAGCATACTTCCCTACCGCTAGGAAACGGAAGCATCGGAGCAAACATTCTAGGGTCTATCGCCACGGAACGGTTCACATTCAACGAAAAGTCATTATGGAGAGGAGGCCCCAACACTTCGGCGGGAGCAGACAATTACTGGAACGTGAACAAGTCGTCGGCCAGTGTACTGAAAGATATCCGGCAGGCTTTCAGCCAAGGGAATAACGAAAAGGCCGCCCAACTGACGCAAGACAACTTCAACAGTGAAGTGCCATACGACCCGGAACCAGGAAAACCGTTCCGCTTCGGCAGTTATACTTCATGTGGAGAATTCACCATAACAACCGGCATACCGGAAAACGACATACAGCATTACGTACGCTCACTCTCTTTAGACTCGGCTCTGGCTACTGTAAGCTTCTGCAACAAAGACACTGCCTACCGCCGTGAATATTTTATCTCTTATCCTCATCAGGTGATGGTGGCACGTTTCACCGCCAACCGGAAAGGAAGTCAGAATCTGCTACTCTCTTATACCCCGAATCCGTTCTCTCACGGAAAATTCAAACGGGAAAAACAAGATGTATGCTTCGACGGGAAGCTGGACAATAACCGGATGCGTTACACCGTAAGGATAAAAGCCCTTCCCAAAGGAGGAAAAGCGTGGACGGACAAACAAGGAAGAATTCATGTAGAAAAAGCCGATGAGGTAATGTTTCTCATAGCAGCCGACACGGATTACAAAATGAATTTCAACCCTGATTTTTCCAATCCGGAAACCTACGTAGGAGTAAACCCTGCGGAAAGTACGAAACAATGGATCGAAACCGCTTCCAGACTGCCGTTTGAAGAACTGAAGCAAACACACTGCCAAGACTACGCCGCACTGTTTAACCGTTCTACGCTCAGCCTCAATCCGAATTGGGAAACAGAATCCGACAGACTTTCCACCCCACAACGACTGGCACGTTACCGTACCGGTGCTCCCGACTATGGCCTGGAGAGTCTTTATTATCAGTTCGGACGTTATCTGCTGATAGCCAGTTCACGCCCCGGAAACCTGCCAGCCAATCTTCAAGGCATTTGGCACAATAACGTGGACGGCCCCTGGCGGGTGGACTACCATAACAACATCAACGTACAGATGAACTATTGGCCGGCTTGCCCCACCAACCTGCCGGAATGTGAACTTCCATTAATAGATTTCATCCGCACATTGGTGAAGCCCGGAGAAAAAACCGCACAAGCCTACTTCGGAGCACGGGGTTGGACTGCTTCGATATCTTCCAACATCTTCGGCTTCACCACTCCGTTAAGCAGCAAGGATATGAGTTGGAACTTCAGTCCGGTTGCAGGTCCGTGGCTTGCCACTCACATATGGAATTACTACGACTATACCCGCGATCTGGATTTTCTGAAAGACACAGGATATGAGTTGATTAAAAGCAGTGCCCGGTTCGCTGTGGATTATCTATGGCACAAGCCGGACGGAACTTATACCGCCGCTCCTTCCACATCTCCGGAACACGGTCCCATAGATGAAGGCGCCACTTTCTCACATGCAGTCATCCGAGAAATACTGCTGGATGCCATCGAAGCCAGCAAGGTTCTTAATGTAGACGGGGACGAGCGGAAGGAATGGGAAGAAGTGCTTCGACACATGGCTCCTTACCGGACAGGCCGTTACGGCCAACTGATGGAATGGTCGAAAGACATTGATGACCCGCAAGACAGTCACCGCCATGTAAATCATCTTTTCGGGTTACACCCGGGACATACCATTTCTCCCATAACCACTCCTGAATTAGCCCAAGCCGCCAGAGTGGTGTTGGAACACCGGGGAGATGGAGCCACCGGATGGAGTATGGGGTGGAAACTGAACTTATGGGCACGTCTACACGACGGAAACCGGGCTTACAAGCTCTATGGCAATCTGCTGAAAAACGGAACAAATGAAAATCTTTGGGACAGCCATCCTCCTTTCCAGATAGACGGCAACTTCGGAGGTACGGCCGGCGTAACGGAAATGCTCCTGCAAAGCCATGCCGGATTTATCCATCTGCTGCCTGCCCTGCCGGATGTATGGCATGAAGGACACCTGACCGGAGTGCGTGCCCGCGGAAACTTCACACTCGACATATACTGGCATGACAATAACCTGACTCAAGTCGTAGTTCATTCCGGTTCAGGAGTGCCCTGTCGCATCCATTATAAAAAAGAAGAAATAACCTTTCCTACAGAAACAGGAAAAGACTATATCCTGAAAACAACCAATGGAAAGCTCCAACTGGTCCATAAATAAAACATTCAAAAACAAGAACATCATCGGTAAAATAGAAGACCTTGATCTCGGAGCTGTTGCCCGTTGATGAGATCTGGCTGCTAAAAGATCCGGACAACAGATGCAAACTGATTCAATATTCACACCTAAAAACTCACTTCCAATGAAATCCAATCATTATTCAACTACACTCCTGGCGCTTTTCCTGACTCTTTCTGCCAATGGATTCAGCCGGGAATACCACGTGAACCATGCTGCCGGTTCCGATCAAAATGAAGGAAATGCCGCACATCCGTTGAAAACCATACAGGCTGCAGCCAAAAGGGTGCAGCCCGGTGATAAGGTTATCGTACATGCCGGCACTTACCGTGAACATGTCAGTCCGATATGTGGAGGTACCGAAAAAAAACCCATCCTCTTCCAAGCTGCCCCGGGAGAAAAAGTAGAAATAAAAGGTTCGGAAATAATGAAAGGCTGGAAACACGTTGACCGTAACACGTGGATGGTAAAAATCCCGAATTCATTCTTCGGGACCTATAATCCATACGCCTCTACGATTCATGGAGACTGGCTGGAGAGCGGAAACTGGAGCCACACCGGAGAAGTGTATCTGAACGGCGAACGGCTGAAAGAAGTGCCTTCGCTGGACAGCCTCATAGTCGGCGGATTCCAACAGCCTCTCTGGTTTACCCACGTAGAAAAAGATAGCACCTCCATTTGGGCCAACTTCATCGGACACAACCCGAACCAACAGACCGTAGAAATTAACGTAAGACAATCTGTGTTTTACCCTGAAAAGCCTTTTATAAACTATATTCATGTAAAGGGATTCCACATGAGCCATGCAGCTACTCCCTGGGCACCTCCTACGGCAGAACAACCCGGACTAATCGGAACTCACTGGAGTAAAGGATGGGTTATCGAGGACAATACAATCAGCTATTCAAAGTGCGTGGGAATCACATTAGGAAAATACGGAGATGAATGGGACAACAAATCCGAATCGGCAGAAGCATTTGTCAAAACTACCGAACGCGCTTTACAGAACCAGTGGAACAAAGAACACATAGGCAGCCACATCGTGCGGCGGAACGAAATATCCCATTGTGGCCAAGCTGGTATCGCAGGAAGCCTGGGAGGCATCTTCAGCACTGTATCTGACAATGAAATCCACGATATCGGGATTGGATGGCCCTTCTGGGGATATGAAATTGCCGGCATCAAATTCCATGCACCGGTGGATATGCTTATCAGCCACAATCACATACATCACACAGAGGGCGGTATCTGGCTGGACTGGATGGCGCAAGGTACACGCATCACCCGGAATCTTCTGCATGACAACCGGCTGCAAGACTTGTCACTGGAAGTAAATCATGGGCCGATATTGGTGGACAACAATCTTTTTCTTTCGCCTGAGTTAGCACAAATCAAACTCTCACAAGGGGTTAGCTTTGTCCATAATACCATCGCATGGAAAATTTGGCCTACCGGCACCAAAGACGACAGAAAAACGCCGTACCTGCTTCCGCACGACACACAGATAGCCGGACTTCACGACTGTCCCTGCGGCAATGCCTCTTATTTCAACAACTTATTCATACGGGCAGACATGACTCCGTATGACGAATGTATTCTTCCTGTACGAATGGAGGGCAATTTGTATTTGGCAGAAGCCGAACCCTCTAAGTTTGAAACAAACGGACAAAGGGATACTTGCTATAAAGAACCATTTCAAGTCAGCAAAGAAGACGACGGCTGGTATTTGTCTGTACGCGTCAGCAACACCTGGCAGAGAAACAGACTGATTAAACTGAATGATTTAGGCAAAGCTCAAATTCCTGACCAGACATTCAAACGGGAGGGCATACCCGCTTCTTTCAACCAGGATTTTTTAGGCAACAAGCGCAAGACATCAGCTCTCCCCGGAGCTGTTCAGTTCTCACAAGACGGTTTACAGAGAATTAAAATCTATCAGATATCCTCCGCCCAATAACAGTGTCAAAACAAAATTCGGCTATCAGAAGGCAATGTCGTGTTGACAGCGGAAGGCCGTCATCAGACGCATGACGCTGCGTGAAATTCTATGAAACTGTTTTGAGTTTCTCCAAAAAGTTTTTCTTGGCTTGATGTGTTCGTTTTCGTGTGTGCTTTGGACTATTTTTTGGTCTTTTCCGCTTCTGTTCTTCGTCAGATAGCCCGCTATCTTCCTCATCACACAAACGGAAATGCCTCAAAAACTCATTCCAAATCAGCACACGATAAATTCAAAACAGTTTCTTATTTTGCACATCGCTATTAAAGCATATTTTTCACTATCAGCGTAGAGTTTGTCCCTCCGAATCCGAACGAGTTTGAAAGGAACATGTCGAAATGCGCCTCCTTCGTTTCGGGCAGGACATTGATCTTTGCCGAATCTTCGTCCGGATTCTCAAAATTGATGTTCCCGGCGATAAACCCGCTCTTCATCATCAGCATCGAATAAATGATTTCGCTGGCACCCGCCATCCACATCTCGTGTCCGGTCTGGCTCTTTGTCGATGTAACCGGCACCTTGACGTCGCCGAACACTTGCGCGATGGCCTCTGCCTCCCTGCTGTCCCCGATACGCGTGGAAGTGGCATGCGCATTGATGTAGCCGATGTCTTGAGGACTTATCCCTCCGTGCCACAAGCATAGTTCCAGCGAACGTGCCGGCCCTGCCACATTTGGCGTAGAGATATGATCGCCGTTGCTCGAAAAGCCCCAGCTTACCACTTCGGCAAGAATAGGAGCACCGCGTTTCACGGCATGTTCATAGCTTTCCAGAATCACAGTCGCAGCCCCTCCCCCAGGAACCAGTCCGTCACGGTCGCGGTCGAAGGGACGGCTCGCCCTTGCCGGCTCGTCCTCACGCACGGAGAACGACTGGATTCCGTCGAAAGCCGCCACGCTATACATGTTGGCTTCCTGCGCACCTCCACACACCACACACTCCTGCAGACCGTTGCGGATAAGCAAGGCACCCAATCCGATGGAGTGCGATCCGGAAGCGCAAGCCGCCGAAGCCGTCAGATTAATTCCCCTCAGCTTGAACAGGCATGCCAGATTCATGGTGACTGTGGAGTTCATCGACTGGAATATGGCACCGCTTCCGCACGCCGCCGTATCCTTGAACTCGCGGAACTTGTCGAGCGCATGCATGGTGGCCTCAGCCACCGAATCATTTCCGTAAATGATGCCGATCTCATGCGAAGCGATGTAATCCGCATCAAGCCGGGCATTTTCCAGAGCCGCACGCGTAGCCATATACGCATACTGAGCTTCTTCCGGCATGAACTGCCTTTGGTTGCGCGGAACAAAAGGCTTCAGGTCCGGATGCGGTATATCGGCGCACAATGCCGAACGAAACCCCGCGTCCTTCCGTTCACGGCTGAATACGATACCGCTGCGCCCTGCATATAAAGAGTCGCGCACCGCATCAAGAGTCGTCCCCAGGCACGACCAGATGCCCATTCCTGTTATCACTACTTTTCTTTCCATAAGTCAAAATCAGAACCTCTTTAAACCTCCCCGAAAGGGAGGCTTAAAGAACCTTTCAATATAAAACAATAAAACAATTCCAGATTCAGGATGCCGAAGTCTGGCAAGCCTCCTCACGTGAAGAGCCGGGAGCGCTGCAACCGATCCTCTTCCGATAACACCTCCTCCGTTTGACAAGCTTGGGATTCAGAGGTTTCCATTGTGAAAGCTCCTTCACGTTGCTTTCCAACTGCGGGCCGGTTTCAGCCCATTTATAATGCAGCCTGTTGTAAATCGGAATAAGATCGTCGAAGAACAGCGCATTCACCCCCAAGCCCTGATAGTCGGGCCGCACGGCGATAAGCAAGAGTTCCGCTTTTTCATCGTGTTTCCATTTCAGAGCCTTGAGCAAATGATACCATCCGAAAGGCAAGAGTCGTCCGCGGCTTTTGCGAAGAGCGGACGAAAGGCTCCCCATCGTAATGGCCACACCCACCAATTCCCCCTTGTCATTCTCTATCACCGGCAGCATCTCCGGATTTATCAGCGGGAAATAACGGTCAACATACAGATCAATCTGGCGGTCGGACATCTCGGTATATCCGAACAAAGGCGAATAAGCCTCATTGAGCAACTGGAACACCCTGCGTCCATATCCGTTGTCAATATCTTTCTGGTTCAGCTTGCGCACATGAAGTCCGAACATCTCTTTCGAAAGGCGAGCCACCCGCGCATATTTGGCAGGGACTGTTTCGGGTATATCAATGCGTATCTGAACCCAGTCGACCTCCTTCTCATACCCCAAAGCCTCCATATGCTCCGGATAATAAGGATAATTATAGATGGTGATCATCGAACCTGTCTGGTCGAAGTCATCCACCAGCATCCCCTCCTTATCGAAATCAAATATCCCCATCGGACCCTGGATGTACTCCATGCCTCGCTCTCTTCCCCACTCTTCCACCGCAGCAAGCAAGGCTTCCGAGACATCGCGGTCGTCAACAAACTCGATAAAGCCGAAGCGCACATTCCGTGTCTTCCATTTCTCGTTGGCATGGCGGTTGATGATTCCGGTGATGCGACCCACAACTCTGCCCTCCCCATCATATGCCACAAACGGCTGCATCTCCGAGAATTCAAGTCCCGCATTCTTTTTGGGATCAAACGTATCGCGTACATCCGATTCCATATCGGGCACGTAATACGGACATCCCTCATAAAGCCTTTCCGGAAACTTGATGAAATCGTCCATTTCATGCTTGGACTGAACTTTCTTTATTCTCACATCTTTCATAATGCCAGCGAAAATACCGAACATCAAGATAATCTACAAATTTGCAAAACCTTTGAAACAATTTTGTAGAATTACGGAACAAGCCCGGCCGGAGGAAGAGGAAGGCAAGGCCCGTTTCCTCCCGGTTATGCCCAAGACAAAACAAAATGAAAACTACCGGACACAAAGATGGCGGTAAACGGCCGCCGAGATGTCCGCTATGATCCGCTCCGTATCTTCTGCTGACTCCTCCGAGTCTTTCACAAACACGGCTATCACATACCGTCTTCCGTCGGGCAAAGAAACGAATCCGATATCGTTGGTTCCAATCAGCTCGCCCCTCGAATTGCGGTCGCCCGTACCCGTTTTGTGCCCGACAACCGCATCCGTACCTTTCAGCGGCTTCTTCAGCCTGTTTTCTCCGGTATGGCATGTCACCATCGTTTTCTTTATGAACTGCTGATACGAATCTCCTGCAAGCCGGCGGACAAGAAACACCTCCAGCAGGCGTGCGGCAGAAAGCGGCGTGCTCCAGTTGGCGTAACACAGATCCAGATCGCGGTGCATGTCATCCTCCGTAGCGGAAATGGAGAATCCGTCAATGCCCAGCGAACGGATATACGCATCGGCAATTTCCGTTCCTCCTATATAATCGAACAAGATGTCGCAGGCATTGTTGTCACTGAGCTGCAAGGTATAAGTCAGCAGTTCGCTGACGGGAAGAGACACGTTCCCTTCCGGATGAGAGTCCCTGAGCGGACTGTACGTGTCGGGCTTCAACTGCTCTTTCTTCACCAGAATCTCCGCAGAGAGCGGCAACCCCTTCCGGTCCATAAAGTCTGCCACCGCAAGTGCCTGATGAAACTTGAAAACGCTCATCATGGGATAGCGTTCCTCATTGTTGACGGTTACCGTATCCCTCCCGTCAATGATGACCGCCACACCCACCCGGGCACGTTTCCCTTCAATTATACGGGCGATATCCTCGTGCAACGTTTCTTCTGCCACACACTGCACACAACACGAAACCAGGCAGACCAGCAATCCGAAAAATACTCTTTTCATATCCATAAGCTACAGAAAACAAAACAAAGGCAGGCCCGATGCGTATCACAAATCCGGGTCTGCCTGCAAAAATAAGGGTTTCAGCCGCTTATTTCAAATAAGTGCGGTAAAAACTTTCAATCTTGTCGAAGGGAATCTTTTCAAAATTATCGTAAAGATCCGTATGGCTCGCTCCCGGAACAATAAGCAGTTCCTTGTTGCTGCCTTTCAGCTTCCTGAAAGCGTCTTCGCTGAAATAGCGCGAATGGGCCTTTTCGCCATGAACCACGAGCACGGCGCTGCGGATTTCATCACTGTAGGCCAGGATAGGCATATTGAGGAACGACAGCGCAGAAGTCTTGTTCCAGCCCCCGTTCGAGTTGAGCGAACGCTTGTGATAGCCGCGCGGAGTCTTGTAGTATGCATGATAGTCCTTCACGAACTGAGGAGCGTCGGCAGGCAGCGTATCGGCCACACCTCCGGCAAGCGCATACGTGCCGTTTCTGTAATCGTCCGTACGCTGGGCATTGAGCTGTTGGCGAAGTTCATAGCGTCCCCCGGCATCCATGGCATCAAAATAACCGTTTGCCGTGACGCGGCTCATATCATACATCGTAGAAGCCACCGTAGCCTTGATGCGTGTGTCGATGCCGGCAGCATTGAGCGCCATGCCTCCCCATCCGCAGATGCCGAGTATGCCGATGCGTCCGGCATCCACATCCTCACGGGTAGAGAGATAATCGACCGCCGCACAGAAATCTTCCGTGTTGATGTCGGGCGAAGCCACATAACGGGGCTGTCCCCCGCTCTCACCCGTAAACGAAGGGTCGAAAGCGATGGTCAAGAAGCCGCGTTCTGCAAGTTCCTGTGCATACAGTCCCGACGCCTGCTCCTTCACCGCTCCAAACGGACCGCAAACGGCAATTGCCGCCAGTTTTCCTTCCGCATTTTTCGGCACATACAGGTCGGCCGCCAGTGTGATTCCATAACGGTTGTGGAAAACCACCTTGCTGTGATTCACTTTGTCGCTCTGCGGGAACACCTTGTCCCATTCCTGAGCCAGATTCAATTTTTCCTCCATCATTTTATTTTCATTAAGTTGTTTTTCTTGCGCAGAAAGGCTTGCCGTCCCGCACGCACAGAGCAGCAAAGCCGCACATAAAGTACCAAACGGATTTCTCATACCGGTATCTTTTAAATAATCAGAAAGAATAACGCACCCACACGGAATTTTCACCGATACGCTTCACACTGTCCAGCTTGAGGAGAGTGGTTGGATACGAAGCGTCTTCAATGCCGTCGAATACAGCCGTCATGCCTTTGCGTCCGTCGATGCCTGCACCTATCACCACGCTTACCTCGTCCAGCAGACCTGCCTTCAGAAAAGCTCCGTTGATATGGCCCCCGCCCACAACGGCCAGCCTCTTCACCCCGAAATGCACGTTCAAGAGTTCGACGGCTCTCGAAAGATCCGCTTCTCCCCTGCCTGTTGCAATCCACGATATCCCTTGCCGGCGCAGCACTTCAAGATACTCCCTCGGCACATCCTCGCTGATTATGACGAGGAACGGGCGTCCGTCAGCTTCGGCGGCCGGCCACTGCAGCCTTCCCTTCGAGTCAAGACCGATGGTATAGCCGTCGGCTTCGGCAGCTTTCCAGACAGACTCCCCGCCCGCCGGTGTGGCATCGGAAGGAATAAAGGAATCCGGCAGAGCATAGTGCATCTGCATCGTAACCCTTCCTGACACGTCTGAATCGCAATGCAGTTCGCGAAGAGCATCGTAATACTCATCTCCGCCGATACGCTCGGTCATGTCGCAGTCAATGCGTCCGTCGACCGATGCCATCATGTGGCAAACAATGTATGGTTTCATACGCTTAACACTTTTAGATTTACAAAGGCAAAAGTAGCGCAAAGAATCCAAAGCCACATTGCTGTAAAGCTCAAATATAGTTTCTGAAAAGTTCACCTTTCACGCGGAAACAGCGGTGGGAGGAACACCGTACTGCTTCTTGAAGGCGGTTGAGAAATGAGAAGGATTCTTGAAGCCCACTTCGGCATAAACGTCCACAATCCGCCTGCCGCCCTGCTTCATGAGTTCGTAAGCCACTTCCAGGCGTTTTCGTATGAGCCACTTTTCCGGAGTAAGGTCGCTCAGCTTCTTGAAATCGCGCTTAAACGTGGCAAGGCTGCGCCCCGTATAGTGAGCCAGATCTTCTACCGTAAACTCATACATATAATTCTTATTCATGAAGTCGAGGATATCAATTTTCCACGATTCGTTGAAGTCGAACAGCAATGCCGCAAAACGCCTGTCGATATGCAGCAAAGCCAGCAGCCCTTCCTGCAGCTTCAGATGCATGAAATCGTCCTGCGGCTTTTCATCGGCGTCAAAATAAGGCGCCATCGAAGCAAACAGACTGGCAATCTCCGGCGTTTTCGGGAGCTTTACCGCCCGCACCTCCGGCTTGGGCATATCCGCCGCCTCCTGATACCGGTTGAGCCTGGCATACATTTCACGGAGAAAGCTGCGGGTAAAGCTCAGAAAGATTCCGCAGTAACGCTCACCCCCGCAAGGCTTCTTATACATGGTGATATGATGGTCGCGCGGAATGAAAACGCATTCCCCTTTTCCCACATGGATCTGTTCTTTCCCGTTGTCAAGCACCATCTCGCCCGAATAAACATAGTTCATGGCATATTCGTGCGAACGGTGGATACACGCGCTCGCATTATCATAGAGAAAGCTGAAAAACACATTGTTGTAGTTAAAGATTACCTTCATGGGATCATCCTGCGCATCTGTCTGTTTCATATTTCCGATGTTTTCTGCAAAAATAGAAAATTTAAAACCTGAACGAATCTTCCACAAGGTTAAATTATACTATGCGGATAAACCTTGGGAACTGCCGTCTGTCAAAAGGACAAAAGCGCGCTAAACCAGCAAACATGATTATCAACCCTTTAAATGAAAGAACAATGAAAACAAACCGTTTATTTTTAGCTTTGGCCTTCGTTGCAGTATTGGGCGGAAGCAGTGCGTTTGCACAAAACACGGATGGCGAGAACAACAAACCTGCCGACAAGCAGCGCAAACGTCCCACTCCGGAACAGATGATGGAATTCCAGACAAAGCGGATGGAACAGAGCCTGATGCTGGACGACAAGACCGCGGCAAAGTTCACCCCGCTTTACAAAGAATACCTTGAGGCGATGAAGGAATCCCGCGCACTCCCAAAGAACGCAAAGGATGCCAAGGAAGCCAAAAAGAAAGAACGCACCGACGAAGACATCATGAAGGCTCTGGAAGACCGCATGGACAGACAGCAGAAGATGCTTGACACGAAAAAGAAATACTTCAACGAGTTCAAGAAGATTCTGACCCCGCGCCAGTTGGAAAAGGTGTTTGCTCCGCGCCCGGACGGATTCCGTAAAGCACCGGGCAAACCGAGAGCAGGAAAAAGAGCAGACGTTAGGCCTTGCCCCCTCTGCCCTCCCTGCCATGAGATAAACAGACACCATGCCGTCTGTCCTCCTTGCCAGAAGTAGTCCACAAGGATATCTCATCGTTTCCATAAGATATGCCGGCATCTTTTTCTGCCGGCCTTCAAAAAGAATGAAGCTTTCCGCAAAAAAGGCTGTATCTCTAAACTGAAGACAAACTTTTCTGCGGGAAGCTTCAACTTTGTCTGTCCGCCCGGACTTGCCGGGTTTCCAACGGACAAAACAGAAATTCCATATCAGATTCGCGCGAACTGCCTGTTTCCAATCTATCGCTTCAGCGCATAGCGCGCAAACATCCAGACAACCGCATATCCGACAAGAGGAACAAAGAAGGCCAGATGCATGGCGGAATGGTCGCCTATCCATCCCATAAACAACGGACCTACGGCTCCTCCCACGGGCGACATCATCAGAAAAGAAGAAGCGCGTTTGGTATGGCTTCCGAGTCCTTTCAGCGAAAGAGCAAAGATGGTCGGAAACATAATGGCCTCAAATGCGTATCCGCAAAGCAAAGCGGCCAATGACACATGGCCTGCATCAAGCAGGACAACCAGCGTGGTGCATACAGTTCCGGTTGCGCACCAGAAAAGCATCTTCTCGGCGCGTACATGGCTCATAATCCAGCTCCCGACAAAACGTCCCACCATAAACAGTCCCAGACCTCCGAACGAGAGGATGATGGAGGCATCGCGCGAGCTCATCCACTGCTTGTCGGTCACATAATTGATGAAGAAGCTGTTGATGGAAATCTCCGCCACTTCATAAAAGAACAGGGCGGTCAGGCCGAACACGAAAAGCTTGTGCGACCACAAGCTGACTTTGCGGCCGGCATGATCCACCTCCACCTCATGCCTGATTTCCGGCAGCCTTATCCGTGAAAAGACAACGGCAACCAGCAGCACGACAACCCCCATGACCGTATACGGAAGAGCCACGTTTCCGGCCTTCATCGTCCCGTCGTCCGAAAAGAGAAGCAGGCCGGTAAGAATCGGCGCAAAGATGCAGCCCATTCCATTAAACGACTGGGCAAAGTTAAGGCGGCTCGCCGCAGTTTCCTTCGCCCCCAGTTCCGTGACATACGGATTGGCCGCCGTTTCAAGAAACACCAGCCCGCATCCGATGACGAACAGGGAAAAAAGGAAAAAGTTAAACGACATCCAATGCTGGCCGGGTATGAACAACAGTGACCCGACACCATAGAGCAACAGGCCGAACACGACTCCTTTCCGGTAGCCGAGCCGGTTGATGAAAAGCCCGGCAGGAATCGCCATAATGAAATAGCCCATATACATGGTGGCCTGAATCAGCGCCGAATGAGTCTTGGATATTTCCAGCAGTTCCTGAAAATGCTTGTTCAGCACGTCAAGAATGGCATGAGCGAATCCCCACAGAAAGAACAAGGAAGTCAGCAATATAAACGGCAACAGGTACTGCCTGTCGACAAAGGCTGTCCGCTGGTTTTTCATGTCCGCACGCATTATAATAAGTAAGGCAATAAGTCAGGCAAGTCGCCAATAATTACATCGGGCAACGATTCGTCCGTTTCTTCATTGCCCCATCCCTCTCCTTTGAGCCATGCAACCTTGCATCCGACTTTCTTGGCAGGCACAACGTCTTTCGAGAACGAATCGCCCACCACCAGCACATTTCCGGCAGGAAAGCCCATCGCCTCCACTCCCAGACGATAGATTGCAGGATCGGGCTTGCGCACTCCCACGACGGATGACTCGATGATGTCCGAAAAGAAGCTGAAAAGGCCAAAGTCCTTCAGTATGGTCTGGATGTTTCCGTAGAAATTAGACACCAGCACCAGCCTGTAATGCCTGGACAGCGTTTCCACAACGGGACGTGTGCGCTTCAGGACTTCCAGAACATAATCATAGCAGCTTTCGGCTATGCAGGCAGCGTATTTCTTAGCGTCGGCATCCTCTCGGGAAAGCTTTCCTCCATCCACCAGAAAGTCGATCTGAATACGGGTCTTGATGCAGAGCACATCGCGGAAATTGTGTTCAGGCTTTACGAGCGGCACACGTGCCAGGGTACGTTCACCATGCACGTAGGCTTCCCGGAAACTCTGCTTGTCAACGGGAACCTGAAATTCCTCGTATTTGCTCCACAATACTTCCGCCCAATGGCGGCTGTTGGTATCAATCGTACCGCCATAATCAAAAATCACACCTTGGATATCATTCAGTTTCTTGTTCATTTTTTCCTTTATTTTACCGGTTCCGTTGCCGATTTTCATCAGCATCACTCCTACTATAATCCAAAACAATTCACGCACACGGGTTATCAGGCTCGTATAAATGCCGAACGCACTCGGAATGGCCAGCCCTCCCGTGGCAAGCGCAAAGCCTCCCTCACGTGTTCCCAACTGCATGGGCGAAAAGAAAAGCAGGTTGGCGAAGAGTGAGGTAAATGCCATAATCAGAATGCAGTCGAAAAAACTGACATCTGTGGTCAGAATATTCAGAATGAAATACACCTCCAGACACCCCACGACACGTGCCGCATACTCAAGTCCCAGCGAAATATAAAACGTGCTCCTGCGCTGCTTGTGAAGCTCGGCTATCTGCGAGTCGATGCGCTCCAGGGTTTCCTTCTGCTCCTCGCCGAAACGTTTCGCCCATTTCCCGACGAACGGCACATGGGAAAGCATCCTCAACGCGCGCACTGCCATGCCGTTCCGGTAGCCTTTCATGAAGAAATAAATGGCAAGCAGACAGAATCCGACCACAACAGCAAGCATTATTCCTATCCCCCAATTCAGCGGAGCGACAAACACATACAGAACAGACGACGTGAGCCAGAACCAGAAATGCGAAAAAATATGCATCATCACATAAAGTATCACCGAAGACGTCGCCTTGCTTACCCCCACATACGGGCTAAGCTCCATGATGCGGTAAGGCTCCCCTCCCATCAGTCCGGACGGAGTGGCATAGTTGAGGGCAAATCCGGATATGGTCAGCTTATAGACCTTCCAGAAAGAAACCCTTGCACTCTTCCCGTCGCAGATAATCGCATACCACGACCACGCATTGAGATAATAGATAAACACCCAGAGCAGAATCACCGCGGGAAGCCATCCTCCCGCCCGGCGGATATTTGCCCAAAGCTCTCCGTAATCCATGTCGAAGGTGAAAAGCATCACTACAATGGCAAAGATCCCGAAGATGTAGAATATATTGCGGAATTTTTCTTTCATAATCCTGCGTATTTGTTATAGAGAAAGGCGCACATCGCCTCGTGACGGTGGCGCATGTATGTAAACAGAGCGGTCATCACGATGATTTCAAACACGAAATAAAGCCACGGTTCGCCGATAAGCAACGAAACGTAAAGCGCAATGGCACGCGTATTGAATGTCAGGATATTCGTATATTTCATCAGCGGAAGACTCATGCTCCGGAACTCGTCGCGAAGCTCCTGAGGGATATTGTCACCGTATTTCTGCTGCACCAACGCATAGAAGCGCTGGAAGTTCGGAGTCATCCGCTCCTGCTTGCGCGTATAGTTTCCATAAGAATACAGAAACAGCTTCCACCAGAAATTATGCCTCCAGGGCAGGCTGTAGAACAATTCCCTCTGCTGCTTGAAGTTGTCGAGCTCGCTCCCTGCCTTTCCTTTCAGGAAGAAAAGATGGATATTCCGGTAATAGTCGGCAAGCGTACACTGCTGGCTATGGCAGAATATGCCCGAAACATAAGCCAGAAGCCAGATATACACGCCCCACACCGCTCCGTTCTCGCCACCTATGCCAAAGGGCAAAGGCTGGAAGGTGAGCCGCAGGCAGATGGCAGCATAAATGGCAAAGAACCACAAATCACCGGCAAATCCGTCGAGCATACGCCCCCAGCGCGTCTTTTTCCCTGTCATTCGGGCCAGCTGCCCGTCGCAGCTGTCGTAATGATTGGCCCACATCAGCAGGATAATGCCTATGACCGTATGCTTCATGTCGGGAAAGTAAAACATCACTCCAGCCGAAACGCCGAGGATGATCGAAAGCACTGTCACTACATTGGGGTGCACCCCGAACCGGTTGAAGAACAAAGCCCACGCATAACCGATGGGGCGGTTGAAATGAATGTCAAGAAACTCTTCTGTATCCATCGACTTGAACGAAGCCTCAAGTCCTTTCTTTTCTGCGCTCATCTTTATTTGCTGTTCAGTTTGGAAATGATACGATTATAAATGCATTCGGCTATCTTAGGCGCAGCCTCCCTGCGGCAACGCGCGAAACTGGGCCAGTCATTAAAGTCAATGATTCTTATCTCGCCGGCAGACGACACGACACAATCCCCGCCGTAAATGGGCACATTGAGTGCCTCCGCAGCACGGTTGGCATACGCCTTCAACTTGTCAAGATCAAGCGGGAAACCTCTCGCCTCGCCGTTGATGGCTTCAAGCCCGAATTTGCTGTGCGACTGCTCGGTCGGATAAAATGCATAAAAGAAGTCGGTATGCTGCACACCGTAGAACTTCACCAGGTCGCCTACGAGGTGCTCGTTCACCACCGCAACCGGTATGTGCCGCGCACGGAAATCGGCCATCACCACTTCGGCCTCTTCACGGCATTCCACATAAACCACATCTTCCTTTACCATGGCATGCGAATCGCCTCTCTTTATCCAGCAAGGATAAATGTCCGGCGTAAACTCGCCGCCGGTAGGAATGATGAAACTTTCCGGATGGGGCACGCCGCTGGCAATAAGCCGCTCCGTCATTTCCCGACGGACACAATTGTCGATTCCAAATCCTGAATTGACTACCAGCGCTCCGTTTTCTTCCAGCTCCTTCAGCCTGGAAATCGTAGCCCTGTCACGGGCCATGTCAAAAATGAAGTCTGCCTGGATGTGCTGAGCCACAAATTCTTTTTCTGGGAACAATGTGACTTCGCATCCTCTCTTCGCCAGCTCTTCTGCCGTTTCTCTGAAAATAGCCGCATCATTCCCCACATGATTCGGAGAAAACTCGTTTCCTCGGCTCACGCCTACAACCCGAATCTTTTTCCCATTCTTCTGCATGGTTATCGATTATTTATCTTCTTCTTTTTTCTTATTCGTTTACAAGTCTGTCACTTGCCGTTCAAAAAAGCCTCTGCCTTCACGATGTCGCCGGCATGATCCACGTCCAGTATCTTTGAAAATGGATAAGCCTCCAGCTTCAGGCCGTCTGCAACCAGCTGGCGCTGGAAATTACGCATCCGGGCCATCCCGTGACTGATACAATACTCCAATGTACCGATTGCCTTCGGTGTCAGACAATAAATGCCTCCCGAAATATATTTTGTGCCGGGCATCGCCGAATCATAGAATCCGGTTATCGACAGGTTTTCGTCTGTCCCGATATACAAAGGCTTCTCGTCGTCGATATAATCTGTGACGGCCATCATCCCGTCTTTGCCGGAAGCCTTGAAAGCCCGGATAAATTCCGAGAACTCGTCTTCCCGGAAAATGGTATCGACCGTAGTCAGACAAAAGCGGTCTTCCCTGAGATACGGGCTAAGTTCATAAAAGCTGTGCATGGAACTGGGTGTCGTCTTTACGATCACTCTCAAAGGGACTTCCGACTTTTGTTCCAGCTCGGCCAGATGAGCTTTTGTCAACGGCACTTCATTGTTGATTATAACGACCACCTCGTCTGCCCCGTTCTCGGCAAAGACATGAATCAGGCGGTCGATCATAGCCGTTCCGTTCAGCTGCACCAGCGGTTTGGGCAGCTTCACTCCTTCCTGTGAAAGCCGGGATCCTTCCCCGGCTGATATTATCGCAAACTTCATATCAATCTTCTTCCGGTACATCAAGCTGTTTCAGCTTGTCGCTGTCGTCTTTCTTCTCGTAATATTGCTTGCGCAACGGACGCGCAGAAATCTCTTTCTCCAGAACCCGGTTGCGGAACACGTCAATAGCCAGATATACAGCCTGACGGAAAGAGTTCTCCGATGCGATTCCCTTTCCTGCAATGTCATAGGCCGTGCCGTGAACCGGAGCGGAACAGACAACCGGAAGACCCGCCGTGAAGTTCACTCCGTCTTCCATAGCCAGCGTCTTGAACGGAATCATTCCCTGGTCATGATACATGGCAAGGATGCCGTCGAAACGGGAGAAGCTGCCCGAGCCGATAAGGCCATCGGCCGGATAAGGCCCGAAGCACTGGATTCCCTTCGCCACCATCTCGGACAGGGCGGGTGCTATCACCTCCTTTTCTTCGGTGCCGGTCAAGCCATCGTCACCGGCATGAGGGTTCAGGCCCAGAACGGCAATCCGCGGCGAATCAATTCCAAAGTCCACTTTCAGCGAGCGGTGAAAAGCCATGATCTTTTCGGCCAGCAGTTCTTTGGTCAGCGTCTTCGGAATCTCACGCACCGGAATATCTTCCGTGGCCAGCGCCATGCGGAAATCCCGCTTCACCAGAACGGTCAGAGCTTTCCGTCCGCCGCCGACCCGTTCCTGAAGAAAAGCGCCATGGCCCGAAAAGCCGGACGAATCGGCCTGCACGGACTGTTTGTTTGCAGGCGCGGCAACCAGCACGTCGAACAAGCCTTCCTGGTATTCCTCCACCGCTTTCTCAAGAGCGGCAACGGCAGCCTTGCCCGCTTCGGGCGTCGGTTTCGAAAGTTCAACCTTCAGCTCCTCATTGATGCAGTTCACCACATTCACCCGTCCGTCCTGCACATCCGCAGCCGTATTGACGATGCTGAAGTTTGCAGGAATGTCCATCGCCTTCCGGTGATAGGCAGCCACCTTGGGAGAGCCGTAAATAACCGGCGTACAAAGCTCCAGCATCGCCGGATCAGAGAATGTCTTGAGAATCACTTCATAGCCGATTCCGTTGATATCTCCGTGGGTAATACCCACTTTAATTCTTTTACCTTCCATATTTAAATTCTTGTATTACTCTGAGTCAATGTTCTGCCGCTTTGCCGTAGAAAGCATTCCGCAGGCGGCAAATATGTCTTCCCCTCTGGAAGCCCGGATCGTGGAAAAAATCCCGTGCCCCGTCAGATAGTCGCGGAAAGCCAGCATCGTTTCCGGTTCGCTCCCTTCAAGGTCTGCACCCGGAATGGCGTGGAAACGGATCAGGTTGATCCGGCAGTCCAGTCCGCGGAGAAGCTTCACCAGCTCTTTCGCATAGACCATGCTGTCGTTCACTCCCTTGAACATGATGTATTCGAACGAAAGGCGGCGCTGCTTGCTGAAGTCGTAGCGGCGCAGCTCTTCAACAATCTCGGCAATCGGATAAGCCTTTTCCGCAGGCATCAGTTCTTTTCTTTGCGCCGGGAACGGCGAATGGAGGCTGATGGCCAGGTGGCAGTCGCTCAAATCAAGAAAACGCCGAAGCCCCTTGCGCAGGCCGACCGACGACACCGTAATCCGTTTCGGACTCCATCCGTATCCATAGTCCGACGTAAGCACATCCAAGGCGCGGAGCACCTCGTCGAGATTGTCAAAAGGTTCGCCCATGCCCATAAACACGATGTTTGTCAGCGTGTCGCGCTCGGGCACGGAATAAATCTGGTTCAGAATCTGGGCGGCGGTCAAATCTTGCGCAAACCCCTGCTTTCCAGTCATGCAGAACTTGCAGTTCATCTTGCATCCCACCTGCGAAGAAACGCACAAGGTGGCCCTTTCGTCTTCGGGTATGTAAACCGTTTCCACAAAATTCCCCTCCGAAACAGAGAACAAGTACTTCACCGTCCCGTCGGCCGAACGCATCTCGTGAACAGGAGCGCTGCATCCGATTTCATAAGACGCTTTCAGCAGTTCGCGGTTCTTCAACGAGAGATTGGTCATTTCGTCAATCGAAGAAACCTTCTTTCCATACATCCACGACGCTATCTGACCGGCCGTAAATTTGGGCATGCCCAAACCGAACACAATCTCTTTCAATTCATCCAACGTTCTCCCTAACAGAGGAGTCTTTGCCATAGTCGTTCTGTTTTAATTCACGTATATGAACATCTGCATTTCCGGCCAAAAAAACAAGCCGTCATCTTCATCAAAACAAGCCGTCATCTTGATTAAAATGAGCCGTTATCTTTTCAGCACCTTGGGAAGGCCCTGCAAATGCAGACATTCAATTTCATATAATTAGCGTACAAAGTTAGAGAAAAATAAGATAATTCCCTATCTTTGTCTGTATAAAATGTATTTAACATGAAAAAAACGATTACTTGTTTTCTTTTCTATCATACTGACAACCAATTCAATAAACTTCTGAACAGTTTATTGTCGCACCCCTATATAGACCAGATATACCTACTTACGGGGCAAAAGGAAGCGGCCGAAGCTGCCTGCCCTCAGTGCCGGACGCTCCCGCTGGATTCGTTTGAACAAACCGGGACCATACGCCAGATAGCCCTCCATGCAAAAACGCCCTATACCTTATTATATACGGCACTGCAGCCGCTCGAACTGGGCGAGCAGGCACTCGAACGGATGTGCGACTACCTGAGCGCGCCGGAAAGCGTGATGGTCTATGCCGACCATTACCAGATTCTCAACGGAGAGAGGCAGCCTCATCCCGTCATCGACTACCAACCGGGGAGCGTTCGCGATGATTTCGACTTCGGCCCGCTGATGCTCTTCAAAACCGATGCGCTTGCAAAGGCATCAGACCGTATTCTCTCCCAGCCCGAATATCAGTACTCGGCCCTGTATGCCTTGCGGCTGGCATTGTCTGAACAAGGCGAGCTTACCCATATCAGCGAATATCTCTATACCCGCGCAGAAGATGACGCCAGAAAGTCGGGCGAAAAACAGTTCGACTATGTAGATCCCAGAAACAGGGCTGTCCAACTGGAACGCGAAACGGCTTTCACCTATTATCTGAAAAACATAAGGGCCTATCTGCCGCCAGCCGGAAAGCTGATAGCTCCGGAAGAAGAAGACTTTGCATGCGAAGCGTCAGTCATCATTCCGGTACGAAACAGGGAAAGAACCATAAAAGACGCCATACGCTCGGCACTCGGCCAGAAAACAACCTTCCGCTACAACGTCATCATCGTCGACAATCATTCGACCGACGGAACCTCCGGATGCATTGACGAATTTGCCGGCGACCCGAGGGTGATTCACCTGATCCCCTCACGCCACGACCTCGGAATCGGCGGATGCTGGAACATGGCCGCCAATCATCCGCAATGCGGACGCTTTGCCGTGCAACTGGACAGCGACGACCTGTACAGCGGACCGGACACCTTGCAGCACATTGTCGACAAGTTTTACAAAGAGCGTTGCGCAATGGTCATCGGCTCTTACCGGATGACAGACTTCAATCTGGAAACCCTGCCTCCGGGAATCATTGACCATCAGGAATGGACCGACACGAACGGACACAACAACGCGCTCCGCATCAACGGTCTGGGAGCGCCGCGCGCTTTCTACACTCCCCTGCTCCGACAGATACGGGTGCCAAACACCAGCTACGGAGAAGACTACGCATTGGGGCTGGCCTTTTCACGCGACTACCGCATCGGACGCATCTATGACGTGCTTTACCTCTGCAGGCGGTGGGAAGGAAACTCCGATGCCAACCTGAGCATCGACAAGGTCAACCGGAACAACAGCTACAAGGACAGCCTGCGCACGCTTGAAATCCGCCGCAGGAAAGACAAGGTATCACGACCGATGTCATATCTCTACCCTGCAAGCAATGTATCGGGAGAAACGTTTTTCGCCTCCCAGTTCGACAAATGGGAACTGGCGCGGAACAACCATGAAGCGCTCAGCCGCATACACGTGCGCCATTTCAGTCTGAACGGAAACGAAATCCAGGTACAGTTCAACCCGGCAAGAGCCGTGTCCTCCTTCGCAAAAACAGACCGGGCATCGGTCAACGCGCGCCCGTGCTTCCTCTGCATCAGCAACAAGCCGGAGCTACAGGACAGCATCCGCATCGAACTGGACGAAGCCTTCAGCCTCCGGGTCAATCCGTACCCCATCCTTCCGGGGCACCTCACGCTCTCAAGCGAGTGCCACGAATGGCAGACACTTGCAGGAAAAGAATCGCGCCAGCTTCCCGGAAGACTGACAGACTGGCTGGAGAAACATTTCGAAAAGGGATATACCGTATTTTATAACGGAGCAGGATGCGGCGCTTCGGCACCCGACCACTTCCACTTTCAGGCAGTCCGCCAAAAGGATGTGCCTTTCATCCGCCAGTGGAACAGACTGCTTTCCGGAGCCACCCAATGCGGATACGAGCGCCTGGAAGACGGCAGCTCGTGCATTGCCTACGCGATAAACGGATATATATGTCCGGTGCGCGCTTTCGTGACAGACAAGGGAACAAATTCCAGCAGCAGACTGATATCAGACTATCTGCGGACACTCCCCGTACACGAGGGCGAAACAGAACCCCGCTACAACCTGTTTGCATGGAAAGACGAACAGCATGGGTTTGTCACCGCTTATTTTCCACGCTCCGTCCACCGCCCGCAATGCTACTATGCCGAAGGAGAAGCCCAACTTCTCATCAGCCCGGGGGCCCTGGACATGGCAGGCATCGTCGTTGCCGCAAGAAAAGAAGATTATGAAAAAATTACAGAAGAAGACCTTCTGAAAATCTATCAGGAGGTATCACTTTAAGCTTATGAAAGAACCGGAAATAAATGTAGGCATCGTCAATGCCCTCGAAATAAACTTCACGCTGAACACCAAATACATAGCCAAAGGAGAAACCGTAGAAGGGCAACAAAAGGTAAGTTTCGACGAAGGAGGCATACTGTGGAACGGAAACCTTTATCAGGAACTGACATTCACGCCATTGGAGGAGAATGCCTCATTCTCTTTGTACGATGTCACCATCGGCATCAACTTCCATTGGGAACAGCAGGAAACGCAAACGTTTCTCGGATCGCTCCGGCTGACAGTTGACGAAGGCAAAATAACTGCAATCAACCAGGTGCCGGCAGAAGAGTATCTGACCAGCGTCATCTCGTCGGAAATGAACGCCGCTTCCGCCCTGGAGTTTCTGAAAGCCCACGCCGTAATATCACGGAGCTGGCTGCTGGCGCAGATAGAGAAGCGGAAATCGCTCAGCAAGAAGCACGACGGCTTTTTCTCGTTCATCAAGACCGATACGGAATATATCCGGTGGTACGACCGTGAAGACCATACGATCTTTGACGTATGTGCGGACGACCACTGCCAACGGTACCAGGGAATTACCCGCGCTTCAAACCGCAGTGTGGCCGAAGCTGTGAAAGCAACCCGCGGACAGGTGCTCATGTACAAACACGCTATCTGCGACTCCCGGTTTTCAAAATGCTGCGGAGGAGCAAGCGAAGAATTCAACTATTGCTGGGAAGACAAGTCGTATCCTTATCTTACGGCCGTGCGCGACACGGAAAAAGAATCACACCTGCCCGACCTTACCGATGAAAAGGAAGCGGAACACTGGATCAGAAGCACTCCCGAAGCGTTCTGCAACACGCATGACAGCAGGATCATCGCACAGATACTGAACAACTACGACCAGCAAACCGACAATTTCTACCGGTGGAAAGTGCGCTACACGCAAGAAGAACTGGCTTCTCTGATCCGCCGGAACACGAAATGCGACTACGGATGCATCATCGACCTGATACCGGCAGAGCGGGGAAAGTCCGGAAGAATCAGCAAACTGAAAATTGTCGGGACAAACAAGACGCTGGTCATCGGAAAAGAATTGGAGATCCGGCGTGTCCTTTCTGAAACGCATCTGTTCAGTTCGGCATTCGTTGTCGACAAGGGACCGGAAAAGGAAGGCGTTCCCGAATGGTTCGAACTGACCGGCGCCGGATGGGGCCACGGAGTCGGACTCTGCCAGATAGGAGCTGCCGTAATGGGCGAAAAAGGCTACAACTATAACGAAATCCTGCTCCATTACTACAAGGGGGCGGACATCAGAAAACTGTATTGAAAACATGAAAGCACGCATAAAGAGCATTTCTCCCTGGGCATGGGTGCCTACCCTCTATTTTGCCGAAGGACTTCCGTATGTAGCCGCAATGATTCTCTCGCTGGTGATGTACAAACGCATGGGAATTTCCAATACGGACATAGCCCTCTATACCAGCTGGCTCAACCTGCCATGGGTTATCAAGCCGCTTTGGAGCCCGTTCGTCGATTTGCTCAAAACCAAACGCTGGTGGATTGTCAGCATGCAGCTATTGCTAGGGGCCGGACTGGCGGGAATCGCCTTCACCATCCCGACCGACCGTTTCTTCCAGCTCACATTGGCCGTATTCTGGCTTATCGCTTTCAGCTCCGCCACACACGACATCGCCGCCGACGGATTCTACATGCTCGGTCTGACCAGCCATCAGCAAGCATTGTTCGTGGGCATCCGCAGCACGTTCTACCGTTTTGCCACGATAGCAGGCCAAGGGCTTCTGATCATGCTGGCTGGATTTCTTGAAAAGACAAGCGGAAGAATCGACTATGCATGGAGCATCACATTCTTTATCCTTTCCGGCATGATTCTGGCTCTGTGGCTCTACCACTCGTTTCTTCTTCCCCGCCCGGCAGACGACTGCCCGGCACAGGCCGGAATACGGGCGCGGAACATTCTGTACGGATTCGGCGAAACAATCGCATCCTTTTTCCGCAAGAAACAGGCTCTGGCAGCCATTCTTTTCATGCTGCTCTACCGGCTGCCCGAAGCGCAGCTGGCCAAGATGGGAATCCCCTTCCTGCTTGATCCGCCCGAAAAAGGAGGACTGGGAATGACTACCGCACAGATAGGATTTTCGCAAGGAACACTCGGGGTCATCGGACTGACTTTAGGCGGGATACTTGGAGGAATAGCCGTGTCCCGACACGGACTGAAACGCTGGCTATGGCCGATGGTATGGGCCATTTCCCTCCCCGACATCGTTTATGTATACATGAGCTATGCCCTTCCTTCCAGCCTGTGGATCATCAACAGCTGCATATTCATCGAACAGTTCGGCTACGGATTCGGATTCACCGCCTACATGCTTTATTTGATTTATTTTTCAAAAGACGGGAATCACAAGACTTCCCACTATGCCATTTGCACGGCCTTCATGGCACTGGGCATGATGCTTCCGGGCATGATTGCCGGATGGATGCAAGAAACTTTAGGATACCGGCTTTTCTTTGTCTGGATTATGGCCTGCACGCTCGCCACTTTCGGTGTAACCGCCTTGCTGAAGATTGACCCGGAATTCGGAAAGAAATGAAAACATTCAAACGTTCTTCACCATATCCTTTACAAACTGAATGAAGTTGAGAGCGGTATCCGCTTCTTGCCCTTGGGCGGAAACGAAACAGAAATGGCGTTTGAAGCGGAGGCCGTCCACATCGACAACCCGGAACTCTCCCGAACGAAGCTCACGGTCGACAGCAAACACCGAAACGATCCCCATGCAGTCACTGTAACGCAGAAACGACTTGATGCTCTCCGTGCTGCCCAAATACATACGCACGTTCAGTGACGAAAGTTTCAGTCCTTTTTCCGACAAAGCCATTTCAATGGCGTCAAGCGTTCCCGAACCGCGCTCACGCAATACCAAAGGCATACGGACAAATTCCTCCAGCGACAGTTCCTCAGGAACATTCCACTTGCCCGAACAACATGCCACAGGAACCAGCTCATCACACAGGAACGGCTCGTAACGGAGATTAGGAACGCGGAACACCCCTTCCACCATCCCGACATCAATGCTGTTTTCCTGAAGCGCATTCTCTATATGGCGGGAATTCATGTCGATAAGCGACACATTTATTTTCGGATACCGTTCTGTAAACCTTGCCAGCACGGGCGGAAGCACATAACGCGAAATGGTAGTGCTTGCCCCCAGCCTCAACTCCCCGGCACACTCGTTGTTAAGCTGATGCATATCGTACTCAAGCTTGCGGTACTCGGCAAGAATCCGTTCGCAATGCTCCATGAGCACACGCCCAGCCTCGGTCAAAGAGATTGTATTTCCCTTCCGGTCAAACAGGCGCACCTGATACATGCTTTCCAGTTCATGCACATGCCTGGTCACGGCCGGCTGGCTGACAAACAGTTCCTGCGAAGCCTTGGTGAAGCTCAGATTCTTCGCCACACTGTAGAATGCCTTCAATCGGAAATCAGACATGACTCTCCCGCTTAAAGTTCATCAGCACGGATGCCCAGCGACTGAAGCACAGCGTATCCCAGCATCTCAAACTGCCATCTGGCAGAAAGCTGCGACGGCGGATTCATGCCGAACAGCGTTGCTTTATCTTTCTTCTCCCACTTGCTGACCTCATCGGCTGCCTTGCTTCCATAAGCTGGTTCATCGGGAACAACCCCAACACACTGCGCTTCTTTCGACTCGCCGATAATCCGGAGCGACTCGATGAACAAATCTTCACGCGAGGCCATGCCTGAAGGCTGGAAACTATAGATGGAGAACTCTCCCAACCGGCTTTTGAAAGCCACATCATGCAATTCCTTGCCTAAATCCGAGGGTTCACAGAAGTTCATCCGCCTGGTGCTTCCGTCATAAATAAATATGACCTGTATCTCATTTTCTCCGGGCTGCACTCCGGCATCCAAAGCCAGGCATTCAAGCAGCAGTGACAAATCCGCTTTCGGAAGTTCACGATTCACCAACGGCGCAAAATGGCGCGCCATATCATTTCCTACACGATTCAGGCAGGCAGCGTCTATCAAAAGGACATTCGGGGCAAAAGTTATTTTTTCCATACATCGCATTTTTGAGCGGATAAAGATACAATTATTTATGAAGATGGGCAAATCTGCTTTGCAAACCCACGCAAACACGCACCGCTCCTTAGAAACTGTTTTGAATTTCTCCAAAAAGTTTTTCTTGGCTTGATGTGTTCGTTTTCGTGTGTGCTTTGGGCTATTTTTTGGTCTTTTCCGCTTCT
>JABLTQ010117404.1_pt1 | contig 85689 bp, 94 predicted proteins | sample 7160101 | NCBI WGS metagenome assembly JABLTQ01 (sample SAMN14651228, study PRJNA627086) | human gut metagenome | isolation source: feces | host: Homo sapiens | reverse complement strand
CACACACACACCAGGTATTTTAGTAAATAAAAAAATAATAAATAGAATAAATAAAATAGAAAAAGATAGCAAAAACCTAGTATTAATAGATGATACTTAGGTGGTCTTGCTATCTTTTTGTGCGTTTTAGAATTAGTAGACTAAGTATAAAAAGTTAAAAACAATTACAATAAAAAATAAAATAAGAGATAAAAGGGAGGAATATAAAAAATGATAATAAAAAAAGAAAAAGATTTTAATAAAATCAAATTCAAAGAAAGTGAGAAAGGTATAACGCTAATAGCTTTAGTAATAACAATAATAGTACTTTTAATCTTAGCCGCAGTAAGTATAGCAATGCTAACAGGAGAAAATGGAATATTAAAAAAAGCAAGTACAGCAAAGGAAAAACATCAAATAAGTGAAGCAAAAGAAAAAATAGAATTAGCATTACAAGATTTAAGAATAGAAGAAGAATCAAAAGGAAATAGTTTAACAAAAGAGAAGTTATCTAAATTATCAGAAAGCGAATATGAAATAAGTGTAGGATCAACAGAAAGCTTTCCAGTAGAAGTAGTACAAAGTATATATAAATTTCAAATAAATGATAAATATCAAGTAGAATATTTAGGAGAAGCAACAGGGACAATAGTAACATATAAAACAGAACCAGAAGGATATACAAACCAAGATAAAGTAATAATAAAATTGACAGTAAAGAATGCAAAAGGGATAAAAGAAATACAATGTCCAGATGGAACAAAAAAAGGAGAAAATACAACAGAAACAACAATAGAATATGAAGTAACCAAAAATGGAACATATACATTTAAGGTAATAGACAATGAAAACAAAGAAGAAACAAGAGATATAATAATAGATAAAATAGACAAAGATGCACCAACAAGTTGTGCTATAACAGCAAACGTAAAAGATGGAGCAATAGAAGTAACTACAACAGCAGAAGATGCAGAAACAAGATCAGATGGAACAAGCAACAAAAGTGGACTAGGAAAATATGAATGCTATGTAAAAGGAGAGAAAAAAGGTGAAAGTACTGATGGTACATTTAAAATAGAAAATTTATCAAGTGGAACATATAGTGTATATGTAATTGCGTATGACAAAGCAGGAAACAGTAAACAATCAGATCCAGTAAATAATTTGAAAGTTTCAGTAATAATGAAAGACATAACAGCCCAAATGGTAGCAGAACATCCAGCACAATATTATGGTTTAAAAGTAACAAATTATGAATCAAAAAATGGACAAAAAGATTGGAAAATATTCTATTCAGATGGAGAGCATATATTTTTAATAACAGGGGATTATGTGGATTTATCAGTAGCAAATAGATTAAATTCAAATACAGGGATGACAAAAATAGGAACAAAATATAGAGCAAAGTGGAGCTCAACAGGACCAAATTTTCAAACAAACAAAGATAGCTATGGAAACGATATAGATAATATAGTGAAAAAAAGATTTAAGGCAACAGGATATACATTAAATAGCAGTAAATTTAATTCAAGATTTGTATCAACATTGCTAAATGCAAGTAATTGGGAAAGCTATAAAGATAATAATGGAATGGCAGAATATGCAATAGGAGGAAGTACAATAGAAATGTGGATGGATAGCTGGAATAATTTATATAAAGATATAGATGGAGAGCTGTATTGTAATAATACAAATGAAAATGGATATTATGTAGGAACAAGTTCAAATCCAACAAGTACAGCTATAAGTTATAAGGTAATGAGTGCAAAGGACGGATATAATAATAGTTTATATTATCCACATCATAAAAAAGTATCAGATGGAAAAAGCGAATGTACACTATATTGGCTCGCTTCGCCTGCTGCTTACAACAGCGCGAGTCTACTCGAGATTGCGTGCAATGGCGATATCGATATATATAATCCGGATGAGGTCGGAGTTCGTCCTGTAGTTTCTCTAAATTCTGGAATCAAAGTAAATGCAACAGATGCAGAATAAAATAAAAAACTAATAAAAACTAGTCAAAGGTTCTTAAGTAGATTAAGAATTATTGACTAGTTTTATTTGTGTATATATGTCCTAATTATATAAATGTTAGCCTTGACAAACATATATTATCCGTAGTATAATGTTAACCGAAGTTAACAAAAGGAGAGTTTATATGATTACAAGTTCTTTAGAAGAATATCTAAAAACAATGTATGTGTTAAAAAAACAAGGGCAAGATATAAAAGTAACAACAATTGCCAATAAAATGAATTGTACTAAACCGAGTGTTAATAAAGCAATTAGAAATTTAAAATCAAATGGCTTAGTAAATTATGAAGTTTATGGAGAAATAGAATTAACGCCAAAAGGTGAACAACTGGCTAAAAAGGTTTTAGAAGCTTATGACATAGTTAATGTATTTTTAACAGAAATATTAGAAGTGCCAAAAGAAGAGGCAGAACAAGAAGCAGAAAAATTAAAATCAACTATGGGAGATGTAACTTTAAATAAACTTACGAAATATGTACATAAAATTTTAGGAGTATATAGTTTGGATTGTGATTACGACATTAATCAAGAAAAATGTAGATGTTGTAATAGAAAAAAATTAAAAGTAAAAAGAGAGGAAAATATAAATGAGTAACACATTATTAGAAATAAAAGATTTATATGCAAATGCTGAAGATAAAGAGATTTTAAAGGGATTAAATTTAAAAATAAATAAGGGTGAAGTTCATGTAATTATGGGACCAAATGGGGCTGGAAAATCAACAACAGCACATGTTATTTTAAATAACCCTGAATATAAAAAATCAAATGGAACAATTGAATTTGATGGAGAAAATATAAACGAATTATCAACAAATAAAATAGCAAAAAAAGGAATATTTATGTCATTTCAATCTCCAGAAGAAATACCAGGAATATCTACATTAAATTTCTTGAAAACTGCAAAAGGAAAAATAGAAGACAAGCCTGTAAGAATATTTGAATTTAAAAACACTGTAAAAAGATATATGGAAGAATTAAATATGAATCCAAAATTAATAGAAAGAAATTTAAATGTAGGATTTTCAGGTGGAGAAAAAAAGAAAAACGAAATATTACAAATGCTTGTATTAAATCCAAAACTTGCAATATTAGATGAAACAGATTCAGGACTAGATGTAGATGCAATAAGAACAGTATCAAAAGGCATAAATATGTTTAAAAATGATGAAAATGCAGTTTTAATAATAACACATAATGCTAAAATTTTAGAGAGTTTAACGCCAGATTATGTTCATGTTTTAGTAAACGGAAAAATTGTTAAAACAGGAGATGCAAGCTTGGCAAAAGAAATAGAAGAAAAAGGATATTCTGAATTTAAAAAATAAATTAAATTGGAAAGGATTAAAATGAAAACTCAAGTAGAAGATATAAATAGAAACATTTATGATATAAAAAATAAAGATGATTATGATTTCAAAATGAAAAGTGGTATTAATGAAGAAATTGTAAAAGAAATATCAAAAATGAAAAATGAACCAGATTGGATGTTAAAAATAAGACTTAAAGCTTTAGAAACATATAACAAATTAGAATTACCAACTTGGGGACCAGATTTGTCTGAATTAAATATGGAAGAAATTGCTACATATGTTAAGCCAAAGTCTAAATTAAATTCAAACTGGGAAGATGTACCAGAAGATATAAAAAATACTTTTGATAAATTAGGAATTCCAGAGGCTGAGAAAAAATCTTTAGCAGGAGTTGGAGCTCAATATGATTCAGAAGTTGTATATCATAGTATAAAAGATGATCTTATAAAACAAGGTGTTGTATATACAGATATGGATTCTGCAGTAAAAGAGTATCCAGAGCTTGTAAAAGAATATTTTTCAAAATGTGTACCAGTGAATGACCATAAATTTGTTGCACTTCACTTTGCTGTTTGGTCAGGTGGTTCTTTTGTATATGTTCCAAAAGGTGTAAAAGTGGAGATACCACTTCAATCTTATTTTAGATTAAATTCACCGGAATCAGGACAGTTTGAACATACACTAATAATAGTAGATGAAGGAGCAAGCTTACATTTTATAGAAGGATGTTCTGCACCAAAATACAACAAAGTTAATCTACATGCAGGTTGCGTAGAATTATATGTAAAAGATAACAGTTATTTAAGATATTCAACAATAGAAAACTGGTCAAAAAATATGATGAACCTAAACACTAAAAAAGCAATAGTAGGTAAAAATGCTCAAATAGACTGGGTAACAGGTTCATTTGGTTCAAAAGTTTCTATGCTATATCCTATGAGTATTTTAAATGGTGAAGGAGCTAAGACAGAATATACAGGAATAACTTTTGCAGGAGGAGGACAAAACTTAGACACAGGATTTAAAGTAGTTCATAATGCACCAAATACATCATCTGTAGTAAACTCAAAATCAATTTCAAAGGATGGTGGAGCATGTACGTATAGAGCTTTAGTTAGAATTGCAGGAAATGCTAAAAATTCAAAATGTAGTGTAAGTTGTGAATCTCTAATGTTAGACGATATATCAAGATCAGATACAATACCAGTAAATGATATAAGAACAGATGAAGTAGAATTTTCACATGAAGCTAAAATAGGAAAAATAAGTGATAAAGAGATATTTTATTTAATGAGTAGGGGACTTTCAGAAGAAGATGCAAAAGCTATGATAGTTAGAGGTTTTGCTTATCCTATTTCAAAAGAATTACCAGTAGAATATGCAGTTGAAATGAATAATTTGATTAATTTGGAATTAGAAGGTTCAATAGGGTAGATATTATATGCTAAAAAATAAATGCTATAAAAATCCATTTAGTATAAAAAGAGAAAGGATTCAAAATGAACGAATTAAAATTAAATGAAACACCAATTAGAACATCAAGAAACTTTTTAATAAATAACATAAAACTTACAGATGTTGAGATTCCAGAAACAGTAGAAAAATTTAAAAATATTGAAATAATTGGTGGAAAAAATATAACAGAAAATATTGAAGAAACAAAACTTACATATGGTTTAGGTGAAATTCTTCAAAATAATATAATTAAAAATTCAAATAGTAAATTAAACATTAATGCTGAAAACGAAGAAATAAGAATAATTTATAATTTTGATGATGATAATATAAATTTAATTAACAATATTGTTGTAAATGCAACAAAAAAATGTAAATTATATATAGTTTATAAATCAAATACAAATAAAGAATGTTTCCACAACGGAGTAATAAAAATAAATGCATTAGAAAATTCTAAAATTGATGTTGTAGTTGTAAATACAATGAATAAAAATTCTAATAATTTTGAAGCTTATGAAAATATTATAGAATCAAATGCAAGTGTAAATTATACAATAATTGATATAGGTGGAAAAAACAGTATAACAAACTATTACTCAAACATATTAGGAGAAAAAGCAAAAAATGATTTAAAAACAATTTATTTGGGTGCAGAAAATAATATAAAAGATTTAAATTATATTGCGGAATTACGAGGAAAACAAAGCTTTATAGACATAGACGTTCAAGGAGCTTTGAGTGGAAATGCAAAAAAGAATTTCAAAGGTACAATAGACTTTAAAAAAGGTTGTAAAAAAGCAAAAGGAAATGAAAACGAATTTTGTATGTTACTTTCAGAAAAAGCTAGAAGTATAGCACTTCCAATGCTTTTATGTACAGAATCTGATGTAGAGGGAAACCACTCAACAGCATCTGGAAAAGTAGATAATCAAGAATTATTTTATATAATGTCAAGAGGACTAAGTTATAATGAAGCAGTAAAATTAATTGTAAAAGCAAGATTTAATAAAATCTTAAGTAGAATTGCAGATGAAGATTTAAGAAATGAGATAATAGAAGAAATTGAGGAAAGACTTGATTAAAAAAGAGGGAGAAAATATGAAAGAAATAAAAAAAGATTTTCCGATTTTAGAAAATAAAAACATAACATATTTAGATAGTGGTGCAACAACACAAAAACCAATACAAGTAATAAAAGCAGTAGATGAATTCTACGAAAAATATAATGCAAATCCACATAGAGGAGCATATTCTTTAAGTGTTGAAGCAACAGAAGTGTATGAAAATACAAGAACGAAAATATCTAAGTTTATAAATGCAAAACATAGAGAAGAGATAATATTTACTAAAAATGCAAGTGAAGCATTAAACTTAATTGCATATTCATATGGATTAGAAAACTTAAAAAAAGAAGATGAAATAGTAATCTCTATAATGGAACATCATTCAAATTTAGTTCCTTGGCAATTTGTTGCTAAAAAAACAGGAAGTAGCTTGAATTATATGTATATAAACGATGAATATGAATTACCTGAAGAAGAAATAAAATCTAAAATAACAGATAAAACAAAGATTGTTGGAATTACACATGTTTCAAATGTTTTGGGAACAATAAATAATGTAAAAGAAATTATAAAATATGCACACAAAAAAGGAGCAATAGTAGTAGTAGACTGCTCACAAAGCATACCTCATATGAAAATAGATGTACAAGAATTAGATGCAGATTTTATAGTATTTTCAGGACACAAAATGTTAGCACCACTTGGAATAGGTGTATTATATGGTAAAAAAGAATTACTAAATAAAATGAACCCATTTTTAATGGGGGGAGATATGATAGAATATGTATATGAACAGGAAACAACATTTGCACCATTACCAAATAAATTTGAAGCAGGAACACAAAACGTAGAAGGTGTTATAGGATTAGGTGCTGCGATTGATTATATTGAAGAATTAGGTTATGATAAAATACAAGAAATAGAACATGAAGTAGTATCATATGCAAGAGAAGAATTATCAAAATTAGACTATTTAACATTATATACTACTCCAAACAAAAAAAATCATTCAAGTGTTATTTCGTTTAATATAAAAGGAGTACATCCACATGATGTTGCAAGTATATTAGATTCAGAAAATGTTTGTGTACGTTCTCGGAAATCATTGTGCACAACCGCTTATGAGATTTCTAGGAATAGATTCAACATGTAGAGCAAGTTTTTATATTTATAATACAAAAGAAGATGTGGATAAATTAGTTAAAGCCTTGAATAAAGCATATAATATGTTTAAAAATTATATTAAAGTTGATTTATAAAATTGTAAATAGATAAAAAAGAAAGGTTCAAGTTCAATGGAAGATTTAAATGATGTTTATAATGAATTAATAATGGAACACAGTATGAATTCCTATAATAAAAAAAAGTTAGAAAAAGCTGATTACTGTGAAGTGGGACATAATCCAAATTGTGGTGATGAAATAACTTTAGAATTAAAATTAAATGGAGATATAATTGAAGATATGGCTTTTTCTGGCCATGGTTGCGCAATATCACAAGCATCAACATCCATTATGATAGATGTTCTTAAAGGTAAAACAGTAGAAGAAGCAAAAGAAATTATAAAAACATTTATAGATATGATAAAAAGAGAAACTAAAAGTGAAGAAGAATTAGAAAAACTTGAAGAAGCAATAGCTTTTAGAAATGTTGCTAATATGCCAGCAAGAGTGAAATGTGCTTTACTTGCTTGGCACACGATAGAAGATATATTAAATAAAAAGTAATTAGGAGTGTTGTAATGTTAAGAGATAATTTAATTGAAGTTCTTCATGAAATGGAAGAAGTAACAAAATTATTTAAATTAGAACCATTTGATATATATATTATTGGTGGAAGTGCATGTATTCTAGGAGAATATACAACAAGAGCTACACTAGATATTGATTTTGTGGATTTAGGTTATCCTGCAAAGTATGGAAAAGTATTTTCATTACTTAGAGATTATGATATGTTAGAATATCAAAGTACAATTCTTTCACCATCTTATAAATCAAGAGCAAAAAAATTAAAAGAATTTGAATATATAAATGTATATATTTTATCTAAAGAAGATATTGCTGTGAGTAAGATAATTAGACTAGCAAAAAAAGATTTAGAAGACTTAAATGAAATTATTCCAAATTGTAATAAACAAATATTAAATGAGATTATTAAAGAAATTTTAGAAAGAGAAGATTTATTTGATAGTAAAAAACAAGGATTTATAAATAATTTAAAAATATTTAAGGAGAAATACAATGTATAGAATATTTTGTGAAAGTTATGATAATTTTTTAAAATCTATTGAAAAAGATAGTTATAGAGTTAAGATTACAGAACCATTTGAACTGATTACAGATTTAAAGAAATTGAATGAAGAAAAAGATAAAAAAAGCAATATATACAAAAAATTATGTGATTTGATTTTTTATATACAACAAAAAGAAAATATAGAAAAATATCCAAGATTAAAAGCATTTTTATGGACTTTAAGTTCAAGAAATATTGAAGGACAAAAGTATAATATTGCATCAAAAGAAGAATTAGAAGAACAAACAAAATTAATTAATTCGTTTTTAAAATTAGCATATTGGTATTAAATATAGAAAGATGGAAATAAGATGGAAAATAAAAAAGTTTTATTAGGAATGAGTGGAGGGGTTGATAGTTCTGTATCAGCACTTTTACTTAAAAAAGAAGGATATGATGTTATAGGAATAACTTTAGAATTATTTGCTGGAAGTAGTTGCTGTAATATAGAAACATATATAGATGCTAAAAGTGTGTGTAATTCTATAGGAATACCACATTTTACATATGATTGTAAAGAACAGTTTAAAAATCATGTAATAAATGATTTTATAAACTGTTATTCAAATTGTAAAACACCAAACCCATGTATAGAATGTAACAAGTATATGAAATTTGGATATATGTGGGATAAAGCCAAAGCATTAGGATGTAATTATATAGCAACAGGACATTATGCAAAAACAGAATATAGCAAAAAATATGAAAGATGGGTATTAAAAAAATCAAATGCAGGTAGAAAAGACCAAAGCTATGTTTTATGGAATATTCCAAAAGAGTTAATAGAACATGTATTATTTCCTTTAGCAAATTTTGAAGATAAAGAACAAATAAGAGAAATTGCAAGAGAGAATAACTTAAAAGTAGCAAATAAACCAGACAGCGAAGATATATGCTTTGTGCCAGATGGGAATTATAAAAAATTCTTAGAGAATAATTCAGATATTAGACCTAAAAAAGGAAATATTGTAACTACCAAAGGTGAAATTTTAGGAAAACATAATGGACTATACAATTACACAATAGGACAAAGAAAAGGACTTGGGATATCTTACAAAGAGCCATTATTTGTTGTTGGATTTAATAAAGAAAAGAATGAAGTAATAGTTGGTGTAAAAGATGAAATATACCAAAAGGAAATGTATGTAACAGATATAAACTTATTACTATTTGATGAACTAAAAGAAAAAATGAAAGTAAATGTAAAAACAAGATATTCTAGTAAAGAAGAATCAGCAACAATAGAAATGATTGATAATAACACAATAAAGGTGGAATTTGAAAAACCAGTTGCAAGAATAACTCCAGGGCAATCTGCAGTGTTTTATTTAGATGATATTGTTGTAGGTGGGGGAAAAATATTAAAATAAATATTTGCATATATTTAATATGGTGAAAGGATTATTATGTTAAAATTAAAAGAAATTAAAAAAAGTTTTAAAACAGGAGATTTTGTTCAACAAGCATTAAAAGGAATCGATTTAGACTTTAAAGAAAAAGAATTTGTTGCAATCTTAGGTTCAAGTGGTAGTGGAAAAACTACATTACTTAATATAATTGGAGGTCTAGATCATTATGATTCTGGAGATTTAATAATAAAAGGAAAATCTACAAAGAAATTTAAAGAAAAAGATTGGGATGCTTACAGAAATAATTCAGTAGGTTTCATTTTCCAAAGTTATAATTTAATTAGTCATATTTCTGTATTAGGTAATATTGAATTAAGTATGACTTTATCTGGAGTTTCTTCAAAAGAAAAGAAGAAAAGAGCAATGGAAGTATTAGAAAAAGTAGGACTAAAAGAGCATGCTCATAAAAAGCCAAATCAATTGTCTGGAGGACAAATGCAAAGAGTTGCTATTGCAAGAGCACTAGTTAATAATCCAGAAATTATTCTTGCAGATGAACCAACAGGAGCTTTAGATTCTGTTACATCTGTACAAATAATGGAATTAATTAAAGAAATTGCTAAAGATAAATTGGTAATAATGGTAACACATAATCCAGAACTTGCAAAAAAATATGCGACTCGAATTGTAGAAGTAAAAGATGGATTAGTTATAAACGATACAGATAAATCAAATGAAAAAGAAGAAAAAGAACAAGAATATAAATTAAAGAAAACATCTATGGGATTTTTTACAGCACTTAAACTATCATTTACAAATATTTGGACAAAAAAAGGAAGAACACTTCTTACGGCATTTGCATCTAGTATTGGAATTATAGGAATTGCATTAATATTATCTCTATCTAATGGATTTGATATCCAAATAGATGAGTTTCAAAAAAATACACTTTCTCAAATGCCAATTGCAATATCACAAGTTGCGATGAATATGGATGAAGAATCTTTTGCAGAAATGACAAACAGTGATACAAAAGAAGAAAAAGAAATTGATGAGAACAAAATATATCCACAAAAACAATTAGAAGATATAACACATACAAATAAATTTACAAAAGAATATGTAAATTATATAGAAAATATAAATCCGGATTTAATAGGTGGAATAAGTTATAATAGAGCAACAAATTTAAACGTTATTACTAAAAACAATAATAATTATAAGATGTTAGAAAATCAAACTACATTTTTCCCACTTCCAGAACAGATTGAAGATGGAAGAGAAGATACAATAATAAAAGAAAATTTTGAGCTTATAAATGGAAAAATGCCAACAGAAAAAGAAGATATTTTATTATTAATAGATACAAAAAATCAACTAAGTTCTACAATATTAAATGCTATAGGATTTGAGAACGCTGAGTCTATAAATTTTGATGAAATAGTTGGTAAAGAATTCAAACTTATTTTAAATGAAGATTTATATAAAGATAATGGAGATTTCTTTACTCTAAATACAAATTATGAAGAAATGTATAACAATAAAAACGCAGTAACACTTAAAATATGTGGAATTATAAGAGGAAAAAAAGACAATAAATTTGCAGAAATGAGTGGAAATGGATTAACATATACACAAAAATTAATGAAATATGTAATTGAAAAAAATAAAGAATCAGCGATTGTAAAAGCACAAGAAAACAAAGACTATAACATACTTACAGGTGAAAAATTTGATGATCAAAGTACTAGTATTCAAAATACAAATACAAAAGAAACAACATTATCATATTTAGGAGCAGATACAGTTCCAATTATGATACAAATTTATCCTAAAAATTTTGAAACTAAAAAAGAAGTTTTAGAATATTTAGATAAATACAATGAAGGAAAAAATGATGATGATAAAATAATTTATACAGATTATGCAGAAACAATAACAACACTTTCAGGCGGTATAATGGATGCAATAACAATAGTATTGATAGCATTTTCAACTATTTCTTTAATAGTATCAACTATAATGATTGCAATAATAACATATATATCTGTTTTAGAAAGAACAAAAGAGATAGGAATACTTAGAGCATTAGGAGCAAGAAAAAAAGATGTAACAAGAGTATTTAATGCAGAAACATTTATAATAGGACTATGTTCAGGCTTATTAGGAATTGGAATAGCAAATTTACTTATAATACCAATAAATAAAGTTATTTTAAATTTAACAAAACTAGAAAATGTAGCAAGGCTAAATCCATTACATGCAGTTATATTAATACTTATAAGTGTAATATTAACATTAATTGGAGGATGGATACCAGCCAAAATGGCATCTAAAAAAGATCCAGTAAATGCATTAAGAGTAGAATAGAAAATATAAATATAATAAAAAATAAAATCAAAGATAGGAGAGTTTAGTGAAAAAGATTTATTTAATTCTTACACACACAGGTACTACATTATCTACAATCATAAAATGTTATACTAAAGATGAATTTTCACATGTTTCTATAGCATTAGATAAAGAATTAAATACAATGTACAGTTTTGGAAGATTACGTCCAAGTAATCCATTTATTGGAGGATTTGTACATGAAGGAATTGACTTTGGAACATTTAAAAGATTTAAAAATACACAAAGTGAAATATATTCTTTAGAAATTGCGGATAATAAATATGAAAAAATAAAAGAAGAAATAAAAAAATTTGAGAGTAATAAGGAAAAATATAAATTTAATATTATTGGATTATTTGCTGTAAGTATAAATAAAAAAATTCATTATAAAGATACATTTTATTGTGCAGAATTTGTTAAATATTTATTTGAAAAAGTGAAGATTGATAATAATTTACCAGATATTATAAGACCTCAAGACTTTAAAAAATTAAAAGATATAGAACTTGTGTATAGTGGAAAACTTAAAGATTATAAAAAGAATGAATTAACTGATAAAATTACTCTAATTGAAGAAGAAAAAGAAGTAATAGAAAAGTAAATTTAGATAAAAATAAAAGGAGAAATAATATGAAAAAATTATTTACATCAGAAAGTGTTACAGAAGGACATCCAGATAAATTATGTGACTATATTTCAGATAGCATTTTAGATGCATACCTAGAAAAAGATGAAAATTCAAGAGTAGCATGTGAAACTGTAGCAGGAAAAGGGGAAATTTATATAACAGGAGAAATTACTTCATCAGCAGAAGTAGATGTTGAAAAAATTGTTAGAGAAACTATAAAGGAAATAGGGTATGACAATGCAAATACAGATATGGATTATAGAACTTGTAAAATAACTATAAACTTATCAAAACAATCTCCTGACATAGCAATTCGGAGTAGATAAATCTTTAGAGAGTAAAGAAGGGCAAGAAGTAGAAACAGAAGGAGCAGGAGACCAAGGAATTATGTTTGGCTTTGCATGTGATGAAACAGAAGAATTAATGCCATTGCCAATTTCTTTAGCACATAAATTAGCTAAGAGATTAGCTACTGTTAGAAAAGAAAATATAATAAATTACCTAAGACCAGATGGAAAAGTTCAAGTAACAGTTGAATATGAAGATGAAAGCCCAGTAAGGGTAGATACAATAGTTATTTCCACACAACATGAAGAAAATGTGGATTTAGATGTGCTAAAAAGAGATATAAAAGAAGAAGTAATAAACAAAATAGTTCCAAAAGAGTTATTAGATAGCAAGACAAAATATTTTATAAATCCTACAGGAAGATTTGTAATAGGAGGACCTTTAGGAGATAGTGGTTTAACAGGAAGAAAAATAATTGTAGACACATATGGTGGATATGCAAGACATGGAGGAGGAGCTTTTTCTGGAAAGGATCCTACTAAAGTAGATAGATCAGCTGCATATATGGCAAGGTTTATAGCAAAAAATATAGTTGCAAATAAATTGGCTAAAAAATGTGAAATACAATTTTCATATGCTATAGGAGTGGCAAAACCAGTTTCTATATATGTTAATACATTTGGAACAAATACTATTCCAGAAGATGAAATAGTAAGAAAAATATATGAAAAATTTGACTTAACTCCAAGAGGCATAATAAACTATTTGGACTTGAAAAAACCAATATATAAACAAACAACTAATTATGGACATTTTGGAACGAGTAGTCTAAATTGGGAAAAAGTGATTTCATTTTAAAAAAATTGTGATATAATAGTTAAAGAAAATATATAATTTAGTTGATGGATTATAGAAAGAGGGAAAACAATGGGATTAAGAGATTTAAAAATACCAAAAATGAAATTTAAAAAAATGAAAATGGAGAATGTTGCAGAAGAACTTGATAAAATAGATTACGAAAAAATGGAGAAAAAAAATATAAAGAAAAGAACTACCCCATATGAGGACAGAACACATTATAAAACAGTAAAAGAATTTTTTATTGAGGCATCTAAAAAATATCCTAATAATTCATGTATATTAGAAAAACCAAATCATAAAGAACCATATAAAGTAATAACATATAAAGAATTTTATGAAGATGTTTTAGGACTTGGAACAGCTCTTATAAATGTATTAAAATTACAAGATAAGAGAGTAATAATTATAGGAGAAACTCAATATGGATGGTATGTTTCTTATATGGCAATGCTATGTGGAGTAGGAATAGCAGTACCAACAGATAGAGAATTACCATTAAATGAGTTAGAAAATATAGTAAAAAGATCAAAAGCATCTGCAATTATATATTCTCCAAAAAAGGAAGATGATATAAAGAAATTAAAAGAAGATCTTCCAGAAGTAGAATATTTTATTGAAATGAAATCAGATAAAAAATTAGAAGGTAAAGATGTTGGATTACAACATTTAATAGATTTAGGAAAAAATCTTATAGAATCAGGTAATAACAGTTTTGAAGAAATAGAGATTGATCCAGAAGAGTTTAAAATATTATTTTTTACATCTGGAACAACATCAAATTCAAAAGGTGTAATGCTAAACAACAGAAATTTAGCAGAAAATATTAATGCAGTAACAGCATATGTTAAATTATATCCAACAGATAGAATGTTTTCAGTATTACCATTACACCACTGCTATGAATCAACAATAGGATTTTTATACCCTATTTCACGAGGTGGTTCTATAGCCATTTGTGAAGGATTAAGATACATAGTACCAAATTTACAAGAAAGTAAACCAACAGCAATTTTAACAGTACCACTTCTAGTCGAAAATTTATACAAAAAAATAAATGAGAAAATAGTAAAAAGTAAAAAAGACAAAGTGGTAAATACAATGATATCAATTACAAATGCATTAAAAAGTACAGGAATTGATGTTAAAAGAAAAGTATTCAAAGAAATACATGAAAATTTAGGTGGAAACTTAAGAATAATAGTTTCTGCAGCAGCACCAATAGATAAAAAAGTTGGAATATGGTTACAAAATATAGGAATTACATTTTTACAAGGATATGGATTAACAGAAACTGCACCAATATCAGCATTAACACCTGAATATAAAACAGCTGTAGGATCAGCAGGTAAAGCAATTGTTCAAGCAGACATAAAAGTAAAAGATCCAAATGAAAATGGAGAGGGTGAAATTTTAATAAAAACACCTACTCTAATGATGGGATACTACGAAGATGAAGAAGAAACTAAAAAAGTTATAGATGAAGATGGATATTTTAATTCAGGAGATATAGGATATATTGATGAAGAAGGATATATTTATATAACAGGTAGAAGTAAAAATGTTATTGTTACTCAAAACGGAAAAAACATCTATCCAGAAGAAATAGAAATGATGTTAGATAAAGTAGAAGAAATAAAAGAATCTATGATATATGGTAAAAAACCAGAAAAAAATAGTAGAAAAGAACAAAAAGAATTAATAATAACAGCTAAAGTAATACCAGATTATGAAAAAATAGAAGAAATGTATGGTAAAATTTCTAAAGAAGAAATATATGATATAATTTGGAAAAGAATAAAAGAAGTAAACAAAAAATTAACTTCTTATAAAGCAATTAAAACTCTTGAAATTAAAGAAGGAGAATTTGAAAAAACTTCAACTATGAAGATTAAAAGATATAAAGAAATAAATCAAAAATAGCAAATTGCTATTTTTGATTTGTTTCAGATTTATTTTGATTTTGAACATAAAAATTGACAAAAAAACACAAATTTTGTCCAAAAATTTATTTACAAAAAGTTAAAAATATGTTAAAATAAAAAATACTGGAAACGAACATTATTATAAATAATAATGATTAACGAACAACACATTGCGGTGTTGTATTTTTTTTTGAAAGTAGGAAAAGGAGGCAAAAATAGAAATGGAAAAAGAAGAAAACATATTAGGCAGTGAAAAAATAATTAAGTTAATAAGAAAGTTTTCAATACCATGTATTATATCACTAGTGGTAAACTCATTATATAATATAGTTGACCAAATATTTATAGGATGGGGTGTAGGATATTTAGGAAATGGAGCTACAAATGTTGTGTTCCCATTAAATATGATAGCACTTGCATTTGCTTTAATGTTTGGTGATGGAGCTTCAGCATATTTGAGTTTAAAATTAGGGGAAAAAAAGAAAGAAGAGGCAAGTAAAGGTGTAGCAAATGGAATTGTAATATCAGTAATAATATCATTAATATTATGCATTATATCACTAGTATTTCTACCACAAATATTAAAAGTGTTTGGATGTACAGATGCTTTAAGACAATACGCACTACAATATGGATATGTAATTGTAGTAGGATTACCATTTATGATGATTGGAACAACATTAAATTCAATTATAAGAGCAGATGGAAGTCCAAAATATTCAATGACAACAATGGTATTAGGTGCCATTTTAAATATAATTTTAGATCCTATTTTTATATTTGTATTTAAAATGGGAGTAGAAGGAGCAGCAATAGCTACTGTAATAAGTCAGATATTAACATTTGCATTAAATGTATGTTATATAAAGAAATTTAAGTCAATAGAAATAAACAAAGAAAGCTTTAAACTAAAACAAAATGTAGTAAGGAAAGTAACAACTTTAGGAATTAGCAGTTTTATAACTCAAATGAGTATAGTATTTGTTATGGCAGTTGAAAACAACCTATTAGGAAAATATGGAGCAGATTCAAAATTCGGTTCAGAAATACCAATTACAGTATTAGGAATAGTAATGAAAATTAGCCAAATCTTAAATAGCATTATTATAGGAATAGCAGCAGGTACACAACCAATTATAGGATACAATTATGGAGCAGAAAAATATGATAGAGTAAAACAAACTATAAAAACTGTTTTAGGATTAAGTGTAATTATAAGTATAATTGCATTTATATTATTCCAAACTATACCAGATAAACTTATTTCTATATTTGGTAGTGGTGATTCTAATTATATGGAATTTGCATGTTTAGCATTTAGAACTTATCTAATGTTATGCATATGTAATGGAATACAAATACCAGCAGGAATAGTTTTTCAAGCTATTGGAAAAAGCTTTAAAAGTGCGGTTATATCATTATCAAGACAAATATTATTTTTAATACCAGCTATGTTTACTTTTGGAAGATTATTAGGAATAAAGGGAGTCTTATATGCAGGACCATTTGCTGATGGATTAGCATTTTTAATATCAGCTTCATTACTTGTAGTTGAAATAAAACATTTTGGTAAAAACAAAAATAAAGATATTACATTAAGCAATAATGAAAAAGCAAAAGAAACATTAAAAGACAAAATAACAATAACAATATCAAGAGAATATGGTTCAGGCGGAAGATACATAGGTCAATTAGTAGCAGACAAATTAGGAATAAAATTATATGACAAAGAATTTGTAGAAAATTTGGCAGTTGAAACAGGATTAACTGAAGAATATATTGAGAATAATGAACAAAAAAGAAATGCATTAGATGCTTTAAATAGTGGATACTATTTTGGAATGAATAATTCAGATGAGTTATTTATCAAAGAATCAGAATTAATTAAAGAAATAGCTAATAAGGAATCTTGTGTTATTATTGGTAGATGTGCTGATTTTATCTTAAAAGATAATTCAAATGTAATAAAAGTATTTGTATATAGCAATATGGAAGATGAAGTAAAAAGAGCAACTAAATTTTATGGATTAGATGAAAAAAATGCTAAAAAAGAAATAAAAAGAATAAATAAATTAAGAGCAAGTCATTATAAATATTATACAGAAAAAGAATGGAAAGACAATTCAAACTATGATATTTGTATAAACAGTGATGTCTTAGGTGTTGAGAAATCAGCAGAATTAATTTGTAACTTAATAGAAGAAAAAATTAATACGAAAGAAAAAGTAATTCATAAATAAAAAATATCTAAATAAATATAAAAAGGAAGGAGTATAAAATCCTTCCTTTTATGTATTATAAAATTGCACCTAAAATTAGAATACCAATATTATCTTTATAAATTTTATCAAATTGTGAAATAGGTAAAGGATTTTCTCCTAAACCAGCTTCAATTGTATACCCAGGTCTATTATATGTTTGAATAAACCAATCTTTATATCCGAGCAAAGCTAGAATTATAAGGTACATCAGTTAATAAATAACCACTAGAATTTGCAAAACGTCTGCCTATTTCATACCCCCTAGGAGGATTAATATTTTGAAAATTCCAGTAAATTTCTTGACCTTGGGTATGAAAAGAAATAGTTAATCTAAAGTTATGAGAAAGTGTAAAATCATATATAGCTAAAGACTCTGGTTCAGTAAGTGGACCATATCCGACAAAATCTCTAGGAGCAGGCATAGTAAAACCTTGTTCATATTTTATCTCTTTTGCATTTTCCCATCCGGCTGGAAATTGTAAATTTAAATCAACGCCATTAATATTAGCTTTCCATCCATTAGGAAATGGAATATCAGGAAAATTAGAAGCAATATTTTCAGCCAAAATGTATGATGAAGAACTAGTAGGCAAATAACCAGTAACTAAATCGACACCATCAGGATTAACCATTGGCATTATATAAATAGAACAAGTATTAAATAAACTTCTAATAGAATAATTATATAACCTACCATTAGAAACAAAAGCTTTAGAATAATCTTCTATAAACTTCATAAGCACAACACTAGTAATCCACTCATTAGCATGAATACTAGCAGAATAAAAAACTTTTTTAGGACCATTTCCCAATTTTACAACATAAATAGGGGAGCCCAAAACACTAGTTGAAACAGTTTGAACATTTAAAAAAGGATAAGTTCTAACAAGACTAGAAAGATTTTGCCTTAAAATAGAAGAAGAGTAAAGCATATTTGTAGGAACAATATTTTCATTCATATAAATCACCTATCGTATTATATGACATAAATTTGCCATTGGTTCCGGGGTTAAATTGCAAAATTTTTATTGATAAAAAAATATAAATATAGTATAATAATTTTATATGGGGATGTAATGGTTTCGACATTACACCAGAAGCATAGATTGCAAGTAGTGGATGGTCGCTTTGGCCACTTTAAAAAAGCGAAATTAAAAATAAACGCTGATAATCAAGAATTAGCATTAGCTGCCTAATTGCGGCTACGCTTTACTAGGTAGTCCCACCTATTTAGATAAAGTGCAATAACAGTGGGAAACAAATCTACTCTTGCTTTTAGAGTAGAGGGTATTTAAAAAAGCTATATTTTATTTTAACCTGTTTGTCGGTGGAAGTAAAATGAATATAAAAGATAAACTAAACTTGTAGATGTTTATGTGGAAAGTGTTATGGACAGGAGTTCGACTCTCCTCATCTCCACCAAAAGAACACTATTATAATTGTTATATAGTAGTTTTTCTAATTAAATATGCGGGTATAATTTAGTGGTAGAATGTCATGCTTCCGACCTGATAGCGCGGGTTCGATTCCCGCTACCCGCTCCATTTGAAATCAACTTACGGACTTAATTGTTCGTAAGTTTTTTTACATAAATAATATCAAAAAAGAGGAAAAATAATTAAAATAATTAATCCTCTTTTTATATATTTTTAAATTTAAGAGTAGAATTTATGTCTAGCCAGCACAGAATTTATACTCCTGTACAAATTCTTATATGTGGGAGCCCTTAAAATCCCAAACTTTTTTATTCTATTGGTTTAAATAGTAATAAATTATTTTACCAATATTTCCAATTATAAAAAGATATTGTATAATTTAAATTAATAAAAAGTATAAAAAGGAGAAAGTATATGAAAGAAAGAATAGTAAAACCTTTTACAATGTGGAGACATTTTAAAGGAACAAGAGCTTTTGTAATTACAGTAGCAGAGCATAGTGAAACAGGAGAAAAATTAGTTGTTTATCGTTGTATGGATAATGAGGGGAAAACAAATCATAAGGATGGAATTTATGCAAGACCATTGGAAATGTTTTTATCTGAAGTAGACCATGAAAAATATCCAGAGGTAAATCAAAAATACCGTTTTGAAGAAATTATAGATTAGCATGTTGATGAAGATATGTTAATTAAAAAAAGATACAAACTTATTTTAATAGGTTTGTATCTAATATAAACTTTTCACCATTTAAATAATTTAAAATACCAGCATCTGATTTAAAATCAAACTTAATAATATAACTACAAAGCATCTGATATTTTTTACCAAACTTTTTGTTAATTTCATTTATTCCATATTTTCCATCACCAATTATAGGGTATCCCATATAAGCTAAATGAGCACGAATTTGATGTGTTCTACCAGTTGGAATTTCAACATCTAAAAGACATGTATTATCATCTTTTCTTTTTAAAACATTATAAATAGTAGTTATTTTTTGATATCCCTTTTTAAAGTTATCATTAATATATACAGTAGATTTTTTTGTATCTTTAAATAAATAAGCATTACATTTTTTGTAGTTTTCTTTTGGAATGCCATAAACTAACGCTAAATAATGTTTTTCTATTTCATGATTTTTAAATTTATCAAAAAGAATATTTAAACTTTGTTCATTTTTTGCAAATAAAACCAATCCAGTGGTGTTTCTATCAATTCTATGACATGGCATTGGTTTAAAATTACAGTCTTTGTATTGTTTATGCACAAAGTATGTCAAACTATTATCTCCAGTAACTTCAATTTGATAAGGTTTATTTATAATTAAGATATTTTCATCTTCAAAAAAAACATCTAATTTTAAATTTGGTTTTAATAAATTATCTGGAATATAAATTAAGATTTCATCACCGCTAAAAACGGTTACATTGTTGTTTATTCTTTTTCCATTTATTTTTATATCTTTTTTTCTAAGTGTTTTATAAAATAAATTAGATGTTAAATATGGAATATTATCTAATAAAAATTTATTTAATTTTTTTTCATTATATTTTTTATCTACAATTAATTTTTTCATATATATATTATATTTATTAAATAGTAAAAAAGCAAGAGAATTTATTAATAAGAAGAAAAATGAAATTACTTTGTACATGAAGTAATATATCACATATATGATGCATAAAATAGATATGTGAACTTTGTGTGAAAATTATAATAAAGGTATTGACATTTAAATAAAATGGGTATAAATTATTAGCAGTCACTAAACAAGAGTGCTAATAACCAAAGGAGGTAATGTAAAATGATTAAACCATTAGGTAGTAGAGTATTAATAAAAATGAAAGAAGGCGAAGAAAAAACAAAAAGTGGAATTATATTAGCAGGAAATGCTCAAGAAAAACCACAGATTGCCGAAGTAATAGAAGTAGGACCAGGAGAAAAAGTTGACGGAAAAATAGAGGAAGTTGTAGTAAAAAAGGGAGACAATGTAATTGTAAGTAAATATTCTGGCACAGAAGTAAAATATGAAGGTCAAGAATACATAATAGTAAAACAAGAAGATATATTAGCAATAGTAGAATAAAAAAGAAAGGAATGATAAAAAATGGCAAAGATTATTAGATTTGGAGAAGATGCAAGAAAATCTTTATTAGAAGGTGTTAATAAATTAGCTGATACAGTAAAAGTTACATTAGGACCAAAAGGAAGAAATGTAGTATTAGACAAGAGCTTTGGAGCTCCACTAATTACAAATGATGGTGTAACAATAGCAAAAGAAATAGAATTAGAAGACAAATTTGAAAATATGGGAGCTCGTTTAGTAAAAGAAGTTTCTACAAAAACAAATGATGTTGCAGGTGATGGAACTACAACTGCTACTGTTTTAGCTCAAAGTATGATCAAAGAAGGAGTAAAAAATGTAGCAGCAGGAGCAGACCCTATGGCTATAAAGAGAGGAATTGACAAAGCTGTTAACACTGCTGTTGAAGGATTAAGAGAAATTAGTTCAGAAGTTAATGGAAAAGAAGATATAGCAAGAGTTGCTAGTATATCTGCAAATAATGAAGAGGTAGGAAAACTAATTGCTGATGCAATGGAAAAAGTATCAAAAGATGGAGTTATTACAATAGAAGAATCAAAAACATCAAATACAGAATTAAATGTAGTAGAAGGTATGCAATTTGATAAAGGTTATGTTTCACCATATATGGTAACAGATACAGAAAAAATGGAAGCAGTTATAGATAATCCATATATTTTAATTACAGATAAAAAAATTAGTAATATTCAAGAAATTTTACCTTTATTAGAAAACTTAATGCAACAATCAGGAAAATTAGTAATAATTTGTGATGATATCGAAGGAGAAGCATTATCTACATTAGTATTAAACAAATTGAGAGGAGTTCTAAATGTTGTAGCCGTAAAAGCACCAGGATTTGGAGATAAAAGAAAGGCTATGCTTGAAGATATAAGCATATTAACAGGAGGAGAAGTTATTACATCAGACTTAGGACTAGAATTAAAAGATACTACAATAGAACAATTAGGTAGAGCAAAACAAGTAAAAGTACAAAAAGAAAATACAATTATAGTAGATGGATCAGGAGATAAAAAATTAATTGAAGAAAGAGTAAATCAAATAAAAACTCAAATTACTGAAACACAAAGTGAATATGACAAAGAACAATTACAAGAACGTTTGGCAAAAATTGCAGGAGGTGTTGCAGTAATAGGTGTTGGTGCAGCTACTGAAGTTGAAATGAAAGACAAAAAACTAAGAATTGAAGATGCTTTATCTGCTACAAAAGCAGCTGTTGAAGAAGGTATAGTTGCAGGTGGTGGAACAGCATTAATAAATGTAATTCCTAAAGTAGAAAAATTAATTTCTAATTTAGAAAATGGAGAAAAATTAGGAGCACAAATTGTACTTCAAGCTTTAGAAGAACCAGTAAAACAAATTGCAAGAAATAGTGGATTAGAGCCAGCTGTTATAGTTGACAAAGTAAAACAATCAAAAGTAGGGGTAGGATTTGATGCATCAAATGAGGAATATGTTGACATGAAAAAATCAGGAATTGTTGATCCTACAAAAGTAACAAGAAGTGCATTACAAAATGCAGCTTCAATAGCATCAATGGTACTTACAACAGAAAGTTTAGTTACAGATGTACCAGAAGAAAAAGGATGTAATTGTGGAGGACATTCAGATGCAATGCCAGCAGGAATGGATGGAATGTATTAATAAATTTGAATAATTGCATAAAATGTGTTAAAATATAAATACATAATTTACAATAGCAGGAGGTATAATAAGTATGTACAATAGAAAACAAGTTGAAAGAAGAAGGCAGAGATTATATGAAGTGGTAGATTGCCTAAATAATGGCATGAATACAAGAGAAATTGCAGAAAAACTTGAAGTCCCATTAAGGACAATCCAGAGGGATGTCAAATACATACTTGAGAACCAAGAAGAATAGACCACAAATGTGGTCTATTCTTCTTGATATTAATATAATAGTGTGTTAAAATCAAAACTAGTTAATAATAATAATATGCCAATATAGCTCAGTTGGTAGAGCAACGGATTCGTAACCCGTAGGTCGGCAGTTCGATTCTGCCTGTTGGCACCATTTACATATCTGTTTGAACTAATAGAACAGAGAGAGACAAAAATCAATCTGACATCAAATCAAGAAAGGATGAACTTTTTAATATATTTTCAGTCAGTAATATGACTGATTTTTATTTATACAAAAATTTCCTATAGATATATTGATTATAGTTTTTCAAAAGGAACATTAATTATAAAAGAGTTATAGATAATGCAAAAAAGGGAGAAACATATTACTAAGTGAGGTATATATATGAAAGTAAAATATTATGGTGATAAAATAGAAGAAAATAAAAAAGCAATATCATTATGCGGACCTACTCCTAGAAATAATAAATTAATTAGTTGGAGAAAAGAAGCTTTAGAAATATTACAAAATATTGGTTATGATGGGATTGTGTATGTTCCCGAATTAAAAAATGAAATGCCAGTATTTAAAACAAAAGATGAACAAGTAGCTTGGGAAAGAGATTGTTATATTAATTCAAATGTAATATTATTTTGGGTACCTAGAAAATTTCCTTCAATGTTAGGATTAACTACAAATGTAGAATTTGGATATTGGCTAAAAAGCAAAAAATGTATATATGGTAGGCCAGATGGCGCTTATAGGACACACTATTTAGACTGGTTATATAATTTAGAATATAATAAAAAGCCAATAAACTCATTAGAAGAATTATTAAAACAAGCGGTAAAAATGAGTAAAGGAGAAATGTTATGAAAAACATAATGATATTTGGGATATGTAGAACTGGGAAGACTACTTTTTCAAGGATGATACAAAAAAAGTTAAGAAATTATCAAATTATAGAAGTTGACACTATTATTTCTGCATTACAAAAAACTATACCAGATATTCCAATTGGATTTATCCATGATAATTTAAAAGAAAATAAATTGCCTGAATTTTTAAATCTGTTTATACAAAAAAATATTAATAAAAATGGAAAAGAACTAGGTTTTATTATAAATGGTGATTCTATCTTGCCTGAAGATTTATCTAAATATTTTGATTTAAAAGAAATGATTGTTTATTATTTTGTGACTGAAAAATTATCTCCTGAACAGATTTTAGAAAATTGTAGGAAATTTGATTCAAAAGAAGAATGGACTACAAGAAGATCAGATGACGAGTTGTTAAATCATTTTAAATTTTATAAAAATATAGAAAAGAAAATTATAAAGGATTGCAAGAAATATAATATAAAATGCATAGATACATCTGAAAATAGGCAAATAATATTTAATGAATTATTAGATGAATTAGGAGATGTAATATGAGTGATGACTTAATATCTAAAATTGATTTTTTTAAAAAGTGTAAAGATGTAAAACAAGATTTTAGTGGTTATTCTAGTGCTCTAAGATATATTTGTGAAAAAGATAATAAAAAATACTTTATAAAAATATATGATGGAAATAATCTAGAACAAATTAAAGAAATTGAAGTTATTTATGAAAATTTAGATATTCCTACTGCAAAAATTATTCAAGTAAAATATTTAAATGATTTAGATAAAACTTTTGTTGTATATGAATATATTAATGGAAAAGAATTAATTGATTTAACAAGAAAATTGAGTGTAGAAGAGATTGAAAATATAGGATTACAAGTAGGAGAAAATCTTTCAAAGTTTAAAAAAATTAAATATAATAAACAAGAAATAATAGACTTAAACGATAAAGAATTTAATAAGTTAATTAATATTTTGTACATTTCAAAGGATTTTTATGAAAAAAATGAAAGTGAAAAATTATACTATATTGATTTAGATAGATTATGTGATGATTTTTTAGAATATAAAAAATATGTTTATAAAAATGAACCGACATTTATTCACGGTGATATTAATTTACACAATGTTATTGTTAAAGATGGGAAAACATATTTTATAGATACATCTAATGGAAAAAGTAGTTTTAGATCTCTGGACTTTAGAGGTAATTGTTGGTTTGGTTGGGATGGAGATAATAAGATAAATGAACAAGCAATGTATCGTGGAATTTACAAAGGACTTTTTAATGGTGAAATACCAGAACAATTTAATAAAGAATTAGCATTTACTATTATATATGAATTTTTTCTTAAAATAAATGATGGATATAGTAAAAAAGATATGGAAAAAATAAAATATAATTTTCATAAATTTGGAGATATTTTTGATAGAACTAATTACTTTGAAAATTATAAATTTGAATGGTTTGAATGAGGTGATATAATGGAATTACATTTTTTAAAAATCACATGGGGAGACATCATAATTTTAAAAAGTGATGATGAAGTTGCACTAGTTGATACAGGATATGATGGGAATTTTAATGAAATTAGTGATTATTTAGATAAATTGAATGTGAAAAAAATATCATTTATTTTATTAACTCATTTTCATAGAGATCATTATGGTTCAATAGCCCAAATAGTTAAAAAATATGATGTGGAAAAAGTCTACTTTAAGGATTATAGCGGATTAGATAAGACTACGGCTTGGGGGACTATTGCAGATGATAATTATAGAAATAATGAAATGAAAAAATGTTTAGAAATAAAAAAGATAATTCTAGAAAATAGCAATTTAATACAAACTGAAAATATAAAAACAATAAAATTTGGAGATACTGAATTAGAATTATATAACAATGATAATTCTATTAAAAAAATATATGAAGATGACAATTATAAAGATTCATATCATAAGATATTATTTAGTGAAAATCAAAATAGCTTAGCTATATTTATGAAGGTAAATGGTATTAACGTTTTTTTAGGTGGTGACATATTTGATAGAGAAGCAATTCATCCAAAAGCTAACTACGTTAATTATCAAATAGCTTCTTCGATTAAAGAAAAAATAGATATTTATAAAGTTCCTCATCATGGCACAATTAATTGTAATAGTGATAAAGCATTAGAAATATATAAACCTAAAATAGCAGTAATAACAAACGAGGACGAATATTTAAAAAATAATAGTACAATTTATGATGACTTAAAAAGAGCTAATAAAGATGTAAAAATATTACTTACAGAAAAACATAATATTGTTATAAAAATTTCTGATAATGGTAATATTGTATATAGGGAAAAATAGTGGATTTATTGTTTATTTATAAAAAATAAAGTGAATAAGTTCACTTTGTTTTTTTTAAAAAGCTCTTGACTTGGAGTTAACTTTAAGTGATATATAATAAACAGATAGGAGGAATGAACATATGTTAAAAGTTTTAAATAAAATTAATGAACCAAAGGATTTAAAAGAGTTAACAATTGATGAGTTAAATACTTTAGCAGAAGAAATAAGAGAGGGGTTATTTAACAGATTAACAAAAATTGGTGGACATTTTGGACCAAATTTTGGATTTGTAGAGGCAACAATTGCAATGCATTATGTGTTTAATTCACCAGTTGATAAATTTGTATTTGATGTATCACACCAAATATATCCACATAAAATGCTTACAGGAAGAAAAGAAGGATATTTTGATGAAAATCATTATTTAGATATTTCAGGTTATTCAAATCCAGAGGAATCTGAACACGATTTCTTTACAGTTGGACATACATCAACATCAATTTCTTTAGCATGTGGTTTGGCAAAAGCAAGAGATTTAAAAAATGATAAAGAAAATATAGTAGCAGTAATAGGAGATGGTTCTTTAAGTGGTGGAGAATCCTTAGAAGGATTAGATTTTGCTGGTTCAGAATTAAATTCTAATTTTATTATAGTTGTAAATGATAATCAACAATCAATAGCAGAAAACCATGGAGGATTATACAAAAATTTACAAGAATTAAGAGAAGGTAATGGAACAGCTAAAACAAATTTATTTACAGCTATGGGGTTAGATTATATTTATGAAAATGATGGAAATAACATCGAAAAATTAATAGAAGTATTTAAAAAAGTAAAAGATATAGATCATCCAATAGTAGTTCATATAAATACTAAAAAGGGAAAAGGATACAAACTAGCAGAAGAAAACAAAGAGAACTGGCATTGGACTATGCCTTTTGATAGAGAAACAGGAAAAACAACTGTGAATTTTGGAGATGGAGAAGACTATTTAAGTTTAACTTCAGATTTATTATTAGATAAAATGCAAAAAGATAATACTGTTGTTGCAGTTGCTGCAGGTGTTCCAACAAGTTTTGGATTTACTCAAGATAAAAGAATTAAAGCAGGAAAACAATTTGTAGATGTAGGAATTGCAGAGGAACATGCAGTTGCATTAATTTCTGGAATTGCTAAAAATGGAGGAAAACCTGTATTTGGAACAAATGCAACATTTATTCAAAGAACTTATGACCAAGTTTCTCAAGATTTATGTATAAATAATAATTCAGGAACAATTTTATTAGGTTATGCATCAGTTGCTGGATTAAATGATGTTACACATTTAGGAATATTTGCAATATCAGCATTTAAAAATATACCTAATTTAGTAATACTTGCACCAACAAACAAAAAAGAATATTTATCAATGTTAGATTGGTCTATAGAACAAAATGAACATCCTGTAATGATATTAATTCCAGGAAACGGAGTAATAGATGATAACAGAGAAGCACAAAGCGATTACTCAAATATAAATAAATATAAACTTGAACAAAAAGGAGAAAAAGTTGCAATAATTGCATGCGGAGATTTCTATCAAATAGGAGAAAGTGCAGCTAAATTAATAGAAGAAAAATTAGGATTTAAACCAACATTAATAAATCCTAGATTCCTAACAGGTATTGACGAAGAATTACTTGATAGCTTAAAAGAAAATCATGAATTAGTAATTACACTAGAAGATGGAATAGTAGATGGTGGATTTGGAGAAATGATTTTAAGATACTATGGACTAGACAATATGAAAGTTAAAAACTTAGGAATGAAAAAAGAATTTTACGATAGATACGATGCACAAGAACTATTAGAAAATTTAGGAATAACACCAGAAAAAATTATGGAAGAAGCAAAAAGATACACAAAATAATTAAATTAAAAAAAGTACAAAAGAGAAGTTAATGAAAAATTTGAAAACTTATTACCAAAAGAGCAAATAAAATAAAGTGTATTATTAAGTAAAATAATTACACTTTATTTTTTATTATCTTTCTTCTAATTCATCAGAATTTTTGTAGTGTTTATCATATTCATTATCTTTTGCTTTTTCTGTCATTTTTGCATAAACTGCTAGATAGTCAACAATAGGACCAGTTAGTTTTTTTACTTTATCAGGATTATATCGTAGAGAAGATAAATCTTGTGATAATTTTGGATTATTAATAATTTCTTGTTCTAATTTGCATCTTTCTTCAAAAGTCATACAACTATAAAATCCTTTAGAAGCTTTATCATTTTCATATATTTTAATACCTTTATTTAAAATATCAGGTCCTAATATATTTTGTATATTATATAATTTTTCATTTATTTTTAGTTCTGCATATGGTAAATAATCATGAGGATAAGATAAAAATGTTTGCAAATCAACTATGTTTTCATAAGCATCTGTCTCACTTTTTATTTCTTTTCCTAATATATAATCTAATCTTTTTTGTTCACGTTCTATATGCATTTCTATAGGTGATTTTACTGTGTCTTCAGGTACTTTATACTGGTCTAATTTATTTCCTTTTTTTATAACTTTGCTTTCAGAAAGTTCAGGAGCAGGAAGAGATTTTGCTTTATTTTTCTTATTTTCTCTTTCAGCTAATAATTCATTAATTATTTTTTGAGTATCAATAGACATACGATCATCATGTTCGATGCCTTGTCTTATGTCTTCAATTTTTTCTAATTTTCTTACTCTTAATTTAAATCTTATTTTATCTATAAAAGTTAATTTATCATATCCATCCATAGTTATGACCTCCTCTTAGGTACTTATATATAGCGTACTCAAAAAAGTAAAAAATGTCAAGTGTTTTACTATTAATTCAGAAAAAAAGAGTAAAATTTTTCGCAATAAAAAACATAGTAATATAAGTAAAAAATATCTCTTTATGATAAAATAAATTTTATCATAAAGGTGATGTTTTTTTGAATAGAAAAGAAAAGAAAAAATAAAACAGATAAAAATGGAAAGGTTTACAGTTATACTAAAATATGTTATAATAATAATATCCGTAAATTTTAAGAGGAATATACAAATGTTTAACTAAGGAGAGAATAATGGGCTTTTTTGAAAAATTAAAAAATGGAATGAACAAAACAAAAACATCATTTGATGAAAAAATAAATAATGTTTTTAGCAATTTTAGAAAAGTAGATGAGGATTTTTTAGAAGAACTAGAAGAAATTCTTATTATGTCAGATGTTGGAATGGATACATCAATAAAAATTATAGATAACTTAAGAGATAGATTAAAAAAAGAAAAAATACAAGATGAAGAAGATGTAAAAAGAGCATTAAGAGAAGAAATGCAAAAAATATTAGATGTAACAGATATAGGACTACATTTAAATACCAAACCATCAGTAATACTTGTAGTAGGGGTAAATGGAGTTGGAAAAACTACATCTATAGGAAAAATTGCTAACAGACTAGCAAAAGATGGAAAAAAAGTAGTTATAGCAGCAGCAGATACTTTTAGAGCAGCAGCAGTTGAACAATTAGAAATTTGGGCAAATAGAGCAGGAGCAGATATAGTAAAAAGAGCAGAAGGTGTAGATCCAGCATCTGTAGTATATGATGCAATGCGAATAACTAAAGAAAAACAAGCAGATGTATTAATAGTAGATACAGCAGGAAGATTACACAATAAAAAATATTTAATGGATGAATTAAACAAAATACAAAAAGTTATTAATAAAGAAATGGGAGAAGCAGACAAAGAAGTACTACTAGTAATAGATGGAGCAACAGGACAAAATGCAATTTCACAAGTAAAAGCATTTAAGCAAGAAACAGATATTACAGGATTAGTATTAACTAAATTAGATGGAACAGCAAAAGGACGGAGTAGTAATAGGAATTGTTGAAGAAAATAAAATACCTGTAAAATTTATTGGTGTCGGAGAACAAATTGACGATATGGAAATATTTAATTCAGAAGACTTCGTAAAAGCGATAATATAGTAAAATAATATAGGAGGTTGAAATTAGTGGAAGAAAACGCAAAAAACAACAAACAAACAAACGAAAAAGTAGTAAAACAAGAAACAATAATGGATACTGCTAATACAAAAGAAACAGGTATGAGAAACAAAAAGGAAAAAAGTAAAACAAGAAAATGGTTAGTAATTTTATTTTTAATAGTATATGCACTAATTAATTATATACAATTAAGAGGAAGTTACTTAGAGTATATGGAATTAGGAGAGCAATACATAAATGTATTTAAAACAAATTTAATCTATAGATACTCAATCATGGCTGTTAATTTTGTTATCTTATATTTTATTATATATATGACTAATAGAGGAATAAAAAAGGGATTAAAGCCATTTTTTGAAAAAGAAAAGAAAACTATGCCTAAATTATTAAATAAATCATTGGCTTTAGTAATATCAGCAATTATAAGTGTTATTATTTCTTCAATATTTGTACAAAAAATAATGCTTATGATTAATAGTACAGCATTTGGAATACAAGATACAGTTTTCAATTTAGATATAGCATATTACATTTTCCAAAAACCAGTAATTCAAGGATTAGTATTATATGCAATAGCTTTAATAGTAGGAATTACAATATATATGGCTTTATATTATATAATAGCATTTAATCAATTTTTTGATGGTGTAGATGGAAAGATGTTAAAAGAAAGCTTATTTATGAAAAAACTATTAAGAAATATCTTTTTAGTAGTAATAGGAATAGCAATATTTACAATTCTAAATACACAAAATATATTATTTGGAAAAATGTTAACAGTAAATGATGATATAGATATAATTGGAGCAGGATTAATAGAATCAACAATTAAATTATGGGGATATATAATATTTGCTTTTATTATAGTAATTATTTCTTTTAGAGCTTTAAAATTCTTTAAAGAAGGAAATACAAGCAAAGTATTAAAAAATTTAGCTGTTATTCCAGTATATTTAGTAGCATTATTTATTATAATGGTTGTTTTTGATTTAGTATTTGTTAATTCAAACGAGTTAGACAAAGAAAAAGAAAATATAGCTGAAAATATAAAAAATACTAAAAATGCTTATCAATTAAATATAGAAGAGAGCAAATTAGAGAGCTCAGGAACAATAACAAATGAAGAAGTAAGTGAAAGTAGTAATGTTATAAACAATATTCCAATAATAAGCAAAGAAGCTGTTGTAAAGACATTAGAAGATAATCAAACAAAAACAGGGTACTTTACTTATAGAAATGCAAATTTAGCTAAATATAAAATAGATGGAAAAGATCAATTAGTATATGTATCACCTAGAGAAATTACAAACTCAGGAAGAACATATAATAACAAGACATATGAATATACACACGGAATGGGACAAATTATAACATCAGCTACACAAAGCACAGAAACAGGGAATACAAAGTATATTCAAAAAGATGTATCTGGAAAAGATGAACAAATAAAAGTATCTCAACCTCGTATGTATTTTGGTTTGGGAAATAAAGAAACAATTGCAACAAATGCAAAAAATAAACAAGAATATGACTATACAGATGAAAATGGAGTAGATCAAACATCAACATATGATGGAAAAGCAGGATTACAACTAGGATTTTTTGATAGATTAATATTAGGAATGACAAAAGGAGATATTAATTTAGCATTTTCAGGAGAAATAACAAAAGAAAGCAAAATTCTAATAAACAGAGATGTTATATCAAGAGTTAAAAAAGCTTTACCATATTTAATATATGATGAAAATCCTTATACAGTAGTAACAGAAGAAGGAAAAATTGTATGGGTTATTGATGCATATACAGTATCAAGTCAATATCCATATTCACAATATACAACAATACAACATGATGGGGTAAAAGAAAATATTAATTATATTAGAAATTCAGTAAAAGTAATTGTAGATAGTTATGATGGAACAATGTCATATTATATCACAGATAGAACAGATCCAATTGCCATGGCGTACAGAAATGTGTATGATACATTATTTGTAGATTTAGATACACAAATACCACAAGATATATCAAGCCATTTTGTATATCCAGAATTTTTATATAATGTTCAATCAGAGATTTTAAAAGTATATCACAATGTAAAACCAGATGTATTATATAGAGCAGATGATTTATGGGATATTGCAAAATATAATAGTGTAAAATCATCAAAATCTACTGGAACATATATGGAACCATATTATACAATGGTAAAAACAAATGATGGTGAAAAAATGGGCTTAATGCAAATTTATACACCTGATGAAAAACAAAATTTAATTTCTTATTTAGTTGGTAGTACAAATGGTGCTACAAATGAATTGAAATTATATAAATTCTCAGCAGATAGTAATATAGTTGGACCTATGCAATTAGATAAACAAATAGAAGAAGATGAAGCAATATCAGCAGAATTAGAAACTTTAAATACAACAGGAACAAAATTAACAAAACAAATGATAATAGTTCCAATAAAAAATACATTATTATATGTAGAACCAATATATCAAACAATGTTAAATGAATCAGAAGTTCCAGTATTAAAGAAAGTAATTGTAGCTTCAGGTAATAAAGTAGCAATAGGAAATAGCTTAAGTAATGCATTAGAAAACTTACTTTCTAAATATGCAGTAGACATTGAAGTAGAAAATACAGAAGATGTTGAAGGTCTAATAGAAGCAATTATTAAAGCTAATGAAAATCTAACAAACTCAAACAATAACAATGATTGGGAAATGATGGGAAAAGATGTTCAAAAGCTTCAAGATTTAATTACTTCATTAGAACAAGTTAAAGAAAAAGAAGATAAGAAAAAGGAAGAATTAGAAAAAACAACTAGTTCTAATAATACAATAGCTAATGAAGTGAATACAACAGAAAGTACAAGTTCAAATTCTGTAGAAAATAATAAAACTAACAATTAAACAATAATAAAAATCCAATTTATTTGTAAATTGGATTTTTATTATGTTTTTAATTATATTATTTTTCTAATTTGTAAAATACTTTTTTACCTTTTTTCAAAATAGCATAACCATCTGAAAAATCTTTATCAGATAATTGATAAGAAATATCTGTTATTTTTTCATCATTTAAAGATATACCACCTTGATTTATTAAAGTTCTTGCTTGACCTTTTGATGGAGCAATATTAGTTAAAATAATTGCATCAACAATAGAGATATTAGTTGATTCTATCTTTACAGTTGGCATATTATCAAGACTTCCTTGACCATTAAATAAAGCATTAGAAGCTTCTTCAGCTTTTTTAGCTTCTTCTTCACCATGAATTAGTTTAGTTATTTCAAATGCTGCTATTTTTTTAGCTTCATTTATTTTTTCATCTTTTAAAGAAGATAATTCATTTACTTTATCAATAGGTAAGAAAGTTAACATTTTTAAAACAGTTTCAACACTACTATCTTCCATGTTTCTCCAATATTGATAGAATTCATATGGAGAAGTTTTATTAGCATCTAACCATAAAGCACCTTTTTCAGTTTTACCCATTTTTTTACCTTCTTTTGTTGTAAGAAGCTTAAATGTTAAACCATAAGAATCATCTTTACCAATTTTTCTAATTAATTCAACTCCACCGATTATATTAGACCATTGATCATTTCCACCCATTTCTAGTTTACAACCATATTTTTCATATAAATGTAAAAAATCATAAGATTGCATTAACATATAACTCATTTCAAAAAAAGTTAAACCTGTTTCCAGTCTTTGTTTATAACATTCTGCAGCAAGCATTCTATTTACAGAAAATAAACTACCAATATCGCGTACAAAATCAATGAATTTAACATCTAACAACCAATCAGCATTATTAACTATTATAGCTGCATTGTCACCTTCGAAGCTAACAAATTTTTCAACTTGTTTTTTTATGCATTCTACATTATGGCTAATTTCTTCACGAGATAGCATTTTTCTCATATCAGTTTTTCCAGAAGGGTCACCTATTGTTGCAGTACCTCCTCCAACTAAAATAATTGGTTTGTGGCCGCATTTTTGCATATGACTAGCAACCATTAAAGAAACAAAATGACCTACATGTAAACTATCTGCAGTAGGGTCAATTCCTATGTAAAAAGGAACAGATTCTTTTCCAAATAACTCTTTTATTTCTTTTGGATGAGTCATTTGTTCAATATATCCGCGCTCTTCTAATATATTAAATACATTTTCCATTTATATCATCCTTTCTATATTAGCAAATATCCATAATGCATAAGGATTTTATCCATTATGAAATTTTTAATTAAGAGAAATTTTTGAATTTCCATTATTTAAAGATTTTTCATATTCTTTTTTATAATTTTTGAATTCTTCATATCCCATAAATCTATTTAAGTTTTTAACAGAAATTCCTGTCTCTCCAGAAATTGTATCTAAAGATTCATTTAATCCATTTTCTTTTATATAAGATTTAAATGTTGAAAATTCAAATCCATCTTTAGTGCTACATTTAGGGCATACATTTCCTTCAGATAAATAAAAAGTACCACATCTACTACATTTATTGAATTCCATAAAATTTTTCCTCCATTCATCTTTTGACAATTACTTACAAAATTTATTGTATTGTATCATAAATTTTCTAAAAGATAAAGTGTTTTGTGAAATTTGAAAAAAATAAAAAAAAATACTATAATACTAATATAAAATTTATAAAAAACAAGAGGTAATAAAATGAAGAAAATAAACGGAATAATAATGCAATACTTTGAATGGTACATGAATTGCAATCAAAATTTATGGAATACAATTTCAGAAAAAGCAGAAGAATTATCAAAATTAGGAATAACAGCATTATGGCTTCCACCAGCATATAAAGGTATTGGAGGAAAAGATGAAGTAGGATATGGAGTATATGATGTATATGATTTAGGAGAATTTGACCAAAAAGGAACAATTAAAACAAAGTATGGTTCAAAAGAAGAATACTTAAATTGTATTATGAACTTAAAACAAAATGGAATAGAAAGTTATGCAGACATAGTTTTAAATCATAAAATGGGAGCAGATATGCTACAAACAATTCCAGCAACAAAAGTTGATTGGGGAGATCATAATCAACAAGTAGGAGAACAAGAAACAATACGTGTTGCAACTAAATTTACCTTTCCAGGAAGAAAACATAAATACTCAGATTTTGAATGGAATTGGACACATTTTGATGGAATAGATTATGCAGAAAATACAAAAGAAAATGCAATATTCAAATTTAAAGATAAAAATTGGAATGGAGCAGTTGATGAAGAGTTTGGAAATTATGATTATTTAATGGGAGCAGACATAGATTTTACAAACGAAGAAGTAGTAAAAGAGTGTACAAATTGGGGAAAATGGTATTTAGAAACAACAAAAGTAGATGGTTTTAGATTAGATGCAGTAAAACACATACCAGCATTTTTTTACAAAGATTGGATACAAAAATTAAGAGAAGAAACAGGGAAAGAATTATTTACAGTTGGAGAATATTGGAGTGGTGATATAGCAAAATTACACAGATATATAACAGAAACCGAAGGGAAAATATCACTTTTTGATATACCATTACATTATCATTTTGATACAGCATCAAAAGACGAAAATTATGATTTATCCAAAATTTTTGAAGGAACCTTAGTAAAAGAAAATTCAAGTATGGCAGTAACATTTGTGGACAATCATGATACTCAACCAGGTCAAAGTTTACAAAGCTTTGTAGAAAGATGGTTTAAACCAGCTGCATATAGTTTGATTTTATTAAGAAATTCTGGATATCCATGTGTTTTTTATGGGGATTTTTATGGAATACCACATGATAATATTGAGCCATTAGAAGAACTTAAGACAATACTTGAGTTGAGAAAAGAAAGATCATATGGAGAGCAACATGATTATTTTGATCATCCAGACTATATAGGATGGACTTGTGAAGGTGATGATGAACATATAAAATCAGGACTAGCCGTTGTAATTTCTAACAAAGGTGATGGAGAAAAAAGAATGTATATTGGAACACAATTTTCAGGAGAGAAATTTATAGATGCTTTGTCAAATTGTGAAGAAGAAATTATAATAGATGAAGAAGGATGTGGGACATTTAAAGTAAAAGGAAAGTCAACATCTATTTGGGTGAAAGCCTAAGTTATAGTTAAAGATATTTATAAAGCAGATAGTTATTGATAACTATCTGCTCTTATGATACAATATAAAAAATAAAATTAACGAAAATAATCCAAGAGAGGAGAAAAAGGATGTCTAATTTTGTGCACTTACATATACATAGTGAATTTAGTTTATTAGATGGAGCAAATAGAATAAAGGACCTACCAAAAAGAGCAAAAGAACTAGGTATGGATTCAATTGCAATTACAGACCATGGCGTTATGTATGGAGCGATTGACTTTTATAAAGCATGCATAGCAGAAGGCGTAAAGCCAATTATTGGTTGTGAAGTATATGTTGCACCTCGTTCTCGTTTTGATAAAGAACCTAATATAGATAATAAATATAATCATTTAATTTTACTAGCAAAAAATAATGAGGGTTATAAGAATTTAAGTAAATTAGTTTCAATTGGATTTACAGAAGGATATTACTATAAACCTCGTATTGATTTAGAGGTATTAGAAAAATATCATGAAGGTTTAATTTGCTTAAGTGCATGCTTAGCAGGTTCTGTTAATCAAGCTTTGTTAAATGGACAAAATGAAAAGGCAGAAGAGATTGCCTTATGGCATAAAAAAGTTTTTGGAGAAGATTATTATATAGAAATACAAAACAATGGAATTAAAGAACAAGTTTTAGCTAATCAAAAATTAGTACAATTAGCAAGAAAACTAGACATTCCTCTTGTTGCTACAAATGATGCTCATTATTTAAAAAGAGAAGATGCATATAATCATGAAGTTTTGCTTTGTATACAAACAGGTAAAAGAATGAGCGATATAGACAGAATGAGATTTGATACAGAAGAATTATATGTAAAATCACCAGAAGAGATGATTGAATATTTTAAGGCATTTCCTGATGCAATAGAAAATACAGTTAAAATTGCAGAAAAATGTAATGTGGAGTTTGAATTTGGACATACAATATTACCTAACTATGATGTACCTCCAGAGTTTCCAACACATTATCATTATTTTAAAAAATTATGTGATGATGGTATAAAAAATAGATATGGAGAAAATCCATCAAAAGAAATATTAGATAGAGCAGAATATGAATTAGGTGTAATCAAAAAAATGGGATATGTTGATTATTTCCTAATTGTATGGGATTTTATTCATTATGCAAAAACACACAATATACCAGTAGGGCCAGGTAGAGGATCACGGAGCTGGTTCAATTATAGCATATGCAATTGAAATTACAGATATAGATCCAATGAAATATGGACTTCTTTTTGAAAGATTTTTAAATCCTGAAAGAATAAGTATGCCAGATTTTGATGTGGATTTTTGTTATGAACATAGACAAGATGTTATTGATTATGTATCTAGAAAATATGGACATGATCATGTTTCACAGATTATTACTTTTGGAACAATGTCTGCAAGAATGGTAATTCGTGATGTATCTAGAGTTTTAGATGTTCCATACTCAGAAGCGGATACATTAGCAAAAATGATACCAAATGAATTACACATAACAATAAAAAAAGCATTAGAACAAAACAAAGAATTAAGCAATTTGTACGAAACAGATGAGACGGTAAAAAAAGTTTTAGACATAGCAATGGGACTAGAAGGAATGCCAAGACAGGCATCAACACATGCATGCCGGAATTGTTATTACAAAAGACCCTGTAGACACATATGTTCCTTTATATGTACGTGATGGACAAATTTCTACTCAATATATAATGACAACATTAGAAGAACTAGGACTTTTGAAAATGGATTTCTTGGGGCTAAGAACGTTAACTGTAATACAAGACACAATAGATTTAGTAAAAGAAAACCAAGGGATAGATGTGGAATTTGACAAAGAAATGGCTGATCCAAAAGTTTATAAATTATGGCAAGAGGGAAAAAGTTGTGGAATATTTCAATTTGAATCACAAGGTATGACAAACTTTATGAAAGAATTAAAACCAGACTGTTTAGAAGATTTGATAGCTGGAGTTTCATTATATAGACCAGGACCTATGGATCAAATCCCACGATATGTAAAGGGAAAATTACATCCAGGGCATAATGAATATACACATCCAAGCCTAGAACCAATATTAAACGTAACATATGGATGTATGGTATATCAAGAGCAAGTTATGCAAATAGTTCGTGACTTAGCAGGATATTCACTTGGAAGAGCTGACTTAGTAAGACGTGCTATGGGTAAGAAAAAACTTGATGTTATGGCAAAAGAAAGAGAAATATTTATTCATGGGCAAGTAGATGAAAATGGAAATATAATAGTTCCAGGATGTGTAAGAAACGGAATAGATGAAAAATCAGCTAATAAAATATTTGATGAAATGTCTGAATTTGCAAAATACGCTTTCAACAAATCACATGCAGCTTGCTATGCTGTAGTCGCATATAGAACAGCATATTTAAAAGCATATTATCCAGCAGAATTTATGGCAGCAACATTAAATAGTTTTTTAGGAAACTTAGATAAAATTCCTCAATATATAGATGAATGTAAAACACTAGGAATTGAAATATTAAAACCAGAAATAAATCACAGTAATACAAAATTTACTGTTGAAAATGGTAAGATTCGTTTTGGTCTAGGTAGTATAAAAAATGTAGGTACAGTACCAGTTAATAATATAGTAAAAGAAAGAAATGAAAATGGTCCATATAAAAGCTTTACAGATTTTTGTGAAAGAATTGCAAATGAAGCAGTTAATAAAAAATGTGTAGAGAGTTTAATAAAAGCAGGAGTTTTTGATACATTTGAACAAACAAGAAGTACATTGATATCTTCTTTTGAAACAATTATGGACATTATACAATCAAACAATAAAAAAGGATTTGCAGGACAAGTTTCAATGTTTGATTTAGGAACAGAAGAAGAAAAAGAAGAATTAAATGAAATAAAATACACTTTTGAAGAACATGAAGAATTTCCTAATAAGGAATTATTATCATTAGAAAAAGAAATGCTTGGAATTTATATTTCAGGTCATCCATTAGAAAAACTAAGAAAACAAATAGAAGCACAAGCTACAATAAATACTTTAGAACTAAAAAATATAGATGAACAAATGAATACAAATATAAATAATGAAGAAAATGGAACGATAAAACAAAATACAAAATTGAAATATAAAGATGGACAAAATGTAAAATACATAGGAATAATTTCATCTATTAAGAAAAAATATACTAAAAATAATAAACTTATGGCTTTTGTGACAGTAGAAGACTTGTATGGAACAGCTGAAATTATTGTGTTTGAAAATGCTTATATAAAATCAGGAAAAAGTTTAATAGAAGAAAATATTGTAGAAGTTAATGGTAGACTTAGTATTAGAGAAGATGATACAACAACAATTATTGCAAATGATATAAAAGACTTTGGAGAGAAGAAGGTAAAAATATTAACATTAGATATTACAAATGCAAATGAAGAAGAAAAAGAAAAACTAAGAGGAGCTATTAAATATTTTAATGGAGAAAGAAATAATATCAATGTTCAAATAAAAGTAGGAGAAGAGTACAAACCTTGCGGACAAATTTATTTAACAGATGAAATATTAAATATCTTTAAAGATATTTTACCAAATGAAGGAGTAAAAATAAGTGAAAATTAGTGTTAAAAAAATATTAGAAGATATGCCTAAAGATTTGACTGATATTGAAAAGGTTAGATATATATACTTATCTGTAGGAGATATATTTTCTTATGATAGAGATTATATATATTTAGGAAGAGAACGAGAAATATTAGCAGAATATAGTAAAGAAATGTCAATAGATGATATAGAAAAAAGGGAATATTATAATAAGATCTTGGCAGTATGCTCTCAAATGAGTTTAATAGAATCAGAAACAATAAATAGGTTAAAAAAAGCAAATATAAATGCAAGAATTGTAGGATATGATGAAGAAAAAGAGGGACACGTAGCAGTTATAACAGATATTGATGGCAAAAACTATTACTTAGATATTGCATTAGATTTATATAGAATACAAAAAGGAATGAAAACAAAAGGGTTTGCAAAAGCAACAGAAGCAATAGATGGAACAAAATGTGAGGTTATATCAGATGAAGAGATAAAGAAAATAGACGAAAAAATAGGATATTGCAAAAATAATATGTATATGGAAGACATAATTGAAATGATAAAAAAAGAAATGCAAGATGATGATAGTTGGAATGAGTACATTAAAAAATATGCTACAAGTGAAAACAAAGATAAAGAAGAAATCATAATTAAATGTAAAATAGATTTTATTTTTAAATACATGAAAAATAATATTTCAGAAAAAGAAAAAATGGGAATGGTAGAACTAAAAAAATATTACAGAAAATTATTCCAAATACTTTTAACAGATAAAGAAAAATCAAGTATAAAAATAGGTGATTATGATGTTTTCTTTATGGATGATGAAGGAAAAAAGGAAGATAGTGAATTATATGAAGTAAAAATAAAAAATAATAAATATTACTACTTGTATGATGAACAAGAAAAAGGATTTAAAGAAACTGATGTAGAAAAAATAATTAATGACATTGAAGAAGGAAAAATGAAATATTGTGATTCATATTTTAAACCTAAATTTGATAAAGATGAAGGTAGATAAAAAAATAACCCCTTTCAAAAAGGGGCTATTTTTTTAGATCCATTCACCATGTTTTTTAATATAAACTTTTTTGGCAAACATAGCTACAAAACAATATAGAATTGGAACTCCAATAATAATAGTCATATAAGGTAATGGAATTGGAACTAATCCAATAGTTTTACCAAGCCAAGTAAATGGTACAATAATTCCAATAACACTTAGTAAAATAGAAGATAAGTAAACCATTTTATGAGCATTACTTTGTACAAATGGAATTTTAGCAGTTCTAATAATATGCATACCAAGTAAATTTGAAATTATACTATAAGTAAACCAAACTGTTTGGAATAAGGCAACTTCTCTTAAGTTAAATATGAACCATAAACTTGCAAAAACAATTAAGTCAAATGCAGAACTTAAAGGTCCCATAAATAGCATAAAATCTTTTAAACTTTTAATGTTAAATTGTCTAGGTTTTTGTAAATATTCTTCATCAACATTATCAAAAGGTAAAGTTAATTGACCAAAATCATAAAGTAATCCTTCTACTAATAATTGTATAGGAGTTTCAGGTAAGAATGGCAAAGCAACACTTGCAATAATAACAGACATAACTTCTCCAAAGTTAAAGCTTGTTGCCATTTTTGTATATTTCATTAAATTTCCAAAAGTTTTTCTTCCTTCTGTAACTCCATCTAATAAAACATGTAAATCTTTTTCCAATAAAATAATATCAGCAGATTCTTTAGCAATATCTACAGCAGTATCAACAGATATACCAACATCAGAATTAGTTAATGAAGGTGCATCATTAATACCATCACCCATATATCCAACAACATTTCCACTTTCTTTTAAAAGCCTTACAATTCTTGCTTTTTGAATAGGAGAAAGTTTTACAAATATATTAGTGTTTTTTAATAATCTTAAAATAGCAATATCAGTAAGTTTCTCAATTTGATTTCCTTCTACAATTCTTTTAGAATGAATACCAACTTTTTTACAAATACATTTTGTAACTTCAGCATTATCACCTGTTAAAACAACAACCCTAATTCCTGCATTATTTAATTTTTCGATAGAAGATTTAGCACTTTCTTTTGGAGGATCTAAGAAACCTATAAACCCTAAAAGAATCATATTTTTTTCATCATTAACACTAAATTCATCTATATTTTCTATATCATTTTTTTGGCATACCGCAATTACACGCAAACCATTTTTATTTAAATTTTTTGATATTTTTCTTATATTTTCTTTAATTTCTTTTGTAATAGGGGAAACTTGCCCTTTATAATCTACCATACTACAAATACTTAAAATTTCTTCAATAGCACCTTTAGTTATTAATTGTCTTTTAGTACCATCACTAACAATTACAGAAAGTCTTCTACGAGTAAAGTCAAATGGAACTTCATCAACTAATTTATATTTATCAATATATTCTTTCATTCCATTTGTTAAGCCTCTTGCTACAACTGCTTCATCAATATTTCCTCTTAATCCAGTTTGAAAGTAAGAATTAAGAAAAGCATGTTTTAGAATTCTAAGATCTTCTTCACCATTTATGTTTAGATATTTTTCTAATACAATTTTATCTTCTGTTAAAGTTCCTGTTTTATCAGTACACAAAATATTCATAGCACCAAAATTTTGTATAGAATCTAATTTTTTTACAATAGTTTTCTTTTTAGACATTTTTACAGCACCTTTTGAAAGACTAGATGAAGTAATTACAGGAAGAAGTAGAGGGGTAATGCAAATTGCAATTGCTACTGCAAATGTAAAAGCAGTTACTGGACTATGTTTCCATGCATTTAGTAAAAATACAATTGGAGTTAAAATTAGCATAAAACGTATTAATAATTTACTTATATTTTCAATTCCTTTGCTAAAAGAAGATTTAGGTTTTCCAGTTGTAATAGTATGAGCAACTTTACCAAAATAAGTACTATCAGCAGTTTTTATAACTACACATTTAGCTGTACCACTAATTACATTTGTTCCCATAAAACAAATTGTATCTAAATCTGATATATTATCTAAATCTTCCATAGAAATATCAGAATTAACATTTTTTCTTACAGCATCAGATTCACCTGTTAAGGAAGATTGACCTACATATAAATCTTTTGCTTCTATGACTCTTAAATCAGCAGGAATCATACTGCCAGCAGATAATATAACAATATCACCTAATACTATTTCTTTTATAGGAATTTGAATTTCTTTACCATTCCTTAAAACTGTTGTAGTAGTAGCAACAAGTTCTTTTAATTTTTCAGCTGCTTTATTAGAACGATATTCTTCGAAAAACTCTAACAAAGTACTAGCAGATACTAATATAGCAATAACAATAATATTTGCATAACTTGGTTTTTCAGCAAGATAAACATCAGTATAAAATAAAATTGCAACAATACCAAGTAAAATGCAATTAAAAGGGCTAAATAAACTTTCTAATAAGTATTTATACCATCTTTTAGGTTTGCTTCCGAGTAATTTCATTATAACCATATTTATGTAATTTTTCCTCTGCTGTTTTTTTAGACAAACCGTTTTTCAGATACTCTATATTTTTTTATAAATTCATCTTTAGGAAGTGTGCATTCTTCGCCATACATTTTGGCTACATTGACTTCCTCTTTTGTATTTGACATAAAATCATCTCCTAATCTTTAGTAATCCTTAAAAATTATACCACTAATTAACAAAAATGAAACAAAATTTATAAAAAAAAATAAAAAACTGGATAATATTAACACACAATTTTAAAAATTAATTATTAGATTTATTTGACAAAAAAAAATAATAATTGTATAACTAAGAAAAATTTATAAAAAGATATATTGCCACAAATACGAAGAATGGCTTGGCATAAGAAAGGAGAAAAAGTAGAATGTCTAGAATTAGAGTTGCAGGAATAGTTCCAATTAATGATGGTTTTGCTTTTATGCATAGAGCAGATGTTATAAAAAGAAAAGATTTTCAAAATTATTATACATTTCCAGGTGGAGGACTTGAGAAAGGTGAAACATTAGAAGAAGGAACAATAAGAGAGATTAAAGAAGAATTTGGAATAAATGTAAAGATAATAAGAAAACTATATGAAATGAACTCAGAAAAATTTGATCAAAAGGAATATTTCTTTTTATGTGAATATATTGACGGAGAATTTGGAACAGGTACAGGACCAGAATTTTCTAATGATCCTAAGTATAAGGACAGTGGAAAATATATACCTGAAATAGTAAAAAGAGAAGAAGTTAAAAATCTTTTATTATTACCACAAGAAATAAAAGATGATTTTGTAAAAGATATAGAAAATGGAAAACTATAAGATAATATAATGAAGATTTATCCTAAAAAATAAAAATATAAAGTTACTTGACAATTAAATTAATTTATGAAAAAATCAAAATAATTTAGTAATAAATTATTTAATAAAAAGGTAGAGGAGAGAAATAAAAAATGGAAAAAATAAGAGGTTTCGAAATAGCAAAAGGATTTGAGGATAAAGAAATAAATTTACCAATAAGAAAAACAAAATATTCAGCAGGATATGATGTAGAAGCAGCAGAAGATGTAACTATTCCAAGTTTTGAAAAGGGAATGAATCCAGTACTTGTAAAAACAGGTATAAAAGCTTATATGCAAGAAGATGAAATGTTATTATTATATAATAGAAGTTCAAACCCAAAGAAAAAAGGATTAATTTTATCAAATAGTGTTGGGGTAGTAGATAAAGATTACTATGGAAATCCGGATAACGATGGACATATTATGTTTGCATTTTATAATATAAAAAGTGAAGACATAGAAATAAAAAAAGGTGAAGTAATAGGACAAGCAATATTCCAAAAATATCTAGTATCAGACGATGATTCAGCAGAAGGAGAAAGATTAGGAGGATTTGGATCAACTAATAAATAAAAAAAGTTCAAAAAAAATAAAAAAACTTATAACCTTACGTAGATAGGCAATACAACTAAAATATACATAAAAAATTAATGATAAAGGCTTTGACTTTTATCATTTTTTGTTGTATAATAAATATGGTTAAAAAATCCAGTAAAGTTATTGTAATATTGACATAACTTTATTATCTTTTTTTGACAAAAAATATCGAAATGCTGAAAGGAGTTGACTTACATGTTTGGTGTAGGTGACAAAATTGTATACCCAATGCATGGAGCAGGGGTAATTGATTCAATAGAAGAAAAAGATATATTAGGAGAGAAACAATCTTACTACATATTAAAGATGCCAGGAGAAGTAAAAATAATGGTACCAACAGCAAAGGCTGAATCAATAGGAGTAAGAAATATAATAGATAAAAGTTCAGCGGATAAAGTAATAGGAATACTTGAAAAAGATGAAACAGAAATGGATAAAAACTGGAATAAAAGATACAGAGACAATATGGATAAAATGAAAAGTGGAGATATCTATGAGATTGCCGATGTAGTTAGAAATTTAAGTTTTAAGCAAAAAGAAAAAGGTTTATCAACAGGAGAAAAGAAAATGTTAAATAATGCTAAACAAATTTTAGTTAGTGAATTAGTTTTAGCAGAACATGCATCACAAGAAGAAGTTGAAGAGCTAGTAGAAAATAAAATAAACACATCATATATGATGTTTAGAGCTGATAATGTTGCACAAGAAAGTGTAGTAAACAAATTTATACCATTTGATGGAACAGGAACATCAGAAAATTTATAATAAATATGAAAAATAAGCATTGCATATAAGCAATGTTTTTTTGATAGTATTAAATGTTATGAACAAAATTTTTTATCCTGTTTTACAGGTTGATATATAGGCATTTTTATAAAAATAATTTTTTAAGGAGGAAAATTTATGGGACTTATTGGAGGAATTACTTGTGCAGTAAGTGGTGGTTATGGAGAAACTAATTGCATATTTTTTAGTTATATATTTATTTTAAAATTTAACTTACTTTAAATATTTAATATGCGTTAAGAATTTTAGGTCAAGTTGAAATCTTAGGTAAAATATAGTATAATATTTATATGTAAGCTTTGAGCTTATTTAACATAGATCAAAATAATCAGATTGTAATCTGAGAAAGGAAGGAAAAAGAAATGAACAAAAAACGGATAATTTCTTATGTGATGTTACTTATTACTTTTGTGATTATGCTTACAGGATGTACTACATCTGAGAAAATCCCAATTCCGAAAGTTGAGAAGGATGTCTACATTTATGATGAGGATAATATCATTGATGATGATGTAGAGGAGAAACTCAACAAGATGTTAGTAGAACTTGAAAAAAAGTCAGAAGTAGAGTTCGTTGTTGTATCAGTGGAAAGTTTACTTGACAGAAGTATTGAAGATTATGCAAATAATTTGTTTAATACTTTGGGTATCGGGAAAAAAGAAAAAGATAATGGATTATTACTTTTATTTTCTCGGTCTGATAAAAAAGTTAGACTTGAAATTGGAAGAGGGCTAGAAGGATGCCTAAATGATTCAAAATGCGGTCGAATTCTTGATGACTACTTTGTTCCTTACCGTGAAAACGATGAATATACCAAAGCAACAGAAATGACAGTAAAAGCTGTTTTAAATGTTGTTGCCGAAGAATATAAAATCGGTATTCAAGGTTTGGAAAAGAATTTACCTGTTAAAGATGATTCTGATGATGAAATACCATTATGGGGATGGATAATAATTGTGATAATTATTGTTGCAGGAATAATTATTACTTCTTACTTTAGTGGTGGTAATTCATCAGGAGGAGAATTCTATGGCGGATCTTCAAGTGGCTTTTCTGGCGGAGGATTTGGTGGAGGTTTTTCCGGTGGCGGAGGTGCATCAAGATAGCAACTAAGAAATTGTAAATTAAAACAACAAACTAAGAAATTAGGAGGTAATTGACAATGAAAAATGGAACAAAAGTATTAATTGGTAGCGGTGTAGTAGTAGTATTGATACTAATCTGGTTTTTTGGAACTAGAAACAGTTTGGTCTCTTTGAAAGAAGAGGTCGAAATGCAGCAGTCTCAAATTGAGACAACGCTCCAAAGGCGGAGTGACCTTATTCCAAATTTGGTAGCAACCGTTAAGGGGTATGCAAACCATGAGGAAAAAGTATTCACAGAAATTGCTGAGGCAAGGTCCAAACTTGCTGGAAGTATAAAAAGCGGAGATATGAAAAGTATCAGTGAAGCAAATGATACTTTGGATTCTGCTCTTAGTAGATTGCTTGCAATTTCGGAGAATTATCCAGACCTCAAAGCTAGTGAACAATTTATTGCATTACAGGATGAATTGGCGGGAACGGAAAATAGAATTTCTGTAGCAAGACAGCATTACAATGAAAAGGTAAATACTTATAACACAGAAGTTCAAAAATTCCCTACAAGTATAGTCGCTGGAATGAGTGGCTATTATCCTTTACAGTATTTTGAAGCTGATGAGGCGGCAAAGGAAGTCCCTAAAGTGGATTTCAATTAACTACCTAAAAAATGAAAATAGGATGGCATAAATATGCTGTCCTATTTTTATTAATAAATATATTATTTACTATAATGTAAGTGTTATAACTTTAATTGATAACTTTATATGCATAAATTTTAATTTTTTCAGAAACATAAATATTAAATTTTTATGACAATGTTACTTTTTTTGATATTTATTGTAAAAAATAAATCATTATGATATAAATTTAAATGCAATGTTTAAAAACATTTAATATTAAAGCACAAAATCATGTGAAATTCAATTTGTTTATAAATAAAAACCCCAAGTATATTTTACAAACTACTTGAGGTTTTTATGGTGCAGATGGCCGGAATCGAACCGGCACGGTGTTTAACCACCGCAGGATTTTAAGTCCTGTGCGTCTACCAGTTCCGCCACATCTGCATAAATATTTGAACTGTTTTTTAAAGACAATTAGTATTATAATATTTTGTTTATAATTTGTCAATAACTTTTATAAAAAAAGTCAAAAAAGAACAAAAATAATTAAATTACTTTTGTTCTTGATTACTATGCATCTTTATAATTCATTGATTCTGCATCTTGAAGTTTTAATAATTCACTTGCCATAGAATTTAAAATATTTCTATTGTAATTATTTAATTTTGAATAACTTTTTAAAAACTTAGCATCAATTAAATCATTAAATTCACAAGAATCTTCATTAAGTAAATCTTCAAATAAAAAGTTAGGATTTATATTTAAGATTTTACAAATATTAGTTATAGTAGTAGCACTACCAAAAGCAATACCTCTTTCTAATTGGCTTATATATCTAGTAGAAAGTGATATTTTTTCAGCTAATTGTTCTTGAGTGAAATTAGCATTAGTTCTTGCTAGTTTTATTTTTTTTCCAATATTTTTTCTTAAAAGTTTTTCGTGATTATTCATAATTTACCTCCAATATACCTTTATCAAAGTATAGCAATTAGACAAGAAAAAAAACACGAACTATCAGTGCTACAAAACTAAAAAAGTAATATAAAAAACTTCAAATTTTCTAATTTAACAATTATATTTATAAGTATTATTAAATAAAAATATGTAGAAAAATAAATAAAAATAATTGACAACAATAAAGTTTTATGATAAAATTGTAAACTGTAATCCGCTTAATCAAGGTTATAAAAGATTAATTAAGTTTAATTACCTTTATTTAAGGATTAGCGAGTATACAAATAAGGGAGGTGCATTTTAAATGTACGCAATAATTGAAAGCTGTGGTAAACAATACAAAGTAGCAGAAGGAGATGTCGTATTTTTTGAAAAATTAGATGCTGAGGAAGGTAAAAAAGTTACTTTTGATAAAATCATCTTAGTATCTGAAGAAGGAAAAGTACAAGTTGGAAATCCTTATGTAAAAGGTGTAAAAGTAGAAGGAAAGGTAGTTTCACATGGTAAAGGTAAAAAAATCATTGTTTTCAAAATGAAAGCTAAAAAGAATTATAGAAGAAAACAAGGACATAGACAACCATATACTAAAGTAGAAATTACATCAATAAAAACAGCAGCAAAAAAAGCTGAAACAAAAACAGCTAAAGAAGAAACTGCTAAAAAAACAGAAACAGCAAAAAAGACAACTACAAAAAAAGCTACAACAACAGCAAAAAAAGAAACAACAAAAACAACAGCAACAAAAAAAGCTACTAAAAAAGTAGAAGCATAATTAGATTTTTATTTAAACGGATATAAATTTAAACTGTGAAAGGAGTGAGAAAACATGGCTCATAAGAAAGGTCAAGGTAATGTCAAGAACGGTAGAGACAGTGAGTCTAAAAGACTTGGTGTAAAAAGAGCTGATGGACAATTTGTTTTAGCAGGAAATATCCTAATAAGACAAAGAGGAACAAAAGTACATCCTGGAACTAATGTAGGAAAAGGTAGTGATGATACACTATATGCATTAATAGATGGAAATGTAAAATTTGAAAGAAAAGGTAGAGACAAAAAACAAGTAAGTGTCTATCCAGTAGAAAAATAATAAAAAAGGAATACTATTTTTAGTATTCTTTTTTTGTCTAAAAATGTTTACAACAAAAAATTGCTATAGTATAATTGTACAATATAATATAAAAAAATATAGGGGGAAATACAAATGGCAAAAATATTAAAAGATATTTCAAGAACATTTAATGAATTTTTATTATTACCAAATTTAACAGATGAAAGATGCATACCAAGCAAAGTATCATTAAAAACACCACTTGTTAAATTTAAGAAAGGAGAAGAACCAAAATATTATGCAAATGTACCAATGGTTTCTGCAATAATGCAATCTGTATCAGGAGAAGAAATGGGAATTGCATTAGCAAGAGAAGGAGGAGTTGCATTTATTTATGGTTCACAATCAATAGAATCACAAGCTAGAATGGTTCGCCATGTAAAAAAACATAAAGCAGGTTTTGTTGTAAGTGATTCTAATGTAAAATCAGGAACACCACTAAGAGATGTAATAGATTTAGTACAAGAAACAGGTCATTCAACTGTAATAATAACAGATGATGGAACAGCTCATGGTAAGTTTATAGGTCTTGTAACAGATAAAGATTATAGAATTTCAAGAGACGATTTTGATAGTCCAATTGATAATTTTATGACACCAAAGGAAAAAGTAGTATGGGCAAATGAAGGTGTTAGCTTATCTGAAGCAAATGATATTATATGGGAAAACAAAAAAGCTTGCCTACCAATATTAGATAATGAAGGAAATTTGAAATATTTAGTATTTAGAAAAGATTATGAAGATAGAAAACATAACCCTAATTCACTATTAGATGAAAACAAAAGATATATAGTAGGAGCAGGAATTAATACAAGAGATCATGAAGAAAGAATACCAGCATTAGTTGAAGCAGGAGTTGATATGATTTGTATGGATTCTTCAGATGGATATTCTGTATGGCAAAAAAATACTATTGATTTTGTAAGAGAAAAATATGGAGATAGTGTAAAAATAGGAGCAGGAAATGTTGTAGATAAAGAAGGATTCCGTTATTTAGCAGAAGCAGGAGCAGATTTTATTAAAGTTGGAGTAGGAGGAGGATCAATTTGTATCACTCGTGAAACAAAAGGAATTGGTCGTGGACAAGCATCAGCTTTAATAGATGTTGTAGAAGCTCGTGATGAATACTTTGAAGAAACAGGTATATATATTCCTGTATGTTCAGACGGAGGAATTGTACATGATCATCATATAACAATTGCACTAGCATTAGGAGCAGATTTTGTAATGATGGGAAGATATTTTGCAAGATTTGATGAAAGCCCAACAAGAGTTGTAAAAAAAGGAAACGGATATGTAAAAGAGTATTGGGGAGAAGGATCAAATAGAGCTAGAAATTGGCAAAGATATGATATGGGAGGAGATAAAAAACTTTCTTTTGAAGAAGGTGTAGACTCATATATTCCATATGCAGGAAAATTAAAAGATAACTTAGATATAACAGTTGCAAAAATAAAATCAACAATGTGCAACTGTGGAAGTGTAACAATACCAGAATTACATGAAAAAGCAAGATTAACATTAGTTTCTGACGTAAGTATATCAGAAGGAAGTGCACATGATGTAATCTTAAAAGAAATAGATAACCAATTTAAATAAAAATAAAAAATAATTGGAGGAAAAAATGGAAGAAAAAGTAGATATATTACTTACTACTTACAATACAAATATAGAATATTTAAAAAAACAAATAGATAGTATTTTAGAACAAACATATACAAATATTCATTTAATTATAAGTGATGATAATTCACAAAATAAAGAAGTAAAAGAAGTATTAAAAAACTACGAAGAAAAAGATAAAAGAATAACATTGTATTTACAAGAAAAAAATTTAGGATACAACAGAAATTTTGAATTTTTATTGACTAAATCAAAGGCAAATTATATTGCATTTTCAGATCATGATGATATATGGTACAAAAACAAGATAGAAAAAAGCTTAGAAAAATTATTAACAGAAAATGTTGATATGGTTTATTGTAATTGCAAACAAGTAGATGAAAATGGAAAAGTGCTTCATGATAGTTATTTTAAATACAAAAATGTTCCTCTAATTAATGGAAAAAGTAAAATTGCTATATCTCGATGCATAGGAATTGGTTGTTCACAATTAATAACAAAAACAGTAAAAGAAAAAATGTTGCCATTTACTAAAAATGTTATGGCACATGATTGGTTAGCAGCATTTATAGCTAACGAAAATAAAGGAATGACATATATAGAAGAACCATTATTTAATTATAGGTTACACACAAATAATGTTTTTGGCGGAAGAAGTTTGAAACAAAACCTTTCTAGATGGAAGAAAGAAAATGGAAATACATATAAAGCATATTTAAAATATAGAAAAGAAAAGGTTATTGATAAAGCATATTTAGATGGAGCAAAAATGTGCAAGGATTACTGCACAAATAGTAAAGATGAAAAATTTATAAATGATTTAATATTATACTATAAAAGTTTAGAAAGATCTAAATATATTAATATTCATTTAATAAAATATTTTAAGTATTTATCAGGAAAAAACATGCTTAAAAAAACAATAAAAGAAATAATAAGTTTTCATTTTCCTGTAATAGGATATATTATTTATAAAAGTTTATAAAATAAGAGATGAGAAATATTGAGTTTTAAAAAATATTTTTCATCTCTTTTTATTTGCTATTCATATAAATCAGTTATAGAAACATCTTTTTCTTCAAAATTATCAACAAAACCTATTTTAGCCATTTGGTCATTTACACCTTGAATCCATACACACCTATTTTCATAAAAAACATCACATTTTTCATCATTATTTAAAATATGATTAATTCTATTTATATCCATAGTAAAATCCCTCCTTAGTAAACTTATTTTAAGTATATCCATATATTTATAATTTATTCAATTTTAAATATAAATATTATAATAAAATACTTTTATTTAGAAAGTACAAAACTAAAAAATTAATTTGACTTATATTATTAATTAATATAAAATAATTAAGTATCAAAAGAGGAGGGTATTATGGAAGCAAAATACAAAGATAAAAAAATAGAATTTAAAGAAGAAACAACAGTTGGACAATTGTTAGAAAAAGAAATAAAAGAAAGTGAGCATGAGGTAATTGCAGCAACTTTTAATAATGAGTATGTGAATTTAAATTATAAAATAAAAGAAAGCGGAGAAATAAAATTAATAGACTTATCATCAAAAGCTGGAATGAGAATATATAGAAATACATTAATTTATATATTAGGAATGGCTTTTGAAAAGTTATTTCCAGATCGTAAAATGACAGTTAATTACCAACTAACAAATTCAATGTTCTGTGATATAGACAATACAGAAGTAACAGAAGAGATTGTACAAAAATTAAACGAAGAAATGAAAAGAATTGTAAAAGAAAATTTACCAATTAGACAAGCGATTATGACAAGAGAAGAAGCAAAAAAATTATACGATCAAACAAACACATTTAAAGGAAGGTTACAATTCGATTTTGAAGAAAATAAAGAAATTTATATGTATTATTGTGAAGATTATTATAATTATTGCTATGGAACAATTGCAAATAGAACAGGAATAACTAAAATATTTGAAGTTATGAAATATAGTGATGGATTTTTAATAAGATATCCAAGTTCAAGTGCACCAGAACAATTGCCTAAATTAATACATACAAAAAAACTAGCATGGGCATTAGATGAATATGATGATATTCATAAAATATTAAATATGAATACAGTATATAAATTAAACAGTGCAACAGGAAATGGAGAAATAAAAGATGTGATAATGCTAGATGAAGCATTACACGAAAAGAAAATTGCAAATATAGCAGATGATATTGCTAAAAATAGAAATATAAAAATGATATTAATAGCAGGACCATCTTCTTCAGGAAAAACTACATTTGCACAAAGATTAGGATTGCAATTAAGAATTAACAGAATTAAACCAGTTACGATATCAGTAGATAATTATTTTGTAGAAAGAGAACAAACACCAAGAGATGAAGATGGAAAATATGATTTTGAAAATATTGGTGCAATTGATTTAGAATTATTTAATGATCATTTAACAAAATTATTAAATGGTGAAGAAATTGAAATGCCAGAATTTGATTTTCATGTAGGAACAAAAAGATATAATGGAAAGAAATTAAAATTAGAAAAAGATGAAGTACTAGTAATAGAAGGAATACATTGTTTAAATGATAAATTAACAAGTAGTATACCAAAAGACCAAAAATATAAAATATATATTAGTGCTTTAACAGTTTTAAATATGGACAGATATAATAGAATTTCATCAACAGATACAAGATTAGTTAGAAGAATTGTAAGAGATTATCAATTTAGAGGATATTCTGCAAAACAAACAATTGCGAGCTGGTATATGGTAAATAGAGGAGAAGAAAAAAATATATTTCCATATCAAGAAAATGCTAATGTAATATTTAATACATCTCTAATTTATGAATTAGGAGTATTAAAAAATATTGCAATGCCATTATTAGAAGAAATAAAACCAGAAGATCCAGAATATGCAGAAGCAAGAAGATTAATAAATATGTTAAAATATTTTAGAGAAATACCAGCAGAATATGTTCCAGCAAATTCATTAATTAAGGAATTCGTTGGAGGAGGAAATTTTAAATATTAGGAGATAACATGGAACAAAGAAACTTTACAGAGATAGATGAAGAATTTATATGTGAAAACTGTGGAAAGAAAGTACCTAAATTAGGATATTCATGTAGAAATCATTGCCCGTATTGTTTGCATTCAAAACATTTAGATAAAAATCCAGGAGATAGGCAAGAAGAATGTCATGGAGACATGGAACCAGTTGGATTAGAAATGAATAATAAAAAAGGATATGTTATTGTTTTTAAATGTAAAAAATGTGGAATGATTAGAAAAAATAAAGCAGCTAAGGATGATAATATGGACTTAATTATAAAGCTTAGCGCTAAAGAATATAAAATGTAAAAGAAAATCACTACTTAATTTTTATTTGATGATTATTAAGTAGTGATTTTTTATTATATTTCTCTATTTAAATTACCATTTGTATAATCTTTTCCTTCAAAACGGTTTCCAGATTTAACTTTTAATATGATATCATTTATTTGTTGTATATCTTCATCTAAAATATCTATTCTTGCAAAATTTATATTAAAATCTTTAGAAGATATAGAAGTAGTTTTACAATTAAAAACAGTAGTAACAGTTTGAATATTATCAGGCAATATTCTAAATTTCATATTTAATCTATCCTTTAAATAATAAGTATTATTACTTCTACATAATTGTTTACATTCAGGATAGCATTTATTAGATGAACCTAATAAACAATAACTCATATTTAATAAAGGAGTTTTACCATAAACTATTAATTCTTTTTGTAAATAATTATAATTGCATAAATTTGATATTGTAGATTTATCTGATTCAGGGGATATAGTAAATTTACTAACTCCTAATTTTTTTAATTCTAGTACAGTGTTATTATTGTAAACATTTAAAGTATAATTAGATATTATATTAAAAGACTTGTTTAAATCTTCAAATAAATCATTCAATAATAACAAATTACCAATATTAGATATTACGAATCCCTTTATTTGATATTTATTTACAGTATCTTTAATATTGTTATAAAATAAATTTCTATAATTTATTTTTTTGATAGTAGGAAGATATATATAAGTATTAAATTTTTTGGTTAAAGTTTTTAATATATTATCAAATTTTTTATCATTAAAATAATTTAAAGGTATATATAAATTATCTACATATTCTAATTTAGAATAATCAAATTCTGTATTTAGGATATTTAATAATAAAGAAATTTTTGTAAATTTATTTTCAAAATTGATATTTTCTTTAGCGAAATCTCTCATAGATTCTAAAGATGGATTAGTAGATAGGTTATCTTTGAAGTCTGTTTTTATATTTTTATGAATTTTAGAAATTGCGTAATCTTCAACCTTTTGTAAAGCAGTTCTTCTTAACTCATTTAATGCACTTAATTTTGGCAAAAATAAATTTTCTTCTAAATTAATATTAATTTTTGTAAATTCATAAGGAGTAGAAGTAGTTTTAGATAATTGACGTATAATTGTATTTTGGTCTAATGGTTTATTTTTTGCTTCTACAGGTAAACAATCTAATTTGCAAGAAATATTTAATTTTTTATATACATCAAGCTTAGATGAACTTGTAACTAAAATAGATATAGGTTCATTCTTTTTTATTGTTACTGTGCAAGTTAAAGGGATTTTCCTATTTTCTGTTTTATAACTTTTTTGAGCTTTTGTTAAAAGTTCTTTTGAAGACATTTTGTATATTTTATCACCTAAGTTTATATTTCCCTTCATTCTTCCTATTGTAACAGTTTGATCTATTTGAGTTTTTGTAATATTTTTTCCGTCACTCATTAATTCTGAAATTGTATAACTACCATCTTCGTTTTGAAGAGAAATAGTATCACCAATTTTAATATTTTCTTTTAATTTTAATGTTATAAGACCTTTTGACTTATTATATTTTTGAACAATTCCTAAAAATAATCCCATATTATTAGGTTTTTCTTTAAAAATAAAATCTCTATTAGCTTCTTTTTCTAAGTGACCAGAAGAAGACATACCACGATTAAATGCTTGCATTAGTTCTTTTTTATCATTTTCATCAACAATATATGGCTGATTTGATAAAGCTAAGTCAATATATTTACGATATATTCTTGTAACGGTTGCTACATATTCAGGGGTTTTCATTCTTCCTTCGATTTTTAAACAGTCAACTCCAGAATTTATAAAATCTGGAATATGTTCTAAGCTACACAAATCACGAGGGCTAAGAAGATAGCCAGAATCTATCGATTTATTATTTTCTATTAATTCATAAGGAAGTCTACAAGGTCCGAGCACATTTTCCACGATTTCCGGATCTTCCACCTATCATGCTGGAAAATAGACATTGACCAGAATATGAAATACATAAAGCGCCATGAGCAAAACATTCTATTTCTAAATCAGTATTTTTACAAATATAATCAATTTCATCAAGAGAAAGTTCTCTTGATAGAACAACTCTTTTAAAACCTAAATTTTGTAATTCTAAAGCACCATTTAAATTATGAATTGTCATTTGAGTGCTTCCGTGAATAGGTAAATCTGGAAATTCTTCAATCAATTTTTTAGCTAATCCTAAATCTTGAACAATTATTGCATCTATTCCATATTCATAAGCCTTTTTGGCTAATTCAAATGCTGATTCAAACTCGGTATCTTTTATTAAAATATTTAAAGTTAGGTTGGTTTTTACGCCACGTAATTTTGCATATTCAATTGCATGCTTTAATTCTTCTAAATTAAAGTTATTAGCAAATGCTCGTGCACTAAATAAATTACTACCAAAATAAACACTGTCTGCACCATTTTGAACGGCAGCTTTTAAACATTCAAAATCACCAACAGGTGAAAGTAAATCTATCATTATAATCTTCTCCATAAAATATTAATTTTACCATTTGCTATTTTATCACAAAAATTGAAAAAAAGGAAGAAATTTGTAAAATACTATAGAATAAAAATAGTATAAGAAAAGGAGCATATTTAAATTACAAATATGCTCCCGAAAAGTTATTTAGCTAAACGACAAATTTTTCTTTTGTCATTTGGCCCGGCACATGCTACCGTTGTTATAGTTAACTCTGGATAGCTTTTAGCAACTTTTTTAATTTCCCGACCATAAAGTAAGATAAATGTTTCATTTTTGGTAGAACTTAAAAAAGTACTAATTTGTTGATTGTACCATTGGCTTCTAGATATGTTGCTCATACACCGAAGCCTCCTTTCAAAAATAAGCTAATTAACAGCGACAAAAACAATTATATCATAAATATACATAAAAGTAAATGTTTATGAACATAATTTTATAATCGATATTCAATTGACATAAATAAGGAAATGTTGTAATATTATATAGTATCTATTAATTAGTAGTTTTGCTACTTTTTTGTAGCAGAAAGGAGCTGCACATGAAACGTATAAAAACGTTAACAAGCAGGAATCTTAAAAACACATTAAAAACCGGAGGATGCGGTGAGTGTCAAACTTCTTGCCAGAGTGCATGCAAAACTTCTTGTACAGTAGGAAATCAGAAGTGTGAGAATGCTAAATGATTTGATTCGCTGCTAAGAAGTTGGGAAGAGCTTAGAAATAAGCTCTTCTTTTTTTGTTATTTATTAGAAAAAGTTTGCTATAAAAGATATATATTTAAAAGCGAATTCGATTAATTGTTTTTTCTTAAAATAAATTTATTGACTAAAAAAAATCATAATGATATAATTTTAAAAATACAAACAAAAGAAATAAAAAAGAAGGAGAATTATATGAAAAAATCAAAAAAAATTTTATTTGTAACAATATCTATAATAAGTTTAATCATTTTGTTTAATATTAATTCATATGCAGTATCTCAATCAAACAATACAGCAAACAATCAATCAACAAATACAAGTAATACTGCTAAAAACAATAGCTCAATAAGTACTGATACAACATCAAACAAAAGTAAAAATGAAAATACTCAAAAAACAACAAGTACTACAAATAAAAAATCAAGTAATGCAAACTTAAGTAATTTAGGGATTAAACCAAATGACTTTTCTGGATTTAAACCAACAATAACAACATACAATGTTACAGTATCAGAAGATGTTGAAGAAATAAATGTTTATGCTACCCCGCAAGATTCTAAAGCTACTGTATCAGGTACAGGAAAAAAACAACTAGAAAGTGAAAAAAATACAGTATCAGTCGTAGTAACAGCAGAAGATGGAACTAGTAAAACTTATACAATTAATATAAATAAAAGTGAAAATGCAAAAAATAGTACTAAAATCGATAATCAAGATGGATCTAAAGGTCTATCAGAATTAAAAATTGAAGGTTTAACATTAGAACCAGAATTTAGTACAAACACATATGAATATACAACAAAATACATAGGAGAAGATACAAAATTAAATATTAGTGCTGTTGCAACAGATAGTAAATTTGTTGTAGAGGTAACAGGAAATGAAGAGCTAAAAGAAGGAGAAAATATAATTACAATATTAGTATCTGATTCAGATGGGGAAAATGTTGCAACATATCAAGTAATAGTAAATAAGAGTTTAGTAGATGAAGAAGCAGTACAAAAAGAACAAGCTGAGAAAAGAAAGAAAATTATTATTGCAAGTGTAGTTGGAATAATTATTATAATATTAATAATTGCATTTATAATTAGATACAGAAGAAATAGATATTATGAAGATGAAGAAGATTGGGAAGAAGACCATAATGATTTATTTCCAGAAGATAATATAAATGAAGGTTATGATGAAGAAAAAACAAATTATGAAGAAGATACAGAAAATGATGATATAGATTTTACAGAGGTAAAAGGCAAGACAGAGGAAGAGGAAAAAGAGGCTTTAAAAAGAAAATTTTTAGAAAATTATAATTCTAATAATTATGATGATGAATATGAAGAAGAACCAAAGCCAAAAAGAAAACGTAAAGGAAAAAGATTTAAATAAAATATAAAAGAGTTCCAAAAAAGGAACTCTTTTATGTTATAAATTGTCTGCTTTTAATATATATTTATATTAAAAGCTAGAGGGGAAAAAGGATTAGCAACAGCCTCCTCTACCACCACCGCAACAACAGCAGATTAATAATATAAGGATTATAATCCAGCAACAATCATCACCAAATCCGAATCCACCGCATCCTCTATTTTCTGGCATAGTCTAGACCCCCTTCCTTTAAAGAAATATGTTCTTCTTTTGTTGTTTCCTTTGTATGATATATAATATGAATTAAACAAAATTGTGTTACAAAAAATAAATTATATTTTTTAAAACAATATAAATATAAAAAACTAAGATTAAATTTTAATGTTCGCTTTTTTTATAAATTAAAATATGATAAAATTAAAAACACAAAAGGGAGAGAATAAAGGATGTCAAATAAATCAAAAAAAGTAGGAGAAATATTTAGCGATTACAAAACAAATTCAAATATAAAATATGCAGAAGTAACAGTCCTAAATGTAGTAAAGAAAACAAACACATTACAAGTAGGGCTTTATTTTGATGAATATATAGAAATAAAAGAAATATGGTATTTTGAAAAATTTTTAAAAGAAAGATTTCAATTTTCTCATATAGATATAAAAATAAATTATCATGACAAAGTAGAAAGAAAGCCAATAGATACAGAATGGAAAAATATAATAGCATATATGGCACATAAATATCCTTTAACAAAGCCAATGTTACTTTTAAAAAGTAATATCGAAGTTGGAGAAAAAGAGATTATTGTAAAAATGCATATAAAAGGTGCTGATTTTTTAAAAGCCAAAAAAACAGATGTTGAGTTATCAAATGTATTAAAAAATTTATTTGGAAAGCAATATAAAATAGAATTAATAGAAGATATATCAAAAGAAGAAATAAATGCAATAAAAGAGAATTTGAAAAAAGAAGAAGAACAAATAATAGAAAGAATTGAAAAAGAAAATAAGCAATATAGAGCAGAAAAAGAAGTACAAGTTCCTGAATATAATGATGTGGATTATATGCCACCAACAGATATGGAAGGTTATATTCCAGAAGAAAATATAGTACCTGAACTTGAGCAAGAGACAGAAGTTAAAGAATATATAATGGGAAAACCATCAAAAGCAAAAGAAAAATTAATAAAAATAAAAGACATTACAGCAGATAATGGAAGAATAACACTAGAAGGAAGAGTTGTCTCAGTTGATGTTAGAGAAACTAGATCAGGAAAAGGAATGATTATTTGCGAATTATATGATGGAACAGGAATTATTACATGTAAATCATTTGCAAAAGATTTAAAAGAAGGAAAAGAAATTACAGAAAAAATAAAAAATGCAAATGCAATAAAATTAACAGGAAAAGCAGGATTAGATACATATGCAGGAGATGTAACTGTAATTGCAAATACAATAGTTGAAACAAATACTGATGTGCCAGAATTGCCAAAAGAAGAAGAGATAGAAGATACTCCATTAATTTTAGGCACAACTCCAAATATAACAGAAACTGTAGTAAAAGTAGAAGACTTAGGAGTAGATGATGGAAGAGTAGCATTACAAGGAGAGGTTATTTATTCAGAAGATAGAACTCTAAAATCAGGAAAAACATTATTTAGTTTTGATTTATATGATGGTACAAGTACAATTACTTGTAAAGCATTTTTAGAAAAAGATAAAGCTAAAAAAATAATGAAAAGAATTCAAAAATCAAAAGGAATAAAACTAGCAGGAACAGCCCAAATGGATACATTTTCAAACGAATTAACAGTAATGGCAAATACAATAATTGAAACAGAAGGATTAAAAAAGGAAATAAGACAAGATAATAGTGAAGTAAAAAGAGTAGAACTACATATGCATACTCAAATGAGCCAAATGGATGCAATGACATCAGCAACAGATTTAATAAAAAGAGCTATGAAATGGGGAATGAAATCAATTGCTATTACAGATCATGGTGTTGTTCAAGCATTTCCAGAAGCACATAAATTATTAGGATACGATAATCCAGATATGAAAATTATATATGGTGTTGAGGCATATTTAGCACCAGATAAAAATGCTATAGTAACAAATCCGAAAGGACAGGACATAGATACAACCTATTGTGTACTAGATTTAGAAACAACAGGATTTTCAGCAACAACAGAAAAAATAACAGAAGTTGGAATTATGAAAATAAAAAATGGTGAAGTACTAGATCAATTTAGTTGTTTTGTAAATCCAGAAAAACATATTCCACAAAGAGTATCAGAAGTTACTAATATTACAGATGATATGGTAGCTGATAGTGAAACTATAGACAAGGTGTTTCCAAAAATTTTAGATTTTATAAAAGACTCTGTTTTAGTTGCACATAATGCACCATTTGATATGGGATTTTTAAAACAAAATGCTAAAAATTTAGGATATGAATTTGATTACACATATTTAGATACATTAAGTTTAGCAAAAGATCTATTTCCAGATTATAAAAAATATAAATTAGGAAAAATTGCGGATAATTTAGGAATAAAAGTTGAAGTAGCACACCGTGCATTAGATGATGTTGATACAACAGTAAAAGTATTTAACGTAATGATGGACATGCTAAAAAAACGAGGAGCTAAAAAAGTTGAAGATATTGATAAAGTAAGTAGTAATGAAGAAGCAAAAAAAGAAGCATATAAAAAATTAAGAACATATCATGCAATTATTTTAGCTAAAAATTATGTGGGATTACGTAACTTATATAAGTTAGTATCATATTCACATGTTAACTATTTTTATAGAAAACCACGTATATTAAAAAGTTTATTAGAAAAATACAGAGAAGGATTAATTATAGGAAGTGCATGTGAAGCAGGAGAGTTATACCAAGCAATAGAATTAGGAAGAACAGATGAAGAAATAGAAGAAATTGCAGACTTTTACGATTATTTAGAAATTCAGCCTATAGGAAACAACGAATTTTTAATAAGAAATGAAACAGTAAAAGATGAAGAAGCATTAAGAGACATTAATAGAAAAATAGTTTCATTAGGAGAAAAATTAAACAAACCAGTAGTTGCAACATGTGATGTGCATTTTATGGACCCACAAGATGAAATATATAGAAGAATTTTAGAAGCAGGACAAGGATATCAAGATGCAGATAAGCAAGCACCATTATATTTAAGGACAACAGAAGAAATGCTTGAAGAGTTTAGTTATTTAGGACAAGAAAAGGCATATGAAGTTGTTGTAACAAATACAAATAAGATTTCAGATATGTGTGATAGGATTAGTCCAATTTCACCAGAAAAATGTCCACCACATATTCCAGGGTGTGAGCAAACAATTAAAGATATAGCATATTCTAAAGCACATGAATTATATGGAGATCCTTTACCAGAGATAGTACAAACAAGATTAGATAAAGAATTAGATTCAATTATAAAAAATGGATTCTCAGTTATGTATATTATTGCACAAAAATTAGTATGGAAATCAAATGAGGATGGATATATAGTAGGATCTAGAGGATCTGTAGGTTCTTCATTTGTTGCAAATATGACAGGTATAACAGAAGTTAATTCTTTACCAGCGCATTATAGATGTCCAAATTGCAAATATTCTGACTTTACAGATTACGGATATAAGAATGGATTTGATTTACCAGATAAATCTTGCCCTAAGTGTGGTCATAAATTAGATAAAGATGGAATGGATATACCATTTGAAACATTCTTAGGATTTAATGGAGATAAAGAACCAGATATAGATTTAAACTTCTCAGGAGAATATCAAGCAAAAGCACATAAATATACAGAAGTTATCTTTGGGAAAGGAACAACATTTAAAGCAGGAACAATAGGTACAATAGCAGAAAAAACAGCATATGGATATGTAAAAAAATATTATGAAGAAAGAAACATTCCAATAAATAGGGCAGAGACTCAAAGAATAGCATCTGGCTGTACAGGAATAAAAAGAACAACAGGACAACATCCAGGTGGAATTATAGTTGTACCTAAAGGAAGAGAAATATATGAATTTTGCCCTGTACAACATCCAGCAGATGACCCAAATTCAGATATTATTACAACACATTTTGATTATCACTCTATAGATCAAAACCTATTAAAATTAGATATTTTAGGTCACGATGATCCGACAATGATACGTATGTTACAAGATATTACAGGAAAAGATCCAACAAAAGTACCTTTAGATGATAAAGAAACAATGTCAATATTTAGTTCAACAGATGCTCTAGGAGTAACAAAAGAACAAATTCATTCAGAAGTAGGAAGTTTTGGAGTACCTGAATTTGGAACAAAATTTGTAAGAGGAATGCTAGTTGATACAAAACCAAAAACATTTGATGAATTAATTAGAATATCGCGGATTATCACATGGTACAGATGTATGGCTTGGAAATGCACAAAGCTTAATAGAAGCAGGAACAGTAACATTACAAGATTCAATATGTTGTCGTGATGATATTATGATTTATTTAATAAAGATGGGATTACCACCAAACCCAGCATTTAAAATAATGGAAACAGTTCGTAAAGGAAAGGCGTTAAAAGATCCAGCAAAATGGGAAGAATATAAAGCATTAATGAAAGAGCATAATGTGCCAGATTGGTATATAAAATCTTGTGAAAAAATAAAATACATGTTCCCAAAAGCACACGCAGCAGCATATGTAACAAATGCATTTAGAATAGCATGGTTCAAAGTACATGAGCCATTAGCATATTATGCATCATATTTTTCAATAAGAGCAGATGAATTTGATAGTGATTGTATGATTTTTGGAAAAGAAAAAGTAAAAAATAAAATGAAAGAAATAGACTTACAAGGAAACAATGCAACAACAAAGGATAAAAATATGTATGCGATTTTAGAATTAGTATTAGAAATGTATGAAAGAGGATTTGAATTTCTACCTATGGATTTATACAAATCACATAGTACAAAATTTTTAGTAGAAGATGGAGCAATTAGACCACCATTAAATAGTATACCAGGACTTGGTACTGTGGCAGCAGAGGGAATTGTAAAAGCAAGAGAAGAAGGAAAATTTATGTCTATTGATGATTTAAAAATACGCTCTAAAGTTGGAAATTCAGTTACAGATTTACTTAAAAATTACGGATGTTTAAAAGGAATGAGCCAAAGCAACCAAATGAGTTTGTTTGGATAATAAAGAATTAGAAAGTATAAACTTTTAGTTTTATTACTTTCTAATTTTTTTATTATATGTTATACTAAACTAAAAAATGGAGGAAAAGTAATGAAAATATTAATAAAAAATTGTAATTTAATATCAATGAGTGAAAAAAGAGAAAAATATGAAGAAAACATTGATATATTAATAGAGGATAAAAAAATAATAAAAATAGAAAAAAATATAACACAAGAAGTTGATAAAATTATTGATGCAACCAATAAAGTGGTTATGCCAGGATTTATTAATACACATTCACATATAAGTATGAGCATATTTAGAGAAACTGTAGATGGATATAAAACTCAAGATTGGCTAACACAAAAAATTTGGCCTATGGAAGATAAATTAAAAGAAGAAGATATTTATTGGGCAACACTTTTATCATGTATAGAAATGATAAAAACAGGTACAACTACAATTAATGATATGTATTTTATGACAGACTCAATTATAGAAGCTGCATTAAAAACAGGAATAAGACTACAAACAACACGTACATTAATGGGACATGATGCAAATGATGAGCAAAGATTAAGTGAATTAAAACAATTGATAGAAAAATACAATGAAGATACTATAAGTTTTAATGCAGGTATACATGGCCTATATACAAGTAATGAACAATATGTGAAAAAATGTATTGAATTTGCAAAAGAAAACAAATTACCAGTTCATATGCATTTTTGCGAAAATGAACAAGAAAGAGAAGATATAAAAAGGGAATATAAAGTAGAAAGTCCTGTAGAAGTTATAGAAAGAGATTTCTTAGAAACACATAATATATTAGCACATAGTGTTAAATTAAATAAAAAAGATATAGAAAGACTAAAATTAACAAATTCGTATATTTCACATTGTCCTATTAGTAATTTGAAATTAGGATGTGGGGTAGCAAAAATAAAAGAAATGTTAGATAACGATATATGTGTATCTTTAGGAACAGATGGACAAGGAAGCGGTAGTAACCTAGATATGTTTGAAACAATGAAATTTACAGCTTTATTGCAAAAAGGAATAAATGAAGATCCTGAAGATTTACCAGCATATGAAGTTTTAAAAATGGCAACAATTAATGGTGCAAAAACATTAATGCTAGAGGATAAGATAGGTAGTATTGATATAGGAAAAAGTGCAGATATAATTGTTTTAAATTTAAATAATGTTTTAACACAACCAATAAATAATGTATTTGCAGAAATAGTGTATAATGCAAAAGGAACTGATGTAGAAACTACATTAGTAAATGGTAAAATATTAATGGAAAACAAAAAGATGAGCAAAATAGATGAAAAAGAAATATTTAATAAATGTAATGGAATAATACAAAGAATATCAAAATAGAAAGGAAAAAATATGGTACAAAGTACAATAGATATAAATGAGATATTTACATTAAAGAATATAATAATATATTTTATTAGTATTAATATATTTGGATTTTTTATAATGTGGCTAGATAAGCAAAAAGCTAAAAAAGGAAGATGGAGAATACCAGAAAAAACATTATTTATAATAACTGCGTTAGGAGGAGGAATAGGAACAATCGCTGGGATGTATACATTTAGACATAAAACACAAAAAATTGCATTTGTAATAGGATTTCCATTTATAACGATATTGGAAATTATAGCGATTATATATTTTGGTATAATAAAATAGTATGTTTTATGTAATTTAAAATTGAAAGCGAAGTTGTAAAACACTTAATTTTTAGGCGTTTTACAACTTCGCTTTTTAAAAATGAAAAAACAAAAGAAGGTACACATAAATAGTAGCAAAAAAAGAAAAAAATGTAAAAATTATATAAACCAAAATCAAATGTGAACAACTTGTGAACTCAAACTTAGTATTTTGAGTTATTCACAAAGTTATCCACAGTATCCACAACTCAAAATATTACTGTGTAAAAAAACAAAAAACGACAATTAAGGAAACATAAAACAGAAAAGATAACATAATTGTAAAGAGTGTGAAATACTCTCGTAATATTTTTGTAAAAAATAAGCGAATATTAATGTTTAAATAATAACAAGTAAAAAAATAATGTCATATTATAATATATAGAATACTTTATTGGAGGAAGATAATGTTTAATAACTTAATATATGCTTTGAAAAGAAAAAATAACAGAGCTATGGAAAAAAACGATATAACGATTGAACAATTAAATAATATGTTAATAAATGGTGCTGTTTTAATAGATGTAAGGAGCCCACAAGAATATAATGAAGGTCATATTGAAGGGAGTATTTTAATTCCAGGATATGAATTGAGAGCGAGAGTAAATGAAATTACAACATATAAGAAAAAAATAATAATAGTATATTGCAGTACAGGTTCAAGGAGTAAAAAAGCACAAAAGATTTTAAATAGATTAGGATTTGAATATGTTTATAATTTGTATAATGGAATAGATAATTATTAGATAACAAAATGCTTGAAATAAAAAACAAAATAAAGTATAATGTTTTTAATATAAAATATGGAGGAAAAAATGAAAAATACAAATGAAAAAGGCGTAACATTAATAGCTTTAGTTATAACGATAATAGTTTTATTGTTGATAGCTGGAATATCCATAGCTATGTTAAGTGGTGAAAATGGAATATTGAATAAAGCATCACAATCTGCAGAAAAAACCAAAAGAGAAAGTGCGAAAGAGAGATTAAAAATTGAATTAATTGCAATAAAAACAGAGAAGTTATCAAATGGTCAAGAAGCAAATTTAACAAGCTTGGATGAGAATAAAGAAAAATTAAAAGAAAAAAATATAGAGGTTGCAGAAACAGGAAATCCAAGAGATGTTGAATTAGATGGATATAAATTTAAAGTAAACAATGATTTAACAATAGACGGAGATGGAATAAATACAGGTGGAACAAGTGCTGGAGGAACAGGTGGAAGTTCTGGGAGTGGACAAGTTGATTCAACAGCTACTGTTAATTTTTATGGTGGAACAATACCAAGTCCATTTGCAAGCGGAGATGGAAGTGAAACTAACCCATATATAATAGAAAACGAAGTACAACTTAGATTTTTAGCATTAAGTGTAACATATGCTGAAAATTCATATGAAGGAAAATATATAAAATTGAATAATGACATAACGTTAGATCAATCTAAACAATGGATACCCATTGGAAATTTAACAACTAAATTTAAAGGAAAATTTAATGGAAATTTTAAAGAAATAAGCAATATTAGTATTAATAGTCAAATTGCATGGCAAGGTTTATTTGGAGCTGTAGGCTCAAACGGAGAAATTGAAAATGTAATAGCAAAAGGAACAGTAATAGAAGAAGGAGGATTTGCTGGTGGAATTGTAGCTTATAATGAGGGAATAATAAAAAGATGTAGTAACTATATAAATGTAACAGAAAAGAAAGATAGTTGTTGGATGACAGGAGGAATTGCGGCATATAACAAAGGAATTGTTGAAGAATGTATAAACTATGGAACAATAACAGGAAAAGACGGATTAGGAGGGATTGCAGGACTAAATAATGGAAAAATAAGTAAAAGCATTAACAAAGGAAATGTTATATCAGCACAATATTCTACTCGGAGGAATAGTTGGTATAAATGGGTATAATACAAGTAGTAGTAATTCATTTAATAATGGAATCGGAAAAATTTATAATTGCTATAATACGGCCAACATAACAGCACCTGGCAGTTGGGGAGGAGGAATAGTTGGATCACTTGGATGGAATACAGAGAAAGCTAAAAGTTATGTATATAATTCATATACAATAAATACAACAACTAAAATAGGAATAAATAAATATGGTGAAGTGACAAATTGTTATACTACAGAAGCAAATACAAAATTGAATGAATTAAATGCAGGAATAGATGACGAAAGTGGAACAGATACAGAACAACCATGGGTAGCGGATACAACAAATATCAATAATGGATATCCAATATTAAGTTGGCAAGGTAATAACTAAAAAATAATTATATAAAGATGATAAAAACAGATTACATACTAATATAAAGGTAAGTAGTCTGTTTTATTTTGAAAAAACTATTGACAGAAAGTACCGAAATATTGTATAATATTTAAGCATGAGTTTAGCGTTGAAGCCAAATGTGGCTACATTCTTACGGAGATAAGGATGGAGGGAACTTTGGTGGAGTATGTCATGGCAAAGACCAGGCGGTAAGTTTTATATAAATAGCACTTATCCCAAGATTATCATGCATATTTTGGGTTTTTATATAGGTGATATTCAAAACACCAGAGTGCGTTTTAACTTGCCACGGTAATTTCGGTAGCAAACTATAGCTATCACAACAAAAAATAAATTTTAAAAGGAGGGAAAATTACAATGGCAAACACAGTAGCAACAAGCGAAAAAATTAGAATAAGACTAAAAGCATATGACCATGTAGTTTTAGATCAGTCTGCTGAAAAAATAGTAGATACTGCTAAAAAAACAGGAGCAAAGGTTTCAGGTCCTATTCCATTACCAACACAAAAGGAAATAGTAACAATTTTACGTTCTCCACACAAATACAAAGATTCAAGAGAACAATTTGAAATGAGAACACATAAAAGAGTTATTGATATTCTTTACCCAACACAAAAAACAGTTGATAGTCTAATGAAATTAGAATTACCAGCAGGTGTTGATATAGAAATCAAATTATAATCAAAAAACTACATATATATAATGTAGAAAAACAAAAAATAACGAAGCCAAGCTGACAAAAGCCAGCCAATAGTTAAGTTAGCCGTTAGAGATAGAATGACTTTACGGATAACTTATACGGTGAAACGTATAGGAGGAAATAAAAAATGAAAAAAGGAATAATCGGAAGAAAAGTTGGTATGACACAAATATTCGATGAAAAAGGAAATGTTATACCAGTAACTGTTATAGAAACAGAAGGAAACATTGTAACACAAGTTAAAACAACAGAAACTGATGGATACAATGCAATACAATTAGGATATGGAGATATAAAAGATAAACATATCAACAAACCAGAAGCAGGACATTTTGCAAAAGCAAAATTAGCTAACAAAAAACATTTAAGAGAATTCAGATTAGAAGATATATCTACATATAAAGTAGGAGACGAAGTTAAAGCTGACATTTTTGAATCTGGAGAAAAAGTAGATGTTCAAGGAACAACAAAAGGAAAAGGATTCCAAGGTGTTATAAAAAGACATGGACAACACAGAGGACCAATGGGACATGGATCTATGTATCATAGAAGACCAGGTTCAATGGGATCAACATCAACACCAGGTAGAGTATTTAAAGGTAAAAAATTACCAGGACACATGGGAAGAGTTACAGTTACAATTCAAAACTTAGATGTTGTAAAAGTTGATATGGACAAAAACGTATTATTAATAAAAGGTAGTGTTCCAGGACCTAAAGGAACTATCTTAAAAGTAAAATCAACAGTAAAGGCTAGTAAATAGAAAGGAAGGAGGAAATAGATCATGCCAAAAGTAGACGTATATGATATAAAAGGTAAAAAAGTAAGTGATATAGAATTAGCTGATAGTGTATTTGGAATTGAACCAAATGAAAATATTGTACATGCAGTTTTAGTTAACTATTTAGCTAATCAAAGACAAGGTACACAAAGTACAAAAACAAGAGCAGAAGTTCGTGGTGGTGGTAAAAAACCATGGAGACAAAAAGGAACAGGTAGAGCAAGACAAGGTTCAATAAGAGCTCCACAATGGATTAAAGGTGGTATTGCTTTAGGACCAAAACCTCGTTCATACAAATATACAGTTAATAAAAAAGAAAGAAGATTAGCAATTAAATCAATCTTAAGTTCTAAAGTATTAGAAAAAGAATTAACAGTTGTTGAAAAATTAGAATTAAAAGAAATCAAAACAAAAACAATGGTAAAAGCATTAGCTGATTTAAAAGTAGAAGGAAAAACATTAATAGTTCTTCCAGAAAACAATCAAAATGTTTTAATGTCATCAAGAAATATTGAAGGAGTTAAAACAATAACAGCTAACAACATAAACGTATTTGATTTATTAAAATATACAAATCTAATTTTACCAGTTGATACTGTTAAAAAATTAGAGGAGGTGTACGCATAATGTTACCAGAAGAAATTATAATTGCACCAGTTGTTACTGAAAAAAGTAATGATGAATTACAAGAAGGTAAATATACTTTCAAAGTAAATAAAAAAGCAACTAAAGTTGAAATAGCAAAAGCAGTTGAAAAACTATTTCAAGTAAAAGTATTAAAAGTAAACACTATGAATGTAAATGGAAAGAAAAAAAGAGTTGGATACCATGTAGGCAAAACTTCAGATTGGAAAAAAGCTATTGTTACAATAGATACAAATCCAGGAGAAGTTTCATACTTAGCTAAAGGTGGAAAAGAAACTAAAGTTTCTGTAAAATATAAAGATTCAATAGATGAATTTATGGGAGCTTAGTAATGTCTGAAAAAATAAAGAAATCTAAATAAACAATGAAGATATCGGGAAAGAACCCGGAGAATAAAGAATATCTGCAGATGGAGCAGGAAAAAATCCATTGATAATATATAAAGGAGAGAAAAGAAAATGGGAATGAAACACTTTAAACCATATACACCATCAAGAAGAAACATGACAGTTTCTGATTTCTCAGAAGTAACAAAGAAAACTCCTGAAAAATCATTACTAGCAAAGAAAAAGAAAAATGCTGGTAGAAACTCATATGGTAGAATTACAGTAAGACACCAAGGTGGTGGAAATAGACAAAAATATAGAATAATAGATTTTAAAAGAAATAAAGACGATATGGAAGCAACTGTAATTGGTATCGAATACGATCCAAACAGAAGTGCAAATATTGCATTAATTCAATATGAAGATGGAGAAAAAGCATATATATTAGCTCCACAAGGATTAACAGATGGAGATAAAGTAATATCAGGAGATGCTGTTGACATTAAACCAGGAAACTGTATGCCAATTAGCTCAATTCCAGTAGGTACTTTAATTCACAACATCGAATTAAATCCAAAACAAGGTGGAAAATTAGTTAAAGCTGCAGGTCAAAGTGCACAATTAATGGCTAAAGAAGGAAAATATGCACACGTAAGACTTCCATCAGGAGAAATGAGATTAATTTTAGCAAGATGTAGAGCTACAGTCGGAGTAATCGGAAATAGCGATCATGAAAATGTTAAAATTGGTAAAGCTGGTAGAAAAAGACATATGGGAATAAGACCAACAGTTAGAGGATCAGTTATGAACCCAGTAGATCACCCACATGGTGGTGGTGAAGGTAGAGCTCCAGTAGGACACGCTGGACCAATGACTCCTTGGGGTAAACCAGCTCTTGGATATAAAACAAGAAATAAAAAGAAATTATCTAACAAATTTATTGTTAAGAGAAGAAAATAAGTTAATTGTTAGTTCGAAATGCTATGCATTTTGAACAACAAAAAACTTTTAAATTAAAAGTGAATTAAATGAATTTACAATTAAATAAAATCTTTGGAAAGGAGGACATTTACATGTCAAGATCAACAAAGAAAAAACCATTTGTACAAGAAAAACTATTAAAAAGAATAGAAGCTATGAACGAAACAGGAGAAAAAGAAGTTTTAAAAACTTGGTCAAGAGCTTCAACAATATATCCACAAATGGTTGGTCATACAATTGCTGTACATGATGGAAGAAAACATGTTCCAATTTATATAGCAGAAGAAATGATTGGTCATAAATTAGGTGAATTTGCTCCAACAAGAACATTTAAAGGACACGCAGGAGACAAAACATCAAAAGTAAATAAATAGAGAAATAAACTTAAAAACAAGAAAACGCTAATATTTAAAGCGTTGATTGCAAAAACAAGGAGGTAAAAAAAGTGGAAAAGCAAGAAACAGCCGTTATAAACGAAGCTAAAGCAACTCTTAAATTTGCAAGAATATCAGCTAGAAAAGTTAAAATAGTAGCAGATTTAATAAGAGGAAAAAATGTAGATGAAGCTTTAGCAATAGTTAAATTCACACCAAAAGCATCATCAGAAATAATTGAAAAATTATTAAAATCAGCAATTGCAAATGCTGAAAACAATCATGATATGAAACATGAAAATTTATATGTTGCTGAAATCTATGCAAATCAAGGTCCAACATTAAAGAGAATTAGACCAGCTGCTAAAGGTTCAGCAGTAAGAATTAGAAAAAGAACAAGTCATATAACAATAGTTTTAAGAGATGACAAATAGAAAGGAGGATTTTTTAAAAATGGGACAAAAAGTACATCCAACAGGTGTAAGAGTTGGAATCATAAAAGATTGGAATTCTAAATGGTATGCAGATTCAAGAAACTTTGCAGATTATTTAGTAGAAGATCAAAAAATACGTAAATTTTTAAAGAAAAAATTATATTTAGCTGGAATTTCTAAAATTGAAATAGAAAGAACAGCAAAAGCTATAAAAGTAAATTTATTTACTGCTAAACCAGGAATTGTAATAGGAAAAGGTGGAGCAGGAGTAGAAAGCGTAAAAGCTGAACTTACAAAATTAATAGGAAAAGATGTTAACTTAAACATAGTTGAAGTTAAAAACATTGATACAGATGCACAATTAGTTGCAGAAAATATTGCTGGACAATTAGAAAGAAGAATTTCATTCAGAAGAGCTATGAAACAATGTATGCAAAAATCTATGAAAGCAGGTGCTTTAGGAATTAAAACTGCAGTATCTGGAAGATTAGGTGGAGCTGACATGGCAAGAACTGAATTCTATAAAGAAGGAAATATTCCATTACAAACTTTAAGAGCTGATATAGACTATGGATTTGCTGAAGCAAATACAACATACGGAAAAATCGGTGTAAAAGTATGGATATATAAAGGAGAAGTTCTTCCAGAGAAGAAAATGGAAGGAGGAGACAAATAATGCCATTAATGCCAAAAAGAACAAAACATAGAAAAATGCAAAAAGGTAGAATGAGAGGAAAAGCAACAAGAGGTAATAGAGTTACAGATGGAGAATATGGTATTCAAGCTGTAACATCAGGATTAATAACAAGTAATCAAATTGAAGCAGCCCGTATTGCTATGACTCGTTATATAAAAAGAGGTGGAAAAGTTTGGATTAAAATCTTTCCAGACAAACCAATAACTGCAAAACCTATCGGTACTCGTATGGGTAAAGGTAAAGGTGCTCCAGAATATTGGGTAGCAGTAGTAAAACCAGGTAGAGTAATGTTTGAAATAGCTGGTGTACCAGAAGAAACTGCTAGAGAAGCCTTAAGACTTGCTATGAACAAACTACCTAATAAAACAAAATTTGTAGCAAGAGAAACTGAAAAGGTAGGTGATAATGATGAAGATAAATAAAATAAAAGAGATGTCTTCACCAGAATTAGAAAAAGAATTAGGTGAACTAAAAACAGAATTATTTAAACTAAAATTTAGTTTAGCTACAAACGGATTAGATAATCCAATGAAAATCAAAGAAGTTAAAAAAGATATTGCTAGAATAAATACTGTATTAACAGAAAGAAAAATAGCAGAATCAAAAAAAGCATAATAATTAAAAGTCGTAGATAAAGTAGATACTTTAAAGTATAACTATGTCTAATGAGAAAGGAGAAATCTAAATGGAAGAAAGAAATCTTCGTAAAGTTATGATTGGTACTGTACTATCTAATAAAATGGATAAAACAGTTGTAGTAGCAGTTGAAACAAGTGTTAGTCATAAAATGTATGGTAAAACAGTAAAAAGAACATATAAATTAAAAGCACATGATGAAGAAAATGTTTGCCAAATAGGTGACAAAGTAAAAGTAATGGAAACAAGACCACTTTCTAAAGATAAGAGATGGAGAGTAGTTGAAGTTTTAGAAAAAGCAATTACTAAATAATATAAAAACAAAAGGGAAATATCCCTTGAAATAGAGCAAATAAAAAACAAAGCAGTAACTTTGTTTAAGAGAGGAAAGGAGGAACCATAAATGATCCAACAACAAACAAGATTAAAAGTAGCAGATAATACTGGTGCAAAAGAAATTATGTGTATTAGATGTTTAGGTGGTTCATACAGAAAAACATCTAACATAGGAGATGTAATAGTTGCTTCAGTTAAATCAGCAACACCAGGTGGAGTTGTAAAAAAAGGTGAAGTTGTAAAAGCTGTTATAGTAAGATCTAAAAAAGGATTAAGAAGACCAGATGGTTCATATATAAAATTTGATGAAAACGCAGCTGTAATAATAAAAGAAGATGGAACACCAAAAGGAACACGTATCTTCGGACCAGTTGCAAGAGAATTAAGAGAAAAAGAGTATATGAAAATTCTTTCATTAGCTCCAGAAGTTTTATAAATTATCAAAAAATATCTATATAGAACAAGATATTTGAATGATGAAGAAAAATGAAGAAAAGGAGGCAAACTCTAAATGAGAATAAAAAAAGGTGACAAAGTTGAAGTTTTATCTGGAAATGATAAAGGTAAAACAGGAGAAGTTCTAGAAGTTATTCCAAAAGACGATAAAGTTATAGTTAAAGATGTAAATGTTAGAAAAAAACATGTAAAAGCTAGAAAACAAGGAGAAGAAAGTGGAATAATAGCTGTAGAATGCAGCATACCAAGTTCAAAAGTAAATGTAGTATGTTCTAAATGTGGAAAAGCTACAAAAGTAGGATATAAAATAGAAAAAGACGAAAAAGTACGTGTTTGTAAAAAATGCGGAGCAAAATTAAATTAGAAGAAAGGAGGATTAAGTAATCCATGGAAAAATTAAGAGAACAATATAAAAAAGAAATAATTCCAGCATTAATGAAAAAGTTTGAATATAAATCTGTTATGCAAGTTCCAAAACTTGATAAAATAGTTATAAATATAGGATTAGGAGATTTAAAAGAAAATCCAAAATCTTTAGAAAATGCTATGAAAGATTTAGAGCAAATAACAGGTCAAAGACCAGTTATAACAAAAGCAAAAAAATCAATAGCAGCATTTAAATTAAGAGAAGGAGTTAACATTGGATGTAAAGTAACATTAAGATCAGATAAAATGTATGATTTTGCATACAAATTATTTAATGTAGCACTTCCAAGAGTTAGAGACTTTAGAGGAGTTTCAGCAAATTCTTTTGATGGAAGAGGAAACTACTCAATGGGTATAAAAGAACAATTAATATTCCCTGAAATTGAATATGATAAAGTTGATAAATTAAGAGGTATGGATATTATATTTGTAACAACATCTAAAACTGATGAAGAAGCTAAAGAGTTGTTAAAATTAATGGGAATGCCTTTCAAGGGATAATTTAAAGTTAGTCAAAGGAAAGGAGTAAAACTATGGCTAAAAAAGCAATGAAAATAAAACAAGCAAGACCACAAAAATATAAAACAAGAGAATATAACAGATGTAAATTATGTGGTAGACCACATGCATATATTAGAAAATATGGAATATGCCGTGTATGTTTTAGAGAATTAGCACATAAAGGAGAAATACCAGGAGTTAAAAAAGCAAGCTGGTAAAAAACAAAAGGAGATAAACTTTAATAAAAGTGTGTCCCCTAATAATAAGAAAAAAGAAAAGGAGGTTAGTAATTAATATGAATATTACAGATCCAATAGCAGATATGTTAACAAGAATTAGAAATGCAAATAGTTCAAAACATAAAACAGTTGATATCCCAGCTTCAAATATGAAACTAGGTATTGCTGATATATTATATAAAGAAGGATATATAAAATCTTTTGAAGAAATTAAAGATGATACTCAAGGGATAATAAGAGTTACTTTAAAATATGATGAAAAAGGAAATAGAGTAATTGATGGTTTAAAAAGAATAAGCAAACCAGGATTAAGAGTATATGCATCTAAGGAAGAATTACCAAAAGTATTAAACGGATTAGGAATAGCTATTATATCTACATCAAAAGGATTAAAAACAGATAAAGAAGCTAGAGAATTAGGTGTTGGTGGAGAAGTACTAGCATACATTTGGTAGAAAAGTAAAAATAAAAGAAGGAGGAAAAACCTAAAATGTCAAGAATAGGAAATAAACCTATTACAGTACCATCAGAAGTACAAGTAAAAATAGATGGACAAAAAATCACTGTAACAGGACCAAAAGGTACATTAGAAAGAGAAATACATAAAAATATTTCTATAGATATGGCTGATAACATCATTACAGTAACAAGAATAAATGATGAAGCTATAAATAGAAGTTTACACGGATTAACAAGAACATTAATCAACAATATGATTATAGGTGTAACTTCAGGATACAGTAAAGAATTACAAATAAATGGTGTTGGATATAGAGTTCAAAAACAAGGAAATAATTTAAATTTAACATTAGGATATTCACATCCAGTAATATTTGAAGCACCAGCTGGAATTACTTTTGATGTTCCAAACCCAAATACAATTATAGTAAATGGAATAGATAAAGAATTAGTTGGTCAAACAGCAGCAGTTGTAAGATCAAAAAGACCACCAGAAGTATATAGAGGTAAAGGTATTAAATATGCTGATGAGGTTATTAGACGTAAGGAAGGTAAGACTGGAAAATAAAATTAAAAGATTTTAAATAAAAAGAACCTTAAAGAAAGGAGTAATAAAGATGGTAAAAAAGACAGATAGAAAAATGGAAAGAACAAGAAGACATATTCGTGTAAGAAGAAAAATATCTGGAACAGCAGAAAGACCAAGATTATGTGTATATAGAAGTAATAGCAATATATATGTACAAATCATAGATGATGTTGCTGGAAACACTATTTGCCAAGCTTCAACATTAGATAAAGAAGTTAAAATAAAACATGCTAATAAAGAAGCTGCTAAAGAAGTAGGTGCTTTAATCGCAAAAAGAGCAAAAGCAAAGAAAGTAGAAACAGTAGTATTTGACCGTGGTGGATACATATATCATGGAGTAGTAAAAGAATTAGCAGAAGCTGCAAGAGAAGGCGGTTTAAAATTCTAATAGAATATTATTTATAAATAAGAATAATTAAGGAATCGAAGAAGGAGGGAAAACAAAGACCTATGGAAGAAAAGAATGAATTAAAAGAAAAAGTAGTTGCTATTAATAGAGTTGCTAAGGTTGTTAAAGGTGGTAGAACTTTTAGATTTAGTGCTGTAGTAGTAGTAGGTGACGAAAAAGGTCATGTTGGTGTAGGTAATGGTAAAGCAGCTGAAGTTCCAGATGCTATTAAAAAAGCTATACAAGAAGCTAAAAAGAATTTAGTTGAAGTACCTATAGTTGATACAACTGTACCACACGAATATGTAGGAACTTTTGGAAGTGCAAAAGTAATGTTAAAACCAGCTGCAGTTGGTACTGGAGTTATAGCAGGAGGAAGTGTTAGACCAGTATTAGAGCTTGCAGGATATAAAGATATAAGAACAAAAGTTATCGGAACAAATAATCCAAGAAACGTAGTTTATGCTACAATTGAAGGATTAAAATCAATGCAAACAGTAGAAGCTGTTGCTAAAAAAAGAGGTAAAAAAGTAGAAGATATTTTATAATCATTAACAAGAGAGAAAGATTTTATAGACAAGAATTTATTATAAAAAATGAAAGATATCTATAAAAAGTGTCTCTTGATTAAAAAAGGAGGTGCAAGTTATAATGAAACTAAACGAATTAAAACCAGCTGTAAAGAAAACAGAAAGAAATAGAGTAGGACGTGGAATTGCCTCAGGAAACGGAAAAACATCAGGAAGAGGACAAAAAGGACAAAAAGCAAGATCTGGTGGAGGAGTAAGAAGAGGATTTGAAGGTGGTCAAACACCATTATATAGAAGATTACCAAAAAGAGGATTTACTAATATACATGCTAAAACATATACAGAAGTTACATTCAAAATGTTAAATAAATCAAAAGCTACAGATGTTACTGCTGAAACATTATTAGAAGAAGGAATAATCGGAAAAATTAATGATGGAATAGTTGTTTTAGCAACTGGAAAATTAGATAAAAAATTAAATGTAAAAGCCAAAAGATTTACAGCAAAGGCAAAAGAAGAAATTGAAGCTTTAGGCGGAAAGGCTGAGGTGATTTAATTGTTTAAAACAATAATAAATGCAATAAAGACACCTGATGTAAGAAAAAGATTATTATACACATTATTATTAATTGTAGTATTTAGATTTGGATGTTATATAACAGTTCCAGGAGTTAATAGTATAGCTTTAAATGAAGCTATGGGAAGCTCAAATGGAATTGCAGGATTAATTGATATGATATCAGGAGGAGCTTTCTCAAGATTCTCACTTTTTGCAATGTCAATTAGTCCATACATTACAGCTTCAATTGTTATACAATTGTTAGCAATGATTGTGCCATCTTTGGAGAAATTAACAAAAGAAGGTGGAGAAGAAGGAAGACAAAAAATAAATAAATATACTAAGTTATTAACTATTGTATTAGCTTTAGTTGAAGGAACAGGAATTTATTTAGCTTATAAATCTTCAGGAATATTTGTAAATCAAGAAGCTTTAACAGGAATATTAGTAGTAACAGCTTTAGTTGCTGGAACATCTATATTAATGTGGCTTGGAGAACAAATTACTAGTAAAGGTATTGGTAATGGAATTTCATTATTAATATTTATAGGTATAGTTTCAAGATTGCCAAGTGGTATAGCTACAATATGCAAACTAATAGTAACACAAAATGGATTTAGCACAACAGGTCTATTAACTGCAATAGGAATTGTTGTAGGAGCTTTAATCCTAGTTACAGGAGTTGTATTTGTGCAACAAGCAGAAAGAAGAGTACCAGTACAATATTCTAAAAAAGTAGTTGGAAGAAAAATGGTAGGAGCTCAAAATACACATATACCATTAAAACTTGCCATGGCAGGGGTTATGCCAGTAATATTTGCTTCATCATTTATGACATTTCCAGCAATGATTATTCAAATTTTTGTACCTAATATAGCAAATCAAACAGGATTTTTAGCAGGACTATATAATTTCTCAATTGCTACATCAACATCAAATGTAGGAATTGGTTATTCAATAGCAAATGCAATTGTTTATTTACTATTAATTATAGGATTTACATTTTTCTATACTTATGCTACATTTAATCCAGCAGAAGTATCAAATAACATTAAGAAAAATGGAGGTTTTATACCAGGAATTAGAGCAGGAAAACCAACAACACAATATTTATCATCAATAATATCAAAATTAACATGGTTTGGAGGATTTTTCTTAGCATTGATAGCAATACTTCCAATGTTATTAAGATTCACAAACTTAAATATAGCATTTGGTGGTACATCAATATTAATCGTTGTAGGTGTTGCTTTAGAAACAGTACAACAATTAGAATCTCAATTAGCAATGAGACATTACAAGGGATTCTTAGAATAGAATATGAATTTGGGACAGAAAGAAATTGTCTGTTCCTAAATTAATTTTTAACAAATAATATATTTGCCAAAAGGTTAATTTAGTAATGGACGATTTCTTCTGTAGCTAAATTTTATATAAATAGAAAAGAAATATAAGAATAATAGTTTTTATAATGTTTATTATAAATAATAATAAATATTATAAAGGTTATTAGAAAATAATCTAAACTAAAGTGAAAATGGAGGAAATTTCATATGATAATTATAATGTTAGGTGCCCCAGGAACGGGAAAAGGAACAGTTGCAAGTTTATTAGCTAAAGAACTTGGAATACCACAAGTTTCAACAGGAGATATATTCAGAAAAAACATAAAAGAAAAAACAGAATTAGGAAAATTAGCAGAAAGTTATATATCAAAAGGAAATTTAGTACCAGATGATGTAACAATTGATTTAGTAAAAAGCAGATTAAAAGAATCTGACGCAAAAGAAGGGGTAATATTAGATGGATTTCCAAGAACAGTAAGACAAGCAGAAGAATTAGATAAAATATTACAAAACAATCAATCAGAAGTAGATATTGTAATAAATCTAGTAACACCAGAAGAAGAAATTGTAGAAAGAATCGAAAATAGAAGAGTTTGCCCAGAATGTAAGGCAGTATATAATTTAAAATTAAATCCACCTAGCCAAGAAGGCATATGTGATAAATGTGGACATGAATTAGTACAAAGAAAAGATGATAATGTTGATACAATAAAATCTAGAATAAAAACATATATTGATGTAACTAGTCCATTAATTGAATACTATGAGAAAAAAGAAAAATTATATACAGCAGAAGTAAGTGAAAGAATAAATAGATTAGGTAGTGACGTTGCAAAGGATGTAATAGAATTATTAAAAAAATAATATAAGTTATCACTATAAGGAGATGTTGTATTTTGGTAACAATAAAATCAAAAAAAGAAATTGAATATATGAAAGAAGCATGTAAAGTAGTAGCTTTAATGTACAAAGAACTTGAAGAAAAGATTAAACCTGGAATGACAACATGGGAATTAGATCAAATTGCAGAAAATATGATGAAAAAATTAGGAGCAATACCAGCAGAAAAAGGATATAATGTTGGAATAAGAGGTGTACCACCATATCCAGCTGCAACATGTATATCTGTAAATGATGAAGTTATACATGGAATTCCTTCTAAAAATAATATTATAAAAGATGGAGATATTGTAAGTGTTGATACAGTAGCATTAAAAAATGGATATAATGGAGATGCTGCTAGAACATTTATGGTAGGAAATGTATCAAAAGAAGCAAAGAGATTAGTTGAAGTAACAAAACAAGCTTTTTTTGAAGGTATAAAATATGCAAAACCAGGTTATAGAATAGGTGATGTGAGTCATGCTATAGGAGAATATGTACATTCACAAGGATATAGTGTAGTAAGAGAATTCCAAGGACATGGAATTGGAAAACAAATGCATGAAGATCCAGGGATTCCTAACTATGGAAAAGCAGGAAGAGGAATTAGATTAGAACCAGGAATGACTTTAGCAATAGAACCTATGGTAATACAAGGAAAACCAAATATTTTAGAACTTGATGATGGTTGGACAATTATAACAGAAGATGGAAGTTTGGCTGCACATTATGAAAATACAATTTTAATTACAGAAAAAGAGCCAGAAATATTGACAATACTTTAAATTTGTTATATAATACAATAGTTATTATGTGTCATTGTCTAAAAAAACAGATAATGACAATAAATTCTTGAAAAATAGGAGGTAAAAAATGTCAAAAGAAGATGTTATAGAAGTTGAAGGTACAGTTGTAGAAAGCTTACCAAATACTAATTTTAAAGTAGAACTTGAAAATGGACATCAAATATTAGCTCATATTTCAGGAAAGTTAAGAATGAATTATATAAAAATTTTGCCAGGAGACAAAGTTAAAGTAGAACTTTCACCATATGACTTAACAAGAGGAAGAATTACATGGAGAGCAAAATAAATATATAAATATTTAGAAATTAACCCATTAATATAAAATATATAAGTCTTAGTACTTGTATAAAATAGCCAAGGAGGTGTAGATATGAAAGTTAGAGCATCAGTAAAGAAAATATGTGACAAATGTAAAATCATAAAAAGAAAGGGTAAAATTAGAGTTATCTGTGAAAACCCTAAACATAAACAAAGACAAGGTTAATCCTTAAATTTAGTTAATAACACAAATTAGGTAGCGGCTGTGTATATTTTTAAATATATACATATCTATTTGTGTTTATATATATGTTTTAAATATCTTAAAGATCGAAGGAATGTTGTGGAGCGACATTTCATTAGATGCATTTCACCTTTAATTTATTTAGGACAAACAAATAAATAATAAAAATAAACAAATTATTTTGGAGGTGCAAAAAAATATGGCTCGTATAGCAGGAGTAGATTTACCTAAAGAAAAAAGAGTTGAAATAGGACTTACATATATTTATGGAATAGGTGTATCAAGTTCTAGAAAAATTCTTGAAAAGGCTGGTGTAAATCCAGATACTAGAGTAAAAGACTTAACAGATGATCAAGTAAATGATATTAGAAAGGTTATTGACGAAACATATACTGTTGAAGGTGACTTAAGAAGAGAAGTAGCTCTTAATATAAAAAGACTTACTGAAATCGGATGTTATAGAGGACTAAGACATAGAAGAGGTTTACCAGTTAGAGGACAAAGAACAAAAACTAATGCTAGAACTAGAAAAGGTCCTAGAAAACTTGTTAGTAGAAGCAAAAAATAAAATTAATTTTATAATAATATGAAAAACGTCGAAGTAAAATTCAGAATTAAATTATGAATAAGGAGGAGTTAAGCAAAATGGCTAAAAATGTAACAACTAAAAAAGTAGCTAGAAGAAATAGAAAGAACATAGAAAAAGGTTCAGCACATATTCATTCTAGTTTTAATAATACAATAGTTACAATAACAGATACTCAAGGAAATACTATATCATGGGGAAGTGCTGGAGAATTAGGATTTAAAGGTTCTAGAAAAAGCACACCATATGCTGCAGGTCAAGTTGCAGAAACAGCTGCAAAAACAGCAATGGAACATGGTTTGAAAACTGTTGAAGTATTTGTTAAAGGACCAGGTTCAGGAAGAGAAGCTGCAATTAGAGCACTTCAAACAGCTGGACTTGAAATAAGTGCAATAAAAGATGTAACACCAATACCACACAATGGTTGTAGACCACCAAAAAGAAGAAGAGTTTAATATAAAAGAGGGTAAACACTAATTCATAAAGAAAATAATATAAAGTTATTTTTTAGTGAATAAGTACATAGATAAAAAAGTGAATCCCTTGTCATTAGAAAAAGAAAGGAGTAAAAAAATGGCAAGATATAAAGATGAACAATGTCGTAGATGCCGTAGAGAAGGACAAAAATTGTTCTTAAAAGGTGAAAGATGTTATACAGATAAATGTAGTATATCAAGAAGAAATTATGCACCAGGTGAACATGGACAAAAAAGAGCAAAACTTTCTGAATACGGAACTCAATTAAGAGAAAAACAAAAAACAAAAGCATATTATGGAGTTGGAGAAAAACAATTTAGAAAATATTTTGAAATGGCTTCAAACAAAAAAGGAGTAACAGGTGAAAACTTATTACAAATTTTAGAAAGTAGATTAGACAATGTTGTATATAGATTAGGATATGGAACATCAAGAGCTCAAGCTAGACAATTTGTAAATCATGCTCAATTTGAAGTAAATGGTAAAAAAGTTAATATACCATCTTATTTAGTAAAACCAGGTGATATAATAACAGTTAGAGAAAGCAAAAAAGATAACGCTACATTAAAAGTAAATGCTGAAGAAACAGAAAAAAGACCAGTTCCAGCTTGGTTAGAAAAAGATAGTAAAAACTTAAGTGGTAAAGTAATAAAATTAGCATCTAGAGAAGATATTGATATTCCAATTGAAGAACATTTAATAGTAGAGCTTTACTCAAAATAATAGATAAAGTAAAAAAAGAGATAAAAGGTTTAATCAAAACTTTAAAAATTTTACTTATAAAACTTATAAAGTTTTTAATGAGATATATTCTCGAATATTAGGAGGTAAAAATGATAGAATTTGAAAAGCCAAATATTGAATGTCTAGAGGTTGATGATGTAAAAAATTATGCTAAATTTGTATGTGAACCATTAGAGAGAGGTTATGGAATAACTATAGGAAATTCTTTAAGAAGAATTTTACTTTCATCACTTCCAGGATGTAGCATAACAAGTGTAAAAATTGACGGAGTATTACATGAATTTTCTACAATACCAAATGTTGTAGAAGATGTGCCAGAAATAATAGTAAACTTAAAAAATGTAAGATTAAAATTTAGCGAAAATGAAGAAAAAGTATTAAGAATTGATTATAAAGGTGAAGGAGAAGTTACAGCAGGGGATATAATAACTGATGGAACAGTAGAAGTATTAAATCCAGATTTACATATAGCAACAGTTTCAAAAGGTGGAACTTTAAAAATGGAAATGACTGCTGACAGAGGTAGAGGATATAACTCAGCAGAAAAAAATAAAAAACCAAATCAAGATATATCTGTACTTCCAATAGACTCTATTTATACACCTGTTAAAAAAGTAAATTATCAAGTTGAAAATACTAGAGTAGGACAAATGGTTGATTACGATAAACTTGTAATAGAAGTTTGGACAGATGGAAGCTTAAAAGCACATGAAGCATTAAGCTTAGCTGCAAAAGTAATGACAGGACATCTAGAATTATTTATAGATTTATCTGAAGCTACTAAAAACACACAAGTTATGGTAGAAAAAGAAGAAGATAAAAAAGAAAAAGTCTTAGAAATGTCAATAGAAGAATTAGAATTATCTGTAAGATCATTCAATTGCTTAAAAAGAGCAGGAATATCTACTGTTGAAGATTTAACAAGTAAAACAGAAACAGATATGATGAAAGTAAGAAACTTAGGTAAAAAATCATTTGACGAAGTAACAGCAAAATTACATTCATTAGGATTAGATTTTGCAAACGAAGATGAATAATAAAACATTAATAAAGGAAGGTGAAAAGAATTGGCTACTAACAGAAAATTAGGAAAACCAACAGATATAAGAATGTCAATGCTAAGAACATTAACAACAGACCTAATTATGCATGGTAAAATAGAAACTACTTTATCAAGAGCAAAAGAAGTTAAATCAATAGCTGATAGTTTAATCGCTTTAGCAATAAAAGAAAAAGATAACTTTGAAATGGTTGATGTTAAAGTTGTAAAAGCTAAATTAGATTCAAAAGGAAATAAAGAAACTGAATTAGTAAAAAGCAAAAACGGAAAAGAATATTTAAAAGTAGTTAAAGAAGAAACTACTGAAAAAAGACAAAAAGATATGCCAACTAGATTAAACGCTAGAAGAAAAATGATGAAAAAATTAAACAAAGTTAAAGATAGTGAAGGTAACAACGTAGATTTACCATCAAAATTATTTAACGAAATAGCTCCAAAATACGCTGGTAAAAACGTAGGAGGATATACTCGTATTATTAAAGTAGGTCCAAGAAGAGGAGACGGAGCAGAAGTTGCAGTATTACAACTTATATAGTTTATAAAAAGGGGGAATTTAGATTATAAATTCTCTTTTTTTATTTTATTAAATTTTAAATTAATTAAATATTAGCTATATTTTTAATTAATAGTAAACTAATATTTTGAATTAACAGCTTGAGTAGCGCTAGCTTACGGATAACCTGTGAAACCTCGAAAGTCTT
>JABLTQ010059367.1_pt1 | contig 85988 bp, 112 predicted proteins | sample 7160101 | NCBI WGS metagenome assembly JABLTQ01 (sample SAMN14651228, study PRJNA627086) | human gut metagenome | isolation source: feces | host: Homo sapiens | reverse complement strand
TTTGAATCGCACATGATGACAAGAGCCGGTCACATCAACAACGGCATTCGATAAGAAATGGATATATGGCTTTTTACAACCTTTATCTGTCAATTATCAGACTCCTTTCTTATCTTTAGCACATTTCTCAACACGCAATCCGTGCAACTCAAATCAGCATCATTCCACATTTTATCTCGCTGTGCTATCATACGTGGGTCGATTTTTACGTATCGGTCACAATCAGATTGATAATCACAACGCATACATGGAATTTCCATAAGCATTTGAGGTCTACGGCTCATTCATATTCCTCCGCATAATCTGGTTCAGAACCGACTTGAAATCCAATGGCTTGCGTTATCTGTGGACTAGGCTTAATCGTCTCAGCAGCAGCTTGTGCCTCTCTCTGGTCAAGCTCTAAATCAATCTGCATACGATTGATATGAGCATTGATAGCAGATGAAATCCATGTAACTACAGAATCAATAAGCGGCATAGCTGCTGAGATAAATAATATCGAACCGCCAGCAATCCATAATGGCAATAGATTATTCCTTTCTTTCATACATTGCCTTTCTTAATTTCATATAGTATTAGGCCAAGCCATAGTAGAATACATACGCATAGCCGCCATACATCATTCATTCTTTTTTGCCTCTTGCATTTGCTTCAGCTACTTTGCGCTTAATGACCTCTCTAATTGCCTTAGCAGATGTTAAGCCGCTTGTCAGCTTATCAATCTGATAAATACAAGAATCCCAACCAGCCATCAAACCTTGATTAAAATAGCTTTGAAATTTAGGCTCAAGCTCTGCTTTCAGAATATCATGCAGTTCATTATCCGACATATGTTCCCTCCATATATGAAATATTACAATTTGGACAATAGACCTCTGTTAGTGTTTCACAATATGACTCATTGTGCATATCGGTCACGGTGCTAACTCCAGCTTTTTAAGACTCACAACAAATTCAACGCCCGTCGTTTCGTGTCTTACAAGTGCAACTCGTACATTCTTATTGATAGAGCTGTCAAGATGATTGCCAACGTATAGTACTTTATATCTCCACACCTTATTGGGAATGCCACCAGAAAGAGCAGTAGACATAGTTCTTATAATGTCATACACGGCAACCTTAGCTGTGTAAAAGAAATCACGTAGCTTATTTGGGTTATAAAAATCAGTAAATACGAATTTAACAATATCCCCAACCTTAATTTCTTTTGGTTTCTTTGCTTCAGCCATTCTTTCCTTCAGTTCATCAATGCCGACTTGTAGCCGCCAAGCATCATCTGGATGGCAACGAGTCTCAACCTTTTTACCGTCCTTACTTGTCAACACCATGCGATTGCCTTCAATATGTAAGTCATAATGGCCCTCTAGCCACTTAGGTGCTAGATTCTTTTCATATAATTTGTATTCTAGCTTCACGTCTTTCTTTTTTCTCTATCATTATCGTGTCCTCCTTAATTAAAAATTCACAACGCTCATTGCATTAACAGCTCTCTGCTCAGTGCGCTTGATGTATCTATTTGCTGTAATAGCAACTGAGCTATGTCCCATTGCTTTACTAATGACCTCAATAGGCACATCAGCCTCAGACATCATAGTAGCAAATGTTCGGCGCATCGTATGATTGCTAATATGCAATTCCTCCCAATTCTCAATACCAGCTTTTCTAGCACATACCTTGAGCATAGCGCTAGTATTCTTACCATCCATTTTGTTGCCGCGATTACCAACAAACAGATATTCACAGCCATCTTTGCGCTCATTGGCAATATAACTATTAATCAGCTTAATCGTTTCATCAGCCAATCCAACCAATCTATCCTTATCACCCTTACCACGAATGACCAGCACATTATTGCTACGAGATTCGTACTGCTCAAGCGTGATATTAGCAAGCTCATGAATACGCAAGCCGGTCTGAGCAAGCATCGTAATAATCGCTTTATTGCGTTCATTGGTGGCAGCATTGACCATTGCCCTGACCTGTTCACCATTAAGAGCCGATTGCTCACGATTCTTAATCTGCGGCGCTTCAAGCATTTCAGCTGGATTGCGGCCAATGAACTCGTTGTGATATAGAAACTTGAAATATTCACGAACCGCAGATGTTCTCTGAGCCACAGACGCAGAGCTGAGATTACTCATGCTGGACTGCCACAGCTCAAGATCAATCGGCTTGATTTCGGCTTCAGGCTTATTGATATACGTCATGCAATTCTCAATCGCCTTTGTGTATTCCCGAATAGTACCATCGCTACGGTGCTTTGCTTTGAGGCTCATAACAAACAGTTCATTCATAACATTCAGCTCCCTGTCTCATTTGATGATTTAAGTATAACACCATAGCAGCGATTTGTCAAGTATTATTTTTTTATTTATTTCATAATCGGGCAAGTGTTCATTCCGTTATCTTTCATCCAGCGGATAAAATCTTCTGCGGAGAGTTCTCCTGATAATTTCTTGAAGCTCATGTTATAATCAACTCGCTTATAGCTTGTTTCGCGTGAAACAGGGAAATTGATTTTCTTAGGCTTATAATCTTCGCCTTGCCAGTATCTCATGTTTTCAATGTGAATTTTTTTAAGACTTTTGTCAAAAATACTGCGCTTGATACAACCATTGATATATCCACAGACAATTTTAACCATAAGGTCTGTAATATTATTGATTTCTTCTTTCGTATCTGTTGGAGGTTCAGGACAATAAACAAGCCGTGGGCCCCAATTTAGAATAGGTTCTCTGCCGTCATTCATGTTCATGTAAATTCGTTTCCAATACAGATTTTTCATAGCTAACACCATCTTTCTTTTAGAAAAATCCCTATAATCTTTCGACCATAGGGATTTTAACAGGAGGATTATTTACTCATTGATTTCTGCCTTTAGTGTGCTTGTTGGCTTAAACGTCAGAGCATACTTGGCAGGAACTTCAATGGTTTCACCAGTCTGTGGATTACGAGCAGTACGAGCATCGCGCAGCTTGGTCTTGAATGTACCAAAACCATGAATCACCACATCTTCATGCTGGACTAGGCTATGTCTGATATAGCCAATGAACGTATCTACAATCTCAGTTGTATCCTTGACCGTATTCTCTGTGCTATCTGCTACAAATTTGATTAGCTCCTTCTTTGTCATTGTGATTATCCTTTCACTTTAATTTCAATTTAATTTAACAAGTCGCAATGTTCATGCGCATATTGACTTGATAGATGGTAGGCTTTTTGGGTCAACCTACCGGAACCTATTGGCTTCCTATTAAGTTATTAGCCCTTATGCAACCAATCAGCAGTTGGGCTTGGTGCGGGATAGGGCACTCGAAACCCTACGCCTTATGGCATCTGAGCTTGAATCAGATGTGTCTGCCAATTCCACCAATCCCGCATATTTACCTCAAGCCGACTTCCTGCCTCATAGCTATTTCTAGCATCGGCTCTTGAATGATTGGTGCGCCCTACTTGGCATTACTCAGCAATTACGCCATTTATGCTTATCTCATTTGTCTTACGCACGTTCCCTATATTTTCAATTATACCATGCTTGATCTTATTTGTCAAGCATTATTTTTCATACACTAATAATCAATAAATTTTCCTAAACTCTTTACCCTACAAATTACATTACTTAATCAACTAATTTGAATTTTCTTCATTATTAGTCAATGACTTTTTAGCTAGACGAGCCGATCTGAGCCTTTCTGCCGCTGCTTGCTTCTGTTCGTCGGTCATTTGTCTGGTACGCCCTGATTTGCCAAATCTCAAGTCATAAAGTGGACAAGACTTGATTGGACAATGCTTTACTTCGTTTGCTGAATCGCCTGAACATTGCAAACAATATTGTCGTATTCGTTTTAGTGGCGATGCTGAATCCATAGTATCACCTCGTTAGTTTATATTTTGTTCATGGTCTTCCCGGCTGGGTACGATCCAGCACATGCCTTGTGAGGGTCTTACTCTTATAAGGAGTAGGCTTTTCCAATTAAGCTACGGGAAGATATTTGAGCCTTTTATCGTCATGCTCGGGACTATATTCTAGGAGGTTCGCAATGAAGAACTGTAATTGAGATTGCCAAATCTCTCAACCACATCTGTATTATACCATAAGAGATACTATTTGTCAAGAATTATTTTGTTTTATTTACAGCTTCTTCAATTCTATTTTCCGCAATTTCAAAATATCCTTCATCTAATTCAATACCAATGAAGCTACGGTTTGTGTTGATGGCGGCTACGCCTGTTGAACCACTGCCCATACAATTATCAAGTATAACTTCGCCTTCATTAGTGTACGTCTTAATTAGCCATTCCAATAATTCCACAGGCTTTTGTGTGGGATGCAACGCTTCCTTTTGCTTATCCGTAGCAAATGTTAATATGCTTGTTGGATAGCGTTCAGTGCTGTCATAAGTCGTCAACCCATGTTCTCCATAATCTTCTGTCTTCTTCGAGTTTCTTTTATGCTCTGCCTTACTTACTTTTCTTTCATGTCCATTAGTCTTTTGTGGATTATATGTGGGTAATGATTTATAAAACACAACAATATCCTCATGCGCTCTAAGTGGCATACGATTAGCGTTAAGAAAACCTGTAGGTGTTGTCTTATGCCAAATAAGATTGTATCGCCACATCTTTGAATTAGACTGCATTAGAGAAGAAGTGAACATACCAGACCCAAATAAAACAATGGCTCCATTGTCTTTGATTATACGGTTATAATGTTCCCACAGCTTGTCAAAAGGGATTACTATGTCCCATTTATTTCTTGCAGTAATCCCGTAAGGCAAATCGCATAGAATCATATTAATAGACTTATCCTCAATATCCTTCATCACTTCTAAGCAATCGCCTTGATATAACTTGTATTTACTCATTCAAATAGCTCCTCCATTTCTCTAACATGATATTGCCTATCTTTCAGATCGTCCACTCTATTCCTAACCAATTCCCAATTTGAACCAGCAAAGCCGCTTTTCATTACATCAGCTATGATCTGCTCATCTTTATATTTGCGCCGTTCAAGCCGTAAATTATGTAGCAGCTTATATATCTTATATCCATCTCTAGCATTATAAGAATTGAACTCAATAGCATGAAGCACATCTTGAATTTTATTCTCTACTTCTTGCAGTTTGTATTCAACCCGTGTTGCCCTTGCTACAAGCTGGTCATGTAGATCACAGAACGAGCCAATTTGCGTCAATGCTGAATCGTAATCGACCAATCCCGCATTTGTAAACTGTTCGAAATCGACGGGTTTAGATGGTGCATCAATCTGTTGCACAAAATAGCCCAGATTGCGCATTTGCTTTGGTAGATTAGAAAGCGCATTATCGGCTTTGGTCTTGTCATTGAATTGAAATGATTCATTTAATTCTGACGTTGGAATCCATTGTCCTATAGCATTGTGCATGAGATAATATTTTTGATTATAGAGTACATACATACATCATCACCTACGGTTCAATTATACCATATTCATTTACATTTGTCAAGTACGATTTTTGATTTTCATTCTATGATTGTAAATATCAATTCCGATTTTAGAATTTCGATTTCCATATATATTTACAATCTCGAAAGTCATTTTTCATTTTGTGGCTCGTACATATATAGATATCTATATGCATACACATATACAATAACAAGAATCATTATCATTTTTATATCCATCTGCACATACATATACATATTCATGTGCAGATACATCTACATCATCATGTACATAAATGACGCAGATAGCAATACGTATGATATATATATAAGCAATCCGCAGCTTTATGTCTATAAGTAGAAACATTGCTTTCATGCACATATCAATAAGTATATTAGCATCAAAGTCAACATCGTTCACATTTTTTCACATGAATATTCGCTCACATCATCACATTTTTCATAGGAGATTTGTGTACATTCACACATTTTTCCGTCGTAAAATAATGTGCGGTTGTCGGTTGGCAACTTGTCTATATGATATAAGACACGCAAGTTGCTAGGCGCAGATTGTATCATAGCCATGTCGCGCCGTCTGTGCCGATCTCAGCCGAGATTACATCTACCATAGACAAGGATATGCTCATAGCCGATTCGAGCCGTCATGCTTGTCCTGAGCCATCCTGTTTGTTTACACAGCGCCGCCGCGTTTGTATATAGAAATATATTACTGTGGGAAAATCTGCATAGCTTAATCCGCACACACATGAGAAAATTCATATTGATTTTTTTTGCGCCGAGCTATTATATATACTGTATATTGCTGGAAAAATATCAAAATTGTAAGGTCACACGCACGTGAGAATTTTTTGCCTCGATTTTTCACTTCATTTGGATGAAGTTAGAAAGGATCAACTTCTATAGTTAGCATGGACTAACCAAATACTTTAATTGGGTAAAGTGTGCCAAAAAGTTGGAAATTGTACAGATTGTATAAAAACAAGCCGTTCATTTTATGCATATTGCATGATGCCCTTCTGGCGGCCCTAGTGGACGTATACGGCGCGAATTATGCCGGGAATATAGAAACATAGGGAAACAAAAAACCCGCTAGCAGATCGCTAACGGGCTTGTAAAGCGTGATTCTTTTTTAAATTTCCATTGGCATGATAATTTCCCCTTTCAAAAATTTACAATTCAAAACAAATTGATATATTGCATTGATATCGTAACATATTGTAAAGATAGCAGATCAAATACGCGCGTTTCTTCCACACCATAGCCAGGCGGGCAAGAATTGTAAAATTCTTCCACCTGTTTTCTAGTCATTGCATTTACTTTTTTCATAATGATTTTGCTCCTTCCTATTCTCAGCCTCTCAGCGCCTCTTTACGGACTTTTCAGCGCGTCCGGCTATGTTTACTTGTCTTTTCTGTTCGTGGCGTGATGGGCTTGCTATGCCGTTTTAAGACAACTCAAATTTGACAAGATCCACGGCTGCCGCGTGCAGCTGGGACGGCACGTCTGCAATATAATCATATAACTCAAACGGCAGTAAATCGCAACCGACCGCCATATACCCGGTTCTATCCGTGAAGTGTGTGTAAATATGGCACTTGCTACAATGGCAGCAATCTCCGCCGCATTTTTCAAGTTTTTTTTCAGCCGTTTCTAGCTGTTTAATTTGTTTTTTCGTCATGGTAAAATCCTCCCTATTGATTAAAATCCTATTGTTTTATAAAATTGCAATGGTATGTCGTCTATAAAAACAGACTCTATAATATTTTGATTATTGCAAAAATTTATTTTTTTTATATCGTCAATTGAGTAGATATTTTTATATTCGCAGTCAAAAGCGACAAAATATTGATCAACAGTATATCGCATATCTACTAGCAATATAGCACTTTCACTATAATTGATGCCATTATATCTATATGCTGTACAGGACATAATTTTATAATTTCCTATAATTTTGCAATCCATAATTTTATCTCCCTAAAAAATCTCCACCAAATACGGGATCCAAAAAAAGCTAGAAATCACTACAATGCAGCTTAAATATTGTAATGTCCAGTAAATTGGATTCAAGCGGCGTTTACGTTTTTTCATTTTTTACCATCCTTTTTTATAAAATGTTATGGAAATAGGGCTTTTTTAGCGGAAACCCTTTAGAAACCGCCCAAGAATGTTTAGTTTTCTTCTCCGTCCTGTTCCTTCATGATATCTTCAAAAGAATCATATCCCAACCACTCGGCAATCATATCTTCCTCAAACCAGAAAAAGTCATTGATCGCGGTTTCGTCCATGCCTTCCGGGTTGCATTCTTCAAGAATGGATTCAATTTGATCGAGTTCACATGGAGTCAGATATTTTACAGTATCTTTTGCCCCGCTCCAAAATTCAAAATCGCGCAGGCTTTTTTCAGTGTAAATCTTCATTTTTTGTTCCTCCCTAAAAAATGTTAGTTTTCAAACTGTTTACGAAATTCTTTCTGATGGCGTGTTGTGGTTTGGCTCCATTTTCCAAGCTCTTCCACTTTGCCATTGACGCAACGGGAAACAATTTTTCACTTCATTTGTATTATAGCTCTGGAGTTCAAAAGTTCCGTTTTCGTAGTCAATGATATGTGCTTTACCATAAAAGCTCTTGCGTGCATCAAATCGGGCTTCCAGTTCGTAAATTCTCATTTTTTATTTCCTCCTAAAATGTTTTTTGTTTTGTTTGTGCCTTAAGTATAACCGATATTTTTTATAATGTCAATCGTCATATTGTACAAAATTGATTAAATGTTTTTGTTTATTTTAGCGGTCAGCCGGATATTTCACCGGCTTTTCCGCGTCACTGCTGAGATATAATTTCTAGCAGCTCCGCGATTCTTTCAAGCGCGTTTGCTATGCGCTCCAGAATCGCTTTCATGTTTTCACCTCCCTTACATGGTTATATGATATCGCAGAATGCCGGAAAAGTCAACCTGTTCATTATGAAAATATTGCATAAAAAAGTGTGGCTGATTTTATGCAAATTGATGAAACGGATATTCTTACTTATATAGTATATAATAGCTGGACAACGGCAAAAGTCTACAATGAAACCGCTTCGCGCTTTCTATACCGCTATGAGGCCATAGAAGCCCCGTAGCGCCGTTTTTAGGTCAGGACGTAAAATCATACGGCAAAGAAAAGTATTCCGTTATTCATATTCTATACAGTTTCATTATTCACTGATTTGATATTAAATAACTATGAGATGCGCCTAGAAAGTTAGAATATACTAGAATTGTATTGATTATTGTATAGTTATTCTATGTATATGCTATGTAAATATCCATTCCTATTATTGATTTTAATTTTTGTTATTATATCGGTATAATTGTATCTATTAATATAGTTATATAGTATATCGGACATACTAGTTACAATATAGCTACAAGTATTTACGATATTGTAATATTGATATAATAATATCGAATATAGAATTTTACAATGTGGATTTCTATTGTAGGATATAATACAGAGAATTGTATAAGATAGAATGTTGTGTGTGATGGATAATGGCATAATAGTTGTGTGTGTGATGAAGTTGGTGATTGGTGAGGAGGTTGTATAGCAAAAAGCGTTAATCACATAATGCGCGCGTGAGAAGCTGCATATATCGATAATTTTATACGGATATATTGACAAAAATTTTTTGTCTGTACTGATCTGGAAAAAACGCCTAAAAATTAAGATTGATTCCTATTATTGCCTGATACGCCTGGAAATTGCTGTTTGTAGGCGTTTTTTTTATATGACAGCATTTTTCGGAAGGGGGCGTGGGTTTTGGATGAGGATCGTAGAAATGAATAAAAATGTCAGTTAGCACAACAAATAGCACAACCTGTAATCATACAAAAAAAACAACAAATCACATAACCTATAATATCATATAAATTTTAACAATCCACATACCTATATATTGCATCATACAATCAATTATCTCAATTCAAAAGCTAAATATCATAACAATTTACAATTTATTAACAAATAAACTATAAAAATATGATATAATGTAAAATGAGAATATGACGATGTTAAAAATCATCATATTTTATATGGGCGAAATGGACTTGTACTTTCCGTGATAGTAATATAATACGCTAGTATTATTATAGTGTCACGCAAAGTACAACTGAACGACCCTCAAAGTACAAGTCTGTAACCATTTTGTAACTATTTAAAAAAAGGGGAATAATATGCCAAACAAACCAAAATATATGCCGTCGAATGAAGATGGAAAGCTAATCAAGGCGCTAATTAAGGTAGAGGGGCGCGAATTGAAATATCCAGAGCTATGCAAGGCGCTTGATATTCCAACTAAAAGCGGTAATACTAAAATATCTCAGTTAGATAAAATCCGAAACTACTGTCAACTAGATACAGTAGATAATGTTTATCCAACCCGCTATATTGTCCAAGAGGTCTATCCTGAAGCAGATGCCCTTATCAATGAACTAGATAAAGATTCATATCAAGCCGCATTTGAAGCCGCCCTTTATCAAATATTTCTAAAGACAAACTGCGCCACCATATATGCGTCAACCAGCAATCTGCTCAGAATGTTCCAAGAGGTCAATGATAATTTCAGCTATACATATAGCCAAGCCGTAGAAAATTCAGAGCATTATAGCTATATGAGCTTAGTCAATGGCGTTGTATATAATATTCTTGCTCAATGGACCAGGCGCAAATTGCTAACCATGAAAAACCGTTATGTTATTGACCTGAATAGGGGCTATCGGCTCTATAAGCAACGACGCAACCCAGAAGGGAAAGAAACATGGCTTGAAACATACGACGTGCCAGAAGATAGCTCAGATCATCAGACCTGTCTTTCTATCTATTCAAAAGCCGTCAATGAGATTATGCCGCCAAATTGGGGCAAGGTAATAGACAATAGGGTATATAAGCCATATGTGTCCACAGAGCAATATAAAGCGTTTGAGGCGCGGCTTGCCCAATTAACCCAAGATGCATTTGGCGGCGAATATGTTAAAGTCAAAGAGGTTTATATCATCAAGCCAGCTACAAAGGAATGGATAGCTAACCGGCTATTAGATGTCTATGAGCATTATCCAAGCTTTGAGAAAATCAATAAAGAGGCGTGTGCTAAGATTATTCAGACCAGCCAGCTTAGTTGTATCACGGGCAAACAGCGACGCGAATTTGTTGATATCAATATGAGCAATAAGCAGAGCGACAAACTCAAGGATTTAGTTGCTAATGAAAAGAAATAAAAAATCTGCCCCAATTTATTCCCTATATATATAGGGTTTTGGGGCAGATTTCATTTTGTTCAGTTGTGTCAATCAATCCTTTCTTCAGCAATTCCATCAGCCGTACTATAACAAATATGTTTAATTCCCAATTCTTTTATATATTTCATACAAGCAGGACATGGACGCGCCATTGCTTTATTTCCATTTGCATATTCACGATATACATATAGCGTCGATTTGCTAAAATCAATATCCAGATATTTTACTTTGTTCAATGCCCTGATTTCAGCATGAAGCGAATTTATCACGCCGCTCTGGTTGGGGTCAAATTCACGTTCTGCATTAAGCCGCTTCTGCAATGGGCTTGTTTTGGTGCTATTGCATCCTGTAGCAAGCAATACGCCCTTATAGTACAGAGCTGCGCCAAGATGGTATCTAGGAAATTCAGATTCTTTGCTTGCCTTACAAGCTGATTCAATGCCGCGCTTAGTTCTCTGGTTCATTTTGTTTATCCATCTTCGCCCCGCAGATGGGGCAGTAGTTCCAGTTGTACAGGTGATACTCGCTCTCGTTCAGTGCGCAACCGCAAATGGTACATCTAACTGCTGTTACGCCATTCGGAAATGTATATCTCCCGGAATCATCCCACCGTCCATGCACCACCGGGGCAACGTCAACGGCTATATTGATGCATCGGTTTTCATTCATTATGCAGTCAAACTTTCCGTTGCGAAGCATCGTTTCCAAATTTTTAAGATTACAGCCTTTGCAATAAGGAGAGTCGCATTCTCTGCATCCGATATATTCAGCCATTATTCATCCACCTCATATCCAAATTCAATCAACGTCATAATGGCATAATTAGCCATATCAAGCAATGTGTCCTCGATCTTTTCATCTTTGACCTGAGCATCATGCGATACAGCAAGCGACATAAGCCGATTCATCTTATCACTAAGACGGGTCACAGCACTAATAATGCCGAGTTTTTTGTATGTATCACAAAATGAATCGCCATAATCATGATTCTTTGCTTTATATATCTGATTGAGCTTCTGGCAGATTGCATAATGTTGCGCCACCTTTGGTACAATAGGCAAATTGTGCTTGTCAGAAGCCTTACCACAGTATTCAGCTTCAGCGTTTTCACAAGTTGCTGAATTGATTTCTTTAAGCCAGTTGTAGCATTTATCAAGCATTTTATCGTCCATTTCATCGAATGCGCATCCATGGTTATCTGTAAAAACACCTACTTCTTCGTCGTACAAATTTTTTAATTCACAATTATCACATTTTCCACACATATCACAATACCATTCAAGGGTTCTCACTTTTTCTTCTCTTGTCATATTTATTCATCCTCCTCATTTTCATCACAATCTTCATCTACGAAATGGACATCTACATGAAATTCATTACGCAGTACATCAATAGCTTCTTTTGGACTTACATAGAAAAATTCTTTATGCTTGTTTTCCTTGTTGACTCGCTTATCGTCAAAATAATCATGAACTCGCGTCTCAAGATTAAATACATCATCATCAAAAACAAGCCCATAGCAAACAAATGGGAATGGTACTGATGCAGATGACAATTCAGAAATTCTACGCAACGGCTGAAGGCGACGTGTTACGCCCAGCTTGCAACAATTTGGCATGGCAGGAGTTGCAGTAATATATAAATACCCAGCTTTTGCATTATTGACACGATAATCAATATCTGCAATACGCTTGTCAATGGCTTTAAGTGTTGCTTCAAATTTGGCGCGTTCTTCAGCGTTGAGCGTCTTTCGTAGAGATTGCTCATACATTCTACGCTCTTTTTGAAGCTCTGCTTTTTCACGCTCAGCCTCAGCAAGCAACTGTTCTTGTTCTCTCAATCTGCGCTTTTCTTCGCGGATTCGCGCCTTTTCTTCTTTCTGCCTGACTTTAATAGCCAAGTTAATATCGAGCATGTCAAGTCGCGCCTTTACATATTCGGCATTAAGCGCCAATCCGACTTTATTTGCTTTAGACTGATAAGAATTAAATTTATTCTTAATCAATTCTTTGTTTTTAGTAATATTGCCTATTGTTACAGACTTTTCTTTGCTGTCAATATATGCGTTGCAACTGTAAATAATACCTCTGCCAAACGCACTTTGTAATTCATAACCTCTTTTTGATGATCCGTCTACTCTATATTCTTGCTCAATGCGATATAAACCAGCATTTACAGCAGATTCAATTTTGCTCTGTAGATCATAGCGTCTATGTTCAAGCTCATCTAGTGAATCCTGATAATATGGGATATTATAATCCTGCATTTCTTCGATGATGTGAATTTGACCGTTTAGAGTATCAAGGACAGATTGAGCTTCCTTTGCGGCGATTTCAGCACAATTAGCTTTATTCTGTTTAGCAGTGGTCAGTTCATCTAGCGCTTTAATTTTTTCTTGCATTGCTTTTTGCTTGGCTTCAAGCAGAGCAATATTTTCTTCAATCGTCTCTTTCTTCTTGTTCAACTTGAAAATCTCGAACACGTCTAGCCGCCTCCTTACCAAAAATCTTGTCCATATGCTTATCAAAATCTAACGGATTGTTGCTCTTTGTCAAAATCTGTTTGGTGTTGGTATTATATAGCTCAAATTGCCCATTGCCGCAATCATTGATAATCCAGCCAGTATTGCCATATTGTACCGTGGCGTTCATTTTCTTTGTTCTTGGCATTTATTTCACCTCATGCTATGATTATATCATATCAATTTGCACTTGTCAAGCATAATTTTTGACAAATTGATTTTTCACATCAATTTAACTATTATCTATGAATTTATGAATAGATAATAGTTAAATTGTAATTATATATACTAGATATTATAACATAGAAAGTATGTAATGTCAATAGAAAAATTTTTTATTTTACTACTTGACAAAGTTATGAATATATGGTATAATATAGTAAATAAGTAAATACTAACGTATTTACTTATACATTGTTTCTTTCTTTTGGTTCTTTTCTTTCTTAGAATTTATAGATAGGAGATAAATATGGAAAATAATAACGTTGTATATAAGCATACTAACTTAGAGAATGGATTAGTCTATTATGGGATTGCAGAAGATTATATTGCGCGTTGGAGTGATGGGTTTGGTTATCAGAACAACAGACAGTTTTGGAGCGATATTGTAAAATATGGGTGGAAAAATTTTAAGCATGAGATAATATTTGAAAATTTAAGCCGCGATGAGGCAAAATTTTATGAGGGTTTATTGATTCAAGAAACACAGTCGTATCTTCCTGAGAATGGATATAATCAAAATCTCGGTGAAAGAATGGAATACAAAGAAATTGAAGTAGATGATTCTGTATCTGACGTAGTTGACGCAAGGCGGCCCAGAAATGGTCGTGGTGGTGTTCCCGTTTATTATTCTGGTAAAATATATCTAACTATGAAAGAACTGTGCGATGAAATAGGTGAGGATAATTTAGCTGTGTCACAAATGCTCAATCCAAATTCACCTCGGAGAGTTTCCCCGCATCTAGCCGCGAATGGATTAAGATATGCTACGGATGATGAGATTAAAGCATATTATCAATCATCTCATACTTGACAAATAATCAAATATATGATATAATAGCATTAAGCTCAAGGAGGTGGTAAGAAATTGTGGGGCGAAATGAGCTACAACTGGTATATATCGAAAGATACAGCTCCAGAAGTATGGGATGATGAATATGAGCCAACTGAGCGTGATTGGGCGCTTTGGATATATGGTAGTCCAGAAAATGAATTAGAGGTGATTTTGTAAGTGCCATTGACAGAGTTCTGTTATATACCTTCTGTAGCAACAGATGCTTTTTATACGCCAGACGAGCAAGCAATACACAACCGGCTTGTCAAGCTATACACTTTGAGAATGCGCGAGAAGGACGGTCAGAATCGTAAATGGCGTGTTTCATCAATTAACCGTGTTATCAAGAAGCACAAAGATGAACTTGTTGAATTGCTGAAAAAATCGCTTGAAGACAATATTACAAGAGAACTTAATCCAGATGCAGTAACGGACAAGACGATTATTAACCTGTTCTGCTCTGAGTTAACTCGTAGTCTTGGTATTAAAACATTTGAGCGAAGCGATAAAATCATCATTGTTAATGTATTCTTTTTTGAGGTGTTAAACAGCATTATTCACAATGGTTTCAATTACAATGGCGACCATTATATTTTCTATTCATGTGGCGCTGGTATGATACGCACAAAAAGATTTATGGCTGTTTGTGAAAAAGATTATTTGGCGGTTGAGCAAACTCTCATGTGTGGACTAACCATTGATTCAATCAATGCGCTGGGCGGTATGAATGAAAACAAGCTATTAAGCTATAAGAGTTTGATGGCATCTGCAACAGATAGAATTGAGGACTTCGACATAGATCGCTGTATCGTTGTAGATGATTTTGAAATGCCGGTTATAGCTGAATCAGATTTCATTGATTATACGGATTATAGCATTACACGCAAAACGTCTGAAACAATTATAGCAGAGACAGATGGATGGGGTATGTGCTGCAAGCCCGGATTCAAGACGCAGATTGTTCGAGCGCCGTGGATAAAAGGGTTGGTATCTTATTTTGATTTCAAATCATGGCTCAAAGAATATTGTCCCGCTGACGATTGGACTGTAACCGATATATATGGTAAAGAATGGAATATTCTTGAGGACGATATTCAGTACATCCTAACGAAGTCAATGTTTAAGCTGCATAAATTCTATCCATCTTGGTTGTGTTACAAGGCTAATTTCAAAAGTTATGGTTGTTACTTTGGTTGTTGCAAAGTTGAGGAAGATTATATACCAAAGGCGCGAATCAATTATCAAATGCTTCAATCTTTAAGCGATATGACAGACAATGAGATTGAGCGGCTTATTGTAAAAACAGCAAATGAAATTGATAGCGTCGGGCGAGATTATCAAACTACCATGAGGCTATTAGGCGCGACCGAATACAATCAAACAAAATCAGCCATGCAAGAAGCGCTGACAATATATCCAGAGTTATTCAAAGATGCGTATAACCGGGAGTTGTTAAAACAGACCAAGAAAAGTTTAGTAAAGCAAGCAAAAGGCGGCAGGTTGAGAATTAACGGCAAATACCTATTTATTTCGCCTGACCCCGTAGCATTTTGTGAGTGGCTATTCAAAGGTGAGCAATTCCCAACTGGTATACTTGAGAATGGCGAGGTGTACACCAATCAATTCAAAGACGGCGATGAGCTTGATTGTCTGAGAAGTCCACACTTGTATCAAGAACACGCAGTTAGAATCAACAAGCGGAATGAACTAACCGATAAATGGTTGGGTGGTACAAAATGCATATATTTTAGTTGTCATGACATGATTAGTCGTATATTGCAGCAAGATTTTGATGGGGATATTTCCTTAGTTGTCAAGGATAGGACGCTAACAACTGTAGCAAAGCGTAATATGCAAGGAATTGTGCCATTATCATATGATCTCAAAAAAGCTCGTGGCGGCATTATTGATGCAGATAGATTATATGAGGGTGTAAGCACCGCATATACAGGTGGGTCGATTGGCCCAATAAGTAATGCAATCAGTAAGGTAAAAAACGCTAATGGCGGCAAAATGACAGAGGAGCAGATTAGAGTTATTGCTTGGTTAACAATGAAGAATAATCAAATTATTGATTTTGCGAAAACGTTGTGGAAAAGTGAGCCACCAAAAGAAATTGCTGATATTATTAAAAAATACACCAAATCAAAATTACCAAACTTTTTTATCTATGCTAAAGACAAAGACCCAGATACTCAAGTTGAGCCTCCTAACAATTCCACGATGAATCGTATATCGGCCAAAATTCCTACCTCCCGAATTCGATATAATAACAAGATTGGGAAATTCGACTGGACGATGTTGATAAATAAATCAGTCGATTATACCACCAGAGAGAATTCCCTAATCATAGAGGGGTATAATTGGTGGATAAGAAATCAACGTCGATTTGACTATGGCGATGACCCACACATCAATGAGAATGATTTATATAAATATCGTCGCATTGCACAAGATATAGTGGAATATAGTAATGAACCGCTAGATGTTGTGGTCAATAGCTTGGTGGCTTATCTATATACGATTAAAAAATCAAGCAATAAGAAAATGTTGTGGGCTTGTTTTGGTTGGACGATTGTAGAGAATTTGAAAATCAATACGTCGCAACTTAATCCAATCTGTCCCATTTGTGGCAAGCGGTTTAAGCCGCGCGATGTATGTCAGCATTATTGTTCAGAGGAATGCTATAAAAAGGCAGATAATCAGCGGCGTATTGAATCACGTGAAGCTCCACCTGTCCGTACGGGGGACATGTTAAATTAGTAGAAAATATATGAATAAAATGAACTCACCACCATATATTGTGGTAGACTAATAGGGAAAGGAACGATATAATTGCATAACAATAAATATCCTCGGTTAGGTAAAGCCGATATGAGCAAAGAGCTACGACGGCGTACAGGCGTTGACCCTAAGATTATCGAATTTGTTCTAAGAAACTATCACGACATTATCAGAGAGACACTACAACATGGCGTTGAATATTCACTGCCTGATATTGGTGTATTGACGTTTAAGCCGTTTGCGCCTCGTCCTGCTGGTGAATATTGGAATGGTTATCAAAAGCGGCGGATGTATTATCCAAACAGACAAGGATTCCTTAAATTGTTTTTCAAGCCAGAATATCACATGGCTAGTTATGTTAAGATGAATACGGCATTTGGTGAAAAATGTTCTAAAGAAGAATGGGATGCTTGGGTATTAGAGAATTATCCTGATAATCCAAAGTTTATGAAGGAAGAAGAAGATGGCTGAACATAATAAGTTAAATCAGGAATTTTACGCCTACGCGGGTGGATTGCTCAATGTATCACCACAGACCGCAAAAAAATACTGGATGGGATTTGTTGATACCATTATCCATATTCTTCATTTTGATGGCAGATGTCAAATGCCTGGAGTTGGAACATTTGAGTTGAAAGAAGTACCGTCTTGGACTGGAATGGCAAAAGATGACAATGGTGAGCTTGTAGAGAGAACAATTCCAGCGTGGTTCAAAATTACATATAAAAGCAATGATGACTTTATCAACAACGTCAATGGGCGAGGGGTTACAAAGAGATACCGCAAGCGTGTCCGTGAGCGTAAATTAACACCTAATGATCTAAAGTTAATTACTCAAGCAGAAGCAGAACGAACGGCAAGACGAACATTGAAGCAGATGCAAGATGAGCGCATTGAGCAAGCAAAGCAACAAAGCTATGATGATTTTATCAACGTAATCAACAAGAAAAAAGAAGATTATGAACGGAAAAAGAAGGAAAAGGAACAGAAATTGAATGAATCTACAGAAGATACGACAAGCAACTGAGTTACTAGATAGCAAGTTAATTGACTTGCAGGAATGGACGGCGCGTTGTCTTGGTGAAGATTATAGGGGCGTTTGGAGCGAGGAATATTTACGGCGTTGTGCTGTATTTGTTCGTAATATGCTAAATGGCGCAGATGATTGTGAATCAGATGAAAAAGACGCTGAGATTCTATCACAGCTCAGAGAGGCCAAACAGGAGCTAGAGAAGTCTCGTCTTAAACTGCGCACAGAAAATCTTGAATATGCGGCGAATAAGCGCGAAGTGGCGCGACACGATATGCTCAACGAAGAAATCGTTGCAGCTATCAATCGACTTGAACCAATTAAATTTAGTCGCAAATTTGAGCCAGACCCAATTAAAGAGCAAATTGGCGTGTTGTGCATTGGCGATGAGCATTATGGCACAATGATTGATATGGATTCATTGTTTGGTGAGAAGGTTAATGTGTACAATCCTGATGTATTCAAGGCGCGAATGGAAAAGCTGATGAATAATATTGAAGATGACGCATATTCTGTATCATCATTTAGCCGTCTAGTAGTGTTCGACATGGGGGATTCCATTCAAGGCGCATTGAGATTATCTGATCTTATGAAGCTTAAAGCAGGCGTTGTAGATTGCGCCATGCATTATGCTGAATATATTAGTCAATGGCTTGTTGAGTTAAGTGAGCGGTTACAAGTGCCAATTGAATATATTGCAGTTGGTGGCAATCACAGTGAACTTAGATTGCTCAATGGCAAGAAGGGCGATTTTCCAGAAGATAATATTGCTAAGATTATCACGCAGATTGTACAGTTGCGGCTCAGAGATAATCCCAACATTGAGGTTGCGCCTTATGCTGAATGTGGATTCAAGACGATTCAAGGTGTGAATATCTTGGCGTATCATGGTGATGATACAAAGGATGTAACCAGAGAAATTGCATTCTTTGAAGATTATCATCAGATTGATATTGATATTCTACTACTTGGACATTTTCATCATCTTGAGCAACAGTCAGTTGGTATTGGTTTGAATACCGAGAAAGAGGTAATTAAATGTCCATCCATTGTTGGTATTGATGATTATAGCAAGAGATGCCGCAAGTTGTCAAGAGCTGGTGCACTACTCATGCTGTTCGAAGATGGACAAAAGACATGGACTAAGAAATATGTTTTGAATTAAATCTATCCTTGCAATAGCAAGTTTAGAAATATCCGAAAGGAGGTCACTATTCTCTTGAATTATCCACTGGTTTATCCGAAGCATAATTAAAGAAAGGATGGTGGTCAGAGCCAATCGGCTCATATCTACAATAAGCCCAACTCAATGGGAACTGTTGTTTAATTGAATATTGAACCTTGACAAATACGAAGCAGCTGAGAGAAATCTTGGCTGCTTTTTCATATTTATAGGAAAATAAACGGAACGGAAAGGAATGAGAATATGTTTTGCCCATATTGTGGCAAAGAAAAGCAAGATAGCCAATTCTATAAAAGCCCAATCAAAATGGGCGAATATATTAAGCCATGTAAATCATGTGTGACTGAGATATATAAACGAGCTCTTGAATCTACTAAAGACCAAGGCGCGGCATTATGGTCAACTTGTATGCAGACTGGTATTCCTATGAGACGGGCTGAATATACTGCTTGTCTTGACACACTAGAAAAAGCGGCTAAAGGCAAAAAGCCCAGTCTATTTATGTTGTATCACACATATTTATCTACATCGCCTGATAAATTAACAGGTGTATGGGATAGTGATATGGAGTTGTCTAATTTCAAGGATTTGGGCGATGTTGCTAAAGGCGAAACGGATGAAGTTGCGCTTAAAGCAAGATGGCGCAAACAATGGGGTGGCGACTATGAAGATGAAGATTGCCAATGGCTAGACGATATGTTTGATAGTTATACATCTGGTGTATTTGAAATGGACACTGCTATGGAAATGCGTTATCGTGACTTGTGTAAGCTAGAGCTTAAACAATATAAAGATGGTGTGACTAAAGATACACAGTCACAAATTAAAACACTCATGTCGCTACTTAAACTTGATGATTTTAAGAGCAATCAGAAGTCGGATGCTGAACGAGCATTTGAGAAACGAGTTGCAATTATAGAATCAACTAGACCGGCCGAATGTGAGGAATTAAAAGAATTTCTTGATAAAGTCGGCTACGAAAAAGAAAAGGCTATGATGATGCGTAGCTTACGCAATGCAATTTGCAATACCCGTGAATATCCTGATGTGAGTAAGGAGGAAGCGTGATGGGGCGCTCTCAGATGGGTGGCATTCGTAGGGCGTACATGGCTGACAAGTTGCGCGGAACTGTATCTGGCAATGAGAACATTGACACCGAAATAGAAGAACGAGTAATAGATTGGGACACATTATATCGATATAATTGGGACATCTATGCAGAATTTCATCTTGGTATATCCTTAAAGCCATATCAACGTGACGCAATACATGAGATTGGTGTTAGTGATACGTTCTTTTGGAGGGCTGGTCGTGGCGGTGCGAAAACGTTTGTTACAGCTTGTGCGGCGACATGTAAGCTCATGCTTTATCCAAACTGTTGGATTGTTGTTACTGCGTCAACTGTAGATCAGGCAAATGCTATTGTTGAAGATAAGATACAACGAGAATTGATTAACAAACTCTCGCCATATTTGCGCTATTGCTACGAAAAGCAATGGTTGGTTATTACTAAGCCGGGTGATGGATATAGAATTGAGAATACGCTTAATAACTCTGTACTTCGTGTATTAGCGCCTGTTGAATCTAGCCGTCGTAGTCGTTCTAATTTTACAATATATGATGAAGCGGCAGTTATGAAAAAATCTGCAATCGACCAGATTTTTGAAGGCATGGCGTTTCCAAGGCAACCTATTTATCTTAATAATCCAAAATACGCAAATAACAAAAGATGGCTTGAAGAGTCAAAGAGCATTTATCTCACATCTTCAAAATATAAATATCAGTGGTGGTATCGTACTTGGAAAGATTGTGTAACTGGATATTATATGGATAAAAAGTCTAGGTATAATGTATTTGCATCTGATTTTTTTGACAACATAGAGAACGGATTGAAAACGTGGGGTGATTATCGCCAAAAAAAGCGTACCATGAACGATCAAGATTTTAGAATGGAAATGCTAAATGAGGCAATAGGCGAGAACGAAGATGCTTTCTTTACAATTAAGCAATTTAAAGAGAATCAAATTATTGAGCGGTGTTTCCGTCCACCTACGGCATTACAATTCTTTGTCGGTGAACGTCCTGACTTCCCAGAAAAGAAAGAGGACGAAATACGGCTAGTAATTATGGATATTGCCTTTTCGAACACCACTGGTTGTACAAAGAACGATAATACAATCATTACTCTTATGTCGGCTCATTGGAATAATAAAAAGAATCGTTTTGAACGCCACATTGATTATATAGAGGGGCATGACGCATCTGATACAATCGGCGCAGCTGATAGATTTAGATACCTTAAATGGGTATATGATGCAGATTATGCCGTATTCGATTAACTTTCGGTCGAATTAAAACGCATTGAACTGCTGGAACATCCTTAGAGGCTTACAAACTACAGCACAATCATGAAATATAGATAAATGCGAATGTTTGAAAATTGTAAGCATTGGACAATCAGCAACCAAGCCGCGAATAGCGGAAGGCTCAACGATCATCCCGTAAGGGAGTACACTGTAAGCGACTGACAGTGGAAGTGGTGCGCTCTTATTAAAGTAAGAGATGATATGATCTGAACTTATATGAAAATATAAGAATACTAGGTGTGGCGACCTAACGTTGAATTGTTGTTAAAGAGGACAGGGAGTAGCTACCTTTTGTAATACTGATACTATTACAATTACTCTTTAATAATATAAATTATCTTTGTATCAGAAAGGTGAAAAACGTATGAAATTATATGAAATAGTTAAATCAGATAAGAAGGGTTTATCGTTTTCTTGCATTTATCTTTGGACTAATTTAATAAATGACAAGCATTATGTTGGTCAAACCCAAAATTTTTACAATCGTATGAGACAGTATTATAATGGTGGTGCAAACAAGTACTTAAAAAGCGCCATAGAAAAATATGGGTTAGATAAGTTTGATATTAGTGTTATTGAAAAATGTGATATTGAGAATCTTGATGATAGAGAACAATATTGGATAGATTATTATATTTGTTATGAGCATGACAAGGGATATAATATTTGTCAATTTGCCTCGACAACAAGAGGATATAAGCATACAGATGAAACAAGGGCACTTATTCAAAGAATTGTAAAAGAACGTGCTGTACATTTATATGGAGAATTAAATGGAATGTATGGCAAACACCATACAGAAGATGCGTTAAAAGCAATATCTGAAAGTTCGAAGAAATTATGGGAAAATGAGGAATATAGAAAGATACAACATGAAAAAGCTGCCGGAGAAAACAATTATTTTTATGGTAAGCATTTTTATGGTGAAGAAAATGCAATGTATGGTAAGCATCATTCTGATGAAACTAAGAAAAAAATATCCGACGCAAAACGTGGAAAACCATCCGCTCGTGCAATTAAAATAAAATGTGTTGAGACGGGTGATATATTTAATAGCTATACAGCAGCTGCACAATGGCTTAACGGTTATACAAGTGCTGTAAAATTAACAATCGATAATCCAAATAGAACGTATCGCGGATATCATTTTGAGAAAATATAATTTCATGTAAAACATAAATTGGGAAGAAGCGGTGGTGAGGTTATATACAACCACTTAACCGAGCCGTTGTCGATGCCTAACCTTGGTGCAAGATGGAATAGTTGTGGTTTGAGTCCTGCTGAAAAATATAATGTTGTCTCTGATGCAAAATTGGCTGATTATCATAGTCGTGTTGTTGATAAGAATGCTGTGCCATGTTTGATACCGATTATAGCCACACCTGAATTAAATAGTAGCGGATGGTTATCATTGCGTAAACAGCTTGAAACTAACAATATGAAATTCCTTATTTCTATGCAAGACTATCAGAATGAGCTAACCGATAGTGGTGAATATTATCAATATACTGCTGAAGAATTAGCTAATCAGCTTGAGCCGTATGGTCAAACTGATATGATGGTCATAGAGGCAGTTAATCTAAAGACGGTCATTAAGCAGGATAAAATCAAACTGGAAGAACCGCGCACTGGCACAAAGGATAGAATTGTAACTATTATGTATGGAAACTATATTATTGATTTGATTGAGAACGCATGGCAACAACAGTTGCAAGAAGATGAGTTTGATATTGACTCGATACAATTAGTGTATTGATATTTACCTACGAAGCTGCTACTATGTTGGTATGTTGCCGTGGAGGTGCTATTGGGGTTGTGTGGAATCCAAGTTCCAACTTAGGCTTAATCAAAAGCTGAAAACAAAAACATTCAAAAATATAAAACAAAGAAAGGAGGGCGAAATTTGGCAGAACCGCTAGTAACATTTGAACAGGCTCAAGCCGTAACAGAGTTTGCACAAGCATTATATGCTTATGACCAGTTTGGATTTTGGTCGCCAATGCTGAGTAATCAGCTCTTGCAGAGTTTGAATAACAATCCAGAAACTCCTAGTTCTGATAAAATTCGCAAGGCTCTTGCTGCATATAAAGAAAATTCGGAACAAATTCAAGGCTATATGGAATATATGAAATTCTGGGATATGATATTTGCCAGAACTCTACAAGCATATTGCAATGCTCTATCATTTGACCTACAGCCTGTTTGTATTAATGCTTTTACTCAGAGCGACTATGAATCAAGCGCATACCAAGATGATAAGCGGCGTGTATATGATTTTTTGAATAAATTTGACTATAAGGCTGAATTTGGCAAAGTTGTAGCGCAGATCGTGACGCATGAGACATATTTCACTTGGTTTAGAAAGACGAAATGGGGCAACAAAGGAATGAAATTCGCCCTACAGATTTTGCCACAAGATAGATGTTTGCTTACTGGATATTGGGAAAAAGGTATGTTGTTTGATTTTGACATGAGCTATTTCCTACAAGCTGGTGTAGACATCAATGGATTTGACCCAGCATTTAAGAAATATTATCAGCGCGTATTTGGCTCTGAGGAAGAAGCGTTCAAAAATTATCGCCCTACAAACCCGCTAAATAGACGAAATGGCGCATATGCTATGTGGACACAGACATCACCCAGTGATGGCGCGTGGGCGTTTAAGTGGAATCCTAGCACATTTAATAATACACCCTTCTTAGCGCCGTTCCTGAAAAATGCTATTGCTAATGATGATATTGCTCAGTTGCAGTATAACAAGGATATTGCGTCAGCCTATGCTATTCTAGCTGGTGAAATTCGTCTATTTGATTCAGCTAAATCTGGTACAAAAGCGAATCAGTTTGCCATTGACCCAAAGACGCTAGGTGGATTCATGCAGAAGGCAAAGGCTGGTCTTGGTTCATTGTCAAAACTTGCCGCAATGCCACTTGAAAATATTAAGTTCTATCAGTTTGAGGATAAGAATACAGATATGTATTCAACTCAGCTTGCCACATCTGCTGGTGTTGGGTCTGGTGTAAGCCGTGTTATTTATAGCTCTGATAGACAGTCCAATGCTGAGATTGAGGCTGGGCTTAATGATATGTATCAGACTATGAAGCCGCTATATCCACAGTTTAGCAATTTCCTAGAATTTTATGTTAATCAGCTAACAAAGAAATATAAGTGGAAATTTATCTTTGACGGGTCTAATTACCCATTTGAGCGTGAGGCTCGATTTGATAAAGTAAAGAAAATGGCTGATGCTGGCATTGTTCTACCTATGCAGACATGGGCATCCGTATCTGGTTATCAGCCGCAGGTATTTGAAGCAATGATGGCTGAGAGTAAATATACCGGTTGGATTGATAAATATACACAGTTGTTGAAAAATATTAATACAACCAAGGGTGGCTCAGATAACGAAGGTGGTAGACCAAGAGAAAATTCGACCACACTGACCGAATCTGGGGAAGCAAGCCGAGATTCATTAGAATAAGGTGAAATATTATGATGTTATCAGAAAGAACAAGTGAAGCCCTAGACATTCTAGTTGGGCAGTATTTTCAGTTGAACCGCACGTTCGATAGGTGCGTGTCGTGGATGGAAGTAAAATTTGCCATGCCAAATGCCGCAAATATTATCCATCATAAGCTAGCGCATCTCTGGCCGCTTATGGCTGATACTGTAAGCGACTTTAAGCATCAGTGGAATATTACTACATATTATCCTGAGACGCGCGGCGATAAGCGCACATATGATAATCTTGAGCAAATGATGGATACTATGCTTAGAGAAACGCTTGACCTATATCAAGTTATCAAGCATACGTATTATATTGCAAAAGAAGAAAAAGATTTTAATGCAAATGTCATGCTACAAGAACTTATGCAGGATATGAATAAAGTTGTATCGCAGATTATTCTATTGGATGATAAAGCCAAACAAATGCCAACGGCATATGATGAATATGACCGTCATATTGACAGTTGGGGAATTGTTGGGTTGGAGGATTATCAATGATTATCCTTGGAATTCCAAAGAATCCAGAAGATTATTTTATTGCTGACGATGCGCTTGCTTGGGAATTAGACCAAGCTGGATTCTCAGCTAAATATTTAGATGAGGATGCTTACTATTATAAAAAGAACAAAAAATTATTAAAATGGTTAGACAACCACAATATAGAAGGATGATAATTATGAAAATGAAAAACAGAGATTGGAAAACATGGCTAAAAGCTGCGTTGGTTAGAGCGGTAAAAACGATGTGTCAGTCTGCATTAGCTTTAATTCCTGCTGCAATTACAATTGTTGATGTGGATTGGATTACTGTTGCTGGCACAGCCGCACTAGCTGGCGTTGTTAGTTTAATTACATCTATTGCGGGATTACCAGAGGTCGATGAAAATGCAAATCTTAAATAAATATATGACGCATAACCCGTACTTCAATGACGGGCGATGGATTACCGGAAGTGAATTTAAAGGCTTCTTCCTACATTCTGTTGGATGCCCTCAGCCTAACCCACTAGTGTTTATCCGGCAGTGGGACAGCGCCAGCTATGGCCGGGCGGGGATCAACGGGTTTATTGGCGCGGATGCGGTCTATCTGACGGCCCCATGTTTGGAGACGCCGGGCAGGGTGAAGCGTATGCCCCATGCGGGGAAGCCTGCCGGGAACAATGGGTACATTGGGTTTGAGATGTGCGAACCGGCACAGATTCATTATACGGTCGGCGCAAGCTTTACCGTGCGAGATAAGGCTGCGGCCCAGGCGTATTGCCGCAAGACGTACCAGAACGCTGTGCAGCTCTTTGCACGGCTGTGTAGCTTCCACGGGAAAAATCCGCTGGCGGACGGCGTGATTCTTAGCCACAATGAAGGTGGAAAACGTGGTATTGCCAGCGGCCACGTCGACCCGGAGCACCTCTGGCGCGGGCTGGGTATGCCGTATACGATGGCAGGATTCCGTAGAGATGTGGCAAATGCAATGAAACCAAAGGAGGAAATTGACATGACGAAAGCAGAAGTGATTGCGCTAATTGACGAGCGCATCAATATTACACTAGAAGGGAAAAATACAACTGCTAGTGCTTGGGCAAAGGATGAATTGGCTCAGGCCGTAGAAAAAGGCATCACCGACGGCACCCGCCCCGGTGGCTACGCTAAGCGTGAGGAAGTCGCCGCAATGGTGCTACGGGGGCAAAAATAAACTTTCTTGTAAAAAATTTTATAAGAAAGGAGGAAGATGATTGCAGAAAGACGTAAAATTTCAGCTTGAAGATGCTGTTGAATATCCTGAATGGTGTGATAATTACCCAGAGCATAAATTTACCGTGTTTAAGTGTTGCTTTTTAAGCACCAAGCCAAATGCACATAAACTAGATATTAGTAATGATGTATTACGGCGCGACGCTCAATCTATTCTTGGCAATATGCTTGTAGCAAAAATTCAGAATGGTGATGCAACCACGCATTTACCATCAGAAATTCAGTATGGTTATTTTCCGCGCGAACAAGAGATTGAGTTTGTTGAAGAAGATGGCGTTACCAAAGCATCTGCTTATGCAGTTGTAAGTAAGCATTATAGTAAGGAATTAAACAACATCTTTGAGTTTGACAATCTTCGCAATAGCTCTGTCGAAATGACAGTAACAACAGATAACGATGAGGATGAAGGCAAAGTAGTAGCGCTAGATATTTTTGGGCTGACTGTACTCGGTAAAGCTATAAATGGCAGTTGCCCCGATGCAGATATTAAGATGGTGCGATTCTCTACTGAAGATGCAGATGCTTATTTTGCCAAGTCTGATTCTTTATCTAATCTAAAGCAATTTGTTGAAGAAAGGAAACAATCAATGGCTGAAAAGAAAATGTATAAGATTGACAAGTCCAAAGAAGCCGTGTCTACGGCTGATTGGGGTGGTTACAACAAGGCGGCTATGAGAGATAAAATCATGGAAGCTAAGAATCGTGACACGCTTGTTAAATCTGTATATCTACTTGTAGAAGATGGTTGGAAAGATGCGCCATCCGAACACCTCAAGTACCCAGTTATGATGCTTGACGGTGACACGTTCATCTATAACCGAAACGCTCTGAGTGCTGCACTAGCATATGCAAAGCAGAATGATGAGACTGAGGTTGTAAATAAAATTAAGGTTATCTATAAAAAGTTAGACCTTGATGACGATTCTGAAAGAAAGGAGGAGGCTAAAATGGAAGAAATTAAAGAACTCGCCGCTACCGAGGTTGAGGCTGAATCCACTCTTGAGGAAAAGAAAGAAGAAATGACCGAGCCAGAAATTGAGGTTAAGGCGGAAGAACCAAATTGTGACGAATGCGACGAGCATGACCACGATGATAATGATGAACATGATGAAGAGATGTCCGCTGATGATATGAAAGCTCGTATTGCACAGCTTGAAAAAGATGTCGAAGATAGAGACAATATCATCATGGGTCAAAATTCTGAGCTTGAGACGCTACGTCGGTTCAAGAAAGATGTAGAAGACAAGGAAAAGGCTATTTCTGTCGAGGCTATTATGGCTGAATGCAAGGAATATATGTCTGATGATTGCTATAAGCAGATGCGTGAAGAAGGCATGTCTTGTGAATTCGCAGATGTTGATGCTTGGGCAAATAAGGTTAAGGCATATTGTTTCTCTGCTGTAAAGAAAACGCCAAAGAAAGAAAAAACCGATGTATTTACTTTTGCTGCTCCTGTTGAAAAGAAGGAGCATAAAGGTCTATGGGACTAAAACTAAAATTGATTAAAAGGAGATAATTATATTATGGCTAATACTCACTCTTTTGTTATCCGCACTCTTGATGATTGGCAGAATGATGCTATCAACTGTGTTGGTATTTGCAAGGACAATGACCTAGATAATGGTCAGTTTGTTACTCGTGGCGCTCTTGGTCTAACTACTGATGGCGGTTATGAATTTGCTTGTTCACTACCCATTGCTAATGCTACCGATCTATGGCTTGTCGAAAAGCCCGCTGTTGGCGCTACTGTTGAACAGCAGGAAATGAGCGACCCTCGTTATTTCTATAACCCCAAGGGCAGCGCATTCTCCATTAAGGGTCTAACTGCTGGTCGTACTTTCCTAGAGGCTCCTGTTTCCATGTTTAGCACTGCTCCTACTGATGGCACTTCTAAGTTTGCTACTGTTGATACCAATGGTCGTCTAGTTGCTGTCACAGCTGCTCCTTCTGATAATGGCACTTATTTCAGTATTGAGGCTATTCATAGTGTTGACATTGGTATTGAGTCTGTTAAGACCTATATTCTCAAGTGCGTCCGTAACTAATTAAATTTAATAAATAAGCAAAGGAGACATATATTATGAATCTAAGCAAAGAAATCGTTGCTTTCTCCAATGGCAACACTAAGTTCTATGAGCAGTTCATGGACTATCATTTCCACAAGTCCGAGGCTGAACAAGGTCGTAAGCTAGGTGCTTATGATGCAACTAAGCCCCTTGCTGAAAAGCATGATGTTGTCAACGCCGCATATTTTGCAGAGGTTGAGCGTCTTTCCAACTGCACTCGTAATGCCGAGAATGCTGATGCGTGGGCAGCTAATCCTATGGTTCGTTGGGCTAACTTCGCAGTTATCAACGCCCTAGTCAATGCAGTTCTTCCTGCATATGTTACTGAGTCTCTTGCTCCATTCGTTGATTTCCGTATGGCTGGCATTGGTGACATTGTTAAGGTCAAGGTTATGCCTCGTACCCTTTACACTGTCTCTGCTGGTGGTACTGGTGAGCGCACTACTTTCCGTCAGAAGAAGTATGCTGGTGACGTTGTTATTTCCATGCAGGAGCGCATTATAACCACTTACGTTGATATGTACCGCGTGATGGCTGGTAAGGAAGATATTGCTGATTTCGTCCGCGCTATCGTTCTTTCCATTGAGATTGATATGCAGAAGATGGCTGTTGCCGCTCTTAATGCTGGTCTAACTGGCGCTTCCTATCCTTCTAAGTTCCTCGAGAATGCTGCATTTGATGCTAAGAAGCTTATTGCTCTAGCACAGCGCGTTCAGGCTTACAACAATGGTATTAAGCCAATTATCATGGGCACTGCTTCTGCTCTAGCTAACGTTCTACCTGATAGCACTATGGGTTATCGTGGCACTTACGACGCTAATGGCGGTTCTGTCCATGTTCTCCGTGACTTCTATGGCTTTGCCCTCTATGAGCTACCCCAGATGCCTACTGGCTCTAACTATGGCCTAGCTCTTGATGACAACAAGCTATATGTTGTTTCTCCTGTTGGCTCCAAGCTAGTTGTTGGTGCTATGTCCACCACTCTAACCAACAGCAACCAGTTCTATGAGAATGCTGACCTCACACAGAACTTTACCATGCGCAAGAACTATGGTTTTGAGTTCGTTGGCGCGTCCTTCGCTGGTCTATACACTATCACCGAGTAATATTTATTTGAGAGGGGTTAATAGCCCCTCTCTATTTATAACGGAAATAAGAAAGGAAAATAAAAGGAATGACAAATACTACAAACACTAAATCCACTACGACTACCAAGACAACCAAGCAGACTGAAACGTCAGTTGTTGATGCCGAAAAAGAGGCATTAAAGGCGCAACTTGCAGAACAGCAGAAGCGTATGGAAGAAATGATGGCGCAGATGCAGGTGCTTATGCAAGCGCAGTCTCAGGTTAAGACAGATGCCACATCTGTCGAGGATAAATCTAAGGCGCTTAGAAATATCAAGTTTATCAACATGTGTCCAGGCAATATCAATTTGCGCGGCACTCGTATGCACAGAATTGAAGGACAGTATAAGTACAAGATGATTCCAGAGTCAGAGGCGTTTTCTGTCGTAAACAATATGCCCGAAACCGTATCTAGCGGCATGGTATATATTGATGACCCAGAATTTGTTCACAAGTGCGACCTAGATGAAATTTATCGCCATATTCTTAGTGCAACAAAGCTCAAGGAGCTACTCAAGCAGAATGTGGTTGATATTTGTGAAGTATATAAGGGTGTAACTGACCAGCAGAAGCAAATCATTGTAGATACTATTTCTAATATGGTGCTTGATGGACATTCGGTTGATGCAAACGTGCTTGTTAAGATTGGTGAACTTAGTGGTAAAAATCTAATTGATATTGAACCCCTTGACGACAAGGAGTGATAAATTATGGCAACATCATTTGATGTTATTGGACAAAGAGCATTAAGTGTAATTGATGACTATAAACTGCGCAAGCTATATGATGCAAACGTTGAGATGTTTCACGACAAGATTGATGGTTGGGTCATTAGTTCAGCAGCAAAATTTATAGAATGTGAGCAACCTTTAACATACGATTTAGAGCTTAGAAAATTTGACGCAGATTTAACAGATTTAGAGATTCAGATTCTTGCCGAATATTGGGTAATTTACTGGTGGCGCGGCGAGACGGACGTAGCAACACAGATTGCGCAAAAACTTAAAGTTCCATCCTCTTTCCAGATGGATGGCGTATCCGCACAGAACTTCAAAGAAAAACAGAACGTCATTGATAAGCTAGAAGAAGATGTAGATAGGCTCATTCACGACAAATATCAGCTCTTATATCTATCCTCCTATAATTATTAAAGAGGGGTGGATATATGAGTAGAACAGATAAGCAAGATAAAATTCATGCTTTATATAAAGTCCTGTTGTTGTTTGAAGATTTAACCAGTCTTGAGCCGACAATCGAAGAAGCCGACTATACAACATATTGTGAGCGGCTATCTGTGCGATTCAGGGCGGTTGATGGTGAAATCGCTGATACATTAGCAGGATTAAGCAAAATGGGGCTTGAGCTTACTCATCCTATTATTCGTTCATGTGTATTGCGCATGACAAACAGGATTGAAAGGATGAGTGATTGATATGGCATATGAGATTTTTCAATATCAACCAAACCCTAATGATTATTACCGTGATTTGACGCAATCTTTCATAGACGCACAATGGGATAACACGTCTGCTAAAACGCCTGAGAATGGTGGTGAATTGCTAGAACAAAATGAGATAGGGTCTAATGAATATAGTTGTGTTCAAGCATGGGTTGCGCCTACTGTGGCAACTACATCGACCGGACAAAAAGATACGATTGATTTTCTACAACTGATATTTAGAGATATCGACCATTTTGTTGTGCGCGGGCTTTACTATAAGTTTGATGGCAATGTGTGGATTGTCCACGATTCTGGCAAATTTGATGGTTTGCCCCGTGGCGTTGGTGTGCGTCGTTGCAACAATGTAATGCGTATTAAAGATGAGGTCAATGATGTAATCTTTAGCGCACCATGTGTTGTTGACTATGATATGCAATCACCATCTGCACAAGTAAGTACGCCCATCATTACGCCGAATAATCATGCTGTCGTTATGGTTCAGGGCAATGAGGATGTATATAGACTATTCAAATATAACACACGTTATATGTTGGGTGGTAGACCGTTCAAGCTGTTATCTTATCAGAACGCAATTAATGCATATGGTATCGATAAGCCGACATTGCTTACTCTTGAGCTATATCTTGATGAGGCTCATGCCGGTGATGATATTGCGAATCAGCTTGCGGATAATAGCTCTTCTGATTATCCAATGGATGAAAATGTGCCATTTCCAATGGGCTAAAGGAGGGCGGTTAGATTATGTATAATTCATTAAGTCGTTTACCGACAATACCATATAACATTATGGTATACTTAGCAAAATCAACCGACCCTGTTGCAGAGATATTTTGGAAGATGCTGGCATATAAGGACTATAAGGCATTGAGCCATGAATCGCTTACATTTCAACAGAAGATGAAGCTAGTGTGGGCGCAGGGAAAGCAGGACACATATAGTGTATTCTTAACTAATCTAATTGAGGACGCTATGGCTGAATCTAAGCAGATTGTTAAGATATACCAATATTACATCCATGCCTCTGAGCTATATACTAGCACGGTAGTCTATGCGTTTGATTGTTTATATGGCGGTCAAATGAGTCTAGTTGAATATAATGGCATTCCTGTTAATCGTGGCGATTTGTTTATCCATTGTATACTATATTTGCTTAATGGTGCAGAAGTAGGTGGCGTAGGTAAGCTCATGTTCTTAGATGATATGAGCCGATACAGTGCAGCTAAATCAACCATTGGCAACAATAAAACATTTACAGGCGTGCAACTATATATGGCTGTTGAAGTAGGCGATGGTGGTGTTGATTCTGGATGCTAGACATTGAATATTATAAGCATAAATATTTTATCTTTGATAAGCCATGTATATATAAAAAAGGAGACAAGGAATTTACATTATATCCAATAAGCCTAGAGGATTCTGAGGATTTTTTAGAGGCATCTAAGGTAATTTCTATAGATAAAAATAGTTTGCCGTCTGTCGATATTATTCAGATGTCATACTTAAAATTTATATGCGCTGTTTTAGTCAGAGAAAGAAAAAATATTGACAATTTTGCAACAATACTCAAATTGTCAATGCATATGTACGACCCAAAAATAGGAATTGACGTAAATAATAAATATGTTATTTTTGACGAAGAAGCCGATATTAGCATAACAGAGAAAGAATTTGAAGATATACGTAGGTTGATATTATATCAAAACATATTGTCTTTTGACGATTCATATATAGACCCAGATTTAAAAAAAGCCATTGATGAAACTAACGAACTGAGAAGTAAAGATATAGATTTTCCAGACATTGAAAGAAAAATGGCTATTATTACGTCTCATTGTGGTATTAGGAAATCTGAACAACAAAAAATGACATATAGAGCACATACTATGTTATGGAATGAAGTATGCGCAGATATCGAATTTTCAACGTCAAGATCAATTGCATTATTCTCTGGCGAAAAAATAGAGCATTGGATATATAAAAAGAAAAAAGACAAAATGGACGATTACATTATTTCTGGAGAAAAATTTGCCGACAAATTAGGCGCGAATTTTCAAGATTTAGAAAATAATGCAAAAGTTGTAAATGTAAATTCATATGAACAAAAATTTAACAAAATGGAGGAAGTTTTATGAGCGAAGCATATAAATATACTGCTGGTCCAGCAAGAGCATTGTTTTTCTATGGACAGACTCTAATTGGTGTCGGCAAAACTCTATCAGATACAACGTTCAACAGCGAAATTACTGCTGAAGAGGTTCGTGGTGGCCCTGGCAATCTGCTCTACGGCAAATATTTCCATGATTCCAACTTAACAATTGAAATTACTGATGTAAATTGCATTGCTTAATCCGTGAGGATTAAGTACTAAGGGTTTAATGCTTTGAAAATGCCCTAAAGCTCTTTTACCCAAACAGTAGCTAGAAATGGCAAGCTGAGTGGTTCTAAAAAGTAAAGAGATTGATTTTATTATTGATTTTAATATGTTGTTGTTGTATAATATAATATAGAAAGGAGGATAATATGTTACTAGAAAATGAATTAGTTGAGATGAAGTGGCATCCAACGAATAGATTAAAGTATATAGAGCTCGGATACAAATATACTAACTTTGGCGACGTATTCTATCCAAAAGCGATAGATGTACTTAAATGTAGTAGTGGTGCCAAAATACCAGTACAATGCGATTATTGCGGCAATACGTATTATCCTACCTCTAGGAACTACGAAAAATCTCGTAAAAGAAAAGATAAGGATTGTTGCGTTTCTTGCAAAGGTAAAGAAATTAAAGAAACTGTTAATGCTAAATACGGTGTAGATAATGTTATGCTTTTATCAGATATAAAAGAGAAGTTTATTAACACTTGTATGGAAAAATATGGTGCGTTAAGTCCATTGCACAACGCTGAGATTTTTCAAAAAACTCAAGATAGTCTTAATAAGCATTATGGGGTAAAGAATGGTATAAAAGATTTACGTTCCATAAAGGAAATATCCGACAAGAGAGAGTCTACAAATATTGAGAGATATGGTGGCAAAGCTCCATTATGTTCACAAGAGATAAGAACTAAAGTGAGCGAAACACTATATAAAAATGGGACCTGCAAAACGTCTAAACCTCAAATTATATTGTGTGATATGATTAAGGAAAAGTATGGTAATTGCGAGTTAAATTATCCTTGCGATCAACTTTCTCTTGATTGCATGACTATTATAGATGGTGTTAAAATCGACGTTGAATATGACGGGTGGTATTGGCACAAGAATAAAACAGAGAAAGATAGACGCAGAGATTATTTTGTAGAATCTAAAGGATATAAGGTTATTAGGATTGTCGCTTATGACGATAGATTACCAACAGATGACGAGTTAGTAAATGCAATCAATAAAATGATAACAACAACAAGAAAACATACGAAAGTTAAGCTAAATAAAATCTAATGGGTAGTTTAGCAGGGAATCTCCTAAGTCAAATAGATATGGAGCACCCCCAACGACTATCTCCTTGCGGGAGAGTACACATCAAGCTAATGGGTGTGGAAAAATCCTTCCCTCTATATAGAGGTGAACAAATAGTCTGGACATTTGCCGAAATGGCAAAGCAGTTCCTTTGAGAACGGCATAAAGGGTTGCGCCTTTATGTGAACATATCGCAATGTTCAACCTAGAATATGTTGCAGCATCTCTAGGTGTTAATGTTGATCGTGGCGGCTTATCTCTTTACGAGAGTGGCAACGCTGGCGAATCCATCACAACCGCAGGTAGCATCACGCTTACTAATACGGCAGTAGCATTTGATGGTGCTATGATTGGTTGGTACAAAAAGACTGGCACTAATGATGACTGGACAGTTGCAACAATTTCTGGTAATAAGATGACCATTCCTGGTTCTAAGAACGGGGACAAGTATTGTGTCAAGTATTTTTATATCAATGAAAATGCAAAGTCTATTACCATTAAGGCACAATATGTACCCAAGGTTCTACACCTTGTTCTAATTAACGATCTATACTCTGGTGACGCAACTAATGTTGCCGCATCTTCCGCTAAGTATGGTCGGCTTATTACCGATATCCCACAGTATCAGCTAAACGGCGGTCAGAATATTGCATGGTCTGCAACTTCTACTGCTACGGTTTCTCTGAGCGGCTCCGCACTTGCTTACGATAATAGCGCATCTTGTGAGGAAGCTCCAATCTATGGTACGATGACTCAGGAAATTTTTGGTACAAAGTGGCAGGACGATGTTGTAGCAATCGCTGTTGATAATGGTGACGTTGAAATTAGCAAGAATGATTCTGAGACTCTAAGAGTGCGTGCCGTCTTTGGTGGTAACACTGCATCTAAGATTTATTCTAACGATAATTTTACGTTTGCAGTTGAGGATACACCTGCTTCTACGGCAACCGATACGACTGTTGATGCAACTGGCAAGATTATATCTGGCAGTCAGGCTGGTGTTGCAGTTGTCTCTGTAACTCTAAAGAGTGCTCCGGCGAATGTCGAACCGGCGTATGTTAAGGTAACTGTTTCTGACAGTTAATTATATCAAAATAAGGGAGCTAAAAACAGCTCCCTTATTTTTTAATTTTTAAGGTGATAACAATGTGTGAATATCTAAATGATGGAAATTGCAAAATACAAAAAGAAAAATGCCCGTTTACTTACTGGTGTTCCAAATTAAATATTTATAAATATTTAAAAGATGGCGATAATTGTAAGGTAAAAAGGCAATATATTATTCCAAAAGGATATTATGAAGTGTGTTTTGAAAGACACGGAGACTTGTATATAGAAGTACAAGACAAAACGGTTGTATTGAAAAATATTTTTAAAGAAACGCCAAAATATGTAAAGTTAAAAAAAAGCAATGGCGAATATAAGCTGATTGGGAAATTGGGAGAAAAATAATATGCTTGATGATATTAAAATTGAAAATTATTTAACGTATGCACAAGTACAGGCGATTGCAAATAGCGCAAAAAACGCCGAGAATTGGGCAGAAAAGCAACAGGACATTGATATGCTTTTGATGCATTATGTCACAGACATTACAGACGAAGAGCTTTCTGAAAAAGGGCACGATTATTGGCTAAAGACAGGTTTTATTGATAAAGTAAAATCTTCTATTGTAAATTATAAAGACATTGATACTGCAATTGCATATGAAGAAAACCCGATTAGAATTTTAATTAAAATTTCCAATGAGATTCCAGAATTTAGCAAGAAGATGAATGAATTACTAGAGGTGTCTGGAAATGCCAACGGCAAGAAGTGAAGCTGAATTATATCAGATGTTAGCTGGACCATTACAGAAAGCGACGGATTATGTTGTTCAAAAGATATGGAATGAAAACAGAGAGATTGTTCGTGTAGTAGTATATGAGGCTTATCACCCAGAAGCATACAATAGAAGTGGGGAATTTAAAGAGGCTTGGAATTATACGAGTGGAAGTCATAATTTGCGAAGAGGCTCTACGGCGACAAGCGAATTTTATTACAACCCAGAATCTATGAATATGGGTAGCCCGTATTACTATGCGCCAAATTATGGACAACACATTGGCGTTGCTGGGGACTATTTTAATGTAGATGCACGACAATACCTTGCAGATATTATTTATGGTGCAATTAAATGGGGCGGTGCATTTGGCGATAAATTCCCAAGGAAACGTGACGCATGGAAAGTTCTAAATAAGCGCATAGGTAGACGTAAAATTAAACAATGGATGAAAGAGGGTATGCAAATGGCTGGATTAACGGTCAAGATGCATAATACACCGCTTCACGTTGAGGAAAGTTGATATGGTGATATGTGGACTTGATGCCAGCACATCTTCAACCGGTTGGTCTATATTTAAAAATAGCACACTGATTGCGTGCGGGACAATCAAACCAAAGGGGTATGACTGGCATGATAGAGTTATGAAATTAACCATAGAACTATCAGATATATTTAAACAATATAAACCAGACATTCTTTATGCGGAGGAAGTGCCATTAAAAAAAGGTGCGTCCACAATAGAGAAGTTGGGTGCAGTGCAAGGCGTGATATTGGCGTTGTGTGCTGGATTCAAAATAAAGCCATGCTTCTTGATGCCAAGTAAATGGCGTGGTGACCTTAATCTCTTTGATGGCACAAGAAATGGATTACAAAGAGATGTTCTAAAGAAAAAAGCCATAAAGATGGTGAATGAAGAATTTGGGCTGCAGTTAGCGTGGGTTGCCCCAAGTAGCAAAAAAAATGAAGATGATTGCGCAGAGGGAATCCTCGTTGCCTATTCACAAATCAAAAAAGGGAGTGTGATGAATGGGTAGACAATCTCAATATTCAATACTTGTAGACGCTGAACTTAATCTAAAAGATTTAGAGAATCAGCTAAAAGGACGTAAATACAAAATAGACGTTGATAGTTCTGGTGCAAAAAGTGGCGCTAAAAATATGAAAGATGCGTCGGCTTCTGCAAAAGAATTAAAAAATGCTGGAGACGATTTATCATTAACTTATCAAGTTGCAAATGATATATTCAGAAGAAGCATACAAGTTATCTCGTCTATGATAGAACAAGTTAGAGAGCTTGATTCTGCAATAACAGAGTTTATAATATAAGCTCACTTTCATAGTAATATGATTGAAAAATAACCCATTGAATTGCTGGAAACCCCTTAGAGCTATCATGCTAAAGCGGAGAGATGAAATATACTCAAACGTAAATGCTTAAAAAGTTGATAGATTGGGCAATCAGCAGCTAAGACCCGAATAGGGTAAAGTTCAACGACTATCCTAATAGTAGGAGTAGAGCGTAAGCGATTGATGCTCGAAGTGGTGGGCATCCAAAAAAATGGATGAAGATATAGTCTGGTCTTATATGAAAATATAAGCGCGTAAGCGAATGTAGGAGTAGCGTCCTTTCAATGTAATGATAAGACAAATATTCATAAGGAGGTGAATGTGTGAATAGAAGAAAAATAGATTATAATTTAGTAAAATTTGAGTTTGATGAACGTGGATATGAATTATTATCTACAGAATATATAAATAATGCTACGAAATTGCAATATATTTGCCCAAAACACAGAAATAAAGGTGTTTTAGAAATGACATTTGCCAATTTTACAAATGGAAGGGGATGCCCGTATTGTGCAAATAGAGTAAAAAAGACACAAGAAGAATATGAAGCAGAGTTAGCAATAAAAAAGCCAACAATTAAAGTAATTGGAAAATATATAAATCTTAAAACAAAGATAGAACATGAATGTATTGTTTGTGGCTATCGTTGGGACGTATTACCAGATAATATGTTACATGTATCAAACGGTTGTCCAAAATGCGGTAAAAGAGCACCATTGAATCAAAATGAGTTAATAAATAGGATTGCTAAAATAGATGATTCTATTGAGGTTGTTGGGAAATATTATAATACTGCAACGAAAATGTCTTTTATGTGTAAGAAATGCGGAAATGTTTGGGATGCTAGATCAAATAATATATTGAAGGGTAAAGGATGCCCAAATTGTAAATCGTCTAAAGGAGAAAAAGAGGTTGCACGCATTCTTGATGAACTTGATGTATTATATAAACCGCAATTTAAGTTTCATGATTGTAAAGATGAATTACCACTTCCCTTTGACTTTTATCTTACAGATTATAACATTTGCATAGAATATGATGGTGGGCAACATTATAAACCATGCACATTTGGCGGTATTTCTAAAGAGCAAGCAAGAGTGAATTTTGAACTTGCTAAGAAACATGATAGAATAAAAGATACGTATTGCAAACAACACAACATAAAATTAGTAAGAATTCCATATTGGGAATATAAGAATATAAGAAATATATTATCATTACATTTACATTAAACATAAAACGTTAAGAAGGTCTCTGACTTGTCTGGTGCGTCATTGGATGCTTATGTAGACAAATTAACAAAGGCGGGTCAAAGTGTCGCAAGAACCGGTAAACCAAATCGGTCTGAGCCGGTATGTACAGATGGTAAATGTGCATAGAGAACAGCCCCTAAACCCTTGAAAGCCTCAAGAGCCTTATCACTACAACATGAGGATGAGATATGCCTGAGTGTGATATGTTCATTACTAATGAACAATTAGTGCGAAAGCAGAAAGACGATAAGGATGATTCCATGGGCGAAAGACCTAAAGAATCAATGATAAATAATGTATCATAAAAGGGCAGATTGGGCGCGAAGCCGTGATGAGCGGTGTGTCAATCGAATATACAGGGCGACCCTCCAAATATATAGGGTGAAGAAATATTCAGGAAGGGCTTGAAAACCCCTTGACAAATTATTCAATATGTGCTATAGTGGTATTACAAAATAGCAAAGGAGAGATATCACATGACTATTCTTATTTTAGGTGTTGTTTTTTGGGCGGTATGTAAGATGACTGGTTTTGGATTTAGATGGCTTATTGGTGTTCCTCTTGATGAAAATCTTGAGAAATTAACAAAGGAATACGATAAGCATAGTCCAGAATATTATCAAGAGCTACAGAGACAGTCTGAAGAAGAACAAAAGCAATATGATGATTGGGGATTTATTGAATAATTTGTAACCGTCAGATATGGTGTCTGCTGCGGCACAATTTAGAAAATCTGGATTTAACGATCAAGATGCGGCTTCATTGGCAACTGTTGCGGCTTAACAAACTAGGTCGAGTATATGGTAACATATATGGTGAATAGGGTGAACTGCTGGAAACCTAAGTCGAAAGATATGGTAATCAGCAACCAAGATTGAGATGAAATACTCAATAAGGCTCAGAGACTATCGAAAGCATAACAAATAAGAGTGGAGATATACCGCTTGAAGCGAGTAGAGTACACAGTAGTGCTAACTGTGGAAGCGCCCTACCCTCATATAGTATGAGGTGATGATATAGTCCGAACTTATAGGAAACTATAAGATGTTGTGAATTTATTTACATTTTAGGAGATGATATAGAATAGCTTGGCATATTCCCCAAGAAAAGATGAACAATAATCCGCTATCTGAGGATGTTGTTGGGAAGCGGTTTAATGACGCGGGTTATGAAATTATAGATTATACATACAAAACAAATAGAACAAGAATGTTGTGTTATGACAAAGATGGATATAAAGTAAAGGTTTCGCTAGACTCTTTAAGATTTAACACAAAAGAATATGCGCGGTTTTCTCCAACTAGCAATAGCGAAGGATTTATGTATAATCTTAAACTATATCGAAGCAAACGCCAAGAAGTACCAGAGGTTGTACGGTGGGAACATATTAGTGTTGGCACTCAAGGAAAACAGCGTGTATTATTATATTGTAAGTGTAATGAGTGTGGAGAAATATTCACCATCCCATTAACAGAGTGGAAAAGTGGTAATAAAAACAGATGTAATGCTTGTGTTCGTCTTGAATCAAATCTTGAGATTAAAGTCAGAAAGTGGCTTGATTGCCATGATATTGATTACGTTGAGCAAAAGAGGTTTGAAAATTGTAGAGATAAAAGAAAATTACCTTTTGATTTTTATTTACCAACATATAATTGTTGCATCGAGGTGGACGGCATACAACACTTCTGTTCTGGTATAAAGTTGCATGGGCGTTTATTTGATGAAAAAGAGGTTGAAGAAATTCAGCGTAGAGATAAAATAAAGTCTAATTATTGTAAGAATAATAGTATTGAATTGCTAAGATTGAGTTATTTAGACTTCAAAGATGAAGAACAATATAAGAAAATATTAGCCAATAAATTCACAACTGATAGAGATTAGCACTCTCTATTGAACATAATTGATGTATCAGAACGTAGCCGACACTGCTATTTCAGCAGAAGATGCAGCTGCGTCTATTGTTTCACAAATTCGTGCGTTTGGCGAAGATGCTAGTTTTGCTACAGAAGTAATTGACGCATACAATGAGGTTTAATTTTGTAGACCTCTATAAACAGGGTGAACTGCTGGAAACCTAAACTATAGAAATATAGCATGGCAATCAGCAACCAAGACCAAGATGAAATACTTGGTAAGGCTCAACGACTATCGAACGCATTTTAAATAAGGTTGGGGATATACCAACTGAAGCTAGTAGAGTAGACAGAAGTGCTATCTGTCGAAGCGCCCTGCCCCTATTTAATAGGGTGATGATATAGTCTGTTCCCGTAGGAAACTATGGGTGGTTTGTTTATTGAGTTATGGTGTATGAAGAAATGGATTGTTTATGTTCATATATTCCCTAATGGTAAGTTATATTTTGGAATCACATCGAAGAAGCCAAATGCAAGATGGGAAAGCGGAAATGGTTATAGCGATAATCAACCTGTTATGAAATCTGCTATTATAAAATATGGTTGGGATAATATTGAACATAAAATATTATTTGAGGGGCTGTCTTATAAAGAGGCAATTGAGAAAGAAATAGAGCTAATAGCAACACACAAAACGAACCGTAGAAGATATGGTGCTCAATATGGATATAATATGACTGATGGCGGAGAGGGTACTTTGGGACATGTTTGTTCTGAAGAAACAAAGATAAAAATGTCGCAAAATAAGATTGGTAAAAATAAGGGTATAGACAACTATAAATCAAAGCCAGTTATATGCGATGATGGATATTGGGAAACCATCAGCGATTTTTGCAAAGAGTATGGTTATACAAGACGAACAGTGGAGAAGTGGTTATACGGACTAAGCGCTATGCCATGCGAGTGGTACGATAAGAAATTAAGATTAGCCAATGAAATGCATAATATTAAACGACAAAATAAACGATGGCAGAATACAATATATTACGATGGCATGACATTTAAGTCGCAAGCTGCATTTGCAAGATATATAGGTAAATATCCCGCTGACGTGTGCAGATGGATAAAGAATGACAATGTTCCGCAAGAATACATAAAGAAAGGGTTCTCAGTAAACAAATCAGTTAATGATTAGCACTCATTAGCAAACATATAAGGCAAACAATTTTAGTGTAGGTACCAATGATTTATCTAGTGCAATGGAAGTTGCATCTAGTGGATTGGCTACTTACGGGAATTCATTCCAACAAACCATAGGCTAAAAACTTGGTCTATTAAAACAACCCTAATTGACTGGAAACCCCTTAGAGCTTTATCTACCAAATCATAACAGTGATGTTATGACGGCAAGGGTAATAACCTTGGTATGGTAAAAAAGATAAAGATTGGGCAATCAGCAGCCAAGCATCTATAGATACTAGATGAAGGTTCAACGACTAGTAAGTCCATTGATAACACTGGCATACCATCAAGTGATGGGAAACGGGTTGGCACTATTATAGTGTAAGATATAGTCTAATCTCATACGAAAGTATGAGGAGTAATATACTCGTAAAGGATTAACGACCCTTTATAAATATCAATGTAGTAACAGCTGGCACAGAAATCATGCAAGGACGCAGTGCTCAGGTTGCCAGGGGTCTAAATATGATTGCGTCGCGTATTGTAAAAAATCAAAGCGCTTTAGCAGCTTATGGGATTACTGTACAAAACGCAGATGGCTCATTAAAGTCAACGTATGACGTATTAACAGAATTAGCACCACAATGGGAAGCAATGTCAGATGCGCAACGTGTCGCATTAGGCGATTCTATAGCTGGTACTAATCAATATAAAGTATTGGCTGCTGTTATGTCCAATATTAAAACAGCAGTTGAAGCCAACGAAACAGCATTAACATCTCAAGGCTCAGCGATGAACGAAAACTCCAAATATATGGAGTCGTTTGAAGCGCACGTTACAAATCTAGCTGCTAAGTGGCAAGATTTTTCTAATAATGTTGTCAATAATGGCCTTGTTAAAGTACTTATGGAGGTTGGCGGCATATTGATGGATATTGCCAATACTGATATCGGTCATATAGTGGCGCAAGTTATGTTGTTATCTTCAGTAGGTTGGGGCGCATCTGCCTTATTAAAAACAACCAAACTGGTATCTAACATTACAAAGCAATTTGCAAAGCTTTCTTTAGTGCTTCGATCTGTAAAGGCAGGTATTATGGGTTTTGGTGCGGCCATTAAAGCAGCCGGTGGCTTTGCGTCAGTAGCATCGCCAATTTTTATGGCTATTACAGCTGCGGCCGCAGTATTAGGCAAAGTTATTCCAGCAGTTGCTAAAGCTATAAAAGAGGCGCAATACAATAGCAGTCTTGAAGGCAAGGTTGAAGCATTTCATAAAGAAACTGAAAGCGCAAATGAACTACAAAGCAAATATGAAGAAGCTAAAACGCGGCTTGAACAATTAAATGCCACACCATTCAAAAATCGTACATCTGCAATGCAGGAGGAAGTTGACAGATTAAATGTATTAGTGGCTGCTTATAAAGCATTGTTAGATGATGCTAACGAAGAGAAATTAAAGGCCGCAAGAGAGGTATCTGAAACTGCGTTAGAAAATGGATTTGCGAGTGTACATAGAGCAACTTTAATTGAAGGTGTGCCAGGTTATGGATATATTCCGCATTATGGATATATTCCGTATGAAGAGCTATCGAAATTATCGACTGTGACATATAAAAATCTTGATGACGCTGTACTGTCGACATATACTAAACTTGTAAATTTAAGCGCTGAATTTTACGTGGCTGGTAAAAACAGTGAGAATCTACACAACAATCTAACAAATTTGTTGAAGGATTTTCTATCAGGCAAGGCTGAGATTCACGATTTAAGATCAGAGCTGGTAAGCTATGGCGTTGCTATACAATCATCGTCTGTATCTGTTGAAGAGCTAGGTCAGAAATTCGCAGAGTTAGCAAAAGGAACTAATGGTGCGGTTGGCGGTCAAAGGAAAGCATTTGATGTTAAAGAATTTTTATCGTGGAAACAAGTATATTCAGAAGTCTATGATGCTGAAACATTGTTGATAAATAACGGTAAAAAGTTAGATGATACTAGCCAAAATACAAGAGACCAATTTGAAAAAATGGCTACTGTGGATTATATGTTAAAACATAACACAGAAGATTATTCAGAACAAGTTAAAGGGCTAGCTGCACAGTATGGCATGACAGAAAAACACGCAAGTCGTCTAATCATAACCAATACTGCATTGGCAAATTCTTTTCAGACTTTAAGCCAAGCGTCAGGTAGTGGGCTTTTAGAACCCGCGATGATTGGGATTGTCAAATATATTGATCTAATTGATCAAGCAATCAATGTAAAAAGTAAATTTAATGACTTGATATCGTCTGGCGGAATGAATAATTCTAGCGGCTATGAGGGGTATGCTGACGTATACTCTCAAATGCAAGAATATTTAAGCAGAGGTCAAATTGGTGGCGAGCTCCAAGCCGGGGCGAGTTTATTATTCGATGAAAGCACATATCAAAGCTTTGTAGAAGCGCTAGAAAATGATCTACCTAGAGCTATGCAAATCGCACAAGAAGCTATGGGTAAACTGTCGCCATTGTTTGGTGATGCTAAAAATGCCGGTCTTGGCGTTCTCTATACAATGCAGCAACTAGCCGCAAACGGCAAATTGGTAGGTGCTACATATCAAGATGTTGATGGACAAACAGAGATTACCATTACCAATTTAGAAGAATTGGCTAGATCACTTGGTACTAGTGAATCTGGTGTACTTGCTTCAATTCGTGCATGGAAAGATTATGGCATAAATGCAAAAATTACATCATCTGAGTTAATTGGATATTTATCTGATATTGGCGTTTCGATAAATGACAACACAATTGATATGGACAGTGTAGTGTCCAAAATGCGAGAATTAGGTGCTACTGATTCCGATATTATGAATTTGCAAACGTTATTATCTGACATGGATGGAATCACGTTAAAAAATCCGATAGCTAGCATTGATGATTTAAAAACAGAATCCGATAAAACTGAAGATGCGGCTGATGGTGTTACAGATTCTTTAAATGAGATTAACGCAGTAACATTTAGTAGTATTAGAACAAAGTTAAGCATACTTAAAGCTGATTTATATAATACGGAGAAGCAAGCAAATAATACTAGGTCTGCTATAGCTGACATAAATACTGCTGGTGGCGGAAACAATGATAGCCGTGGGAATGGTGGCAAAGAACCGGAAGGCGGAAAATCTGCAAAAGGCACAAGAAGCGCTCGTGGCGGCTTGACGTTAGTAAACGAAGAAGGCCCAGAAATCATTCAAGAGAACGGCAAGCAACGCATAGCCAATAATGGTTTGCCTACATTAACCAATATCAAAAAGGGCGCAGTCGTTTATAACGCAAAAGACACAGCTAAAATGACCATGCGAAAAGCAGGCATTAGCGGTTCTGCAACGGTATCGTCCTCTTACTTAGACGCGTTGTTTAACAGATATGGATTATCTTCTAGCGGTTCTAGTTATGCATCGTCTGGTAGCTCATCAGGATATTCATCTTCGCATACTTCATCAGGTTATAGTGGTAGTTCGTCTAGCGATACAGAAGATGCTTGGAAAAAAGAATTTGAAGAATGGTTAAAATGGAAAGACCATCAATTAGCTATGGATCAAATTACAGAACAAGCATACTATGACGAATTAAACAAAATGAATGAAAAATATTTTGCTAATAGGGCTGAATATTTGGAAGATTATTGGAAGTATCAAGAGCAAATCTATAAGTGGCAAAAGGACAAAGAAAAAGACCTTTTAAATCGACAGCTTGACGATTTGAAAGAATTAGAAGATGCCATTAACGAAAAATACGATGCACAAATAAGCGCACTTGAGGATGAGAACAAAGAGCTAGACGACCAATTAAAATACGAAGAATTGCTTGAAAACTTAGCTAAGGCAAAAGCAGAACGGGTTCTTGTTTACAAGGATGGAAGATTCCAATATGTTTCTGGAGGACAAAGCGTATATGATGCACAGGCCGCACTAGATGCTTATAATCGTGACAAGGCATTAGAGGCACAGAAGGAAGAAATAGAAAAGCTTAGAGAGAATGAGCTTTCTGCCATTTTAGAGCAAGAAGAAAAAATCAACAAGCAATTAGAAGATTTGTCGGATAACAAGGGCTATGCTAGTGGTTCTTTTGGTGTTCGCGGCGGTCTATCTTTGGTTGGTGAAAATGGGCCTGAGTTGCGTGTCTTGAATCGTGGCGACGGCATTGTTCCTGCTGATGCAACGGCAAATATAATGCGATGGGCGGGACAAAGCCCACGTTCATTTAAGAGCGGACTTCTAAATGAACTACGGAATAATGTTGGTGGTGTTGTACAACATTTTGAAAATATAACATTGCCAAATGTTACAGACATTATGAGTTTCATGAACGAAATGAAGAGATTGAGTAGCTACGTATATCAGATGTAGTAACGGATATATAAGAGAGGGCTAAACGTCCTCTCTTATATATTTTATAGAAAGCGGTGATATATTGAACGATAATTTTAATATTTTGAAAACTATGCAAACTGTTGCTAAGACAACACAAAGCAAACTTGATTATGATAAAACATATAGAGGATATGTTATATCACAAAACAGTAACGGAAAATATAAAATAAAAATCAATGGGCATATATATGAAAATGTAGACAATCCTAACGGATATACAATATCAAGTGGCGATGTTGTGAGGGTAACGTTTCCACAAAATAATGCGTCTCAATGCTACATTTGTTTAGGGTCAACAAAAGATGGCACCGTATCAAATGTAAAAAGCGTAAACGGTAAAACAGGGGATGTTATATTAACTCAAGATGATGTTCCAAACGGAAACACTTATGTTAGGACGCATAATGATTTTACAACGGAAGATAAGAACGCAATATCAAAAAATGCACAAGACATTACAGGATTACAACAATCTAAGCAAAACAATATAACGGGTGGCGCATCCAGTATAACAAGTGCCAACCTTGGTGCAAATAAAGCGCTTGTGTCTAATGCATCTGGAAAGGTTGCAGCAAGCAACGTAACAAGTACGGAATTGGGGTACTTATCTGGCGTTACAAGCAATATACAAGAGCAGATAGATTCCAAAGTGCCAACGTCTGTATTACCAAGCGATGTTTTACCAAAGGCTGACAGCGGAAGTGGAAACGCTGGTACATCTGAAAAATATTCTAGGGGCGATCATGTTCATCCGTCAGATGCCTCGAAACTGGATAAAAATGGTGGCGAAGCAAGCAATTTACTAATTGTCGATGGTTATACTATAGTTGACCAAAATGACAATAAGGTGGACGTTAGCCAATTAGATGGGGTATTAAAATTTTCTTCAAGTGGTAGCGATCCTAATGTTGTATTGAGATATGTTGGAGACCCAGTAGATGAATATGACGCGGTTAATTTAAAAACGTTGGGAACAATAGCTGATGAAATCGATACTACTGCGCGTGACGCTTTAGCTGCGGCACAAGACGCGCAATCAAATGCCAGTTCGGCATTAACGGAAGCACAAAGCAAAGCCCCGACGAATCACGCCAGTACCCAGACAACGTACGGCAAGGGCAATGCCGCAAGCTACGGCCACGTCCGCCTGTCCGACGCCACCGGCAGCACGTCGGCCGCCTCCGGCGGTACTGCAGCCACCCCCGCCGCCGTCAAGGCCGCCTACGACCTGGCAAGTCAGGCTTCCAGCGCAGCGAGAAGCGCGTACAACCTAGCCAATGAGGCGGGGCAGGTTGCGACGGACGCGGCGCAGACGGCCGCAGACGCGCAGAGCGCGGCAGAGGCTGCACAGGCCGCCGTCGGTGGAAAGGCCCCGACGAATCACGCCAGCTCGGCGACGACCTACGGCAAGGGCACATTGACGAACTACGGCCACGTCAAGCTCTCCGACTCCATCCTCAGCACCTCCAGCACTGATGGCGGTACTGCCGCGACGCCATATGCAGTAAAGCTGGCATACGACCTGGCAAACAGAGCTGTCTCGACGTTATTAGGTAGTAAAAAAATTATTTGCGGTTGGGATGACGTAGGATATAAAAGTACGGGCCAGACGAATACGAGGATCAGCTTCGGCACGACCTTTACCGCCAAGCCCGTCGTCCTCATCGGCCAGCCGTTCAATGGCGTAGTTTCTACGGCTTTTTATGACTCTGTAACAACAACTGGATTTACAGTTAATGTTCCTTCGGTTGGTAGTGCAACATTAGCATATCGTAAAATGGCTTGGGTTGCCATTGGAGATGTATAAATATAGGAGGTGGAAAAGTGACGATTCAAGGAATTGTTTTAGGTAGTTCTGGATTATTGATTGTTATATTGTCATTGATTGAAGTGTCTAAAATTAAGATAAATCCATGGTCGGCATTGGCAAAAGGAATTGGAAGAGCTATCAATTCTGAGATCATTACAAAGCTAGAAAGCCTACAAAATCAATTAGATTCGCACATTCAACGATACGAAACGCATAATGTAAATGAATGTAGAACACGCATCTTGCATTTTGACAATGAAATATTACGAGACATGCCACATACCAAAGAAGAATTTATTGAGGTAATGGCTGAAATAGACGGGTATGAACAATATTGTGCAACGCATCCACAATATAAGAACAATCGAGCCATTCATGCTATTGAAAATATCAATCGTACATATAATGAAAGATTAAAAAAGCATGATTTTCTAGTATGAGATAAAGGAGATGATGCAATTGGCACTCGTAACACCTAACTTGCAACCTATTGCGTCCTTTGACGTTACTGAATCTAAGGACATTACATTTATATCTGATGGCGGTGATAAGCCAGTTAAAGCTATATTAAATATAAATGTGCAGAATCAAACATACAAAAAATCATATATCACCAGCGTGTCATCTTCAACGTCTGAATATACTATCACATTGCCAGCAAATTTTTTAACAGGCGACAATTTTGGCAACAAGAAGACATATGAAGTGACTGTTTCAACATATAATTATCAAGGGCAAATTTCAGAAAAGTCCAATGTTGAAATTTTTACCGCATATACAACTCCAGAGGTAGTAATAGTTAGTCCGACAACGACGCATGAAAGTGCAACATTAACTTGTACCTTTACATATTTTCAAAAGGATGGCGAGGAAATAAATAAATATAGTTTCCGCCTATTAAATTCTATAGGCACACAGTTAGACTATTCTAACGATATATTATATTCTCAAGATAAATCTTTATCTTATCAATTTAAAACAGAATTGGTAAACGACGGAACATATGTTGTAGAGGTAAACATTGTTACAGTTGGCAATACAAATATTGTAAAGGCGAAAACATTTGTCGCACAATATATTCAAGCGTATGATTATTTCCCACTAATAGTTGACAATAGTGCGACTTGTGAAAACGGCATTGTTGTTGTAAAATCTGAATTGGTTTTATTTGAAGGTGAAGCTTATCCTTCGCCACCAACATATATAAACAATGATTATGTTTCTTTGGTAGAGCCTGGTAGTTATGTAATATTTGATAAAGGATTTGAGATAAACGGCGATTTTGCATTGATAATAAAATTTAATTCACCAGTCCTTTATCCAGTAAATAAGTACGGCGATGCAGAAAAATCTATTATCGAAATGACTAAGAAGAATGAAGCTAGCTACATTATAATAAATGTAGAAGAAGGAATATCAGATACAAACAAAGTACGTGCTGAGGTTTGTATAAAAGATGGCCCGTTTTATTATAGAGTATTAAGCGATTATATAAATAAAGCTGATTCTACCAAAGATTATAGAATAGTGCTTAGAAAAATAGATAACTTATGCGATATATCTTTTGAGGTGGTGAGTAAATGATAGCCTTATGTGGATATGATTTATATTTGGGCATAAATGCATTAAATCCAAATCCTACAGTTAAGAAAACGATTGATTCTATAAAATTAAGAAATGCCATATTTGATTATTTATATGGAACGTATTCAACAAATATAAATCCAAATGAACCGTTAAAATGGGATTTCTCAACTATAATATTCGCGCAATTTATGAATACATTAAATGCTGGTAACTTATCAGAAACTCTTAGTAATATATCAGCGGTCAAGATTGTGCGTACAAATATTGACACTGGCGATAAAATCACGGTGTATGAGAAAGCGATAAACAATCCAACAGTAGAAGAATTTAGCTTTATATTCAAAGATTTTGCAGGAAAGAATGGCGGACGATATGTATATAGCGTGATACCAATTTTAAAATCTGGTGCATCGTCATCTTCTGTACAAACCAGTCCAGTAACAGTACAATTTAAGAACGTATTTCTGTCTGATAATACATATTCCTACGAGATGGTGGCAGATGTAAAATATGGCAATGGAACTCAAAAAATAAATGTAGGGACATTTGAGCCTATTGGCAGAAAATATCCAGTATATATTTCAAATGCAGATACAAACTATCAAACTGGCTCAGTAAGCTCAAAAGTTATTGGTAATTATTTTGACATTAAAGAATTTAATAAGCAAGATATAACAAAGCAAAAAGACGAGATATTAAAATTCTTAACAAACAGAAAGCCAAAAATTTTAAAAGACGCAAATGGCAATATGTGGTTGATAGCAATTACTGGCGCGCCCTCCATAGAATATGATAACAAATATAATGCTGGCATTATGGATATATCCTTCAATTTTATGGAAATTGGGGACACAACAAACGAAAAGGATATGATAAATTGTGGGATTGTTCCATTTACATTGTAAGCGATAAAACAAAAGGAGGTGGACAATCGGAATGGATAGGGATGTTTATCTACAATCCGTAAGAAATCAACGCATAAAAATTGATATGTTAGAGCTAGATGCTAAAACTGGTCAATTTATTACCACAGAAGAAATAACGGGCAATGTATTGTCCGGTAGTATATCTATCAATGCAACGTCTGATATTCGCAGAACGTGCGACATATCTTTAATTGTAACCGATGCGTCGTTTGACATCAGCCCTGGCAGTAAAATATATCTAGATAAATATATTAAGGTGCAATGTGGAATTGATAATTTTAAAACCGGTGAAACGGTATGGGAGAACTATGGCATATACATGATAAATTCTCCAAAATGGGATTACAATGCGACCACAAACACCATATCTTTTCAAGGGGTAGATTTGATGGCTGCTTTAACTGGTTTGAGAAATGGATATTTGCCAGGGCTTCCGGTTACAATTCCTCAAGGCAGTTCTGTAAAAGAGGTTATGACTGCAATATTAAATGATTTTACGGGATTCAAAAGAAGCGTAATATCAGAATGTGTAAACGTCGATGGATCAATCCAAGAAGTGCCCTATGATATAGAAATAGAGCAAGGAAGTACGGTATACAATATTTTAGACAAGTTAAGAAATGTTTTACCAAATTATGAGATATTTTTTGACACCAATGGGGTATTTAGATATCAAAAAATACCAACAGGCTCTAATGAACAAGTTGTTTTAGCGGATGACCTATTAAAGCACAACCTAATATCTGAAGAAATAACAACAGATTTTTCTGATATTAAAAATGCTATCATAGTGTATGGAGCAACAAAGGATGTTCAACATTTTTCTACTGAAACAACATTTACAAAGTTGGGTGGTAGTAATTATTTTACGGTAAAATTTCCGTCTATAACAGCAATGCAAGATAACACTTTATATGGATTTGACTTCAATAACACAGTTGCGGGATGGTGCTATTTTACAATTCTAGGTGAGGACGATGTAAAAATAGGCGATTACATATTAGTTGACGAGAATTATCAGCAAACCATGTTGAGCGATAAGCCCTATACAGAAGTTGGTGAAGCACACCCATATGTATTTACATATCAATCGTCCCATCCTGAATATGTTATCAATCTTGGAAATTTACAATCCTATGCAATATCGGAGGATAAAAACAAAGATAGCCCATTTTATGTATATGGGCCAGTTGGTAGGATAACCCAGGTATTTTGTGGAGGAGAATACGACAATATCATGTCTGATAATCTAGCGCAACAAAGGGCGGACTATGAATTATGGAAGCACACTAGACTAAACGACTCCATACAATTTACTTGTATTCCATTGCACTTCTTAGATGTCAATCAAGTCATAGAACATAAACCGCTTGGTAAGGACGAATTAAAAAAATATATTATAAAATCAATAAGCGTTGATTTATCAGAATCGGGACAACAAACAATAAATGCTATAACGTATTATCCATTATACCCAAATATTTAAATAGAGGTGATAAAAATTGGCTACAACATTTCCAGATCAAATACAAGAATTTGATGAAAAAATGAACATAGACCCAACCACAGATACTGTATATCTCAAAGCGTATCAAGATGCCGTTTTGGCTCAAGATATCGTTGCGATGCGAGAAGCATTATCACAAATTCCAATGATAGATAAAAAATTGATAACGTCTGAGGATTTTAATGTGTTGACCGACACCTGTTACGCCTTACAACAATTTTTCCTTGCAAAATATAGTCCAGCATATATCGTAAGTGAAACTCAACCTATCACTCAGGCGAAGGGCGATTTTTGGATTAGAATAGACAAGTAAGGCGGTGTGAACAATGGATTTTACTTATTTTAAAAGAGAGGATATTCATTATTCGCAAAAAATATTTTGGAAAGATTTTTACAATTTTTGTTTTAACGGAAATTATCAAGACGCATTAAACTATTATCTTGAAAATGCAGAAAGAATAGCTAATGCAACATATAACGAGTCGTTATATAATACGTCGGCAAATAATTTAACGTATCTACAAAATTTAAAGGATGATACTTTCAAGAGCGATAAAATAAAGGTATCAAAAACTCCGCCAGAACAAATGACGAAGGGTCAGATTTATTTTAAAGAGGAGGAATAATAATTGGGAACCAGTAAAAATGTAACGTGGCAAGAATACAACGGGACGGATTATGACGTTCTGCTACCACAACCATCTATTGCTACCGCTGATAGAGTTGGCGGTATTATTGCCGACCCAACAGATGTAGTACAACCTCAGTTTCAATCACAATATGAATGCAAGATTAGTCAATATACTCATAAACTTTTAATGCCAAGCTCTATTTCTCCTACAATGTTGAGCAGTGCGGTTCCAATTAGTAAAGGTGGCACTGATGCAACTACGGCGAATGATGCAAAAATAAATCTTGGTATAAATGATTATATTACAAATATTGAGTCCGTTGGCAATGCAAGAGTAATAAATTATAAAAATAATATTCAAGAAATTTTCGAACAGTCATTTAATACTTCGCGAATTTCATTGTTACGATCTGTTGACAATGGAAAATGGTATACCTTTGATAAGATGTTAAGATATACATCAACTGTTAGTGTTGGTAATATGAGCACCTGGAGATATTGGAAATTAGAAATTGTTCCAGTGATGAATGATGCAGGCCAATTGCCAATGTTTACAGTTTTACAAGCTGGATATGATGAAGATTCAGATGCAATTCCATTTAGACTATTTTCGAGTACCAGCCAGATTTTTGATCCGGGAACACTACAAATCAATCTACATATATTTAAATCGATCTAAAAAGATGATGGAGTGATAAAAATGCAACGTAATTATAATTTTGAATTTTATAATAACAAGCCATCAGGCGGCACTATGGTAGGTAAGCTCAAACTAACAGCTGACGCGACTGAACCAAATGATGCAGTTGATAAGGCATATGTTGACGCTATTTTACCAGCATTCACAGCGGTTGATAATGATAAGGTGCTGGGCATTGTAAATGGCGCATTAGCATGGGTAGCTAAAGCATAATATAGAGAGGGGAATGAAATATGGCTAATTGGTGCGGAGGAATCCGACTAGATAAAAATACACTCAAGATCATTGACGGTGTAATTTGTGATGCAAATGCAACAACTGTTGATAGAGGTAAAGCAGTATCTACTTGCGGTCAGCTCTGGGATGGCGCATTATTTACCGTGGTTAAAGTTGGTGGCGCTGGTTATATCACTCTACATGGTTCAGAGGGCGAAGAAATTGGTGCGCCTATTATGGGTCGTGGTAATTGCGGCGTTGGTCTTGATGGGCGCTTTTTCAAGGTAGTTAAGGGTGCTGTTACGCTACAAGAGGGCTTCTTACTTACTGTTGATGTAACGCCAAAAGATGCTATCATCACTGTTACTGATGTTGATGGCGAGACGGTTGACCCAGTTAGTGGCAATACCAAGCAATTCCTGCTAAAGGGCATTGGTGATACATATACTGTCACAGCCACTAAAACAGGATATACTACTGAGGCTAAGCAGGTTAAAAATACAGGCGACCAGACGTTTACTATTGTAATGAAAGCATCTGCGTAACTATATAGGAGGTAATGTAATATGTCTAGTAAAGCATCTAGTAAAACAAAAGTACCTGGTGGCGCATTTTATGCTGGCGATGGTCTGACTGTAGACCCTATCACTAGAACTGTTAGTGCTGGTGGGGGGGGGCGGAGATAGCGGTGTAACAACATTACACATTTATATCTCCGCTATCGACCAAGGTAATCCTACATTCACAGCAGATAAAACTCCAAAAGAAATGTTGTATGTGACAACTCCAACATGGTGTGTTATGACGTTTGCAGCAGGGTTGCTTGGAGAGAGTGAAAAATCTGTAAGCGTTCCTCCTGTTTTTGCGGGTGGAGCGCCTAGCTTTGGACATTTATATGACACCAATAAGAATGTATACGTTGTTCATGGGAATATAAACAAAAACAAATGGGATCTTAATCTCGCATATTTTGGCGAGTGATAAATAAAAAAGTACAATTATTAAAAAATGGGGAACATTGGATAGATTATTATGTCTACCATGTTCCCCATTTTTTTACTCGTTATCGTTTATAGCTGCGCAATATCCTTCGTCGTAATTCTCTAACGCCATATATAAAAGATTTATAAATGTTTCGCACATTGATTTGGATGAGCCAGAGAAAACACTAATCGCTTCATCTGGTTCTTCTGGATAATACAGCTCTACACGGTATCTGCTACCATTGATACATAGTCGTGGTAGAATCATGGTTAAACCCCTGTAATTCCAAATCCACCTCTGTCTACATCATCCAACTTATCAACCTCTGTAAATGTTGGCGTTTCCATTTTCTTTACAAGTCTAAATTGACAAATTCTATCACCAGGATTGATTCTTGTATTTCTTGTAAAATAGCATGGCATTTTCCATACATCATTTGTTCCAGAATACGAGTTATCTATAATGCCAACGGAATTTGTTTGAATGATGCCCCAATTTTTAAAAGTTGACGATCTTGGAGCAACGTGCGCTTCATAACCATCTGGTAGTTTCATAGATACGCCTAGATCAACTAAGGCAAAATCGCCAGCCATAAAATACCCGCCAACGCTAGCTCTTAGATCAATCCAGTCTCCAATATCGACACTTTTTAATTTTGGCATATTTTTATCATGGTATACAATTTTAATGTCTAGCATTCTATTACCTACCATTTCTTCCACATGGGTGGAATTCAGTACATAAGCCGCCTCTATATTCACATAGTGGCACTAGAAAATCCTTAAACTCAGGATTAACTTCTATAACCTGATTAACAATTTCTTGCATAACGGCCCTTGTCTCAGGAGAGGCTTGATTGCATAGGCGCTTGTGAGCCATATATACAAGTTGCTGTGCATTGATAGACATAACATGGCTTACTAGCTCGTCTTGTGGCGCTTTGTTGCGGTCGTACTTATTCTGTCTATCGTTACGTTGAGATTGTACATAATGATTGCATCCTACATGATGACGAACAAAATGAACTGATACCCAATATGGGATGACCATATGAATACCAAACCATAGCTCTCTAAGTGGGCTATGTTCAGATGCAATTAGTTTACGTTTCCATTCATCAGAAGGAAGAGATGTTACATTCTTCCCAACCGTGTTCAATGTACAATATCTACACCATGCCCAATCTTCATCTGTTGGATGTTTCTTTATCTCTACATAAATATGGCTCAAATTAGTAGTCCTCCTTGTCACATTCAGCTAGAACATCCTCTGTAACATCATGGCATTCAATATCTACCATATATAGCTTGTCGTCATCATAACTATCTGGAGAATATGTTACCATATCAACCTCTACGCACGTGTCATCGTCGACCCATACGCGCTCACCAATGCGAGGGATAATCATACGTGCAGCATCAGTATATGTCCATACATGTCCTGTACAATCTGTATTATCGTCAATAAAATATCTTAGTAGAAATTCCATCTACTCAATCCTCCCAACTATATAGTTTACAAAAATATGACACAGCATCTTTTTCGATGTATTTTTGCTTTACGACATAAACATCTTGCGTTTCAATGGAAACGTCTAGCGGTAATGACACCATATCTCCAATATTGGGATACGACATAAAATCTTCATCAGAGCATGAACAGATAAGTTGTTCGTTCCCCATCATATCGTTGTAAAATTTGATATTGTTCATAATCATTCTCCGGTGTCGTTCCCAAAGTCTATATCACAATCGTGGCAAGCGTAACCAACGCAATCTAATACAACATCACCATATCTCTCTTTGTAGTGATACGAATCTAACTTTTTGCCGCATTTTCTACAGCAGTATCTACGGTCAAGCTCTCGATCTAAAATGTAAACATCGTCTAATGGAAAATATTTTTTCATATACGCAAAACATCTGCCTAATGTTTCTTCGTCGCCTAATTTGTTATAATACGATGTTAAAGCATCAATAATTTCATAAATCATATTATACAAATCTCAGCCCCTTTCTTTTCATTAGGTAGCAATATCTGCCGCAGTCGATTAGATAGATTGTTTCGCCGGATTTGTTTTTGTGCCATTCAATGACTTTTCCGTATTGACAATGGCGAGGCTTATTGTTCCAACGGAATTTAGATGCGTAATAAATGTCAATGTTGTTATCCTCAAACCAGTCAAGATCACCTTGCCACCAGAAATTTTCTTCAACGATAATTGCATTTCTTTTGTTCATTTGTTGGCACCCTCCCTATCTAAACAACATGCGTTGCCATTGCTCAGATACGATTTCGATATACTCTTTAACCGCATCGTTTACGTCTACCATATTATTGTATTTCTCTATGAGATTGTTGTTAGACCATCTATAAACCCATTTGTATTTATTAGACATAAAGACAATGGAGTTATTATAGATGGTTATTTTCCCATTCAGTGTTTGTTGGACAGAATCTAAGAAGATTTTCAAATATTTTTTATACTCCATAGCATTCACCCCTTATACAAAGATTTATATTTGCGAATATATTTTACCAATTTTTTAATATCTCGCTTTGTCGTTGCATTTGAAAATGAAACCCTAATTACATGTGGCGCATATTCTGATGGAATATTACAAGCGGCTAGCACTCTATAGTCTTTGTTGTCTGCACACGCACTATGCCCTACAGACACATAAATTTTTTTCGATGCCAAGTAGGATTGCAAAGAATCTGCGCTGATATCAAACAGCAAGATAGAATTGATGGCGTTTGTTTTCTCATGCTGAGAATCTACAACATATGAGGTCAATGAATTTTTATAAAGCCGCTTTTGCAAAAACCTGGACAAATCATCAAAATGCAATTCGTTTAAGTTATCTACTGATCTGCACAGCGCTTTTGTCAATTGCTCAATTCCATTCAAGTCTTTTGTTCCGCCTAAGAAAAATGTAGGCAAGTATTTTTTCAACGAATTAGACACCCAGACAAATCCAATACCTGGTCTAGCACCAAATTTATGAGCTGACGCAAAAACCATATCACAATATTTTGAAATATTTTCTGGAATCTTATTGTGTCCAATAGCCGCTGTAATATCACAGCAACAAAACGCGCCGTATTCCTTGCAAATATTTCCAATGGATTTTACGTCATATACGCGCCCAGTGATATTATTTGTAAGCATTTGATATACAAAAATCTGATCATACCAATCTTTTTCTTGCAAATGCTCCAATTGAGAAAGCAAATCCGTTGCGTCATTAAATACACCATGCGACACATTCATAATTGATTCATGCTCAAAGCAGCTAACTAAGTTAGTGTATCGTAAAAAACGCATCTTATAATTCAATTGTTCCAATAATGTTGTGGCATCATGACAGAACAAAAGGTTTCCGTCGTTTAAATTTAGCTTAGCACGAATTGCATTTTCAAAATCTTTTAATGCTACAGCTTCATCTTTTGCGTATTGCTGATTAGAATTCAACATCCATCTTTTTTTTACTTTGATTTCAGGACAAGTAGAAGCGTAATCTAAATATACCATTTCTTCACCTTCTTTCTTTTTAACCAATCACATTATAATATTTTTTATCAAACACTCTACACGTCAATCCATAAAACTCTTTAGGAAATAATACCTTGTATACTGGGAATCCATCAACAATTTTTGTGATATATCCGACTACTCCTGAAGTTGATTCGATATATTTTCCTTTTCTAAACATCCTTGACAACCTCCGTTTGATTTATTGTATTTACATATTATCATATAAAACGAAGGTTGTCAAGGATTATTTTTTATTTACTCACATTTTGTCCAAGCACAGTTGGGGCACGAAACACAACCTCCAATATGCACTAGCGGTTCGCCACATTCAGGGCATAGCTCTGTTGATGGAGCATTACTTGCGGAAATTGGTTTAATCGACTTCTGTTTAATTGGTTTTTCTTCCTCCTCTTTATCATCTAGCTCTGCTTGCATTTCATTATACATCTCTACTAAAGCATTACCAATAGCCATAGGACAACATGAGCCTTTGCTTGTATCGTGGTATGTTGCCTTTCTAGTAGCATAAGATGGGCATACACCAGTTGAATCAAGTTGATCTTTGATGGTCATAATATCTACACCAGCGCGGCATAGTAGGCTGACCGTTCGGCTTAACCCAATCATAAAATTCTGACACCCGCCATCCGAGCCTTTGTTAAAATATACCTCTTGTAGATTGCCATCAATAGGGTCAAAGAATGCTAGAACATGAAGTGAACCACAGTTGCCGGTAATAAAGATATTGTCATTTCTTCTTAGAACTAGCATACTAGATGGGACGGTAAAACAATATTCAAGACCATCGTCTGGCATTACCAATGGGATTTCCTTTTTTGGCTTTTCTACGATAGACCTCAATACTCTATTAGTCCAATCGACACGATAGCAAGTTCGTGAATTTGTCCCATTTCTTGTTCTATTATCTCTGTAAATGGAAGATGATTTATTAAGCGAAGAGCAAACAAACTGAACGAAATCTGCGTTTTCTTTATAGATGGTTGTATATTGATTCATCTTCTTTTCATATCCATCCCATCTAAATACTTCTTCAAAAATTACTTGAAGTTGATGATTAGAACAATCATACCATTCAACTGGAAATGTTTTTTGCCTACCGTTAATTGGTGGATAAAATTTAATGTTGTAATACCCATCTTTATCAAGTCGTTCTGAGAAATCAATGTGAGCAGAGGTTAAAAGTTCTACGAGTCTGTCCCTCTTACGCTTTTTGGTGACAGAAATAATACACTTTTTAGATGTTTCAGAATAGAAGCACCCGTCTGCAAAAATGGCTACACTGATGCGAATTTCGTCGTCTGTCAAATTGATACCTTTGCCACCATAAGAGAAGCATTTTTTGAATTTTCTATCAAATCCAGCGACAGTTTTATTTTGAACACCAAGAATTTCTTCCGTTGTTTGAATCTTAAATGATTTCTCGGGGTTTCTGAATGTCACATTTCTGTGATTTTTAGACAACATCATATCAAGTCCATATTTTGTTTTGATATGATATAAGCCTTCTGTCTTGTTCACAATATAATCTAATGGTTCTACTAGACTTGCTGTACCATCTTGATTATATTGCAACACTTTATCCCCGTCTTTGTAATCAGCAATTCGCTTCCAGCCAGTGCCGGTAAAAAATTCAGTATCAGCGTCTACACATCCTGTTTGGATTTTGCGCTTTTTGCCAATCAGGTCATTGCTTGGTTCGATGATTGAGCCGCGAGGAAGAGCAAGATATGTGGGTTCTGGCTTAGATTCATTGTCTTTATTCTCAGCAAGCAAAATACCCTGACGAATTGCATTAGGTCTAAAGATAGTACAGCCCTTAATACCCTTCTTCCAACACTGAATGTAAATATTCTTGACCTCATCAAACGATGCTTCAGTAGGTACATTGATTGTCTTGCTTACGCTCATATCGGTATATTTGCTAATAATAGCAAGCATGGCTACATGGTCATCAACAGACATATTAAGCGCAGTTGGGAAAATATCATGCTCATTAAAATCAAGCTGTTCGCCCTTATCCTTTAGCTTATGATAAAGATAATAGGCATAGTCCATCATCTTGACAATTTTTACGTCCTTATCGTCCTGTCCACCAATTTTTACCTTGCGGTCATAGCTCAATGAGAAGATTGGCTCGATGCCACTAGAGCAGTTGTTGCCAAATGCCATAGAGATTGTGCCGCATGGTGCAACCGCCTGAATTTTGGCATTGCGAATACCATATTCAGACATTTCGGCAATTACATCATGTTCTAACACAGATTTGACATAGTTGCTATTTACGTGTTTGTCTGGCTCACATAGAGGGAAACAACCCTTTTCTTTAGCAATCTGAACAGACGAATAATATTCTGCGTTGGTAATCATGTGCATTAGAGATTCAACATAATCTCTTGCTTCTTGGCTATCATACTTCATACCAAGCATAGCAAGCGTATCTGCCAAACCGGTAATACCAATACCAATAGTGCGCATACCCTTTTGATAATTTTCATAAATCTTATCAGGGAATTTATTTACATCAATAATATCATCAAGCATACGAACAGCGATAGAGATTGTGTCTCTTAGAGCATCAGTATCAAGATGTGCTTGCTTTGTAAATGGATTCTTTACAAAATTGTGTAGGAACAATGAGCCAAGATTACAAGCGCCGCCATATTGAGATGGGTCTGTTGTATTGATTGTTCCTGCTAGATATTCAGCGCCTCACACAATGCGTATCAAATACAGTTCACATCGTGCGCTAGACTATCGCATCCCCTTTGGGTCTCCTCGCTTAGTCGTTCAGGCTGGCATTACCCTTGCCCCCTGTAGCTGTGTATTCAGCGTCCAAGTCAATCAGAGGAGATTTTACATCCGCACGTTTATATGGCTAACGGATTGCTACATACAATTCTTTCTACATACCATGCAGGATTGCGGTTATTGGCATTATCCTCATAGAATACGCCCGGCTCGCCATTATCATATGCCATCTTCATGATTTCATTCCAAATATCACGAGCTGGTACTAGCTTGGTAAATTGCTTATCCCACTTATCTGGTGGTAGTTTATTACCCTTCTCGTCATAAATAGGCCAATGTAACTGAACTTGACCATTGGCAATGACAAGATTCATAAAAGCGTCATCTACAACAACAGATAGGTTGAAATGATTGAGCCGTCCTTCTGTAGCTGATTTAGCATGGATAAATTCAAGAATATCAGGATGATATACACTGAGCATGCTCATGTTTGCGCCTCGACGAGAGCCTTGCTGCACAGTAGCCGTCTGAGCATTAAATACATCCATGAAGCTAACTGGCCCAGAGGCAATAGCATCATTACGGGTTCTATAGCCATTCGGCGCTAAGTTACTAAACGCATAACCAATTCCCATTGATTCTATTATTTTCATAATAGGTTAGACTATATCTTCACCCGACATAAACTCGGGGTTCTGCGCTTCCAAACAAGGATTTTCACCTTGAATGTACTCCATTACGGATAGTCGTTAGAGATTTTGCTTGGTTTAAGATTTGAGATTATCTAAATTCAAACAGCCAGTTTTGTGTTTTACATCTTTTAGATGTAATGTGTTTTGTTAGAATTTTTCTGCTAATGGTTGTTTGAGACACATTGAAAAACGTGGATGCTTCAGACTCAGAATCGAACAACATCTCTTTCCCGTTCGTCACGTTTTTAGCCACAACCTGTTTGTCGCCATATCTGATTGGCTTTTTGTTTAATACATTACATTTATGCCAACTATTGTACGATTCTGAACACCATTCAAGATTGTCCTTGTTGTTATTTTGTTTATTACCGTCTTTATGATTAACAGATTGAAATTTGTTTGGATTTGGTATAAACGCCAAAGCCACCAATCTATGCGCCGTTGGAAATTCATTTACTCCGTGCCTTAAATGATATACAATATATCCATATCTATCAATCTTTGGCGTTAAAAATTTATTTGTGTATTTTGAGAATACGCGACCATCATCAAAGATTTCGTAGCCCGGATAATCTGCAATTTCTACATGATTCATTTTAACCCTCCTTTCTATTTTTTTTCTTAACCCAAGCAACTTTCCACGGGATTGCCATATCATATCGACTTAGGTTCCCCCGTTAGCGGTTTTGTTAATTATCATTTCCTATAATTCCTAAACGTCAAAACCACACCCTATATTTATAGGTTCACAGAATTTTTTACTGTGTATTACTACACAGGGAGGCAGAATTGCGTTTACCTCCAGCCTTATGTGTCATAGCACCTAACTTAACCGCATCAAAAATCTGTTCCATGCTGTTACCAATAATGGGTGCTACAAAGCAGTTATTGAGAGTCAGCTTTTCGCCAATACCGGCATTGCTCATAGTGCGTCCAGCCGGAAAGAAACAACCAGATGCCATAATACTGTAGAATTTATCTGCCCACATGCTTGAATTATTATCTTCAGCCGTAGCAATAAAATCAGCTACACGCCATAGCTGGTCATCATATGACTCGCCGTTCTTTTGATATCTATCTTTCCAAATAGATTTATATACCTCATTTACAAACAATAATCATCTTCCTCCTTTATTCAAAATCATTCATATTAAAGCAATATGCCGTATCATCAATCAACATATCACGATATATCTTGCGGCAATCCTTATACAGCTCAATTCGCGCCGGATCATTTTCATTAAAATAATCCCAACGGATATTATGCTCTCTTAGCCACTCTTTGGCTACTTCAGCAGATTTACCTTCACGACAAGTAGCGATAATGATAATCACATCCATATCCTGTACAGAACGGATAAATGCCGCAATCGGTGTTTCTTCGCCACATAGTGGATATGAACTATAACATAGGGTATGGTCAAAATCTACTGCTAGTACAAATTTAGTAGGCGGCGATTGAGCATAATAAGCATCAATGATTTTCTTGAATTGATCTCTATCCATTTTCAATTACATTACCTCCTTGTTATATATATTATCGCGATTCAGTTGATTTATCAAGAGGCTTTTTTAATCCTTTGATATAGTGATAAATAGAATTGGCACAATCTGAGCATACATCTGGAACACTCGTAGAATATTTTGCGTCTAAACGAGCATTATCAACAGATGCCGAATATTTATCTTTAGTAAATACAATCTCTTTGCCGCAAATATCACAGAACCGTTTGGTCGTTCCTCATTCTCCTTATCAATCAATTTATTCACAGCATCAACAAGTTCATTGATCTTGTCAATCAAATCTTCAACTGGCATACTTCATTGCGGATTAGTCAAATTCTCAATCTTCTTCTTTTCTTTCTTAGTGAAATCATATGCACCGATATGTCGAAATTCATATTTCAACTGAGACACTTCAGATTCAAAATAATAACTATTCCCTTTTTTAGTAGTATAAACAAACCACACAGAATCTTCGATAAAGGCAGGATGTCTCCATTTTTCAAACTTTGAGATATGTCCGCTAACTCCACCCCATGTTTCAACATAATCACCCACATGAAATTCATAGTTCATCTACGATGTCTCCTATTTCCAAATTTTTCATCAATCGATTCTTGTAGATACATAGCTGCCTCGTATTCATCAAATGTATGTGTAGTATAGTCAGAGCTATAAGCCGTGAACCATCTTGGGTTGCCTGTTGCCATTCGCTCAACACAATCTCTAATACAATGCACTACAAAGACAGGCAACCAGTCTTTCACATCAATATTTTCTATATCCTCAAGTTCGCCAATTTCTTTCTTTTCTTTTACTAGAGCAGTATATCGTTCTAGCTCTTTATTGTATCTTACATTTAAATCATTGCTGCTGCATACTTGTGGTGTTGGATAATTCATCTAATCAACATCTCCTTTAATCCAGTGTCGCGGATTTTCTCCTCTTGTACCCTCAATCCCTCTTGAATAGCCGCCTCATCTCCAATCAATATTAGTCGCTCTTGTGCGCGTGATACCGCTGTATAGCACAAGTTGCGACTTAACATCCTTACATGACTTCTATCAATCACTACAATTATAGCCTTCGCTTGGCTACCCTGCACTGAATGGATAGAGCAACAATAGCTAAGCAGCGTATTTTTGATATGCGCCTTATCTACTATACAATCGCCACAATCATATCGCACAATCATGTATGGTTCTTTTTCATTAAGCAAAATTTCCATTACTGTGCCAATATCGCCATTAGCTACAAAAGCCGTATCATCATCAACAAGCGGCATAGCATATTCATTCTTTTTATTGATTATCTTATCACCCACTTTGAAATAAATGGGCGTATCATTGACAGTATGTCCAACCTTGCTTAGTTCATTTGGATTGAATTTGGCTTGAATCTCCGTATTGATAGCCAATGAGCCAACACCACCCTTATTGAATGGAGATAGAATCAGTACATCATCCTTACTATATCCATCTGCTAAGAGCCGCGCATACTCTTGTTCAATTTGCTTGATTACTAATGTATCAATTTCAATAAACTTATAATCTGCAAAAGTATCTGTAAGATGGTCATTTACTCCATTTCGTACATCAGTAGCTATAGTAATAATGCCAGATGTGTTATATCTGAACACTTTAGTCAAGTTGCATACAGGCACGATGCCGCTATCAAGCATGTCTTCAATAATATTGCCACAAGCAATAGATGCAAGCTGAGATGGATCAGCTATGAAGATGATTTTTGTGGTGTCTGTTACTTTATTAAACAACATTGATAGCAAATGGACGCTAATCTGGCTGGCTTCGTCTATGATGAGATAATCGCCTAAATCCTCGCTCATGGTTAGAAACATATGAATAGTAGATGCTTCTTTTTGCGTTGCTTCTCGTAATTTTTTGCTAGATATTCCGGTTGGAGCAAGTAGAGTATATGTGTATCCATTGTTGTCTAACATATTAACAAGCGCTTGCATACTTGTTGTTTTACCACAATTACCAGTGATAAAGATACAATCTTTTCGTCTTAATACGAGCATGTGTGATGGGACTGTAAAACAGTATTTATAGCCATCTGTTGTTGGTACTTGAGTGATTGGCGTTTTAGTACATTTACTTCTATTATCTGAACACAATCCTACTTTTATCCTATTAGAGAAGTTCACAACGTACAAATTAGTTTTTCTGATATATTCCTTATTATTTACAATGTGAGTTTCGCCGATTCGATTAGCAATACTTATAGATGCTCTAATTCCTACAGATGCGGCAGCGTATTGAATAAAATCTGCATCAGATTTAATAGCCGATGAATAAGATTGATATTTTGTATTATTTTTTGTATATCTTATACATCCATCCCAATAAACAACTTCATCTATGATTATCTTTAGTTGGTCATTAGAACACCCGTACCAATATTCTGTAAATTGTTTCTCTCTCCTTGGTGCATACACATGATAGTCAGTATATCCTTCTTCTGTACTTTCATGTTCTTTATATTCAAGCCCATTTTTATTAAAAAGATAAATCAGCCTATCTTTCTTACGTTGCTTTTTTATATGAAATGTACATCTTGTGCTGTTTTTATTTCCAGCGTTGAAATGTCCATCTGCTAAAACTGCGCACATTAGACGAATTTGCCATTCATTCAAGTCTATGCCAGAACCACCAAACTTGAATGTTGTAAGAAACCTCCCTTGGAAATTCTTAGTTGACGGCAGGTGCATTTGTTTTAATTGTTCAATATTACATTCTTTTAATACGCCGTCTCTTGTTTCATATATAATCCTATGCTCATCACAGACAGTTTGATTTAATCCTCGAAGCGTCTCAAAGTGCCATAGTGTATCACATGGTTGCTTGATATAAGCAACGGGTTTCACAAGTTCTGCCGTTCCATCTTTATTGTATTGAAGCACCATATCGCCGTCTTGATAATCAGCAATTCTTTTCCAACCAGTACCGGTAAAAAATTCAGTATCACAATCAACACAACCAGCCGAGCCCGTCAGCATCATCACATCCTGCTTACAAGCCATCTTAAGAATCTGCGATTGTTCATCAGTCAGCCCTAAGCCGTCTACGCTTGTAAACTTCTGCCAATTCATAGGATAATAATGTGGGTTGGCTATTTTTTTCTTGATGACATCAGCGATATGTTGTTCAGCGCTATATGTGGCTTGTAGAGCCGTGTTTTGACTAGGCGCGTCATAATGTACTTGCGCCGCTTTCGTCACAACATCGAGGAGATGATGAACGCATTGAGGGGCTTTGCACTTAACCATATCAAACAACATCTTGGCTTGCATCCTTGTATTGCCGTCCAGCTCATTATGCTTTAGAGCATAGATAGTAGCCGCCTCACATCGTTCATAGCTATCCAGCCATTTTGCCGTTTTCTTAGTTATCGCTTTATCGGCTCTATCAAATGACCATTCAAGCAAGTTAATCATAACGGCATATGGATTGGTATTTATATCCTTACTGAATCCATATACATTTTTATATGTCACGGCGATTTTATTTATGTCTTCATCATGTTCAATATCCCAAGCATATGTTTCACCCATAAACTCAACACGTTTATTGATCGTCTTGATTTTATCAATATATCTAGGCAATAGTACCTTTCCTACGCCACGAATTTTTTTATAGTCCAGCTTGTCGGCTTCGCTATTCAACACCATACTGACAAAATGAGGATATGCGGCATGACATGATTCAGCTTGCCCATTGGTCATTAAGCTGCGTAGCGTCTGTAGCTCGGCTTTTTCCGATAGGTTGAATTTACCATCTTTAGCCACAAATCCAGCAAAACCAATGAATTTATAGCTGTATTTATATTTATCGTCCGCACATGGCTCTATGATACAATCAATGGATTGCCCCATTTTCAGATCGGCGATACCAGTTCCTTTTAGGCTAATTGTGCCATATTGAGGATTGATTTCTATTGATTCATCTTTAGTGTTGCATGATATAATTGAGAAATTGGATTCAGGGTTATTAAATATCATGCGCATGGGGGTTAATTTTACTGTTTGCATATTATCCTATCCCTTAATCAGTAAATTATCCCATTTATCAACAATTATCCACATCAATTCAGTTGCGCCCACCTTTGGGTCTCGTCCTTCATCGTATGCATGATGGATTCGTTCTGAATCAATAAATATAACCCATTTACATTTGCTTTCAGCAAGCTATTACAGATATGGCATACAGCATCAAGCCATGCTTCATAAGTTAATACGTCTTGCATTAAAACAACCTCCTGTTCTTTGATAAATCAAGTATATCATAGAATCAGGAGGTTGTCAAGTAATATTTTAATTATTTTTAATCATTTTCTTTAATTCTGCAAATAGCTCTCTGCCACAAACAGGACAAATAGAATTAATATCAACCACATATTTTTCATCTACCATTAAGCCGCAATTTGGGCATTTGATAGGAGCATATTTTAGGGGACGCTCAGTCCGTTTGCGACGATTTCTTTCTGCTCTGCTCAATTAAAATATTCACTCCAATCAATTTCATTTTCTTTCTCATCAATAATCTCATATCGTTCAATAATTGTTTGTGGTTTAATCTGCCCATTATATTCATTTAATCCAAGCGATACTACTACCTCTATGGATTTACCTTGAGCCGATTCAAATTGACTCGCTTCTTCATTACTAACAAAGAATTTAATGAATTCAATACCGTCCTGAATTAGCTTAACAGTAGTTGAGCGATTACGATATACATAAATCTGCGGAGATGTTAAAGTACAATGAAATAACGGCTTGTTTACATCCTTGCCCCATAGGATATTATTTTCTACACACACATTTGCAAGATTGCGTGTAATATTATTAGGCTCGATTTGAGCCGCTACCTCAATATCTGGCTCTACATCCAAATCAAGCCCATCTAAGAATCGTGCAAATCGCTTGAGGTTAGACTTCTTGACGGTTATGCCCGAGGCAGATGAGTGACCTTGACATTTAGCCAATCCAGATTCATTGATAATCTCAAGCAAATCAATAGGACTGCGCATCGAGCCAGACCATGTTGTGTTGTTTAGTTCTCTTAGCAGGAATGTGGGCTTATTATATTTGCCACAGAATTTATTAGCTACAAGCCCTAAATAGGATTTATTCTCAGGCTCACCAAAGCCAATAATAACCTTATGAGATGTATCAAGCCTATCTGACAGCTTATCTACAACCTTCTTGACCTGATAATCCTGCTTGGATTTTACGGCTTTCATAGCCTTTACAGCGGCTTCTGGCTCAATCTTACCAATCAGCGCATCAAAGAATAATCGCTTAGTGGACTGATCATCACTACGAGCAAGCGCATTAGCAAGAGGCGCGATACCAAACGCTACACCCTCTGGATTAACGCCACGATTGCAACAATTCTCTAAGCAGTATTTAATAAATGGATTGGTTGGATTAGTCAATCCGTCATATACATATTTGCGGTTCTCAGGTGAACGCAAGCTGCAAATATCAGAGATTAGACTAACTGCTACTAAGTCTTTGAAAGATTGAGTAGAGCCAAGAGCACAAGCAAATTTTTCTACAACGCCTGTACCGCTGATATCGGTATTACAAGTATATGTGACCTTAACACCATTATAGATGCGTTCAACTAGCTCAAGTTGGTCATCTGGCATTGGTGGAATAATGACGCTATTATATGGATTGACTACGACAGCGTGCTTATTTTCTTGTTCAATAATATGGTGGTCTAAAACAACAACCTTGATGCCATGTTCATATAGCTCTCTACAAGCATCAACCTCACTCGACCCAGCATCAGGAATAATGAGCATATCAATATTTGCGGCAAGAATATCAGATAGTAGGTCAGTACATCCGTGTTGTTTGCCGGTATGGGCAAAGATAATTGGCTCTACATTTGGATGATATTCTTTGCATAGCATATAGGTAATAGCTGCCGAACAAGCCCCATCCATATCGGAGTCAATAACGATGCCAATTCTACCTACATCGCCATGAAACATATCAACAGCCACATCCATATTCTTATACATATCAGGTGATTGATATTCAATGCTATTTGGATTGAGATATGCGTCAACATCATCTATGCCGTAGGCATGAAGTAAATCCCTTAAAAATGTGGTTTCATTAAGGGAATCTAGTAGTGGATGAATCTTAATCTGAATCACCATCCTTTTTTGGCAAGTTGATATATGCCCAATAATCATCGTCGCAAACCCAACTAACTTCAGCGTCATATATATATTGCCACATATTTTCATCCCTATCTGGCCAATGTTTAACAAACATCTTCGTTAGATGGACATATTCTTCAGGATATGTGCCGTCTGTTTCTGAACCAGCTACAAGGACTGGCGTATCGTAAGGTGGCAATTCATCCTTTGCTTTATGCCATTCAATCATGTTTGATTATCCTCCTTTGGTAGATTAAAGTAGTCCCACCAATCTTTAGAAAAATATATTGGCCCAATGCCGCCAGTTTTGTCTTGCCAATCTAACCTTTCTTCAATTTCATCCGTGCCTGTACGCGGGTCATGAACCGTGACATCAACCTTTACATATCTGCTTTGCTTAATATAATCTTGCCCACTGCGCGGTCTATATGTAAGTACCCATTCACCGATTGGTGGCAAATCAGATTCATCTACGACTCTATGCCATTCAATTATTCTTTTTTTTCCTCCAATCTTAAACGGTCTGCCTTTCTTAGCTCTAAGATAACCAGAGCGATATGCCAGAGCAATCGCCTTAATTGTCTCATTCGCATTGAACATTGTATGATCATTATAATAATATCCATACTTGAGAACATCGGCATTGTTTAGCTTCGGCTCGAGCATATTATAGATTTCAGCATCTGTCAAGTCTGGCACTTCTTCGATTAACACAATATCATCTTCTTCTACCATCTTATAGCTATCGTTTCCAATGTTAATAAGATAATAGCCGAATATATTACTGTCAATGACTCCAAGTTTTACATATGGAGAACTCTTGAGTGCTACCTTATCTCCTACTTTGAATTTACTCATTTTGCCGCTCCTTTCATTCTATCAACTGCAATATTAAAATATTTATCGTCAAGTTCAACGCCAATATATTTACGATTTAATTCTTTTGCTGCTATACAAGTTGACCCAGACCCACAAAATAAATCAAATACAATATCACTCTCATTACTACTATTATTGATATAAAAAGATAATAAGTCAACCGGCTTTTCTGTTGGGTGTAATTTGCTACCAATAATATTATTAAATTGATGCACCGTCTTGCTACCACCAATGTCGTTAATCCATTTTGCTTTACCTTTTCTAAGAAATAACACATATTCACAATTCTTCATATAGAATTGGCTTGGAGTACAATTATTTTTCTCCCATACAAGAATATTATGGAGTTTGAATCCAACCTTTTCTGTTTCTAGTAACATATCTTTCATATTCATAGAATTAGTAAAGATATAACAATGAGAACCATTTTTTAATATTCTATAAATTTCTGGAATCCAAGAAGATAAAGAAATATCATTTTGATATTTAAATAATTTTCTATTACCAGATAACATACCTTTTGGACGAATAGAATTTTTCCCATTTGAATCACCGCCAGTAATTGTTTTGTACGGTGGGTCAGTGACTATTAAATCAACACTGTTGTCATCCATTTCTTTCATAATATCAAGACAATCAGCATGAAATAACATACCAGATTTATCATGATAATCTGCCTGTTTATACAATTCATTGAGCTTCATAATAAAAATCAACCTCCTTATTGTTGATATAGCAATTATATCATAAAGAGGTTGATTGTCAAGAGCTATATTAAACTTTTACCCAATCCACAACAGTAACAACACGCTCTTTACGCTCAACACGATATGGGTTTGATGGATATTCATTTTCCTGGTATTCAGTTAAACCAGCACGCCAGTCAATAGCCCAATATTCACCATTATATTTGAATACAGTTTGCATCTCTTGTGTCCATCGACCAGATTCGCCATCAATTTGATCTACATATTCATATCCTTCATCGTCAATATCTCCCCATGCTAAATTAGCACGATCTCTTTCTGTTAACTTTTCTCCATTTAGAAACTTTTCCATAATTGATTTATTCATATTTTTACCCTACTTTCCCATAATTTTATTGCTTGCTCATATGGTATATCCATCATATTGCATTTATACATATCATAACCTTGATTATTATATACAATGGCTACATTAAAATAACTACGTAACTTAGCCGCCAGCTTCTTCATCTTGACAACAAAGAATTTAAATTCGTCATCGCCTACTTGCTTATAATCGTTATCCATACATAACACCACATCATTCACACCCAGCTCTAACAATAGCTGTATATGCTGTTTGCTTATATTGGAGCCAAAGACGGCTAGAGCATTATGTAAATTGTAACTTGGCGCTTTTAGCACTGACTTTTCACTCTCAAATAGTACTACTTGACGCGACTTTTCAATAGTGGCTTTATTTTGGTCATAGCCATACATGACTTGTGATGTTGCCAGCTTGAGCACCTGTCCATCCAGTGTACATATTGGTCTATATTTGCCTTTAGCAACATCCTGCTCTCTTGTATATCTCCCCCTTACGCCTACTAGTTGTCCATTAAATAGGACAGGTATGGAAATACACGCCTGACGCGCATACCAGCCTATACCAAATTTATCAAGTGTATCCGCTGAAATACCATAATCCAGCCATTCTTGCGGATATAAATGGTCAAACAGAGACAATATGGACTTGTCATATGTCAAGAGCTTATCTGGCTCTGGCTCAGCATTAGGTAAAAATCGGCGCAATTCAGCCCAATTATCAAGTTGATTATTCTGCTCTATTTGCCCTACTTGAAGATGCAGGACGGAGCAGATATATGATACAGCTTGATTGAAGTCAATATGCTTGACGTGCTGAACTAGAGATATGGCACCACCTGAAAAGCCGCAGCTCCAACAGTGGAATGAACAAGATTTTATATAGTACCATAATTTAGGCTTATGCTTATCCAAATCAGTACCCCAATGACAAATTGAGCCGAATATCAGATTATTGCTATCAGCCTTCATCAATGGTGCACCTAAAGTATCCATTAGCTCTATAATGCGATTATCAGTTAGCTGGGATTTGAGAGAGGAGATGTCAATCATTTTGCATATACCAATCGTGTTCGTTGAAGATTATAGGGGTTGTCAAATTTTGTTGTTACAAAACAATCTTTTGTTCGACCCGTATTCAAATCAAGATTAAAATATATTTTAATGCCTTGTTCAACCTGTGAAAATCGCATTTTGTAGAGGTGCAGTACGCGATTTGGCTTTACCTTATCAGGATATTTCTCCATCATCATATCAGCTATATCTTGTTCTTTACGACGCAATGGCATAATTACACCAGCTACATCAGCCTTGTTCTGAATTGCCCTCGAACCAGCCGCAACGCCACTATCCATAATCTCCTGCGTCATAGCATTAGCATTAACCTGAGTAAATGTCAAGACGGCTATATTATATTCAACAGCCAAATCCTTGAGCTTACTTGCTATACCAGACAGCACCTGATCTGAACGAGTAGATACACCATTCTTTTTAGCTAAATCGCTCGATACAGATGAGGATTCGACGATATAATCATAACAGAGATAGCCTACTTGCCGGTTTACTACATAATCCTTTACATAGGATTCAATCAAATCAATAGTATAATTAGGCATGGTGACGATATATAACTTAGATTCATGCAGGATTTTAATAGCCTCATCAACACGTTCTTCTTCGCCTTCTTCATATCGCCCATTCAAAATGCTAAAACATGGTACACCGCTAATTGTAGCCACAATCTTAGGCGTGATTTCAGTATCACCGGCCATCTCAAATTGGAGATATAGACCAGCCTTATGTTGATAACATGGATTATCTACATATTGCCCCTTATCTATATCATAGATTCTAGGACAGCATACTTGCACAAGATTAGCCAAGCCGATGGTTGATTTGCCTACACCTGAACCGACTGAATAAATAGATAGCTGCCCCGGAATCCAGCCTCTAGCAGCTGTGTTTAGATATTCACTAAAGGTTGTTGCTCCAAATAGCGGCTCTGCCTTAAAGCCTTCTTTGACCGCTTCAAATCCATCGCCAGCTTTTAGCTCATCTATATCTTTATCTTTGTAAAACTCTTTCTTAATATGAACCAATATACCGTCATAATAATCAATGATTTCCTTAATAGTATATTGTTCTGTATTTTTCTCAAATTTATCTATGGATATTCCTTGTGTTTTATATCCATTTAATAAAGAACATTTTTTTACTGACTCATAGTAAACAGATATGTTGTCAATGTTTGATAGTCTGACAACTGTATCAATAAAATCAGATAAATTATTGTTATCAAATATTTTTTTTACTTCAACATTGTTTCCACATAAATTATAACATTCTATCGCAGTTATTCTATTCGCTCCACGTTTTGCTAATGCTGTAATCGCTTGAAACAATCTAAGATGAAACGCTTGAGCAGAAAAATCATCTTTTGTCAATTTATATTTATCTTCTAGAATTAGAGGAGGCTTTATAATAAAGCACCCCAACAATAATCTAGCAGACATAGCATCATACATCACATCCACCTTTTTTCTTAACGGGAGTTGTAAACGCCTTTTCAGCACTCCAGCCCAATTCTCGTATTCTCGAACGTATTAAATAATACGGAATGTTCAATTCTCGCGACCAATCGCTCATGTTCATAGTTTTCCCACAATATTCAATTAAAACCTCATTAGTTATATTGCACTTGGTTTTTAATTTATTTACAGGAGTTAAAAGAGCAGCGTTTGATGTCCATCCGCGATTTAATCTTTGCATAATAAGATTTTCTGAAATCCCAATAATCTTAGACCATTCTGCAATAGTTTTAGTTTCATTTTGAAATTCTACAAATCTATTCGTTCTTTTATTATTTGCTTGCTCACGCATTGTAATCCATCTACAATTAGAAGGTTCATAATTTTTGTTGTTATTTATTCTGTCTAGTGTACATTCTCCATGTTACGTCCTCCCAATCTAACAATTGTCCGCAACTTCCGCAATGCGGATAATATTTAGTAATTCCATGATGACAAATTGGACAACGATGCCAATATAACATTTTATTACTAATAAGTGTTTGTTCTGGCTTCATTGGAATCTGCTTCTTTAATGCTCCAACAATAGCGCCCATGTACGGCTTAATGTCGCTTGTATCAAGCATACCACTAGTTAAAGCATCAAGAGCTTCATTATATTCGTTAACATATTGTTTCATAATCAATCCTCCGGCAATTCAATATATGCCCAGCGGTCTGTATCATCAGTAGCTATATATATACCAATAGGAGTACGCCAACAATCACCATCTTTAATATCGCTCGGGCACAATTGGGCAACAAAACAATTATATGGGCTTCTAACCCCATAAAAACGCTGTGAAATTATTACAAATTTATTAGGGTCCATAACGCTGGTTGATTCATATGGAAAATCTTGCATTTTATGCCATTTCATTTAATCAAATCCTCCTTAGATAAGTCCATTCGAGATAGCAGGTCATCACCACTATCTTCCGTTAACATGAACGATTCTCCATTAACACCAATGGTAACATTATAAGAACATCCGTGCGCCATATATGTAATAAATTGAATATTAGCAGTATTGACATACATCTTATTGACCATTTCACCATAGCCTATAGTTGGTGCAAAATATTCAATCAAAATTACCAAAATACATCCTCCTCATCATTTCTTTTCACAATCGTTTCAACGCAATCTGCCGCTTGCCATTGCTGTATATTCTGTCTCACCTGATTTAGCCAAGTATAATATTTTTTACATTCGTCATATTTATACTTGACTAAACCAAGTGGTGATTTGGATATATCCAGTCCTTGCTCTTTATGGATATATCTGATAGTATAAGCAATGCCGCCATATGTCATATCAGGATTATCCCTCAGCAGCTGAGCAAGCTGGATGCCTACAAGCCGCATATTGGCATCAGGGGCGACTTGGCGTATATAATCCAGCAATTTGCGCCTATCATCTTTTGATTCTATCTTGGGCTTGGTAGTATGAGCATTGATATAATCCTGCTTACATTGCTCACAGCAGAAATAGAATTTAGGCTTATATTCGATTGCATCTTGTTTTGGCGTTGATTTGCCGCATTGGCGGCATTTAACTGTAGGTGGCTTAGGCATTATCATCTACCACCTGTGCGCAGCAATATCTTAGGTCATATTTACGAGCCTTAGCAATGGCCTCATCGCAACTATCTGCTTGAATATATATAATGTCATCCACAAAACGTCCACCACACCAATAGCTACACCAAACGCGCCACGTTTTCATCATCATTACCTCCATCTCTTTAATAATCCAAGTATAACATATATTGATTGATTTGTCAAGAGGAAATTATATCATATTCTAACATCCACTTATCAATTTCTTCTTGGCTCATAGCCGCATCTGTTCTCTTACAATCAACCACGCTAAGACCGCTAGGATGCGTTACAACCCGATTTTGCTCTATACTATATCCTGCATCATATTCAAGCCGCAATCGGCATATACAGCCTTCACAGCCGTCAGGACGTTTGATATTAAATACTCTAGGCGAATCGCCGCATATATTCAAGAATCGGCTCGAATCTAGCCATTGCCCATCCATTTCTATGTTCATGCTATCAGCCGTATTATCTTCAACTATGCGGCAATATTGTACATTATAATACAATGATTTTTTCCATTCATTGATATTGCCTGATACCAATAGCCTAGTAGGTATATCACATCCTCTCATTGTATAATAATGTTTGTTTTTTACATATATATAGCTGTCTATGCGTGAATGGATATATTGCGCCATATTGAGCCATGATTTGATTTGCACCTCATTCCATTTGCGGCTTAATGTTTGGCTCATGGTGAGGCATTGATTATTGGTGATGACGCTGAATCTGGCTTTCATATGGGTCTGATATAAGTCGATTCGTAGCTCTTGCAGTTGAGCTACACATAGAAATCTATTCAAGCATCATCACCTCATAACTATTATATAATAAAAAGGCGGGATTGTCAAGCCCCGCCTTTAATATTTTATATGTTAGCAGAATGGATTCTCGTCAGAATCATCCCAAGGATTTTCTGATTCAGCAGGAGTCGACGTATCAGTAGGAGTAGTATTGAACACATCGCCAAAATCAGGGATTGGGTCATTGGCAGGAGCAGTTGTGGTCTTAGTGGTAGTTAGCTCCTTGAGTACAGGAATTTCATATTCACCCTTTTCAATAGTTTCAACAGAACGAACAGCCGCGACATAGTTACGGACACGAACCTGTCCCTTCTGGTTCTGATACTGCTCATCTGCAATGATTAGACCGACAACTTTATTAACGAGCGTTTTTTCATCAAAATTCCACTGATAGCCCTTGTTTGAGCGCTCAATAGCATTGGTAAAGCCCTTGAACATAGATGCCGCAGAATCCTTATAAGAGCGGATAAATGTGCCAGCATTAGGCCACTTGCGCTCCTTGCGTGTATCACCATCATACTGCTTCTTGAAATATCCCTTATCATCGCCCTTTACGATGTCAAAATAAATCTTTAGATATTCCTTTTCGGGATGATCTTCTACCTTAAGAATCTTGACAATATAGCCATTTGGTGTTAGACGCTTAAAAGATGTGCTTTCAACGATAGAGTCCCAATTTTCAATTCTTTTCAATTTGATTACCTCACTTTAATGTTTTTGTGTTAAATGCTTTTTCTATAGGCCATTTATATGCCTTTATTCTAGCTCTTAAAGTTGTATATTTTATACCTAATTCAGTTGCCCAATCAGATAATATTTGAGATTTCCCATTGTATTCATATAATTCTTCTTCATTATATATAATAGCTTTTGCAACATCCCAACCATATTTATTTATACGTGCCCAAGATGTTGCCGAAGGAACTCCATAAATTTCTTCCCATTCTTTTAATGTTTTTTCTTCACCATTATATTTATATCTTACGTTATTTCGCCTATTTCTACATTGTTCAGTCAAGGTTATCCATCTACAATTAGCTGGGTAATATCCTTTATTCGTATCAATTCTATCTAATGTCAAATCATCATTATATCCAGCACCGATTGCCCAATTATAGAAATTTTCAAATGAATCCTTCCATTCCTCACACATTGTTATGCCACGTTCGCCATAATATTTATAATTGTCATTGCCAACATAATAGCATCTTGCCTTAACATCGCTCCAAATTCGATATATTCTCGTATTTGACATATTATGAGTTTTGTGCATCTTTATCAATCTCCCTATATAAGATTTATTTAGAGTAGAGGGTTGATATAGGCAACCCTCTTAAACTAAGCTAGTTTGCAACCCAGCTTTGACCTCTATTATATTATATCACATTACCATATATTTGTCAAGCATTATTTTTATATTTTACTCAGCTTTTTTAGCTGGAGTAGTAGATTTAGCCTTTGGCGCACTTGCCTTCTTTAGCCCATAATATTCTCTGATTGTATCATCAACCATCTTTAGGTCATTGTCAATCTCAAGAGAATCAAACATACCCATTGGCGACTTACATGGATTCGAGCCATCAGACTGCGTGATAAAATAATGCTTGCGCTTATCTGCTTTACATAGCAGGACAATACTAAACAGCCCTTCTACGGTGAGCTGTTGGTCTAGCATCTTGCCTAGCGTCTTAGCCTTTACCTTACCATTTTCATCAGTATCAATATGCTGCATGATATATACAATCGTGTCGGGACTTGTGTCTTCCTGAACGACACGCAACATATCTTCATAGTTCTTAGCCATCGTAGTGAACTTGCCATACCCAACTTCGTTCATCCTGTCAAAGCTCTCAAATGCCATAAGATACTGAGCGTCGTCTACGACCCAACTCAGCTTCTTTCCGCTACATACCGCGCCTTTAATATTGGCATATGTCGCCTTGTTCATACTCTGTAGCTTATTTACATTTCTGAACGGAAGCGGCTTAGACGCTACATTCAGGATACCAACATCCTCTTGCTTGAAATTTCTAAGTGACGCTGATTTACCAGAGCCACTTTCACCTAAAATCAAAACTGCTACACCCATTTACTTACTTAATCCTCCTTAACAAAATGTCTAAAATCTTCCCATTTAATCTTGACAATCACACGGTTGCCACATCTATCATTCATCTCTACCTTTGGTCTGCCAACCACGCCTTCCATCATGGCATTGCCAATAGTGCTATGAGGATGAGACATCACATAATCAATTCCATCCTGAATCGTTCCTTCAAGCACAATAGGAACAATGTCAATTCCAAACATCTTGGCAGTCTGCTCTATCCACTCACGACTCTGATACTTACCGTTAATCATTACATCGAACAGGATAAAGCCAACATCGGAGCGGTATTCACCGCCATTCTGAATCTTTGCACCATATCCTTCACCAAATAGAACAACGTTCTTTTTATCAAACGTCTGTTCAAATAGCTCCTCTGCTTCAAGCGTCCCAAACAGCTCCTTCAGTTTGGTAAGTAGATGATTAGGAATTTGTGCTTTATCTGTCCTGCCACCAAATTCTACATTATGTCCATCCCAATGAACACGAATGTTTGTTCCGTCAATCTTCTCTGTAAATTGCCAAATATTGTCCTTTAGATATTCAACCGTTTCGTTTCGATAAGAACCAAGAATCAGCCGTCTTGTTCCTTCTGTATCACGATTAAATACGGTTTCAATTTTGTTGTATGTCTGCATCATTCATACCTCATTCAATTTCTTTTAGCCAAAAATCATGGCGACACTTATCACATACTCCTCTGTCTTCACAATCTTTCTGAGCTTTACCATGAATCAACCCAACATCCAACTGACATGGTGCGACATTTGGCAATCCGTCGCCGCTAATCTCAGCATCCGGCCACTGCTTCAAAAATTCGCTCTGCCTCGTTTTAACAGGACGTTCTTTTGCCCATTGCTCTATACGCTCTACAATTTCTGTATCTGTTTCCTCTAATTTGAAACAAATTACCTCACCTTTTGCTTTTCCCATTCGACGCGCTTGTTTAATAAATTCAACAGCATCCATTATTTACACCTCCAATTTCTTCCAGCATTTTATAATATTTTCTTTTTCTCCTGTTTTTATCCATTCACCATCTTCATTTTTTTTGTACTTGTCTTTTTCTTGAATGACGGCTTTAATACAATCGCCAACGTTTATTGGATTCTTACTATAATATTGTCGATTTACTTTATGTGTTCTTTCAACGCCAAAACACAAATTATAAATTTTTACATAAACCGTACCATATCCTGTTGTCTTTACATCTAACACTAGCCAATCATTAGGGCCTGAATTAGGGTCGTTGCCATCCACATACCCTAATAGCTCAATCTGCCATTTCAGTTTATCAACAATAGTGGTCTTAGGCATTTTCATTGAGCGTAGAATTGATAAGATAATGCTGCGATTATCAAGCTGACTAGCTGTTTTCTCCATTAGCTTACCAGTATACGGCTTTAGCATATCTACATTATAACCCATTTCGTGCCATTTGTCAAGCTTAATTGTCTTGCATTTTGAAAATTTATTAAAAATCTCAATACCTAGCAATAGTGCCTTAGCTTGGCCAAATTCTGCAAAATAGCCGATCTTGACTAAAATATCAAGTTGCCGCGCATCTGGCTTAGAGTCGAGTTGTTGGATAGCAAATAAAACATCAATAAAATTCTTGAACTGCATATCGCGCATACCATATAATGCCTCAGCCACATCGGCGCTCATATATTTAATTGACCCAAGCCCCTTATAGATTGTATTTTCATCTACATCACAAAAATAATCTGAGCGAGAATAACGGAATTTAGGAGACTTTATTTTAATACCAACCTTATGAGCATATGCCGTTAGTGCCACCGTCTTTTCCTCTTTGCCTTGATTGATATTCATGGCAACTGTAAGGAATTGAAGTGGGTAGTGATACCTAAGCCAACCTGATACATATCCCTCATAGCTATATGGTTGGCTATGATTCAAAGAGAATAGATAATTACTAGCATCAATAATGACTTGGATAAAATCAGCTATAACCTTATCTGATTCGTCTTGGCTCATATTATATCGCTCTGCCATTGTCTTAGCAAAGCCAGCTTTGATTTGTGGTATATCCTTGTCAGTACCAGTCTTTTTAGCAAAATGACGACGCACAACATCGGCTTCACCCATAGTATAGCCACAATATTCATGCAAGAATTGAATGATTTGACACTGGAATACAAGGTAGCCGAATGTCGGCTTCATAAATTCATCGATCGCCGCATTTCCAGATTTGCGGATAACGCCATTGGCAAGGTCATCGCGATATGACGCACCGGCAGGACGAATTGCGCCATTGCCGATTGATAGTAATGTCATATAATCGATGTTAGGATTCAACGCCTTGAATTTCTGGATATTAGACTCAGACAAGAGTTGCTTGATATATCTATCACCAGTCGTGCCTTCCCACTGAAAGATAGCCGTAGTATCATCTCTAATACTATCCCACACAGCTTTGTCGTTTATATTAACATTATCAGGCGTTAGGCGCTCAATTCCAGCTAATTTACACGTCTCATTGATTAGTTCAATGGTATCAAGCTTGAGCAAATCGAGCTTGACATAATTCTGTAAATCAACCTCTTTCATGTTGATTTGGCTGATTGGAACATCGTCTGTTGATGTAGTAAATAGCCCCATGCGGTCATCAATAGAATGAGGCGATACGACTAAGCCGCAAGGATGGTTGCCAACTGAAACAACGCAACCATTTACGATATCTACATATTTGAATAGTTCTGGATATTTAGCACGGCATTTATTCTCGTCCTGTTCTACTGTATTACAGATTTGCCCTACTTCATCAAGCGGCATTTCCAACGCTCTACCAACATCACGAATAGCGCCCTTTAGAGCAATCGTATTGAATGTGACAATATCAGAACAATACAACCCGTGTTTGTTAAATATATATTGTTTGACCTCATTGATTCTGCTAGGAGGAAAATCTGTATCAATATCAGACAGTGATACGCGCTCTGTGTTCATAAATCGCTCAAAATTAAGCCCATGCTTGATACTATCCATCTCAGTAATGCCAAGCAGATAAGCAATGACTGAGCCATTACATGAGCCACGCCCATACCCCACAAGGATGTCCTGTGTCTTGCACCATGCTATGATGTCCTCCATGAGCAACATAAAGTCAATCGCGCCATTATGGACATATGCCTTCATCTCGTATTCAATGCGGTCTAGGTATTCTTGATAATTAGGAAGTTTATCAACGCCGCGCCACACAATACCATCTGCGATCTTGGCTCTAAGCACAGCCTCGCTATCATCGCCCCATAGATGAGGATATTTATAGCTATAATCAAGCTCGAACGATTCAATCATATCTGCTACTGTGTTTGTCATCTCAATAGCATCCAAGTACACATCCATAGGTAGCGCGTCCTGCATGCGGCATAGTTGTACTAACTCATCATAGCTCATCATTTCAAGATGAAATTTATCTTCACCATCAAAATGAATGTTCTTGGCTTTTTGTAAGATGCGTCGCCCGTCTACATGAGTAGAATTGAGCGCATGAGTATCAGTACACATCAATAGTCGCAAGCCGCTTTGTTTTGATAACGCCCATAGTGTATTATTATAACTCTTTTGAGCGGGGTCAAGATGAGGCTGAATCTCAAGAAAACATCTGTCTTTATGCTCACATAACCAATGGTAAAAATCCCATCGAACATTATCTGGTGCTTTGTTCAATACACCACCAAGACAAGCTGTAGACACAATGATATTACCACTTGTATTCTTTACATCCTCAATCGTGATTCGCGGCACATAATAGAATGAATTATCGTCACGATTGAATGCCTTACTTGATAGCTTGTTTAGCTCCAATACGCCATCATAATTTTTGGCAATTAACAGACAGTGGTAATTGTCACGGATTTTTTCATCTAGGGTCTGAGTAAGATAAAATTCTTGAGCATGAACATATTTCATACCCATTTCTTCAGTATGTAGCTTCTTCTTGCACCACATCATAACAGAACCATGTTCACTTAGCGCCATTGCGCTCATACCAAGCTCATGTGCTCTGTCAATAAGCTGAATTGGTGACGATACAGAATCGATATTTGTTACGGCGTTGCTTATATAGCTATGACAATGTAAAATTGTATAATTTTTATTTTGATTCATAAGCAAACTCACCAAAATATTCCCTTTCGGCTTCCACTCTTGCTTTCGCAACCTCTTCTATTGTGTTATAGCATCCAAGATAAATCGTCTTACCATCAACCATTATTCTTGCCGTAAATTTATTGCTATTTGTTGCTCTATTGACACCCTTTACACCAAGTTTATTATTTTTATTGCATGGTCTATTTATACTGTTTGTTTGCTTATCGGATATTCTGAGGTTACATTTTCTATTATCAGATGGATTATGATTGATGTGGTCAATTACCTCATTACTAGTACAAGTGATAAGTTTGTGCAACCTTATACTTTTACCATTGATCGAACCAGAAACACGTCCATCAGCACCAACATTCCAACACACATCTTTAATTTTATCGTAGTCGTCTAAATCAAAATAAAACTCACCGCCATTAGAAGTATAGCCAATGCCATATTCCCCAGATAAATCATATTCATTATATTTTTTATGTGTTTTCCTACATTTATCTTTCTGATAACATCCACATGATCGAACAATCCCTTTCCTTAGATTGTATGTATTGACTTCACACAAATTACCACAATCACATCTACACAACCATTTAGTGCTACCATCCGCGCTACGATGACCGCTATCTTTTAGAACATACAATCTATTAAATTTTTGCCCAACTAAATTTATTTGCTTCATGTTATGCACCCCCCCTCCCCTGCGTTACAGAATCTATATTGGTTACACCATTGGATAACATGGAATGAAGGTGAAGGATTGTATAGTTTTTGTTCATTTATGATTCACCGGCATAACCACACCATCACCATTTTCAGCCTTGAGATAAATCGGGCTGATTCTATTTGCCGCATACGCCTTACAATCAGTCAGACATTCCATAGCATTAAGCAAATACTGTGGATTAACCCAAAGATTCAATTCCTCATTAAGCAGATAATCAGCCACTTTCTTAGGATTGTTCTTTTCTTTGATTTTATGCGTCTTGATATATACCTTGAGTTCGCTAATATCAGGCAGGGTAATTTCCTTACCAAAATCAGGCTTTCTAACGATATACTCAAGCTGCATTTCCTGTCCATGCCATTTTTCATCAATCTCAGGCAGAAGCGGCTTTTCGTTAAACCTAATAGCTACAAAGCCATCACATACACAATACAGCGTTGAGCCATCTCTTGTCTGATTTGTAAACATACCTTCAAGCATAGGCTTATTGCGCAATTCAGCGTTCTTGATAATTCTATTCGCCGCAGTTACAATCGACTTAGTGCCGCATTTCTTTAACTGCTCAATGAGCATATCTGTTTCAAGCTGCTTCAGCACATTATTCATCTCACAACTCATTCCAATCATACCCTCAGTTATTACAGAATCACGCCATGCTTTGATGATATCATACAGTTTTTCAGTGGTCATAATAACAACCGCCCCTTTCATTTGATACTTGGATTATATCATAGATTGAGACGGTTGTCAAGAGGGGTTATTTAATTTTTTCAAATATAAATTCGTTGATCTTGTTGAGTTGCTACCACTCTACTTGATTTACCTTGTTTGATTAGCTCATCTTGTAAGGTATTAGCAAATCCTACTTTGTTTTCATAATTGCCATGTACTAAACAGAGCTTATTGAAACGGCATTGATTTGTTAAATAATCAATCAATTCTTCATAACTAGCATGACTACTAAATGAGCGCAATTCTGTGATATTGGCTTTGTTTGCCACGTTCATACCATCAATATTAACCTCTGGCATATTGGATTTGATTTGAGACGCAAGCCCATTCTCGCCAGCAAAGCCGCAGAACAAGATGTGATTACGGCTATTAGGCAACGCTGTTTTAAGATGACTCATAATCCTGCCGCCAACAAGGAACCCAGATGCACTGATGATTAGGCAATGCTCATTTCGCATTTGTAGATTAACTGATTCTTCTTGAGATTCAACAATTCGTACATTCTCAAGTTCATCTTCTTCCCACGGCCAGATTGCACAGAATTTAGATGCAAGAGGCGAATCAAGATAAATTTTAATCTGCTTATCAACGCCCTCATCGTGCAATAGGCGCAACATAGATTGAGTACGGTCAAGAGAAAAACATGGAATTAGGATTTTATTAGATTCAGCAATAACCGTCTTGATTTTTTCAATGTCTTTATCTCTGTCCTTTGGGCTATTAGGTCGCCCTTGTTGACAATATGTGCATTCAGAGATAAGAACATCAACGAATGGCAACGTCTGCCTACGCGCCTTGTACGGTCTTTCAGATACACCTCCAATATCACTAGTAAATCCAATACGCTTAGTCACATATCCATCTTTTAACTCAAGTACGCATTGCGCCGAATTGATAATATGACCGGCAGGATAATATGTTAACTTAATATCTGGTGCAAGTTGAATAGGTGTATTATAATCAACTTCTATAATGCGATTAAGCGCACGTTCAATAGCTTGCTCGTCATAGAATGGCGCGGCTTTCTGTCCATGTTTATTTTGAATTTTTAAACAATCAGCTCGCATGATTTTTAAACTATCTTCCCATAGTAACTTGAGAAAATTAGTAGAGCCAGATGGCACATAGAGATGAGCATTACATCCTTTAGCATATAGAGCAGGAGCAAGTCCAACGTGATCTAAATGGCTATGCCCCAATACAATAAAATCTACATCCCTTGGTTTAATCTTTTTTAGTTGAGATAGATTAGCCTTATAGTCTGACACAATATTACCCATACATTGTATCATGCCACAATCTAGGAGAACGCTATATTTTTTGAATCGCACATGATGACAAGAGCCGGTCACATCAACAACGGCATTCGATAAGAAATGGATATATGGCTTTTTACAACCTTTATCTGTCAATT
>JABLTQ010129163.1_pt1 | contig 86607 bp, 59 predicted proteins | sample 7160101 | NCBI WGS metagenome assembly JABLTQ01 (sample SAMN14651228, study PRJNA627086) | human gut metagenome | isolation source: feces | host: Homo sapiens | reverse complement strand
TTTCAGACTCAGTTTTTACATTTTTTTCAGGTGCTTCAGAAGCTGTATTATTTACATCATTTTTCTTATTTACACCATCTAAGGACTTCATTGTTGGGAAAAGCAGCACATCGCGAATAGCGGCAGAGTCGGTCAGCAGCATACACATACGGTCGATGCCGAATCCGATGCCGCCCGTAGGTGGCATACCGATCTCGAGAGCATTGAGGAAGTCCTCGTCGGTATGGTTTGCCTCCTCGTCGCCTGCGGCGAGAAGCTGCTCCTGCGCGGCAAAGCGCTCGCGCTGATCTATCGGGTCGTTAAGCTCGGAGTAGGCGTTCGCCATCTCCCAGCCGTTCATGAAGAACTCGAAGCGCTCGACATACTCGGGGTCGTCCGGCTTGCGCTTGGTCAGCGGCGATATCTCGACCGGGTGATCCATGACAAAGGTCGGCTGAACAAGATGCTCCTCTACATACTCCTCGAAAAAGAGATTGAGTATATCGCCTTTCTTATGTCTCTCCTCATAGTGGATACCGCGTGCATCTGCTGCGGCGCGAGCCTCCTCGAGGCTATGTATCTCGCGGAAATCAACACCGGAATACTCCTTGACCGCATCGACCATCGTTATGCGGCGGAAGGGCTTGCCGAGATCCATCTCGACACCGCCGTAGGTGATCTTCGTCGTGCCGAGCACCTCAAGCGCGACAAAGCGATAGAGATTCTCGGTGAGATCCATCATTCCGTGATAGTCGGTATATGCCTGATACAGCTCCATAAGCGTAAACTCAGGATTATGGCGGGTGTCAAGTCCCTCGTTGCGGAAAACTCTGCCGATCTCATAAACGCGCTCGAGCCCGCCGACGATAAGACGCTTGAGATAGAGCTCGAGCGAGATACGGAGCTTCAGATCCTCGTCAAGCGCATTGAAATGCGTTTCGAACGGACGCGCGGACGCACCGCCCGCATTTGCAACGAGCATGGGGGTCTCGACCTCCATGAAGTCCTGCGTTGCAAGATATTTTCTTATCGCGCTGATTATCTTGGAGCGCTTGATGAAGGTATCGCGTACCTCGGGATTGACGATAAGATCGACATAGCGCTGTCGATAGCGCATATCGGTATTGGTAAGACCGTGGAACTTCTCCGGCAGTATCTGAAGGCTCTTGGAGAGCAGCTCGATACGCTCTGCATGGATTGATATCTCACCGGTCTTGGTCTTGAACACATTGCCGACAACGCCGATTATATCGCCGCGGTCGAGCCGCTTGAAGTCGGCATACGCCTCCTCACCGAGGCTGTCGCGCGCAACATAGACCTGAATAGCGCCTTCTCTGTCCTGAACGCTGCAAAAGGACGCCTTGCCCATTATGCGCTTGCTCATCATTCTGCCGGCGACCGAGACCTGTTTGCCCTCGAGCTCGTCGTAGCGCTCCTTTATCTCCGCGCTGCGGTGCGTAACGTCATATTTCGTTATAACAAAGGGGTCGCATCCTGCCGCCTGAAGCGCTGCGAGCTTTTCCCGCCGCACGCGCAGCAGCTGACCGGGATCCTGCTCCGCCTGAACATCCTGATTTCTGTTATCTGCCATGTCGGGTTACGTCCTTTCTGCAAAAGCTCTGCCGTATTACTTAGATATCTCGAGCACCTTGAAGTGACGCTCGCCGGTGGGGGTATATGCCGTAACGTCCTCGCCGACCTTGCAGCCCATGAGCGCGCTGCCGATAGGCGACTGGTCGGATATCATGTGCTTGAGCGCGTTCGCCTCGGACGAACCGACAACGGTGTACTCAAGCTCCTTGTTATTCTTGATGTCGTGAAGCTTTACCTTGGAGCCGACGTTTACGGCATCGTTGGTAAGCTCGTGCTCGCTGATGACCTCTACATTCTCGAGCATAGCCTCGATCTCGACGATGCGCGCCTCGACCTTTGCCTGCTCCTCGCGAGCCTCATCGTACTCGCTGTTCTCCGAGAGGTCTCCGAGCGCTCTCGCAGCCTTGATAGCCTCTCCTACCTCTCTGCGTCGGATAGTCTTAAGAAAACGGAGCTCGTCCTGCAGCTTCTTGTAGCCCTCATTGGTAATCTTATTGATCTTTGCCATGTCGTTTTATCCTTTCAAACTTGAATTTATTTATGTTCTGCGGCTCCCGCCGCGGGTAATGCATTTGTCGGTGCCGCACCGAAGATCAGTTTGTCAGCGAATTGTATGCCGCCGTCAGCTGATTATCGTCACGGTCGGCTATCCTATAGCGATTGGTCGAAGATGTTACATCGTCCGGCTCAACTACGATATCCGGCGTAATTCCTACCCCGTCGTAATTTTCCGAGTAGGGCGGGTCATAGTATGCGGTAGTCACGCGGATAGCAGAGCCGTCCGGGCGCTGCGTTATCGTCTGCATACAGCCCTTGCCGTAGGTCTGAGTGCCGACTATGACAGCCTTGCCGTAGTCCATCAGTGCGCTTGTAAACAGCTCCGCCGCACTCGCGGTATTGCCGTTTACGACAACTGCCATCGGCATATCAAGCTCCTCCGCATCGGAGGAAATAGTCTCGGTATCGCCCACCTTCGGCACAACGTGAAGTATCGGTCCCTCTGGCAGCAGCTTATCGAGTATCGGAACGATGCTCGTCAGAGCACCGCCGAGATTGCCGCGCAGGTCGAATATCAGAGCCTCCGCTCCGCGCTCGCGCAGCGCCGCGATAGCCTCATCGACCTGACTCTCCGTTACGGCATCAAATGACGAGATGATGATAAGTCCGACATTGCTCGCCTCGCCGCCCTGCTCGCCGTACATTCTGTACATGACATTGCGCTCGGTAACGTGGGCGCGCGCTACGGTAAAGGTCTGCTCCGCGCCGTCGCGAAGCACCGTGAGTGTGACCGCTATTCCCTCCTCGCCGCGCACACGCGAAAGAACGGCATCCTCGCCTATCTCTGCGGCGTAATCATCGCCGACCTTATATATAAGATCGCCCGGCTGCATGCCGACCGAGGCTGCGGGGGAATCCGGGAATACATCCACCACCTCGAGCAGACCGCTGTCACTGTCCTCTATGACCGAGACACCGATACCGACAAAGTCGCCCTCGAGCCCCGCTTCAAGCTCTGCAAACTCATCCGCCGTCAGATACTCTCCGTAGCGGTCGCCGGTAGCGAATACGAAATACTTCATGCTCAGCTCGTCGAGCTGCTCCTCGTCGACATCGCCGTTGTACAGCGACAGAAAATCATCGTGCAGCGCGTTCATCTTGCCGCCGAACGAGCTCTCGTATTCTGTTTTCAGCGAATCAAGCTCCGCCTTGTTCTTAGCGCGATAGGTCGTGCTCGTTATCTGAAAGGTAATTATCGCGGACAGCAGTACCGATACGGCAGCCACCGCCGCGCAGGTTCTTTTTTTCATATTCACCTCAATATCAGCTGATGAGGAATGCGCTTATGCGCTGCGGTTCTACCGCCGTTCCCGCCTCGCCGTCGATATACACGCGCACGGTATGCTCGCCGTATTCAAGCTCGCAGGGCAGCGCGCACTGCATCGGTCTGCGGCAGCAGGTCAGCTCAAGCGGCTCGCCGCCGTCTATCTGCCATCTAAGCAGATTTGAGTCGGGAGTGAGGGTCACATACAAGCCCACCCGTCTGCCGACAAAGCGCAGCTCCATCCACTCGCCGGCAACAGATGCCTCATAATAGTGCGGATAGTGTCCGAGAGGCGAATCATGGTAGCTCCATCCGCTGCTCGCCGCAGCCTCCGACGAATCAACGACACGAGCCTCGAGCTGATCGTATACCGATCGATAGGGAGGAAGCTGCTTCTCCTCGAGCGCATCCGGCGTATCGCCGTCAAGCTCTGACGTAAGGAGACGGAATACAGCCTCCGCACAGACGGCATAGCCGTCGTCGTTCGGATGAACATTATCCGCAGTCAACGCAAGCCAATCGCCGCCGTGCTCCGACCATACTGCAGAGCGCAGCGCGTCTCCTATCGAGACCGACGGTATGCCGTAATAATGCGCAACAGCCGAATGCGCCGCACGGCTCTCAAACTCCGCTCCGGCACGGACATCGTCGTCAACAAACTTCGTCATTGTATAGACAAAGACGATATCGGCTGTCGGGCAGCGGCTCCATATCTTACGGACGATGCATTCCATAGACGTATGAATGCTCTCGTAGACCCATCCGTAGTCGTTAACGGCAAATTCGATAAAGTACAGCTGCGGAAGAGACTCGCCCTCCGGCATAAGCTCGCTCTCAAGACGATAAACACCGAAATCCGAGCCGGTGCCGCCTATCGCTCTGTTGCGAAAGTCAAGGTCTGCATTCGGATATTTATTCTTGAGCCATTCGGCGGTCCGACCCGCCCAGCTTGTCTTGGTCGGATCGGAGGAGCCTGCGCCCTCGGTTATCGAACCGCCGAAAAAACCGACGGTTAGTGCACGATCGTGATTTAAGCGGTATACGGTATTCTTGAGCATATATCCCCCTATCGACGCCGCGGTAGACGTCTAAATTTTCGGTTTGATTTTTATCAAAATAATGCAAGATATCTCGAAAAAGCCGAGATATATCTCAGAGCAGCGGAATGCCTCCGCGCTCGCATGCCTCGACAGTCTCGCTGTCCCATACCGAGACCTGAACCTCGCCGATATGTGCCTTTTGCAGTATCAGCATACACAGCCGCGACTGTCCGATACCGCCGCCGATGGTCAGCGGAAGCTCATCCGCGAGCAGCATGCGGTGATATGTAAGACTGCGGCGATCGTCGGCTCCGAGCTCGCTGAGCTGTCTGTCAAGCGACTCCGCATCGACACGTATACCCATTGAGGAAAGCTCAAAGGCACAGTCGATAACATCATTCCATACAAGGATATCGCCGTTCAGCTCCCAATCGTCGTAGTCGGGTGCTCTGCCGTCATGGCGTGTGCCCGAACGAAGCAGTTTTCCTATCTGCATAACGAACACAGTCCCGTGCTCACGAACTATCTTATTCTCGCGCTCCTTAGGCGAGAGCTCGGGATACATATCCTCAAGCTCCTGAGCGGTAACAAAGAACACATCGCGCTCGATTCGGCAGGACAGCTGCGGGAATTTCGCCTTGATAGCATCATTCGTGTACGAGACGGCTGCAACAATGGCACGAACTGTATTTTTCAGCGTCTCGATATTGCGCTGCTCGCGCGTGATGACCTTTTCCCAGTCCCACTGGTCGGTATAAACCGAGTGGAGGTTGTCGAGATCCTCGTCGCGGCGGATAGCGTTCATATCGGTATATATGCCCTCACCGGGAGCAAAGCCGTAACGCATCAGCGCCATGCGCTTCCACTTGGCAAGCGACTGTACGACCTCTGCGACCGTATCAACTCCCTTGATATCAAAGCTGACCGGACGCTCAACGCCGTTAAGATTATCATTGAGTCCCGATGCGGGATCGACAAACAGCGGCGCGGTTGCGCGCTTCAGGTTAAGTGCGGTAGCGAGCTCGCGCTGAAACGATTGCTTGAGATCACCTATCGCGGTCTGAGTCTGATAAAGGTCGAGTATCGGGGCATAGCCCTCGGGGATATAGGTATGCATACTTCCTCATTTCTAATCGGCGGATGCCTCCGCCGACATTAATGTTACATCGGCAGGCAGCCCTCGCCGACACTGAAATTTCAATCGGAAGGCGATTCCTCGCCGATGCCGAAATACAGATATCAATACTTAGTGATTATACTTCAAAAACGGCTCTGTGTCAATAATAAACAGCCCTTACAAGCCCGAAAACGCCGAAAGGCGTTCATTTTTTCAGCCGGGCACCGCCGGATACGCCGAATGTTTCCGTCTGGTACGGAATAGTTATTCCGCCGCGCCGAATTTTCCCGCATCCTCGAGCCCCTCAAAGCCGCCCTGACGCAGCACCTCATAGACGGCTACCGCGACGGTATTCGACAGATTCAGGCTGCGGAGCGTCGGGCGCATCGGCAGGCGAACGGCGGTATCGAGCCGGTCGAGGATAAAATCCTCAGGCAGTCCGCGCGTCTCCCTGCCGAATACAAGAAATACCCCGCGCGGGTAATGCGGATCGGTGTAGGCGCGCGGCGCCTTGGTCGAAAAGAGATACAGCGGATCGCCGCCGTGCTGTTCAAGAAAGTCGGAAAGGCTGTCATAGTAGGTTATATCAAGCTTATTCCAGTAGTCAAGTCCCGCGCGCCGCAGCTTGCGGTCGTCTATCTCAAAGCCGAGCGGGCGCACAAGATGAAGCGCAGCACCCGTCGCCGCGCAGGTGCGGGCGATGTTGCCGGTATTCTGCGGGATCTCCGGCTCCACAAGAACGATATTAATGTCAGCCAAGGTAACACCTCAAAAAAGATATTTTCGCCACAATCTTATACCATAATGCGTTATGCGCTCCGTGCCCGTGCGCGATCGCCGCCCGATTCGGGGTATTACGAATCAATACTTTCAGATTCAATGCGTGTCAACCGGATGCGTTTCTGTCGGGTGCGTTTCGGTCGGATGCTTACGATACGATTCTATCCGGTCTGATGTTTTCGGAGATCTCCGCACCGTATTCCGATGCTTTTTTCATCCGCGCGGTCTTCAATCCGACTGCTTTTCAGCCTCGGTATGAAACAGCCGTGCCCCGACAGTGTTTCCGAAGCACTTCGGAATAAACAGCGAGTCGAGCAGACGCGAAAAAATCTGTACGGCAAGAGTCGCATACACCGCGCTGTAAATACCAACACCGAGATAGCGCAGCCCGAAGGTCAGCACGCCGCACAAAGCGCCGTAGACGAGCCGGGCGGTGGAAAAGACGGGCGAGCAGGCAAAATCCGGTGCGAAAACAAGTGCACATATCGGGATAAGTCCGCACAGCAGCTCTGCCGCAAGGAAGCGATCCTCGAGCGAGTAACGCGGAAAAATATAGAACAGTAATGCCGAGATGCCGACAAAGGTCAGCGGAGCCTCCCACGAGAGCACTCCTCTCGCCATGAGATATGCAAGGCCTATAAGCAGCATCAGCGCGCTGACCTCTCCTATCGTGCCGGGGCGAATACCGAGAAAGAGCGAGCCTATCGACTCGGACGGCATGCTCGCGCCGGGAACGGAGGACAGCAGATACGATGCTCCCTCGCCGGCCGATGAGAACACCGACAGACGCGAAAACGGCGCGGTAAACACCCCGAGACGGGAGGGCATGAGCAGTGTAAGGACGGCAAAGCCGCCGAGCGCGGGACTTATCACAGTGCGTCCTCTGCCGCCGAGTGCGCATTTAAACACGCCTATACCGACAGCGGAGGCAAGCATCGGCACCCAAAACGAGACCGAGGGCGGCATGAGCATACCCACCGTTACGCCGCTCCATACGGCGGAGAGATCGGATACTGTCACGCGGTGCCGCAGCAGCTGCTCAAGCACAAGCTCGGTAAGCACGGCGGCGCCTACCGAGCAGATGATCACGGCAAGGCAGCGCACACCGAAAAGGAACACCGCCCATATTATCGCGGGCAGTGTCGCCACAAGCATATCGGCATATATGGCGGTAACGGGTCTGCCGGATGTGATGAACGGCGCACCGTGCCCGCGAACCGGACGCGGCAGAGCAATACGCTCGCGCTTTGCCCGCCGCACCTCTCTGTCCGCCGCGCCGTATGCCATTGGTACGGCAGCCCTTACGGCGGAGGAATGCGCGGGGACTGCGGGAGCGGCGGAACGCTCCGAGCGGCTGCCGGATATGCCGCGCGAATTTGCTTCGCAGGTTCGATGCGGCTTTATCACGGGAATATTCTTTGCCTTTCCGGCATCGGCTTTGACCGAATTACGATTTTCGGCAGAAATACTATCTGCGGGAGCGCTGTTTAAAGAACAGGACTCGATGTGAGCGCTCCTAACGAGGGAATCGTTTAAAGTGCGGCGCTCGGCGGATACATCCCTTGCGCCGATATTATTTAAATCACGATACTCTGCGGGTACGTTCCTTACGGGAACATCGTTTGAAGCGCGACGCTCGGCAGGCATACTCCTTGACGAAATGCCGCTTGCCGTAGGCTTTCTCGATGCGGTATCGGCAGGCTCCGACCTTGTAGGGGCTTTTATAGGTTCGGGCTTTGCAGCCACGACATTTGAAGATCCCTGCTTAACCCGAAGCGTCTCAGTCTTCGGTTTTGAGGCTGCGGACTGCACGCTGAGATGCTCAGATGCGGCGCGGGCACGGTCGTTTCCGTTACTCGCTGTCGGTACTGTGCGGTGCTCCGCTTGCTGCGGTCTACCGAGCTCCGCAGAGGTCCGCTTTGCAGCGCTCGGCTGCTCTGTGCGGGGATGCCGGACGGCATCGGACTTATCGGTCAGACCTGAGGCTACAAGCTCCTCAAAGCCCGATGCGTCGAAAAGCTCCGCATCCGCTTCCTCTTTTCGCTCCTCGGCTTCAAAAAGATCGCCGAGCAGATTTTCAAACTCATTGACCGAGCGTGATCTCTTTTCTTCGCTCATCTTCCGGCCCGTTTCCCCTTTCTTTTCTTATTTGTCTCACCTTGCTTGTTCACTCCGGCTTTGTCGGACGAACGCACCTCCGCAGCATTCTCGGCGCGCGGCATATGTGTCGATGCACCGTTGCCTACGGCTGAATTCATGCGGTCGCGGGCTGAGATAATATTTTCGGTCAGCGGAATGCCGGAGGGACAAACATAATCGCAGCAGCCGCAGCCGCTGCACGACTCTATATGATACTTTCTGCATTTATTAAAACCGTCTCGCTTGCCGTACATCGAAAGATACAGCGGCGCAAGATTATGCGGGCATACCGAAACACATCTGCCGCAGCGGATGCAGTCGGTCTCCGCGCGCGTTTCAAGTCTGCCCGAAAACTGAACAAGCCCGGTGCACTGCTCGAGGGAATCCTCCTGCGAGGCGATGCTGCCGATCATACGACCGCCGCGAACGGTGCGCAACGCTCGCTTCCTCAGTCCGCCCGCGATCGACTCGAGCGAGGCTATCGGTGTTCCTATCGCAGCAAGAGCAGTGGCGGAACAGCGAACACAGTCTCCGGTCACAGTCACCGCAGTGTCGACGCACGGCTCTCCGGTCGCGTACATCTCAAACAGCGCTGCGCAGGAAGCGGAATCAAATACCGCATATCCGATATCCGACGGATGCGCTCCGTCAGGCATTGCCGGTCCCGCAAGCGCGTATATCAGCTGCGCATCCTCGTGCATAGGGTATATCTCGGTCGCGGTGATAAATCGGAACAGCTCCGCAGAGCCGTCCTCGGCGGCAGCGGTACGCAAACGCGAAAGAGCCGATGCACCGCGCTCCGGAATAACAACTGCGGCGCGGCGAATGCCGAGCGCACGCTGAATTATCTTGATGCCGCAGAGCAGCGCCTCAGGCTTGCATGCTGCGAGAGTGAGCAGCGAGCGATCAAGCGGGTCGGAGGTAAGCGCGCTGATGATGAGAGTATGCGCCGCGCCGACCGACAGCTCGATATTTTTCCACATCGGAAGTCCCGAGCGGCAGATTATACCAGCGCCGCGCGCAAGCGCGACTATCTCCTCCGCGGTCAGCTCTCCGAGCGGACGCGGGACATGGGAATGCGCCTCGGCTTTTCCCGTACCGTCCGAGGAAATAATAATGACAGGTCGGCCGCCATCATCCTCTCCGATGCGAGCGACACGTCCGGATATCGAGCTGTACACCGGAGTGCCTATCTCACCTATCGGCGAGGCAAGCAGCGAATATCTGCATACAGTATCGCCCTCGTGTACCGCCGGCTCCGCTATCCTTCCGGCGGGGCAGTCGAGATACAGCGCGGCGGTCTCGGGCAACGGCGCCGTGTGCAGCCTGTCTACACCGCCTATGCTCATAGGCAGACGTATACCGCCGCGCGAGGTTTTGAGTTTTGGCTGCATGCTGCACCTCCGTATGATCGCCGCATTTACGGCATAAATTCAAAAGCCGATGATCGGCTGTAAGTGCCTATAATTTTACATCTTATATTATACAGCAACATGCCGTAAATTACAACCTCCGCCGAAAGAAAACTTGTTTTAACATTTTATGAAAAAAAGATATTGACAAGCGCGCTCGGATATGATACAATATCCCTCGTCGAGCGTCGAGGGCAATATGGCGGAATAGCTCAGCTGGCTAGAGCATCCGGTTCATACCCGGCAGGTCGTTGGTTCAAATCCGACTTCCGCTACCAGGCCCGTTGGTCAAGCGGCTAAGACACCGCCCTTTCACGGCGGTAACAGGGGTTCGATTCCCCTACGGGTCACCACGTTAGGGTGGCGCCCGGTCCCATCGGAAGATTGTTTCCGATGGGATTTTTGCTTTTTACCCGGGCGCAGACATGGCATACGGAGCCGCGTTGAGATATCAGACCGCCTGAGCGGCTGCTCCGCACGACCTATCGCATAAACTCCGGTCGGAGACTACGCGAAAATTTATGCAAAATATTTTTTCGTCGGGTATTTATATTTTCGGAAAACAATGTTATAATCTGCATATAGAAGTATTTTCTTATGCAGGACAAAGGATTTTTTATGAAAGCAAAAGCGAAGTCACACCAGCTCGACATGCTGCACGGCTCGATATGGAACAAGCTGCCGCGGTTCGCTCTGCCGGTAGCGGCAACGGCGATACTCGAGCAGCTGTTCAACGCATCTGATGTCGCGGTAGTCGGCAACTTTGCCGGCGACGCTGCAGAAAAGACCGCAGCGGTAGCGGCGGTGGGAGCAAATACCGCCATCATCGGACTTATCGTAAATTTGTTCGTCGGCATAGCACTCGGCGCAAACGTCGTTATTGCAAACGCAATAGGACGCGACGACAAGGATGCGGTACACCGCGCGGTACATACCTCTATTCTCGTTGCACTGCTCGGCGGAGCAGCTATCGCGGTAATAGGCGAGCTGATCGCGGGTACACTGCTGCATTCGCTGAATGTCCCGGACGATGTTTATCCGCTCGCGCTGCTCTATCTGCGCATCTATCTGCTCGGGATGCCTGTCATACTGCTGTATAACTTCGAGGCGGCAATATTCCGCAGCATCGGTGATACCAAGGTCCCGCTGATAGCGCTTGCCTGCTCGGGTGTACTCAATGTTATACTGAACTTGTTCTTCGTCGCCGTTCTCGGAATGACGGTAAACGGCGTTGCGATAGCAACGGTCATATCGAATGCGCTGAGCTCGCTGATACTCTTTATCCGCCTGATACGCACCGACAAATATATAAAGCTCGAACCGCGCAGCCTGAGGATCGACGGTCAGAGCATGAAGCTGATACTGAAGATAGGGTTGCCGGCAGGCATCCAGAGCGCTGTGTTCTCGCTCTCGAATATCGTAATTCAGTCGGCTATCAACAGCCTCGGCAAGGTGGTCATGGCAGCATCGAGTGCGGCGCTCAATATTGAGCTGCTCGCCTACTATGTACTCAACTCCTTCAGTCAGGCGTGCACGACCTTCGTCGGTCAGAACTACGGCGCGCGTCAGATCGACCGCTGCCGCAAAACGCTGCTGCTGAGCATTCTCGAGGACTTTATCGCCTCAGCGATTGCCATCGGAATAGTCCTGCTGTCGGGGCGCTTCCTGCTGTCTATCTTCAACAGCGATCCCGAGGTCATCGAGATAGGCTACACCCGCCTGATCTATCTCTTCTCCGCATATGTATTCAGTATGCTGTACGAGGTGCTCTCCGGCTATATGCGCGGCTTCGGAATCTCGCTCATACCCGCCATTCTCACGACCATCGGCGTATGCGGTATACGCATATTCTGGATAAACTTTGTATTTCCGCAGAATCCGACCTTCACTACCATTATGACGGTCTACCCGATAAGTCTGTCGTCGACGGCGCTGCTCATCGGCATTGCACTGCTCTGCTTCCGTCCGGCACATCGCTATTTCAAAAAGGAAAAGGAAAACGCCGTACACGATGCAGACCGCATCTGAACTGCGATAGAAATTAAGACATAGCGCCGACAGCGCCGTATGCGCATATCGGTATAAAAGCAGACATCTCATGCAGTCGGGTACTGCACGAGATGCCTGCTTTATTATTCTGATATCTTTCTTTACTTTGCTACGATATTTACGAGCTTGCCGGGAACGTAGATCTCCTTGATTACCGTCTTGCCCTCAAGATTAGCAGCCACACGAGCATCAGCCTTTGCGGCTGCGATAGCCTCCTCGCTCGTTGCGGAGACGGGAATGGTGACCGTTCCGCGCAGCTTTCCGCATACCTGAACGGCGATCTCTACGGTATCGTCAACAGTCTTGGACTCGTCGTATTCCGGCCACGGTGCAACAGAGGCAAAGCCCTCCCCGCCGATAGCAGCCCACAGCTCCTCACACACGTGCGGTGCAAACGGGCTGAGAATACGGATGAATACCGACAGCTCGTCAAGCGTGAGCGAGCCGTGGTCGCAGATATCGTTGAGCAGGGTCATCATTGCGGCTATGGCGGTATTGAACTTCATAGCCTCGATATCCTCAGTAACCTTTTTGACTGTCTTATGGAATGCGCTCGAAAGCTCGGGAGTCTCGCCTCTGCCCGACGCGATATCGGTCAGGGAAGCGACACGGTCGAGAAAGCGCTTGCAGCCGCGGACGGAATTATCGTTCCACGGTGCGGCAGAGCCGTAATCACCCATAAAGAGTACATAGGTACGGAGCGTATCCGCGCCGAACTTGTCGACGACATCGTTAGGGTCAACGACGTTGCCGAGCGACTTTGACATCTTAACTCCGTTCGCTCCGAGTATCATGCCCTGCGCCGAGCGCTTAGCATAGGGCTCCGGCGTGGGAACAACACCGATATCGTAGAGAAAACGGTACCAAAAGCGCGAATAAATAAGGTGTCGGGTTACATGCTCCATTCCGCCGTTGTACCAGTCTACGGGAAGCCAGTATTTCATAGCCTCCGGATCGGCGAGCGCATTATCGTTGTGCGGGTCGACATAGCGGATAAAGTACCACGACGAGCCCGCCCACTGAGGCATGGTATCGGTCTCGCGCTTTGCCTGTCCTCCGCACTTCGGACAGGTGCAGTTGACGAACGAATCTATCTTTGCGAGCGGAGACTCGCCGCCCTCGCCCGGCTCGAAATTCTCAACATCGGGCAGACGGAGAGGAAGCTCATCATAGGGAACGCCGACCATGCCGCACTTCGGGCAGTGCACGATCGGGATAGGCTCGCCCCAATAGCGCTGACGGTTGAACGCCCAGTCCTTCATCTTGTACTGAACACCGCGCTCGCCTATTCCCTTCTCCTCGAGGTAGTCGAGCATACGCTCGATAGAGTCCTTTTTGTTCGTATAGCCGTTGAGGAAATCGGAGTTTATCATACGTCCGTCGCCGGTGTATGCTCCATCCTCGATATTGCCTCCCTCGATAACCGGGATAATATCAATACCGAATTTACGGGCAAAGTCGTAGTCGCGCTCATCGTGTGCGGGAACAGCCATGATGGCGCCCGTTCCGTAGCCCATCATAACATAGTCGGAGATATAGACCGGTATCTCGGCTCCGGTGATGGGATTTATCGCGCTGATACCGTCGAGACGAACGCCCGTCTTGTCCTTGACGAGCTGCGTACGCTCAAACTCGGTCTTTTTCGCACATTCCTCGCGGTATGCGCCGACCTCGTCCATATTGGCAATGCGGTCGGCATGACGGTCGATGACCGGATGCTCGGGCGCAATTACCATAAAGGTAACGCCGAACAGCGTATCCGGACGGGTGGTATAGATGCGCAGACTCTCATCAAGTCCGGCAAGTGTGAAATTGACAAACGCTCCGGTCGAGCGTCCTATCCAGTTCTCCTGCTGCATACGGATATTTGCGGGATAATCGACGTGCTTAAGACCGTCGAGCAGCTTATCGGCATATGCGGTTATGCGCAGATACCACACATCCTTGGAGCGCTGAACGACCTCGCTGTGGCATATATCGCACTTGCCGCCCTGAGAATCCTCATTCGAGAGGACGCACTTGCAGGACGGGCAATAATTTACAAGGGTTTTATCGCGGAAAACAAGTCCCGCATCGAACATCTTGCGGAAAATCCACTGCGTCCACTTATAATAACTCTCGTCGGTGGTATCCACCGTTCTCGTCCAGTCGAACGAAAAGCCTACGCGCTTGAGCTGCTCAATAAAATGATGAATATTCTTATCGGTCACCGCGCGCGGGTGCATATTGTTCTTTATCGCATAGTTCTCGGTAGGCAGGCCGAATGCATCAAAGCCGATAGGAAACAGAACATTATAGCCCTGCATGCGGCGCTTGCGGCTGACCACCTCAAGTCCCGAATATGCCTTGATATGTCCGACGTGCATTCCCGCGCCCGAGGGGTACGGAAACTCGACAAGCCCGTAAAACTTAGGCTTTGACCTGTCGTCGGAGGCATGAAAGATGCCTGCCTCCTCCCATTTGTCCTGCCACTTTTTGTCCGATGTCGTAAAATCGTATTTCATACAGCCGTCCCTCTTTATGTATTGATACGCCGATGCTCAGTCGACGAGAAGTGAGTCGATGTCTATCTCCTCGGCATCGCCCCAGAGCTTTTCGAGATTGTAGAAATTCCGCGTTTCGCGGTCGAAGATGTGGACGATGACCGAGGCATAGTCCATGATTATCCAACTCGCCTCGTTATAGCCCTCGATGTGACCGGGATGAACGCCGACCTCCGCAAGCCGCTCCTCGAGCTCACCCGAGAGTGCGCGCAGCTGAGTATTTGACGTACCCGTGCACATTACAAAGTAGTCGGCAATGATCGTCTTATCCGCGACGCGCAGCACCTTGAGCCCGCGAGCCTTCTTGGAGTCGAGTACGCGAACTACCGCGCGCAGCAGATCCTCCGGCCGGCTAAGCTCGTCGGGGATTATCGCGCGGTGACTGTCTCGGTCGGTCATGACAAGCGTCTCGTAGCTTATCTCGGTATAGTCCTCATCGTCGGTCAACTCATCGTCGGCGGGCTCGCCGTTCTCAAGCTCCTCCTTGATATATACCTCTTCATACTCCGCGCCGTCGGCATCGCTCTCAGGGAGACCGCCGAGCAGCTCGTCATTCATATTATCCTTTTCCATGTTCGTTTTGCGCTGTCGGGCGCTTCCTTTCATATGTATCGCGATACCGCACGGCGGCGCATGCTTCGGCTGTACCGCCGAACATATATGCGCCTCTGCACCGTGCATGTGCCGCATCGGAGCCACTCTGCCGTCAGAGCCTCCGTCAGGTTTTTAAATTGATATATTCTGTCCGATTTGCCGTATCGCCGTATCAGTTGCTTCTGCTGCCGGTACGTGCGATCTCAAGTCCGTTGTCGTTGATATCGCTTGCATTGTGAACGCTGCTCTCGAGCTTTTCGGACACGGGCGCCTTGTATACGGAAGATATGCTCTCATCGGCGTTTTTGCCGAACATTCCGGTAGGATCAAACAGCGCGTCGGTTATCTCGATCTTATAAGGATTGAAATACTCATTCATCAGTTTGAGCATGCCCGCCTTGTTCATTACATAATAAGAAGTTCCGGCATTGACCGCCTCGCCCGGCAGGGTCACAAAGTTGACATTCGACATGTCAACATTCTTCATAAAGTTCTTGCCGAAATAGACGCAGTCAAGCACCTTCATATCGGTATTGACCATGTTTATCGCGGTCTCCGCAAGCTTCGGCACCGTCGAGATAGAGAGATTGTTCTTTATCTGACGGCACAGTGCACTCATAAACACCTTCATAGCGTCAACTCGTCCGATATCACCCTGAGCATAGCCGTTATTTCCCTTGCGGAAGCGGATATACTTCTCGGCAGAATCGCCGTCGAGCACCTGCTGTCCCTTTTTGAGATGGATATACAGATCCTGCTCGGAATCCTCGTAATCCATGTCACAGGGCAGGTCTATCGGAACACCGCCGATCGCATCGACAAGATCGCCGAACTGGTCGAGGTCGACCATAGCCCAGAAGTCGATCGGAATACCGAGTCCTCGCTCGAGCACATCGGTCATGCCCTCCATGCCGCTGCGTATGCGTGCGTTGGAATCCTTGATGGTAGTGTCACGCTCTATAGCAAACAGACTGTTTATCTTGTGTGCGCTGCCGCCGAGCTCAAAGTAGGTGTCGCGAGGTATCTGTATAACCGATATCTTCTCATTCGTTACGTCGTAGGAGGCGAGCATAATAACGTCGGTATTTACCGCAACCTGGTCATGACCTACGACAAGCATGGTATAATAGCCCGATTTGCGCTCTATGCTGCTTGCCGCGGGTACCGGAGGCGTGCCGTCGTCATCGACCGTCTCGCTGACCGGCTCTGTAACGATATCGGTTATGGGACCGGGATCCTGATCCGGTGTATAATCGTTTACGACCTTCCACAGTACAAGAACAACTACCGCAAGCACCGCAACAAACGCAGCGATACTGATAAGAACGGTATTTCTGCGGCGGCGACGGCGTGCCGCATTATCCATCGGTCCCTTTCCGCCGGCACGTCCCTGCCGCGGTCTGCCGGAGCGGTCGGTGCTGCGAGCGGTGCGTCCGTTACCGGACAGATTCGGTCTGCCGCTCTGAGCAGCTCTCGGTGCTCCGCTCTGAGCAGGTCTGCCGGACTGTACGTCGCGGCTCTGTCCCACGGGTGCATTCACGCGCGGAGCGCCGCCCGGCAAAGCGGGATCCTGAGCTCTGCCCTGAGACGGCGACTGCTGCGACGGACGACCGGTCGAACCGCTTTGGTGCTGTGTCCCGCCGGAATGTGATGTACCGCCGGAATTCTGCATATTGCCCGAATGCCGTGCTCCGCTCAAATGCGACACATCACGGACGGGTCTGCCGTTCTGCCCGGTGGTGCCGCTTATTCGTCGCTCGCTGTTTTCACGGGAGATATTGCCGCGATTTTCGTTTCTCTTGTTATTATCCATTTAAGTCCCCTGTTCCTCAGTTCTCTGTCAAGAATCGTATTTACCTTGTCCGAAATTATCGAATTCTTATCTTCTCAGATCTTACGGTCTTATGCAGTCTTATCTGAAATCGTTTATCATATCGAAAGGTGCACCGACGCGCATGCTCTGCCCGCACGGGTCACCGATATTTTCATATTCTATTCTGTTCCGGCAATGCGGCGCAGCACCGAATTGCGTGCAACCGCTGTCATCGGAAACAGCTCCTCGCCGTCGTCGAGCAAACCGCGTATAGTCATATCAAACGACAGCAGAAGCGTACGCAGCAGATGCTTATAAAGCGCATCTCCCTTCAGTCCCTGCGCGCCTGAACAGAAATACTCTCGCAGCCGCACACAGTCGGGAAAGGTCCTGCCCGGCTCGATATAGTCGGCAAGATAAAGCAGCATCGAAAACAGACTCATATTCTCGCCGCCGGTCGTATGCTCATAAATAGCCTGCGCCATCTCCGCATCACAGTATTCGGTAAACTCGTCGCGTGCGAGCGCAGCCGCCGTCCAACCGTGAAAGACCTTAGGCGAATGCTCCGCGCCTGCGGGATAGCTTATTCCGTATCGGCGACAAAGCGCAAGCTGCTCATCCGGGCTGCGCTGCTTCGTTATATCGTGCAGCAGCCCCGCTGCCGACAGCCGCAGCGCATCGACCTCCGAGAAGCCGAACATCCGCGCAAGCTCTCCGCACTCACTGCTCACACCGAGCGTGTGCTTCAGCCGTCTGCCGTCCATCAGTCCCGAGCCCTCGATCCTCTGTCTGAGATTGTCAAGCAACTCGGGAGTATAATCTGTATTTTTTTCGTTCATTGCTCTGTTAGTTATTCCCGTATTTTCTCGGTTTATCCTTTTTCGATGCCGCAAATCGCAAAACATCAAATCAAATATCGTAAAATTCAAGACATCGGGTCATATGCCGCGTTTTTTCGGTGTCAAGCCGTATCATGCAATTCTTCGGGCATTCAAATCCGGCATTCAAGCGCCTTTGCATCCGGCAAGTACATGCATTCTCCGAAAATCGGTCTCAGTCTCCGCGCACGCTTATTTTTCGGAGGCGGCATTCGCGTCGTAGCCGTACAGACCGTGCTCGCGGATATAATCCTCAACGCCCGGAGGCACAAGCCCGTCTATCGGTCTGCCACCCGCAAGCCGCTCCCGCAGCTCGGTAGATGACAACTCGAGCGCGCGCTCGTCTATCTGAGTTATACGCGCGGAAAATTCGCGCACATAGCGCTCGTGAGCCTGCTCTATAAGTGAGGTCTCGTTCGGGTCGCTCTCTCGGCGCATGAGCACGATGTGTGCAAGACGGAATACTTCCTCCGGCTCGCGCCATGTGGGCAGCGACAGAAACATATCCGTGCCGACAAGCATATATATATCGCCCTCGCTCCATAGGTGACGCAATGTATTAACAGTATAGCTCCTGCCGCCCTCTCTTATCTCGTAATCCGAGACTATCGCCTGCGGAATGCCGCCGAAAGCGCGCCGCGCCATCTCGAGTCGGTCAAACGGCGAATCGGACGGATCTATGAGCTTATGCGGCGGAATGAACGCGGGCATTATGTAGAAGATATCAGGCTGAATCGCACGTGAAAAAGCGCGTGCGGCGTGAACATGTCCCGCGTGCGGCGGGGCAAAGGTTCCGCCGTAAAGCCCTATCCGCCTGCCGCCTCTCTCGGATGCTTCCATCATTTATTCACCGTACCGCCGATATATATCTGCGCAAGGCGGTCGGCAAGTGCCCGCATCGCCCGTCCGCGATGACTGACGGCATTCTTCTCGTCGCCGCTCAGCTCGGCAAAGCTGCGTCCGAGCGGCTCGTAGAGAAAGAGCGGATCATATCCGAAGCCGCCCTCGCCGCGCGGTGCGTCGAGTATCAGTCCCTCGCACTCGCCGTGCAGCATCAGCTCCCTGCCGTCCGGCAGAATACAGCAGACGGCGGTAACAAAGCGCGCTCTGCGCTCCTCTCCGCGCTTACCCTCGAGCTCGCGGAGCAGCTTTTGGTTATTGCCCGCATCGCCCTCTCCCGACCAACGCGCCGAATACACCCCGGGCGCACCGCCGAGCGCATCGACCGAAAGTCCGGAGTCATCCGCGATCGAGATATAGCGGTCGGAAGCAAGTGCGCGCGCCTTTATACGCGCATTTTCCTCAAAGGTACTGCCGTTCTCCTCTATCTCGTCGGTCACGCCGACCTGCTCCGCCGTTTTGACGGAAAATTCGACCTTATTCCCGAGCGTCTGACCGAGCAGCCGCTCCATCTCTCTGACCTTGTTTTTGTTATGCGTAGCAAGTACAAATTCAAGCATTGCGTATCCTCATTCAAACAGTGCGCGAACGAACTCATCCGCCCTGAACGGCTGAAGATCATCCATCTGCTCGCCGACGCCGATATACTTGACCGGTATACCGAGCTCCTCTTTTATCGAAAAGACTATTCCGCCCTTAGCGGTCCCGTCGAGCTTGGTCAGCACAAGTCCGGTGATTTTTGCGGAATTCTTAAATTCCTTTGCCTGACTGATGGCATTCTGTCCGGTCGTCGCGTCGACTACGAGCAGCGTTTCGCGGCTGCAGCCCGGCAGCTCGCGATCGATAACTCGATCTATCTTCGCAAGCTCATCCATAAGATTCTTCTTGTTATGCAGTCTGCCCGCAGTGTCGATTATCAGCACGTCTGCGCCGCGCTTCTTGGCGGCTGCTGCGGCATCGAAAACAACAGCGGCGGGATCGGAGCCCTCCTCGTGGCATACGACATCCACACCGACGCGATCCGCCCATATGCCGAGCTGATCTATCGCTGCGGCACGGAAGGTGTCAGCCGCCGCGAGAATGACCTTTTTGCCCTCGCTCTTGAGGCTTGCGGCTATCTTGGCTATACTCGTGGTCTTACCTACGCCGTTTACCCCGATAACGAGCACCACAGCCGGCTTTGTATCAAGACAGAGCGGCTCGCCCTCTCCTATCTCGCTGCGGAGAATATCGCACAGCGCCGCCTTTGCAGCCTCCGGCTCGCTGATGCGGTCGTCCTTTATCCGCTCGCGCAGCGCATCGACTATCTTCTCCGTCGGTCCTACGCCGACATCTGCGGTTATAAGCAGCTCCTCAAGCTCCTCGAGCATATCCTCATCCACATGTACAAACGAGCGGAATATGCCGTCTATCTGCTTCAGGAGTCCGTCCTTTGTCTTTGACAGTCCCCTTTTCAGCTTGTCGAAAAATGACATTTTATGATCTGCCCGACAGAACGGGCACTTCCTTTCTTACTCCGTTCGGCGGCACGGCGCAAATATCGCCATCCGTGCGCTGCCGACATCGCATAATGCGACCATTAAAAGCAAGTATATATACAATATATTGCGGTGCTATTAAGGCGAGGTTAATTTTCGCCGTTTGCCGTTCGAAGGCTATTTTATCTTAACTCCGAGACGATCCTCAACCTCGGTTATATTCAGTGTCAGTACCCTCGAGATACCGCGCTCCGGCATAGTAACGCCGTACAGCGTATCGGCTATCTCCATCGTACCGCGTCTGTGCGTGATAACGACAAACTGGGTAGAGCCGGAGTAACGCTTGATATAGTCGGCAAAGCGCGCGACGTTTACATCGTCAAGCGCCGCTTCTATCTCATCGAGCACCGCAAACGGGGTGGGGTTTACATCAAGTATGGCAAAGAAAAGCGCTATCGCGACAAACGACTGCTCACCGCCGGATAGCAGCGACATGCTTTTGACTATCTTGCCGGGCGGCGCGACGTTTATCTCTATTCCGCAGCCGAGCGGATCGGTCGGGTCGGTTAGGCACAGCTCAGCCGTTCCCCCGCCGAATAGCTCTCGAAAGGTACGCTTGAAGCCCGAATCGAGCTGCTCCATTACCGAAACAAAGCGTTCGCGCATCTCCTTTTCGAGCCCGGTAATGATCTCCTCAAGCTCCTGCTTCGAGCGACAGAGGTCGTCATACTGCGAACGCATGAAGCCCGCGCGCTCGCTGACCTCCTTATATTCGTCTATCGCACCGACATTTACCGGTCCGAGCGCGCGGATCTTCGAGCGCAGCTCGGTCTGCCTTGCCGCACTCGCCGTTCTCGTCTCCTCGGTCACTCTCGGATAGTCGAGCGCCGCGGCGGTGGCATATGTCAGCTCGTATTCCTCCCAGAGGCGGGAAGCGAGCTTATCCTGCTCCGCCTTTGCAGACTCAAATTTTGACTCAAGCTCGGTATAGGTACGGAACAGCGTCTCGCGGCGATGGTTCTCCTCCTTTATCTGCTCGCGCAGTCTGGAGAGCGACGCATCGCTGCGCAGCCCCTCGTCTATCAGCGCGCTGTGCTCGCTCTCGAGTTCAGCCGCGCGTCCGCGCAGTCCGTCAAGGTCGGTATCCGCCGCAGCGAGCCGCGCGCGGACCTCCTCCTCCTTTTCGTTGCAGGCGGCGATAGCGGCCTCAGCTTCCGCTATCTGCTCGGAAAGCCGAGTTACCGTTGCCTGACCGAGCGAGATGCTGTTTTCGGTCGCCTCGATATCCTTCTCGGCGGAATTTATCCTGATGAGCTGAGCAGAGACCCTGTCGAGCGCACGCGCAATGTCGCGGTTCAACCGCTCGTGCTCCTCCGCCGTCGATGCAAGCATCTCTCGACACCGCTGTGCGGCAGTTTCCGACTCGGAAAGCTCGCGTCTGAGCGCCTCGCACTCGTCGTCGTCACGCTTGCTCTCTGCGCCGAGCGCCTCGAGCGCCTCCCGCCGTCCTATAAGGCTCTCCTTATCCGCGTCTATCTGCGAACGGAGCAGCGCATTCTGAGTATTCTCGGCACCGAGCATGGTATCGAGAACCGAGAGGTTCTGCTTCAGCTCTCCGAGACGATCGCGCAGCTCCGCGCTCTCCTCGGCTATCTTCTTTTCTCTGTCGCTCGCTGCGCGCAGCTTGACCTCGAGCGCCGCAGCCTCCTCGGCAAAGCGCTGTATCTCCTGCGCTCTGGTGAGCATTCCGCTGTTTCGCTTGTTCGAGCCTCCGGTAAACGATCCGCCCGCGTTAATGACCTGACCGTCGAGGGTAACTATCTTCACACGGTAACCGCTTGCGCGCGCATAGTCGGTCGCGCAGTCGAGGTCGCGGAAGATGATCGTTCTGCCGAGCATGTAGGATATTACATCGCCGCAGCGCTCGTCGCATTCGATAAGCTCAGCGGCGATCCCGATATAACCTTTATATGAAGAGAGACGGCTCTTATCAATATTGAGCTGCTGTGCACGCACGGATGAAACGGGATAAAAGGTTGCTCTGCCCGCCCCGCCGTCGCGCAGCATTGCAATTGCCCGCTTGGCGGTCGCCTCATCCTCGACAACGATATTCTGAATATTCGCGCCAAGCGCCGTTTCGATAGCGGTGGAATATTTGTCCGGAACGGTTATCAGCCGCGATACCGGACCGAGCACGCCGCCGAGCCGACCTCTGCCGACCGCGTCCATAACGAAGCGAACACTGCCGTTATAGCCCTCGAAGTGCTCCTCCATGCGGCGAAGCGTATCCGCACGCTGCTTCTTTGCAGCCAGCTCAGAGCCTATGCGCACCTGCTCCGCCCGCAGCTCCTCTGTCTCTGCCGAAAGCTCGCCGAGGCGCTTTTCGAGTCCGTCCGCCTCCGCTCCGGTCTGCTCGCGGCGTGCGGTATAGTCCGCAACGGTCCGTTCGGAGCGCTCAAGGCGGTCTCCGAGGAGCTTGCCGCGCTCGAGTATCTCCTCAATACACTCCTCTATCTCGGCAAGGCGCAGCTCGCGGCTCTCATGCGAGCCGCTTATCTCGGAGAGTCTCAGCCGACGCTCTACCGCGCCGTTCTCTATCTCGCGCAGCTGCCTTTCCAGCTCGCTCTCACGAGTTTCATTCTCCACACGCTGCGATTTAAGCTGCTCCGCACCGCCGTCAAGCTCCGCATGCTCTGCGCGCAATGCCTCGAGCGCAGCCGTCTGCTCCTCAAGCCGTGAGAGCAGCTCTGCACCGCTGCCGTTTGCCTCCTCGAGCGCAGCGCGGCGGAGAGTGAGCGTCGACTCTGCCTCAGCTCTTCGCTCTCCTATATGCTCAAGCTCGTTATGCAGCACCTTTACACTGCCCTCGAGCTCGAGCGAAGCAGCACTGTTATCGCGCAGATTTTTCTGCGCCTCCGCAGCTCTCTGCTTTGTCTGCTGAGCCTCGTCGAACAGCCGCTCGTTCCTTGCCTCAAGCGCCTCAAGCTCGCCGTCCGCCTCATCGAGCATACGCTTTGCGGCAGCGGTCTCGTCGCCGAGACTGCCGACCTTGCGCCGCACATCCTCAACATCGTACAGCCACAGCGAAACGTCAAGGCGTTTCTTTTCCTCGAACAGCTCGAGATACCTCTTTGCTTTTTCCGCATCGCGCTGAAGCGGTGCGACACGCGCCTCGAGCTCGCGCAGAATATCCTCCGCGCGGACCATATTGTCAACAGCGCCCTGCAGGTGCCGCTCCGCCTCGTTCTTGCGGAAGCGATATTTCGATATGCCCGCAGCATCCTCGAATATCGTGCGGCGCTCATCGCTCTTCTGCGACACTATCTCGGCTATCTTGCCCTGACCGATAATAGAATAGCCGGAGCGTCCAACGCCGGTATTCATGAACAGCTCTGTAATATCACGCAGGCGCGCGGGCTTGCGGTCGATAAGATACTCGCTCTCGCCGCCGCGAACGCACCGACGGGTAACGATTATCTCATCTCCACGGTCGACGAGCTTTCCCTCCTCCTCGGTATTGTCGAGGATAAGCGAGACCTCCGCCGTCGTCATTGCGCGGCGTGAGGCGGCGCCGGCAAAGATGACATCCTCCATCTTCGACCCGCGAACACCCTTAGCCGACGTTTCTCCGAGCACCCAGCGTATAGCGTCGGATATATTTGATTTTCCGCTTCCGTTCGGTCCTACGACGATTGTCGCACCGTCGTTAAAGTTGAGCACCGTTCTGTCCGGAAACGATTTAAAGCCGAGAAGCTCGAGCGATTTGATTTTCAATTTTCAGACCATCCGTTTCTTTTTTTATTTCGTAGCTCGGCATCCGCCGAAAAAGCACCTGCCGCACATCGTTGTCATTTGACCGTAATGTCGAAAAAAGCATCTATGTCGTGCAGCGGTTCTATGGAATAAATAAGCTATCGGAGCATAGCGCACAAATACTGCAATGATAAAAGCATCGGAATGCAGCAAGGACCGATCTGCGCCAAAGGAATAATTATTTCGGTCGGCGGCTCGGGCTGTGCGCCGCGCAGAATTGACATAAAGCACGCAAATAACCGAAAATTCGCGTACCGTACAGCACTGTGCCGACAGCACGCAGGTCAACAACGCCGCAGCTCATAGCCGCAGAGCGAGTCGTCCTCGCGTACGCGCAGTCGACCGATGCCGTACTCGCGCCGCAGAGTCTCTGCGTTCGCCCGTCTGTGACCTATCACCTGAGAGGTCCTGCCCCTCGGGCAACAGACGGTCAGAGTGCGTATTCCCGTACTGCCCGGCGAATGCGCCGAACCGGTATCATCAGCCGATATATCATTTGATACGGCATCGGGCTCTTCCGCGCCGGCTGTTCCTGTCACCTTTTCATCCGCAAGCAGTGCGCGCAGACGGCGCAGGAACACCTCGCTCTGAGCCATTTCGCCGACGGCGCACTCATAGTCGCCCGCAACGATACCGTCCTCACCGGTCAGCCCTTCGCCGTAGCAAAGCCCTATCCGTATTACCGGGACTCCCGCCTTATCAAAAAGCTCGCACAGATCTGCGACCCGTTCGACCGTCTCTGCAGTCGAAGGCGGCATATACTCGCCTCGCCGCAGCATACCCTCGAGCGCCGTTCCCGCAAATGTCATAGTAGGATATATCCGCGCGCCGTCCGCGCCCGCGCCTATTATATCGCAGCCCGTCCGCAGATCGCTCTCGCGCGTCGAGCCGGGCAGTCCGGTCATCATCTGACCGACCGCGTGCATCCCGCTCTCTCTTATCATCCGCAGCGCAGCGAGCGACTGCTCTGCCGTATGACCGCGCTCGCAGCGGCGCAGCACCTCTGCCGATGTGCTCTGCACCCCGAGCTCGACCGTAGTCATACGGTAGCGGAGGAGAAGGTCAATTATCTCTTTGTCGATATAGTCGGGTCGTGTCGAGCAGCGCAGGCTCGCCACCCTGCCGTCATCAACATACGGACGTGCAAGCTCAAGCAGCGCCGTCAGCTCGTCTCTCGGTATGCCGGTAAAGCTGCCGCCGAAAAATGCTATCTCGCATTCGTACTCGTCCTCTCTGCCGCGTATACCGTCAAGCGTTGACTCTATCTGAGCGCGCACCGCATCAAGATCGACACAGCACACGCCCGATATCTTTCGCTGATTGCAGAAAACGCAGGTATGCGGGCAGCCGAGATGCGGGATAAAAACAGGAATATTTATATGTCTCATTTGCTCGCCTCCTCATACCGTATTACCGTCGCACGACGGTGTGACAACAGCGGATAGCGCTTACGGCGCCTATGTTATTTTACTCTTATCTTGCCTATATCTTATCGCCGAACAGCTCGAGCGCTTTCTGTGCCGCTATCTGCTCCGCCGCACGCTTGCTGCCGGCAGTGCCTACACCGATAACATTGCTGTTGAGCCGCGCCTCGACGGTGAACACACGCTTGTGTGCGGGTCCCGTCTCGCTGACGGGTACATACTCGAGTATCTCACCGTGCTCCTGCTGAACGAGCTGCTGAAGAATGGTCTTGTAGTCGGCGGTATGTCCGCTCGAGAGTATACGCGATATTTCATCCTCCGCAAACGGGAGCAGAAAACGCGAGACCTCCTCTATATTCGAATCGAGATAGATAGCCGCAAGCAGCGCCTCAAACGCATCCGCAAGGATAGACGGGCGGCTCCTGCCCTCGAGCTTTTCCTCACCCCTGCCGAGATAGAGGTAATCGCCGAGCTTTATCTCGCGTGCAAAGCCCGCAAGTGCCCGCTCGCATATCGTGCCCGCGCGAACCTTGGACAGCTCGCCCTCGGGCATGTCCGGGTGCGTGGCAAACAGATAGTCGCTGACGATGATTGACAGCACCGAATCGCCGAGAAACTCGAGCCGCTCGTTGCACTTCATCCCGACGCCGTGCGCCCGCTGCTCATTCGAATAGGATGAATGGGTCAGCGCCGTGCGAACAAGCTCCTTATTCTCAAATGTATGACCTACGGTCTTTTCAAGTCCGGCTATCGGAGCCGGACGAATATCCGATTCATGCATCTTTCTTTCCTTTCCGCCTTATCTGCGTCTCAGGTCCCGGAATGTACATCCGTACCGTCGGCGGCGCTTTCGGCATTCTTTGTATCGGTCGGCTCTGACGCTGCTGCCGACTCGGCAGCATCCGTCTTTTCCGGTGTCGAAGCAGCGGCTTCCGCAGCCTTGGCTGCCTCTTCAGACTCCGCAGCCGCCTTAGCTCTCGCCGCATCCTGCTCGACCCACTTTGCTATCTCGACATGAACGCCGGTTCCGGCAAAATCCGCCGCGCGCTTTATCGTACTGACAAAAGCGCGTGCATCCGAGCTGCCGTGCGTCTTGAGCACCGGCTTTGACAGTCCGAGCAGCGGAGCGCCGCCGAACTCGGAGGCATCCACAGAGTGCCTCAGCCGTCTGAGGCTTCCGCGCATAGCGAGCGCCGATGCCTTAGTGACCAGATTCTCGGTAAAGCAATCCTTAAGGCAGGAGAGCAGATACTGACCCAATCCCTCGCTGAGCTTGAGGAAAACATTACCCGTAAAGCCATCGGTAACGAGCACGTCGCACGCGCCGAGCGGTGCAGCCTTTGCCTCGACGTTGCCTACGAAATTAATCGTCGGCTCTCCGCGAAGCAGCTTATATGTGTCGACCATCATTGCGCCGCCCTTGCACTCCTCGGTACCGTTGTTGAGCAGTCCGACCTGCGGCGACTCTATGCCGAACACATTCTTCATATATATCGAGCCCATGACCGCGAACTGACGCAGGTACTCTGGCTGAACGTCGATATTCGCGCCGGAGTCGATAAGCAGCATCGGACGCGCGAACGGCAGCACCGAGGCTATCGCAGAGCGCTTTACACCTCTTATTCTGCGAACGACGAGCGAGGAGCCGGCATGCAGCGCGCCGGTATTTCCCGAGCTGACGAGAGCATCGCCCTCTCCGTCGCGCAGCATCCTGAGTCCGACAGCCATCGACGAGTCACTCTTTTCGCGAACGACGCTCAGAGGCTGATCCTCCATAGTTATAACGCCGTCGGCATGAACGATACGTATACCGTCAAGCTCGGTCTCTCTGCCCGCAGCGCGTGCGGTATCGCGTATCTCGTTCTCGCGTCCGACGATGATATAGCTGTGCTCCGGCATTGCCGCAGCCGCGTCGAGCACACCGATAACGCCCGCCTCCGGCGCATTGTCTCCGCCCATTACGTCGATTATTATCTTCATCCTTTATCCCTCCGCAGAGCGCTTACTTTGCGCTCTCTCCGTCCTTTGCTCCGTCTCCGCCGTCATGCGTCGGCTCGAGCTCGCGCTTATAGCCGCAGCCCTCGGTGCGGCAGACGGCAATATTCTTGCCCTTGTTCTTAAACAGCATTCCTCCGCACTGCGGGCACTTATCTGCCAGCGGAAGCTCCCATGACGAAAATTTGCACTTCGGATAGTTCTCGCAGGAGTAAAAGTAGGAGCGGTTGCGTCCGTGCTTTGCGACTATCTCGCCGCCGCAGTCCGGGCACTTGACGCCTATCTTCTTTGCGATCTGCTTTGTATTCTTACACTGCGGATAGTTCGAGCAGGCATAAAAGCTGCCGTACCGTCCGCTGCGAAGCACCATGTCCGCGCCGCACTTTTCACACTTCATCCCGTCGGGTGCGGGAGTCGCCTTCTCGGTCGCTGCGCTGTCGCTCGCGGGAGCTTTGCGATCGAGCGGGCGTGTATTGCGGCAGGCAGGATAGTTCGGGCAGGCGGCAAACTTTCCGTATCTGCCGTTCTTGACTATCATCGTCGCGCCGCACTTGTCGCATATGATGTCGGTCTGCTCGTCTGGAAGCTTGACCTTTTCCTTGGCTACCGTCTCCTCCGCGGTCTCGAGCTGCTTTGCAAACTCGGTATAGAACGAGCCGAGAACACTCTGAATATCGACATTTCCGTGCTCGATATCATCGAGTGACGACTCCATCTGCGCGGTAAATTCGTAATCGACTATCTCCGGGAAATACTGCTTCATCAGATCGGTTGTGACCTCACCGAGCTTGGTCGGACGCAGCATCTTTCCGTCGCGCTCTACATAGCCGCGCGAGATGATTGTAGTGATTATCGTAGCGTAGGTACTCGGTCTGCCTATGCCCTTTTCCTCAAGGAACTTGACGAGCGAGCCCTCGTTGTATCTCGCCGGCGGCTCGGTAAAGTGGCGGGCAGGAGTTATCTTTTCCGCACCGACATGCTCGCCCTCCGAGATGTTAGGTATCGCGCCCTGCGTGCCGTTATTTTCGCCCTCGTCCGCCGAGCCGTAGACCGCGAGGCAGCCGCGAAAGCGAACGGTGTAGCCGGAGGCACGGAAAGTATAGCCGCCGCAATCGACATCCGCAATAACGGTATCAAGCTCCGCAGATGCCATCTGGCTAGCGGTAAAGCGGTTGAATATGAGCTTATACAGCTTATACTGATCTGCGGTAAGATATTTCTTTATCTTATCAGGCTCGAGCGTGGGATTCGCGGGTCGGATAGCTTCGTGCGCGTCCTGTGCGCCCGCCTTGGACTTATAGGCACGGGGGGATGCGGGCACATATTCCTTGCCGTAGGTACTCTCGATGTACTCGGCAGCCCTTGCGCGCGCCTCATCCGCTACGCGCAGCGAGTCGGTACGCATGTAGGTGATAAGACCCTGCGTGCCGCCGTTTTCCGAGCCGACATTAACACCCTCATACAGCTCCTGCGCGACCTGCATTATACGGGTCGAGCGGAAGCCGAGCTTGCGCGATGCGTCCTGCTGCAGCGTTGAGGTGGTGAAGGGCGGCTGCGGATTCTTTGCCCTCGTTGAGCGGCGAACCGATGAAACGGTAAAAGCTCCGCCCTTTATCCCGTCGAGCACGGCGTTAACATCCGACTCGCTGTGCAGCTCGCCCTTTGTGCCGCCCTTACCGTAATACTTGGTATGGAGCGTCTCTCCACCTGCGGTACCGAAATCTGCATCTATCGTCCAGTATTCCTCGGGTACGAATGCATTTATCTCCGCCTCGCGGTCGACTATAACGCGCGTTGCGACCGACTGAACACGTCCGGCTGACAGACCGCCGTGTATAGCCTTCCAGAACAGCGGGCTGAGCTTGTAGCCGACTATGCGGTCGAGTATGCGGCGCGCCTGCTGCGAGTTTACAAGATCCTCGTCTATCTTTCGCGGGTGCTTTATCGCGTCCCGGACAGCACTCTTCGTTACCTCGTTAAAGGTAACACGGCAGACCTTCTCCGGCGGGATATTGAGCGCCGTAACAAGATGCCACGATATCGCCTCTCCCTCTCGGTCGGGGTCGGCTGCGAGATAGACCTTATCAGCATTCTTCGCTTCCTTTTTCAGCTCGGCGATAAGCGGACCCTTGCCGCGTATGTTTATATATTTTGCCTTGAAGCCGTTTTCTATATCTACTCCGAGTGTGCTCTTAGGCAGGTCGCGTACGTGACCTATCGACGCTACCACCTTATAGCCGGAGCCGAGATAATTCTTGACCGTTCCCGCCTTGGACGGAGACTCAACTATAACAAGATGTGACATTTACTTCAATCTATCCTTTCGTTGTCCCGGACGGTGCCGGGCAGCTGTAATAATCGTTATATATCGCCTGCGGAAATGCTCCGGCGCTAAAAGCCCTCTCCTCTGCGGTATTCTCCGCCGGGGCCGAGAACAGCAAGCCCGGATATCTCGAGCTCGGTAAGCCCCGCCATAACAAACGGAAAGCTGAGATCGTGCCGGACGATCTCGTCGATGGTCGTCGTTCCCGTTTCGGGAATGAGCGCATATATCTTTCTGCCGCATTCGCTCGTTTCCGCAAGCAGCTGTTCGACGCTCTGCGTTTCCTGTGTCGCCTCGCCCGTGCATCTGCCGCTTGTCGCAAAGTTTGCTCCGACCGGCACCGTTCCGCCTCTCTTACGCTCCGCAGGTGCATTCTGCCCCGCCGCATCTTTGTTCTGTCTCGGGCGAGCTCGGGACCGACCCGTGCAAGCGCCGCCTTGGTTTGACCCCGTCGCTGCGCCGCCTGACGGCTTCGGCATATGCTCGCCGTACAGACTCTGTTCTATATCTCCGTACCCGGTCTGAATATCGGCAGCATATTCACCGTATAGACTCTCCTCCGCAGGACTGTTCTGAATATCGGCGGTGCGTCCCGCGTCTGCTCTGCCGCTGTCCGTTCGGCGGTCGTCTGTCAGATACTCGCCCGCACGGTCGATCTCGGCGAATGCTCCGACATGTCCAGCCTCTTCGGTTCGTTCATCTGTGCCGACGGATGCGCGGCGCGGCTCTGCGGGTATGCGATCGACAGTCACGGCAGCGGTGCCGCAGGAGTCCGCACGGAACGGCTTCGGCAGCTTTTCCTCGACCTTCCGCCGGCGCGGTCCGCCTCTGCTCTCGCCCTTTGAACCGAGGCGGGGATAACACGGCTCGGCGCTTCTGCCGTACGTGTTTCGCAGGTTGAAGCTCCCATCAAACCGCGCGAGCTTTCCGGTCACATTTTCGATATTGAGCACCTTTGCATATTCGTCCTTGTAATCGTCAAGGATATCGAGCGCGCTCGTTACCATCTTTGCGCCCTCGAGCAGCAGTTTATTTGTGCCGGAGCTGCCCAGTGCACCGACATTTCCGGGCAGCGCATAGACCGCGCGTCCCTGCCGCTTTGCATCCTTTGCGGTGATGAGAGCTCCGCTTCGTTCATCCGCCTCGATAACAACGGTGGCGGTGCTCATTCCGCTGATAATACGGTTTCTTATCGGAAAGTTATGTGCGATAGGCGCGGCACCGGGACAAAACTCGGTCAGCACCGTGCCGCGTCGGATTATTTCGCCGTACAGATTTTTATGCTCGCGCGGATATACTCGGTCGATGCCGCAGCCGAGCACGGCTATGGTATATCCGTCTACATCGAGCGCCGCACGATGCGCAACACCGTCGACTCCGAGCGCCATACCCGACACTATGACCGTACCGGCAGAGGCAAGGTCGCTCGATATCGTATATGCGTTTCTCGCGCCGTACTGAGATATCCGTCTCGTGCCGACTATCGCGACGGAGAACCGATTCTTTATATTCGGCAGCAGACCGAGATAGTACAGCATGACCGGCGGAGACGGTATATTCCGCAGCTGCGGAGGAAAGTACTCGCTGTCATACGGCAGCATTCCCACACCGTTATCCGAGCACCAGTTGTATATGCCGACGGCGGCGCGCAGGCTCTTATCGGTCAGATGCTCCGCCGCGCCCTTGGGGAGTCCCACGTACTCTGCCGGGTCGGCATCGTATATTGCTCTGACATTCTGCCCGAAGCGCGAAAACAACATTCCCGCCGCAGAGCTTCCCGCGCCTATCGCGAGACTGAGCCATATCCAGTATACAAGATCGGCACTTTCCTCAGCGCCGACGTTCGTTTCAAATGTGTCTCTCACCTTATCCACGAGCCCTTTCCCGTTTTACAAATATCGCCTTATCAGTAAAAAATCCCGAAATCCATTCGGTCCGAGCCTTGCCCGGAGTCTTTTTCAAAAATACACATTCTTCAAATATCCGCTTTGCCGCATAACATTTATGCCGCAGGCACGGTCTCGGCGAGCATCCGAACCCGTCGCACATCTACTTTATCCACGAGCCCTTTCCGGTCTCCCAGATAAGTATGGCTGCAGCGGCTGCGGCATTCAGCGACTCGGTGCCCTCTCGCATCGGGATCAGAACGCAGTCGCTTGCCGCGTCGATAAGCTCCTCGGGCAGCCCTCTGCCCTCGTTGCCGACAAGAAAGCAGTCACAGCTGTCGACCGCGAGACGATTGAGCGGTATGGCAGCACGGTGCAGTGCGGCGGCATGCACACGGTATCCGAGAGCGCGCAGTGCTCCGATGCTGCCGACCGTGTCCTCACACAGCGTTATCTTCTGACGAAAGAGTGCACCCATAGCCGCCCTGACCGTCCGAGGATTATAGAGATCGGCGCAGTCGGCGGAGAGTATCAGCTCGTCTATTCCGAGTGCGTTCGCATCGCGTATAACGGTGCCGAGATTGCCCGGATCACGTATCGAGCAAGCCATGAATGCGGTACCCGAAAAATCGCCGTTATTATATATTGTAACCTTTTTATGCAAAAAGTCAATATGTTTTGCCACACACATGATTCCCTCGGGCGAGCGGTCGAAGGACAGCTTGTCGTAGACAGGTGCTGAAACAACGGTAACAAGCGTCGGATCAAGCTCGACGGGAAGCCGTCCGAGAGCATCCTCACGGACAAATATCCGCTCGAGCCGGATGCCGGACGAGAGTGCGTCGCGAAGCAGCTTTGCCCCCTCAAAGGCAAACAGTCCGTCTCGGTCGCGATATTTCCGCTCCGACAGCGCCGCTGCGGCGACTATCGCCGGATTCGCCCTTGATGTGATTCTCTGGCAGCCGTCAAAGCGGCCTGTATAGGCTGCGCCGTTCTTGAAATTGTCCATTCTGTCGTTGCCTCCGTTATTATTTTCCCCATCGAGCCGTATATTCTATTCACATCGGTATTTCAGCCCGAGCCTCACGTATGATCCTCGGATATTGCTTCACCCGTCCTCGGCACCGTCCGAGGCATCTCCCATTTGACGCGAAAAACCCGCGGACACACCCACGCGCAAGGCGGATGGTCCCGGGTTCTGCTGAAATAATTATCTCTCTCAGAGAGCAGCCTTTGCCTGAGCTGCGAGAGCTGCAAATGCTTCCTTATCTGCGATCGCGATCTCGGAGAGCATCTTACGGTTGAGGTCGATGCCTGCATTCTTCAGACCGTGCATAAAGGTAGAGTAATTCATGCCGCATGCCTTAGCCTGAGCGGAGATTCTGGTGATCCACAGTCTGCGGAAATCTCTCTTCTTGAGCTTTCTGCCTACGAATGCATAGTTGCCGCTCTTCATTACGGCCTGCTTGGCCATCTTAAAATGTTTACTCTTGGCACCCCAATAACCCTTAGCACACTTGAGAACCTTATTGCGTCTCTTGCGGGTCATCATAGCTCTTTTAATTCTTGCCATTTTATTATCCTCCTCTAAAACCTATCGCCGATTACTTGCTGGGCATAAGCGACTTAACAGTTGCTGCAAAAGCCGGGCTCAGGTAAGCACCGGAACGAAGATGTCTCTTTCTCTTCTGTGCCTTTATACCGAGATTGTGACGGTGATGCGAATGGTTCATCTTAACGAGACCGCTCTTGGTAACGCCGAATCTCTTAGCAGTTGCGCTGTGTGTCTTAATCTTTCCCATGATAGAGCTCCTTTCAAGCTGCTGAATTTTCCTGATTTGTCCGGCAAAGCTGGTCTGCCCGGACAAACTGACTTTTGATCTGTATGATCTTTTATATTCCGAGGCACGCTGGAATTACTTTTCCGCGCTCTTATCCTCAGGAGTAGCTGCTGCGGCAGTCGCTGCGGGCTTTTTACCCTTGCCCTTCGACTGTGCGGAAGCACCCTCTCGCTTGCTGTTAGGCGTGATGAATACCGACATGAAGCGTCCGTCAAGGCTCGGAGCCTTATCCGAACCGCCGAGATCGGCGCATGCCTCACGGAATCTCTCGAGCAGCTCTCTGCCCACATCGAGATGGCTCATCTCACGTCCCTTGAACTTGACAATAACCTTGACCTTGTCTCCGCCGGTAAGGAAACGGCGAGCGTGGTTGACCTTGGTCTTGAAGTCGTTGGTATCAATGGCGCAGGAAAGTCTGATCTCCTTGATGTCCATGATCTGCTGCTTCTTTTTCGCTTCCTTTTCCTTTTTATCGCGCTCAAAACGGAATTTTCCGTAATCAATTATCTTGCATACGGGCGGATCAGCCTGAGCCGCGATCATTACGAGATCGAGTCCCTTGTCGTATGCATGATTCTGCGCTGCGGTAACGGTGAGCAGTCCCATCTGCTCGCCCTCCGGTCCGATGACACGTACAATCTTCGAAGGAGCGCCGAGAACGGCTTTGATCTCGTCATTAATATAATGCTCCCTTGAATTGTTATTGTTGTTTCTGATGGCTAAAGCACCTCCGCTCAAAAAATAAAAAAATCACGGCTTATGTTGCATACTCGTAAAAGCAGCGCAGCATATCTCCGCGATCACAGGAAACCCACGGGTAATCCACAAATCCTTTATCGACCGTGACCCATGCACCGGGCTGTGTCAGGTGAGAGCGGAGCGCTCTGCTTGCTTTACTGTGGTATTTTATCATATATACCCGGCATTGTCAATAGTGAAAATAAGATTTTTTTTAAAAAATCAAAACCGAAAAGCCGCCCCGGCATAAAACTTACATTTTATAGTGCGGATTTCAGGACGGAACTTCTGAAAGAACTTCTTCAGCGCAACATACTTTTTTTCAAAAAGGTATTGACAAATAACCTCTCCTGTGGTATTATGTATAGGCTTTGTTGAGATACATAAGCAATGCGCCCGTAGCTCAGCGGATAGAGTACTCGGCTACGAACCGATTGGTCGGAGGTTCGAATCCTCTCGGGCGCGCCATGAAAAAAGCGATTGCATTTTGCAATCGCTTTTTTCAGTTATATTCATCTCACGGCGAGAGGTATTGCTGTGCCGTGATATCCGGCTTTGCCGGGTGATATTCGCTTCGCGAGTGCAAACGGCGAATATAATATCACTGTCCCAACGGCACAGTATCAATATCGTTTTTATAGACCTTTGCATACTGTCCTTCGTCACCGTTGATCCATGCGACACCTTAAAGCGCATTTCTTTTATCGCCCTCTGTGCCTCGACGGCATTGTCGTCCGCTATCTCGGTGGTGAGTACGGGACTGCTCGCAATTATCTCATCGGTGAGCGATTCGATTGCATCGCTCATGTGCTTGAAAGAACCTTCTCCCGAGCTGAACTCGTTCGTCTTTACAGCCGCCTCAAGAATATCCGCCTCGAGCTCCTTTCGGGACTTCGAGCCCTTGTAATTCTCGAGCATGCTGTCCATGCCCTCGAGCAGCTTGCCGACGTTGACATTATACTTGTCTCGGAGTATCGTCTCGGCTGTCTCGGCGCGGAGCGTTTCTTCGGACTTTGCGCGCTGCTGATAACGTATATCGGGATTATTACGGTCAAAAGTGCCGATGTTGTCAGTGGCGGATTTTATCTGCGATGGGTCATCCAACATGTATATAACACTATCGTCTATACCCTTATCGCTATTCTCAATTATAATTCCGTCGTAATTTCCGCGCAGATACTCGCCATAAATGGCTTTTGCGTTGCTGTCAAAGTATGATGTCGGTGTGTAATAACCGTCCGAATAAATATGAAGCGGTTTTTTTATATCGAGATAGCACTCGATAATTCGTTCATTACCGCCTTTTGATGCTGCTCTTTTTGCATAATCCGATGCACTGTCCTGATATCCGTTTTTCTTGTTGGTAAAGAAAAACAATCCTTCAGAAACATCGCCGAAGTTTTTACCGCTTTTTCCTATGTCGAAAGTCCAAAACTCGGAGTTTGTCCCATGATACACAACTCTCGGACTTCCGTCATCGTTTACGACCTTGCTTGCATCCTTAGGATGATTTAGCCAATCACCGAACCATCGCAAGAATTGCCGGCTTTGCGTATTTGTCGAAATATTCCTATTGACTTTTTCATCGAATTTGTGTATAATAGGAGTAGAAGCTATCAACCGCTGAAGCTGTTTGGGGAATTGGACCCCAGCAACTGACAGCATGGTGGCTTCTTTTTTTGCGTAATATATACCGACATCTCCGATATTCTCCAACGCAATTGCCTCTGTGAAAAGGTTTTCTACGTTTTTTTGATAAGCAGACGATAGCACATTAACATCCATCTGTGTGCCATTGAGTTTTCTGTTTGCTGTTATTTCGACCGGAATAAACAAATGGTTGGTTTGTAAACCTATGTCAACAATTGCGACTACACTTCTAACGCTTCTCCGAGGAGCACCCTTTTTAGGATTCTGTGCATCCTTTGCCGAAATAATCGCAATAGGGTCAAGTAATTTGCTATAAATATTCTCAACGGCATCCTGACCGAGTCCGTGATAATGTACTTTCTTTCTGAATTTTCCCTCGCTCTTTGCTTGCGCTTTTGTTTTTGCAATAGAGTAAATATGTCCCGCGCCTTCAAGATGATGGCATCACCTATATCAATATCGCCCGTATTAAGGCGATTGCTATTCTTTTTTTCTTGGTGCAACACTTCTATTGTAATCCTACACATCCGCAGCAGCCGCAAAGGAAATTGCTCTTGAAAAGCAGTCTGTAATGTGCTATAATACTTAATATAATGAGAAATACAATGAGATGAGTATACCCGAGCGGCAGCAAACAGCGCTGCTGCGGAGCGCACATCTCTGTAACGATACCGGCAGTATATGACCGTACACCTGCGGAGGGAGGGAGCAAAACTGAACAGAACTCAGGTATTCAATCTCAGAAAAACTCCCAAGGGGTACGAGGGCAGAACGACGCTGTACGACGGCACGAGAATAATAAAGCTGCCCGAGAGCACACCGAATCACGCATCGGAGACGGAGCGGGGTGTGGGACATACTCGCGGACATGGAAAGCAGCAGCCGTCCCGACCCGCGCAGAGTGGGACTCAGCCGCAGCGCACAAATTCGGAAAGCCGTACGCGGCAGAATGATCCGAGACACAGCACCGCACCGACCGAGCCGCGCAGGGTGCTCAGCGGCGCAATGACCGAGACGGGCAGACTGTCCGAGGGCGCGCCTACCGGTATTAACGGTATACACGGCGCAGCCGGAGCGGGCGGAGAACGGTATAGAGAGGCGACCGGCAGGCAAGACGGCAGACAGACCATGGGGCATTCCGACGGACGTATGCCGGAGCGCCGCACCGACAGCTCGACCGAGAAGAGCGAAAAAAAGAAAAAGAAAAATAAGAATAGGCAGGCGGCACGGAGCACACAGCAGAGCAGGGAGAACCGACAAAGCTCTCCGGTGCAGCAGCGCAGACCTGCGCCGCGGGACGGACGCGCTGAACACTTGCCTAAGCCGGATCGCCCATATCAGGCTAATGCCCCTCGCGAATATGCCCCGGGACGCGCTGATATGAGCGGCACGACAGGCTACGGTGCTTCCGAGCGCAGCGCGCGGGGCTACGGCGTACCGAATTACGGCGCGCATGGAAGTGCTGCACATGGCTATGGTACACAGGGCTACGACACATCGAATTACAGCGCGCATGGAAGCGCCGCACATGGCTATGGTACACAGGGCTACGGCACATCAAATTACGGCGTACCGAATAATGCCGCATTCGGTCAGAATAACGGTATGCACGGCGGTGCTCAGCCGAGCGGCGCACAGCGGCGCAGAAAGCGTCCTCCGATGAGCGAGGAGGATAGGCGTCGGCTCGAGGCAGCCGAGCAGGCAAGACGGCAGGCCGAACAGGAGATGGAGCGGCAGCGCGCGGAGAGACGCGCGGAGCAGAGGCGCAAGCGAGCCATTGACCGTAAACGCAGACGGCGCGCGGCGCTTAGATTCATTGTCTCCGAGCTTGTTCGCGGAATACTGCGTGGAATACCGTGGTTGTTTGCACTTGTCGGAATGACGGTGCTGCTCGGTGCGGTGTCCGGCGGTATAATATTCGTCGATCTGCACCTCGGCTCTTCTACTCATCCGGAAACGGTGGAGTATCTGCTCACCGATCCGGACGATAATAAGGTGTCTGCGCGCGAGGTGGCATATAACGGTGCATTCTTCTCGGGTACGCCGTATATCAAAATGTCCGACCTTGCCTCGGATTTTGACCTTACAGTCGCGGGAGACGGCAAGAGGTACAAGCTGATAACGCAGGGCGGCAATATTATCAAGCTGACGATCGGCTCAAGTGTGCTTGTACTCGGCGGCGACGAGATACGTCTTTCCGCGCCGATATTCGAGCGCGGCGGCGAGATCTATATTCCCATCGAGCTGCTCGACGACTATCTGACCGGTGTCAGCGCGGATTACGCGGTCGACGAGAAAAAGAAAATAGGCAGAATAACCATTACCCGTGAGATAGAGGACTATACCGTCTCTGTTGCCGAAGGAAAGCAGCCGGTATATGCCGGACTCGGCTTTATTTATAATATTTCGCCCGATGCGTCGAATATTGCCGAGGATTCTCTGCCGGAGGCGATAGCCGCAGCAACGGATCCGAATCCTCCGCCTGCCGAGAACGGGAACGCGACTCCGTAAACTATGCGTCCGGAACGGGCACATCGGGAGCGGAAGCATAATTTATATTTAACGGCAGATCTCAACGACATAAATGAAAGGAACATCCTCTCCGGAGGATATATGCAGCGGATATGAGTGAAATGAGACCGATACAAAACGGGGGCGGGGCCCCGAACGAAAACGGACAGCATCGGCAGAGCGCCGAATCGAGACAGCGCGTAGAGCGGGCAAGACTGCGCGAGCGCAGACGCAGACGCAGGAGAAATATAACCCTGCTCGTCTGCCTGCTGCTGATACTCGTCATCGCGGCTTGCGCCGTTGTTGCGATATGGTTCATCAGCGACCCGTCGGATACGGATAAGCCCGCCGAGACTACTGCGGTCACTACCGATACACAGAGCGGCACCGAGAGCACGACCGCTGCCGAGACAGATCCGCTGACCGGACCGGAGGCATACGGTATCACCTTCATCTCCGACCTTGCCGACTACGAGCAGTATATGGATCCCGCAGAGCGTGACGATTACCTTATCCTTGTTAATAAAACCTCGACTGTAAGTGCCTCAGACGAGCCTGCCGACCTCGTCGACATTGCCGACACCCGTCAGGACGGCAGAGCGACGCAGCAGATGCGCCTGTACGCCGCAAAGGCGCTCGAGGCACTGTTCATCGAGATGCGCGCATACGGCTATACCGATGTTTCGGTAACGAGCGCGTTCCGCGGCTACAACTATCAGGAGCAGCTTTTCACGGGCTACGTGTCAAAGGAGCTCAAGAGCCATCCGGGCTGGACGCAGGAACAGGCAGAAGCGGAGGTAGAGACCTATTCCGCGCGCCCCGGCACGAGCGAGCATCAGACGGGACTCTGCTGTGATATGCACAACCTCCCCGGCGCGGACGTTTCGTTCGCAAATCAGGAGGTATACAAGTGGCTGAGAGAGAATGCATGGAAATTCGGATTCATCCTGCGCTTCCCGGAGGATAAGACCGAGATAACGGGCTACAGCTTCGAACCGTGGCATTATCGCTTTGTCGGCAGATATCACGCGCAGAAGATACACGAAGGCGGTCTCTGCCTCGAGGAGTATCTCCAATCATATCTCAGTACGGCAGCATCCGCGCAGAAATCTAATTAATCATCGCATCACGGAGAGGCGGAAAAGAAACGACGGCATCGCTCGGGACTTTTCTGCCTTTCTGAATAAAAATACCTTGTATATGAGGAAAGAAAAATGTCAAAATTCGTACCTTATCCCCTTTTTCACGACGATATGCCCATCGACATCTCGTTTGTATTCGAGAGCGAGCGCCCGGCGGGCAAGCACGGCTTCATGCACACAGCGGGCGATCATTTTGAGTTTGAGGACGGCACCGAGGCACGCTTCTGGGGAGTCAATTTCAACGGCGGAGCATGCTTCCCCTCGCATGAATACGCAGAGACCGTCGCCGATCGTCTCGCAAAGACAGGCTGCAACATCGTCCGTTTTCATCAGCTCGATGCGGAATGGGACAGCCCGAACATCTTCTCATTTTCGCGCGGAAAGCGGCTCGGCAGCACACGCGAGCTCGATCCGCGCAGCATGGAACGGCTCGACTACCTCGTATACTGTCTGAAGGAGCGCGGAATATATTCGTATCTCGATATGCTCACCTACCGACGCTATAAGACTGCGGACGGCGTTGCGGCTGCCGCAGATATGATCGACTCGACAAAATACCCCTTCAACTGCTTCGACGAGCGCATGAAGGAGCTGCAGAAGGAGTTCATGAGTCAGCTCTGGAACCACATGAATCCGTACACGGGGCTCTGCTACAAGGATGATCCCGCGTTCGTCATGACCGAGATAATCAACGAGAACGACCTTTTCAGTAAGCCGAATTTCACCGTCGAGCCCTACACCTCCGATTTTCGCCGTCTCTTCCGCGCATGGCTCGACCGCCGCGGCATCGAGTTCGACGCGGAGGGCTGCGACCTTACGGCAAAGGACGGCGTTCTCGCGGAGTTCAAGACCGAGCTCGAGCGCGAATATTTCGCCGAGATGCGCGACTACATGATCTCCATCGGAGTAAAGATACCGATTACGGGCACAAACTGGTTCTTCAGTGATGCACTTACCCGCGCGCACGTCGACATGGACTTTATGGACACACACACCTACTTCTACGACTGGCGGTGGAACGACCATTGCACCATGCTGAATTCGCTCACCGATCAGGAGGACTGCTTCTATCCGAACATCATAAACGAGCGCATTCAGGATAAGCCCTTCTTCGTCTCCGAGTGGGATATGCCGTGGCCTAATCCCTGCCGCGCCGAGAGTCCGCTGCTCTATGCCGCCGTCGGCTCGTTTCAGCGCTGGTCCGGCTACGCGATTCATACCTATGCATACACGACGCGGCTCGACCGCCTCGATATACTCGGCAAGGAGATCCTCCCGCCGACCATCGACGGAGTAGGCTACCGCGAGGGCGTTTTCTCGGTATGGAACGACCCCGCGAAGTTCGGGCTGTTCCTGCACAGCGCGCTCATCACCCGCCGCGCCGATATAGCGCCCTGCACCGATAGCGTTACCGTTCATGCGGGAACCGGCTCCTCGGAGGCTTACCGCTGCGCCGCGGAATACAAGCGGGTAGGCATCAGCTTTGAGAACGGCGCACCCGCCGATAAGCCGCTCACCGACCTCTCGGGCGGAGAGATACGCTCGTCGGACGGTCAGCTCTACCGCAGCTGGACAAAGCACTACGGATATATCAACTCCCCGCGCACAAAGGCGGTCTACGGCAGACTTGCGGGCGCGGGCGAGATAAAGCTCGACGGAATGACCGTCAGCGCTACGAGCAAGGAGGGCGTTATCGCGATATCCTCGCTCAGCGACGCGCCTATAGCGGAATCGGATAATCTGCTGATAACCGCGCTCTGCGACGCCGTTAACAGCGATATGCAGTGGGATGAGGACCATATGCTCTCCTACGGTCACGCGCCTGTGCTCGTTAAGGTCATGGAGGCAAAGGTCAGTATACGCACCGCGGCACGTATGCGCATACGCTCGATAGGACCGGAGGCGCAGATGACGGGAGAGCTTGAGACGAGCTATGAGGATGGGATTTTGACCTTTACGCTCGGTACTCAGCACCCCGGGATGTACTACCTCGCCACCATCGACTAACCCCTCGGCGAGGCTAAAAAGCGCAGACCGAAAAAGCGAAAACAAGTTGAGCTTATCAGTCTTTAGTGTATTCGCTAAGACAAAAAGGGGTCGGAATCCTGACGGATTCCTGCTTATAATTTTATGTTTTCGCTTTTTCTACCGCCGAAAATCGCCTCTGCCGTACAATTGTACGGCGACGTGACGATTTTCGACGCTTCTGCATCTTTTTATCTCCCGCCGAGGCGGGGCAAACCACACGAACCAAGTTCGCAAAAATGATGGTGATCAGTGTAGTTTGTGTTTCGGATAAGAAAACCGTATAATTTCCGCATAGAGCTTTTGCTTTAAACATGTAGTTGCACAGCGAAATTGAGTGTTTTGAACGGTTTTATCTCTCCGCTGTTCGGCGAAGCTCAAAAAGTGCAAACCTCAATCCGTCTCTGACGCTATCGCGGAAGAGACGGATTTCACTTATGACGAGCTTTGTGCGAAATTTGAGGTATGATTATTGTTTTATGCACGAGAAGAAATGAGCTGACAAGGTTTAAGGCTTGCAGTTAAATCATACAGAGAGTGTATGCAAAGTCGCTGTGAAAAAGCATCAGTCACATGAACGGCGGAGCACCTGCATATATCGCCATCACGACCGCACGGTGCGGCTTCATTGGCTATTTGACCTATATGCGCGGCTTTTCGTCGAATACCCTCTTTACAAAAAAGCAATTGACATGCAGAAGCGAATTGAATATAATATTAAGGTATGACGGCATTGATTTTCGCCTGCGCGCAAGCGGTACGGCGTGATTTTCCGTGCGGCAAAATTCTTCCGAGGAGCGAATTTCCCTCGGCTAACGTACAAATATAAGGACAAAGAGGAAAAGGCATGTCAGAAAACTTAAAAACAGCAAAATTCGGCGGCAGCTCACTCGCGGAGGCGGGACAGTTCCGCAAGGTAATTGATATAATCAAGGCAGATCCGTCGCGCCGCTTCATCGTAGCGTCCGCTCCCGGAAAGCGTTACAGCGGTGACTTTAAGGTCACCGATAAGCTCTATGAGTGCTACGAGCTTGCTTCACGCGGCAACAACATCGACGAGGTATACCACCAGTTTGAGAACAGATACCGCGATATCGTCGAGGGACTCGGAATGGATTATTCACTTGACGAGGAGTTCAGACGCATAAAGATGTCGGTCATTCACAATGCCGGACGCGACTATGCGGCAAGCCGAGGCGAGTATCTCAACGCTAAGATATTGGCGGAGTATCTCGGATACGAGTTTATCGACGCACGTGAGGTCATATTCTTCCACGAAAACGGAACGCTCGACACCGATCGCACCTATACAACGATGGCTGAGCGCCTGCGCGGTGTTGAGCGCGCGGTCATTCCCGGCTTCTACGGCTCTATGCCGAATGATACGATAAGAACATTCAGCCGCGGCGGCTCGGATATTACCGGCGCAATCGTCGCCCGCGCGACCGGCTCTGATCTTTATGAGAATTGGACCGACGTTTCGGGAGTGCTTATGGCAGACCCGCGCATCGTCGAGGACCCCGAGGTCATCGACATCATAACCTATAACGAGCTTCGCGAGCTCTCATACATGGGTGCGACCGTACTGCACGAGGATGCTATCTTCCCGGTTCGTCTGATGGGCATCCCGATCAATATCAGAAATACCAATAAGCCCGAGGATCCCGGCACTATGATAGTTGCCTCCGCAGAGGGCGCAGGAAAAAATGTCATTACCGGAATCGCCGGAAAGCCCGGCTTCTCCTCTATCACTATCGAGAAGGACATGATGAACTCCGAGGTCGGCTTTACACGTAAGGTTCTGTCGGTTCTCGAGAGTGAGGGCATCTCGTTCGAGCACATGCCGTCGGGAATCGACACGCTCAGCATCATCCTTGCCACTCCCGTGCTTGAGGGCAAAAAGGAGCGCATCCTCCGCGCTATCTGCGACGCAGTCAGTCCCGACAGCGTGTTTGTTGAGGACAGCATCGCGCTGATAGCGGTCGTCGGACGCGGAATGCGAAGCACCAAGGGTACCGCCGCAAGAACTCTCGACGCGGTCGCCGATGCGGGCATTAACCTTGTTATGATAGATCAGGGCTCGAGCGAGCTGAATATCATTCTCGGCGTAAAGGAAGCCGATCTGCAAAAGACCATCGCGGCAATATACGGTGAGTTCGGACGCTAAGAATATATATCATCATGCCGGACCGCCCGAGCGGAATATCCGAAAAAAATCAGAGCACACGGAGAATAATCTTCGTGTGCTCTGTGTTTTTTTGCGGTAATATCGCAGCATCATAGTGCTGCGGCGCTTGAGCTTTGCTTATGTGCATGGCTTTTACGGCAAAAAGATTTTGTCCGTGCGCAAATATCAAGCTGATTTGTGAACATAGCGCATATAACGCTATAATTTGCTTTCAGTCTGTCGGTTTAAACGCAGCAGCGCTTCATTTCGTCGGATTCCTCGGCGCGCTCATTGACAACATTCGGCTCGCAGAAGGTCGGAACCGTTTCGGCTATTACCTCGCGAACATCTCCTACCCCGTCCTCGGAATTATCTGCCGCCTCTATCGCCTTGGCGAGACGGTCGAGAATATCGCTCACCTCGGCGCGGGTCATGGGGGCATCGTGTTCGATAAAGATGAGGTCGTTTTCGGTCTTGGTAAGCGTTTCGGTCTTAATGAGCAGCTCCTCATACAGCTTTTCACCGGGACGCAGGCCTATCTCTTTTATCTTGATATCGAGGTTCGGCTCGAGTCCCGAGAGCTTTATCATATTTACCGCAAGGTCATATATTCTGATGGGCTTGCCCATATCGAGAACGAAAAGCTCGCCGCTCTTTGCCATTGCGCCTGCCGTCATAACAAGCTGGCTTGCCTCCGGTATGGTCATAAAGTATCTGATAATGCGCTTATCGGTTATCGTGATGGGACCGCCGGAGGCTATCTGACGCTTGAACAGCGGAATTACGGAACCGTTTGAGCCGAGTACATTGCCGAATCTGACGGCGGCAAACGATGTCCTTGAGTCGTTGCGGCTCTGTACTATCATCTCGCACAGACGCTTTGAAGCGCCCATTATATTGGTCGGATTTACCGCCTTATCCGTTGATATCAGAATAAACTTTGCCGTGTCGTATTTCTCCGCCATATCAGCGACATTTTTCGTTCCGAAAACATTGTTCTTTATCGCCTCGCCGCCGCTGACCTCCATAAGAGGTACGTGCTTGTGCGCGGCTGCGTGGAATACGATATCCGGCTTATAGCGCTCGAAGATATTCTCGACCCTCGCTCTGTCACGTACGGAGCCGATCTCGACGCGCAGGTCGAGCGATCCGGCATATTTTCTCAGCAGCTCCTGCTGAATATCGTATGCGTTGTTCTCGTAGATATCAAATATAATGAGCTGACTCGGCTCAAGCGCGGCTATCTGTCTGCACAGCTCGCTGCCGATAGAGCCTCCGCCTCCGGTCACGAGTATCGTTTTGCCGGAATAAAATGATGTGAGAATATCTCCGTCAAGCTTCAGCGGGGTGCGGAACAGAAGATCCTCAATCTGAAAATCTCTGATAATGCGCTTGCTGTTCTCCTCGTGAGTTCCGTTCTCGGTAATATCACGGATAGGCGTATCGTATATGCGCACCTTGCAGCCGGTCTTGCCGTAGAAATCAAACAGCCATGCGGCAAGGTCGCTGTCGACGTTGTTCAGCGCGATGAATACTTCCTTTACGCCGTATTCCTTCAGATATCTGCTAACGGCATCTCTCTCATGGAATACCGGCAGACCCGAAATCCTGCTCCCGTACTTTGTCGAATCGTTGTCGATAAAAAATACCGGACGGTATGGACTGTCGTGATTATAATTAAGCTCATTAGCCAGTATTATTCCGATGTGACCCGCTCCGACGATGGCGACATTGAGCTGCGACTGACCTTCGGGTCGTGTGGCATTGAGCTTCTTGAAAAGAATGCGGTAGCAAAAACGCGAGGTCAGCGCAAGCAAAAGGTTTGCCATCGAGACAATGAGCGGATGCCAAAAGCCGCCTCTTGTCCCGGAAATAATGAATATCCCGCAGGCAAGTATGCAGCCGAGTCCGTCGGCACATACAATATTCAGATTTGCATAGGTATTTGTATAGCGCCATACATTCGCATACAGACGAAAGAGCAGGCGCAGTCCGAAAATACAGGTAAACAGGATTGCGGCAGTTCCGAGAAATGTTCGCAGCGGAGGCGGAGCTTCTATAAAATTGCTGTAATCCGAAAATACATAGTATAGAAAGTTACACGCGGCGAAGCAAAAAGTATCAAAAAGGAAAAGAACTATCTTTCTGCCGCGCCCTTTAATAAAACCGATTAAATCCATTTATAACATCCTTTGATAAATCATTCCATGCCAAATATAATTATAACATAAATATGAACGTGTGTCAATGACAATGTTAATGATATTTCGGTTTAATTTCCTGCGCGACTGCTGCGGATTCGGCAGAATACGACATAATTTGTCAGCGGAACGAGATCGGAATGTCCATGCAGCGTCGGAGACAAACGACGGAGCGCGCAGTCACATGCAGCACAAGACTGCCGTTCCTGCATTCGCAAGAAGAAAAAACGGGTATTTATACGTTTTTTCGGATTTTTATGAAAATAATCAAAAAAAATATTGCATTTTTGAGAGCGATCTGTTATAATACAAAATCAGATAAATAAGCTGTGTGACGCAGGCAGGAAATGCGGGTGACCGCGACCGAAGGAGTAAAACTCTCAGGTGCACTAAAATGCAAGTAGGATGCGATAAGGTGCGAGGACTGTCTGCCGACGGCACTTTGGAGAATCCCGCCGACGGCGGGTGCCGAAGGGGCAAAGCGCACCGCGCGAATCTCTCAGGCAAAAGGACAAAGCTATCTTTCCGCACCGCCGGACATCCGTGCGGAAAATCGGGAATATCCTTTTGTAAAACCATTTGCAGGTCGCGATTGCCGCACCTGCAATTTTTATTTATACTAATCTTATAAAAGGAGCTCGTATGGAACAGTTTCTCGACAAGGTCGCAGCGGTAAACGATGTAATAAATACGTTCGTGTGGGTAAAGATAGGTATCATAATCCTGCTCGGCGTCGGCATCGTGACTACCGTCTGCACAAAATTCTTTCAACTCTCCCACCTCGGTCTGTGGTGGAAGAACACGATAGGAAGCCTCTTTAGAAAACACGTTATCGGTCACACCAAGGATAAGGGCGCAATATCTCCCTTTCAGGCGCTCTGCACCGCACTCGCTGCAACGGTCGGCACGGGTAATATCGCCGGAGTTTCCGCCGCTATCTGCATAGGCGGAGCCGGTGCGGTATTTTGGATGTGGCTCGCCGCTTTTTTCGGAATGATGACCAACTACTCCGAGAACGTACTCGGCATCTACTTCCGCCGCCGCAACAAGGCAGGCGAGTGGTCCGGCGGTGCCATGTACTACCTTGAGGACGGTCTCGGCGGAAAGCGCGGCTGCAAGCACCTCGGCAGGATACTCGCCGTTCTCTTCTCTATTTTCGCCATCTTCGCCTCTTTCGGTATCGGAAGCATGGGACAGATCAACAAGATAGTCATCAACATCACCTCCGCATTCCCCGTACAGTCGCTGCTCGACGCTAAGGTGTTCGGCGATATTTCGGTATATGCGCTCATCATCGGCATTGCGCTCATGCTGCTCGGCGGACTCATAGTCCTCGGCGGACTCAAGCGCATTGCATCGGTTGCAGAGCGCGTCGTGCCTTTTATGGTCGTGCTCTTCGTGGTCGGCTCGCTCGTAATAATCGGCGTCAACTACGCAAACATTCTCCCCGCATTCAAGGCGATCTTCGTCGGTGCGTTCAAGCCCATCGCGGCTATCGGCGGCGGCATCGGCGTGCTCATCAGCACGGTGATCACGCAGGGCTTCAAGCGCGGTGTATTCTCGAACGAGGCAGGTCTCGGCTCATCGGTCATGGTCCACTCCAACTCTAATGTCCGTGAGCCCGTAGCTCAGGGCATGTGGGGCATATTCGAGGTATTTGCCGACACAATGGTCGTCTGCACCATGACCGCGCTCGTTGTTCTCACATCGGGTGCGTATAATCTCGTCACGGGCGAAGCGGCATCCTCCGACGCGACCCTCGTCGCTACCGCGTTCAACTCGGTATTCTCATGGGGCGGCATAGGCGAAAAGTTCATAGCCATTGCAATGTTCCTCTTTGCCTTCACCACCGTTCTCGGCTGGGATCACTACGGAACAAAGGCATGGGAGTACCTCTTCGGCACAAAGAGCACCAAGGTGTTCAAGGTCATCCACACCCTCACCATCGTACTCGGCGCTGTTCTTTCTTCTTCGCTCGCATGGGATATCTCCGATACCTTCAACGGTCTGATGATGATACCTAACCTTATCGGTGTCGTCGTTCTCTGCCCGCTCGTTGCAAAGATAACGAAAAACTACCTCGACCGCAAGGTTCGCGGTAAGGATGTCAAGCCCGTGCTCTCCGCCTTTCCCGAAATTGAAAAAGCGTATGCTGAGCAGCCTGAGGAGCATGCGGAGAAAGAGACTCCCGAACCCGCAATGACAAAATAAGCGGCAATATCTTTACCCATCAAGCATGGAAAAGCCTTAGACTAAAAAACGGATGGTCAAAAGCCCTGACCGTCCGTTTTTTTATTATACTTATGTTGCTTATTCTTCACGCATATGCCGTGTCAGCAAGACTCATGTTCTTCTGCGGGTCAGCACCGCACCGACGGCAAAAGCAGTCAGCATAAGCGGAGCAGCCCTTACAAACAGCCACTCAAAAGCATGGAACGCCGCGCCGAACACCACAGTCTCCGAATCTCCGTAATCCCACCCGAGATACGGACTGCCGAGTGCGACAAGCGAGGCAAAGCCCGCCGCCGTCACCACACAGAGCACGATAAACAGAATGTGCAGTGCCCGTCTGCGCTCAGCACTTCTGCGCGCGAGCTGCAGATTGATGACTTCGAGCTTTTCCGATATCGTCCTCAGCTCATCCGGTTGAGGCGGAGTGACGGTCTCGCCGAGCAATATGCCGACCGGCGTATCAAACACCTCGCCTATCGCGACAAGCATATCCGCGTCGGGCACAGACAGCCCCTTCTCCCACTTTGACACGGTCTGACGAACGACATTAAGCCGCACTGCAAGCTCCTCCTGCGAGAGCCCCTTTGCCTTTCGCAGCTCTCTGATATTTTCATTCAGCATTTTATAACAGCCTCCTTTTCGGTCGTTGCCGTTATTATACCCCCGCGCCCTCCGTTGCCGCAAGCAACGCAGATTAACATCTGCCCGCGCAGCGGGAAAAATATCGCATGTGCGGTCAAATATCGTACGATATCATTCCAAAATCCGATATGCGCCGCCATGGTCCACACTAAATTACAGTCACACTTCCGTCGGAATCCGATATTCTATCAACGCGCGCACCCTCTCACAGAGCTCCCCGTATGCCGAAATTCCGCACAGCGGCTCAAAGCCCGCGCCCGTCAGCATTTCATAGTACACGCTCGGAAACAGGCATGCGCAGGATGTCACGCCGCCGACCTCAGAATAGACGTATATCATCCGCTGCTGCAGCCCGTCGGGGTCGTTATCTATGCTTGCCCACCGTTCCTCCGCCCACCGCTCCATGCCGTCAAGGAATCGACAGGAGGTCGGCAGAATGACCCTTTTCGTGATGCGCATAGTGTCCTCGATGAGCCGCACCGCAGCCCCGATACGTTCTACAGCCTCGTCGCGCTGACCCGATGCAGCAAGGTATTCAGCCGTGCTCAACCCCGTTTCGATACGGTCAAAGACCCATATATCCGCACCGTCTCCCGCGGCATCGCAGCGGAAAAGCTCAAGCGCACGCTCGGCAAACAAAACGGCTGCGCTGTTTTGTTTCGCGTCGCTGCTCATTCCGACAAGCGAGCGCATGTCAAGTATCGCGCAAAACGCCTCATGCAGCCGATATATCCGCTCGCGCTCAAACCCCGCCGCATCACCGCGCAGCAGACAGCGCTCAAACATCAGAGCACGCTCCGAGCAGTCAAACGCGGTGGTATATTTTTCGAGAAAAACCGACAGATGCTCCTCATCATCGACGACTGCCATCGTCCGAATGGTCTGAGCGCACATCGGATGTCGCTCGAGATACGCCTCGGCGAGCAGACGCACCTCGGGTAAAACCTCGGGGTCGCCGAATGCCCGCATGTTTCCATCGCACCACGGGCGCACGGTGGCATCGCTGTCGATATGGTCTCTGCGTATTTCGCGCAGCAGCTCCGATATCCGTTTTGTATCGTAATTCCGCTTCATGCACTCGCGCCGCAGCGCGTCAAAGGTCTCAGATGCCCGCCGCTCACGCTCGCGCATCGGCATACCGAGCAGCCCGTCAACGGTGATACCGAGCAGCTCGGATATCGACGGTATGAGCTCAAGGTCGGGATAGGTCGCGCCGTTCTCCCACCCGCTGACCGACTGATAAGTTACCCCCAGCCGCTCGGCAAATTCCTCCTGAGTCAGACCGTTTTTCTTTCTGTAGGAACGGATGTTTTCACCGATCATCAGTTTCATAATTACCTCCGTATGTTCATTACTGCAAAGCCACGGATCCGTCTGCAATATCATTATACATGCAAAATGTCCGATGTGCAATAACGCATATCGCGAGAATTATTATCAATCTGTGTTATATCACACATCAAATAACGGGATAAGACAAGCAGTCTTATCCCGACATTACCGCAAATTATGCGACTCCGCGCCCGCTTACGCATATGCACTCACATCCGACGAAGGTCGGATAAAACTAAAAAAGCGCTTGCAATGCAAACGCTTTTCATGGTCGGAGTGAGGTGACTCGAACACCCGACCTCTTGGTCCCGAACCAAGCGCTCTACCAAACTGAGCCACACCCCGTAACGTAGTTATTATATCACTATGTTTCTTTCTTGTCAATAGATTTCTATATTTTTGATTCTGTTTTTAATAAAAACACCGCTATCAGGCTTGACAAAGCAGTCGATATATGGTATAATACCGCTCGTAAACATGAGCACCCTTAGCTCAGTCGGATAGAGCAACTGCCTTCTAAGCAGTAGGTCGAGGGTTCGAATCCCCCAGGGTGCGCCATAAAAGGGCTGCAAAATAGATACAGCCAGTAAAAACCCCGATTTTATCGGGGTTTTTATCGTTTATACGGCAAAATTTCAGCAAACCGTTTTGACAGATATAAAAATGACGTTTTCCCTTTATTTGGGATTAACGCACAACTGAATATCCGATGCTCTGCCGCGCGCGGAGCATGCACCGCGCATCCGCTCCTACCGGCACAGACGCCGACACAGGCACAGAGCCGAAAAGACGTCTGATTTTCACAAATGGCATCCACCCTCATCGGCTGCACGATAAATTATCGACTCTTTTTGCCGTCACGACAAAAACAGCCTATACATTAGATTTAGAGAGGTAATTCAAATCGGAAAACGTTTTCACAGCACCCGAGGCGACCGTCGTTATCTTTAATAACGACAGCTTTATCACAGCATCGTCGAGTTCAGGCACAGGAAAAGACGAAAACATCGGCGAGTGGGATTTTAATTGATCAACCGCACTCCGACCACCGTCCGATAGCGCATACGCATAGTATCTGCACCGTACGTGCGTATTGAAGCAGATGACGGACAAACGCCATGTAAAAAACGCCCGAGCGGCAGCCGCCGCCCGAGTGCTTTTTACATGGCGTTATTTTAAAGCGTTTTTTTATAACTGCATTCGCTGCAGTGCCGCGCGGCGCGCTCAGCGTTCCTCTCTGAAGTAGGAGAGACCGAGGCTTGCCGGCGGCTGATTTTCACGCTTTCTGTGTATGCTGATTATGATCAGCACTATGATAGTAACCACATACGGGAGCATCTTAAAGAGCTCTGTAGCGCTGCGCGAAAGACCGGGAATGAAGTTATAAACGATGTAGAGTCCGCCGAAGAGGATCGAGCCGAGAACACCCACATCGGGCTTCCATACGGCAAAGATAACGAGCGCGATAGCGAGCCAGCCGCGATCTCCGAAGCCGTTATTCGACCAAACGCCCATCGTATAATCCATAACATAGTACAGACCGCCGAGACCCGCTATAACACTTCCGAGGCAGGTAGCGGTATACTTATAAAGCTCAACATTTATGCCTGCGGCATCTGCAGTTGCGGGGTTCTCACCGACCGCGCGCAGATAGAGTCCGCGGCGGGTATGCTTGAAGAACAATGCGGCGAGCAATGCGATGACTATCGCGAGATAAGCGAGAAAGCCGTATGACAGGAACACCTCGCCGAACCATCCGAGCTTTGAGGCAAAAGGAAGGGCCGTGCGGAAGAATTCGCTCGTCTGAGTCAGTGCGACCGACGCAGTCTCACTCTTTGTGATAGTAGCGAGCGAGCCGCCGAAAAAGTTACCGAAGCCGATACCGAAGGTAGTGAGTGCAAGACCCGTGACGTTCTGATTCGCGCGGAGCGAAACGGTGAGGAAGCAGTAGATAAGCCCCATCAGAAGCGAACCGAGCATAGAAGAAAGCAGCGGGATAATAACGGCAAGGAAGGGATTGAGCACGCCCGATGCCGCGCGGACCGACTCCTCATAGAGGAATGCGCCGATAACGCCGCTGATGCCTCCGACGTACATTATACCGGGGATACCGAGGTTGATATTACCCGATTTTTCGGTGATTATCTCACCTGTCGAGCCGAAAAGGAGCGGTATGCCTTGAACGATAGCGCGCTGAATTACGGTAATTATCATACTCGGTTCTCCTTTCCTGCACTGCGGTGCATGATGCGGTAGTTGATGAAGAATTCGCTTCCGATAATGAAGAACAGAATAATTCCGCTGATGATATCGGAGAAGGATTCGTTGAGCTTGAATACCGTCGCGATCTCTCCCGCGCCGCGCTCGAGGAACACGAGCAGGAACGAGGTAAGTATCATATAGATGGGATTGAATTTTGCAAGCCACGATACCATGATAGCGGTAAAGCCTCTGCCGTCCGCCGTCGTTGTTGCTATCGTGTGATGCGTTCCGCCGACGAGCAGCAAACCTGCGACACCGCAGATAGCGCCCGAGAATGCCATTGTGCGTATAATAACGCGCTTTACGTTGATGCCGATATAGCGGGCGGTGTTTTCGCTCTCGCCTACGACAGATATCTCGTAGCCGTGCTTAGAATAGCGCAGATATACGAAAAGAATAACGACGATGAGCGCAACGATGATGATATTCAGCAGATAGCTGTTGTCGCCGATGGTAGGCAGCCAACCGGCATGCGTATCCTGATTGATGATGCCGACCTTGCCCGAGCCCTTCGGCACCTCCCATTTGACGACAAAAAACTGAACGAGCTGCATTGCAACATAGTTCATCATGAGAGTAAAGAGCGTTTCGTTTGTACCCCAGTTAGCCTTGAAGAATGCGGGAATTACACCCCATATCGCGCCCGCGACGATAGCCGCAACCGCCATTATGAGGATAAGCACACCGTCAGGAACCTTTCCGCCGAGCGTTATCATGCATGCCGCGGTAGCAAGTCCGCCGATGAGCACCTGACCCTCCGCGCCGATGTTCCAAAAGCGCATACGGAATGCGGGTGTTACGGCAAGCGCAACGCAGAGCAGCATTGCGATATTCTGCAGCAGCTGCCATACGCGCCTGTTCGTTCCGAAGGAGGATTTGATCATCGTTCCGTAAACGCTGATGGGGTTCTCGCCCGTCAGCGCGAGCGTTACGATGCCCGCGACAAGGAGTGCCGCTATGACCGCGCCGATGCGAATGAGCCATGCGTGGCACCATGCGATGGCGGGGCGCTTGACTATGTGAAAGAGGGGTTCGTGTCCCTCGGCTTTTTTAGTTGCTGCCATGCCGCTCTCCCTCCTTTTCTTCCTTCTTGTCTGTCTTTGTCATGAGATAGCCTATCTCTTCCTTGACGGCGGTCCTGCCGTCGACAGTTCCGGTTATGCTGCCGGAGTTTATGACCATTATACGGTCGCAGAGCCCGATAAGCACATCGAGGTCCTCTCCGACGAATATGACGGCAACGCCGCTTTCCTTCTGATTATTGAGCAGGTTATATATCATGTAGGAGGAATTGATGTCGAGTCCGCGGACGGGGTATGCCGCCATAAATACCGACGGAGCCGCCGCGATCTCGCGTCCGACAAGCACCTTCTGTACGTTGCCGCCGGAGAGACGGCGGACGGGGGTAAAGGCACTCGGGGTAACGACCTCGAGATCCTTGATTATCTCGTCGGCGAGGTCGTGCGGCTTCTTTCTGTTCAGAAAGATGGAGCGCCCCTTGCCGTAGCTGCGCAGCATCATGTTGTCGATTATGTTCATGTTTCCGACAAGTCCCATGCCGAGACGGTCCTCGGGCACGAACGACAGACGGACACCGAGGTCGCGTATCTGTACGGGAGTCTTGTCGCGGAGATTTATGTGCTCTCCGTCCTTCGGACTGAGATATGTGATCTCGCCCGAATCTATCGGCTGCAGTCCCGCGATAGCCTCAAGCAGCTCACGCTGTCCCGAGCCTGCGATGCCTGCGATACCGAGTATCTCGCCTGCGCGCGCCTCGAACGAAACGCCGTCCAGAACCTTAATACCGTCGCTGTTGGTATAATTGACATCACGAACGAGCAGTCTCAGACATACGTCGCGCGGCTCGCTGCGGTCGATGTTCAGAGTGACCTTTTTGCCGACCATCATCTCGGTAAGACTTGCCTCATCGGTCTTTGCGGTCTCAACGGTAGCAACATGCTCGCCCTTGCGGAGAACGGCGACGCGGTCGGAGATGGAAAGCACCTCGTGCAGCTTGTGTGTAATAATAATAACCGATTTGCCCTCGTCGCGCATACGACGGAGAACGTCAAACAGCTTTTCCGTCTCCTGCGGGGTAAGCACGGCGGTGGGCTCATCAAGAATAAGTATGTCCGCACCGCGGTAGAGTACCTTCAATATCTCTACCGTCTGCTTCTCGGAAACGCTCATATCGTAGATCTTCTTGTCGGGATCCATTATAAAGCCGTATTTCTCGGTAAGCGCGACTACCTTCTCTCGCGCGGCGGGAAGCGAATATTTGTCCTCATTTATGCCGAGGATGATATTCTCGGTCGCCGTAAATACATCGACGAGCTTGAAATGCTGATGTATCATTCCGATCTTGTAACGGAACGCATCTTTCGGGGAGCGGATAACGACGGGTTCTCCGTCGACATAAACCTCTCCCTCGTCGGGATAGTAAATACCCGATATCATATTCATAAGAGTGGTCTTGCCGCTGCCGTTTTCGCCGAGTACCGCAAGTATCTCGCCGTGAAGCACGTCAAGGTCAACATCCTTATTTGCAACTATGCTGCCAAATCGCTTGGTAACATGCTTTAGCTGTATCGCTACGGAATCTGTCACACCGCACCTCCGCGTCAGAATTGTAGGCTTTTCCGGAAAAGCAGGAAAAACCGAAGAAGGATATACCGTTTCTTCGGAATTCTTTAAAGAAAAAATATCGGAGCCGTCTCCGATAAAAGACAGTCGGGGGAGCCGGGCAGCACCCTGCTCCCCTCCTGTCATATTATACTGTTAAAATCAGAATGCGCTGTTGAGAAGCTCGATTCCGTCGATTTTTACATCGAAGTAAGGAGCAGAACGGAACTCGGACTCATGGAAGTAGCCGTTAACAATAGCCTCGGTGTCGCCCGTGTTGTCAGCGTCGGAGTTAACGTCAGCCATGTAGCTCTCAAGAGCAGCGCCGTCAACGGTGAACTTAGAGGTGTCGAATACGCGAAGCGTACCTGCCTCGAGCTCAGCCTTGACCTCGGCGATCTTCTCCGCAGTGCCTGCGGCAGCTGCATTGGTGTTGATGTCGGAGAGAACGACAGAGCCGGTAGCAAGTGTGCCGGTCCAGTCAGCGTCGATAGCCTTGCCGTTCATGGTGTTCTTGATGATGAGCTCCATGTAAGGCTGCCAGTTGATAGCGGAAGAAACGATAAAGGTCTTGGGGCAAGCCTGAACGGTAGAACCGTTGTAGGAGACGTTGGGAACGCCTGCCATCTCGCATGCGGTAGGAGCACCCATAGAGTCAGCGTGCTGGCTGATGAGCTTGCAGCCCTGAGCGATAAGTGCGTTTGCAGCTTCCTTCTCCATAGCCTCGTCATACCAAGAGCCGGTGAACTGAACCTTCATGGTAGCGGTGGGGCAAACCGATCTTGCACCGAGGAAGAAGGAGGTGTAACCGGAAACGACCTCTGCGTAGGTATACGCGCCGATGTAGCCGATAACTGCCTGCTCAGCGGTAAAGTCGCCGTTTGCGATCATCTCGTTGAGCTTAAGACCTGCAGCAACGCCTGCAAGATAACGACCCTCGTAAATAGAAGCAAATGCATTGTGATAGTTGGAAAGACCCTCGGTGTGAGCTCTTGTACCGGTAGCATGGCAGAACTGAACATCGGTGTACTTCTTAGCAGCCTCAATGAGGTAGGTCTCGTGACCGAAGCTGTCTGCAAAGATGAGCGAGCAGCCCTGATCGACAAGGTCCTCACAAGCCTCGTAGCACTCCTGACCCTCGGGAATGTTGGTCTTCATGATAACCTGCGAATCGGTAAGACCGGTAGCAGCCTGAGCACCCTTAACTGCGTTGATGAAGTTAAGGTCATAGGTGGAGTTCTCGTCGTGCAGGAAAATGAAGCCTACCTTGAACTCCTTACCGTCGTTTGCCTTGTTATCGGCAACGGTAGTCTCGCTGTTATTGTCGCCGGCAGTATTGCCGCAAGAGGTCGCAAAAGCGGCAACCGAGACAATCATGACAACTGCGAGAACAATAGAAAGAATCTTCTTAAGCATTTGTCTAATCCTCCAAATTTGTTTATAATTAAAAGCACGCCTCGCGGCAGCCCTTAATCCTATCTGTGCGGTCGGGCGAGCCCGACAAATAAAGCAACATCGAACACACACCTGTTGTCCGCGCCGAGACACGACGCCCACGCCGACACAAAAATGCAATATCCGATGTAAAAAAACCGGGACGAATTTCTTCGTCCGACATAATGATACACCATTCGAACCGGTTTGTCAACTAACAAAAACTCATCAAAACAAGGTTTTAATAAAGTGTGAAAAATCCCGCGCCATCGCTCCCCGCCTTTGGTAATTATAACGGCACACTCGACGCGTCCGCAGCCATATCGGCGGCATTTAAGGGAAATTAAGCCATAGCCGTGCCGCTCCGCCGCTGCCGCAGCTGATACAACCCGCCGCATTCCGCCGCATCCCGCCGCGTCCCCGCATTCCGCTGCGCACTTCTCAATTCACCATGCGTCCCTCTCCTCCGCGCACTCTATCGGTCACCGCATGCTCACTATCGCTTCCAACGCATTCTGCCGCGAGCCGTCACCGTCCTCGCCGTGCGCTCCGTCATTCAGGGCAAAATTTTCATGTCTCGGCACGGATAATTTTCCCCGAAAACATGCATTCAATTCCTGCCGTGCCGTTTTTCACCACCCAAACGCGCAAGAGTTAACCATCGCGACAGCACGACGCTTTTTACCGCCGCAGAAAGCTTGTCCCCGCATGTACTCTACTCGTGTGTACTATAGAAATGACTGAACCTACTTGAACTATAGAAAAATGCAGTATGATGCAAAAATCTTCATTTTGTGCCAACGTATAAGGAAAAATGCAAAAGCACAAAAACCGTCTCTGCCGTACCGATGTACAACAGAGACGGTTTTGATGTTAGAAAAGCAAATATAATTATCTTGAGAGAATCCGTCGGAATTCCATCACATATTATCGACAAGTCATATAATACTTAATCGATATAATCTCTTTTGCTTTTCGTTCTGCGTTTTTAGGATTTCATCGGCTTTTTCGGCTTCTGATTATCCATTTTTGATTATTACTAATCTTTATCCGCTTTTTCGATCCGGACGTTTTTGGGCATTTCCTTTAATACATGCCGCCCATGCCGCCATCCATTCCGGGAGCGGCAGGTGCTGCGGGTGCGGGCTCCTTCTTGTCGGCAACAAGTGCCTCGGTGGTAAGAACGACCGATGCGATAGAAGAAGCATTCTGGAGTGCAGAACGCGAAACCTTGGTAGGATCGACGATTCCGGCATCCATCATATCTACATACTCATCGCGTGCAGCGTTGTAACCGAAGCCGGTCTTGCCGCTGTTCTTGATCTTATCAACAACGACCGAAGCCTCAACGCCTGCGTTGTTGCAGATCTGGCGAAGCGGCTCCTCGAGAGCGCGAACTACAAGCATAGCACCGGTCTTTTCATCGCCCTCAAGCGACTCTGCAACGGCTCTGACTGCGGGGATAACGGTGATATAAGCCGTTCCGCCGCCTGCTACGATGCCCTCCTCAACTGCTGCCTTGGTAGCATTGAGCGCATCCTCGATGCGGAGCTTCTTCTCCTTCATCTCGGTCTCGGTAGCTGCGCCGACCTTGAGAACTGCTACGCCGCCTGCGAGCTTAGCAAGACGCTCCTGGAGCTTCTCGCGGTCGAAGTCGGAGGTAGTGGTCTCGATAGCGCTGCGGATCTGAGCAACACGGGACTTGATAGCCTCGCTGTCGCCTGCGCCGCCGACGATGATGGTGTTCTCCTTGTTAATCTTGACCTGTCTTGCTCTGCCGAGCTGCTGCATGGTGGTATCCTTAAGCTCAAGTCCGAGCTCGTCGGAGATGACCTCACCGCCTGTCAGGATAGCGATATCGCGGAGCATCTCCTTGCGGCGGTCGCCGAATCCGGGCGCCTTAACTGCAACGCAGGTAAAGGTTCCGCGCAGCTTGTTGAGTACGAGAGTGGTAAGAGCCTCGCCCTCGACATCCTCTGCGATGATGAGCAGCTTCTTGCCCGCCTGAACGATCTGCTCGAGCAGAGGCAGGATCTCCTGAATGTTGGATATCTTCTTATCGGTGATAAGAACGAGCGCGTCGTCGATGACAGCCTCCATCTTATCGGTATCGGTTACCATATAGGGAGAGAGATAACCGCGGTCGAACTGCATACCCTCAACGACCTCGCAGTAGGTATCTGCGGACTTGGACTCCTCAACGGTGATAACGCCGTCTGCGGAGACCTTCTCCATAGCGTCGGCGATGAGATGACCGATAACTTCGTCGTCTGCCGAGATGGTACCGACTCTTGCGATGTCCTCGCTGCCGTTTACCTTCTTGCTCATTGCGCGCAGCTCCTCGACAGCCTTGTCAACCGCCTTGGAGATACCGCGGCGGAGAACCATCGGGTTAGCACCGGCGGTAACGTTCTTCATACCCTCGCGGATAAGCACCTGAGCGAGAACGGTAGCGGTGGTAGTACCGTCGCCTGCCGCATCGTTGGTCTTTGTTGCGACCTCCTTGATGAGCTGTGCGCCCATGTTCTCCATAGCGTCGTCAAGCTCGATCTCCTTGGCGATTGTAACACCGTCGTTGATGATCATCGGTGCGCCGTACTTCTTTTCGAGAACGACGTTTCTGCCCTTCGGTCCGAGTGTGATCTTAACCGTATCTGCAAGCTTATCAACACCGCGAAGCAGTGCGTTTCTTGCGTCCATACCGTACATAAGTTCCTTAGCCATATCTATATTCCTCCTATATAACTATATAAGCCCGGTAGAATTACTCAACTACCGCGAGAATGTCGCCGACTCTGACGATCATGTACTCCTCACCGTCAACCTTGACCTCGGTTCCGGAATACTTGCTTGTAATGACCTTCTGACCAACGGAAACGGTCATCTCGATCTCCTTGCCGTCAACAACACCGCCGGGTCCGACTGCGATGACCTCAGCTACCTGAGGCTTCTCCTTTGCCGCGCCGGCAAGAATAATGCCGCTCTTTGTAGTCTCTTCTGCCTCGACCATCTTGATAACAACACGATCGGAAAGTGGTTTCAGTTTCATAATTACCCTCCTGATTATTAAAAATTAAATAGTAAGCAATTTAAGGTTATTAGCACTCTAACCGTTCGAGTGCTAATAACTGTTTACTATTATACTCACACCTTTTCTAAAATCAAGTCATTTTCTGCTTTGTTTACATTTATTTAACATAAGAGAAATACAATAAATACATTCATAGCAAAGCCCCGTCCGTGCGCATGGCACAAACGGGGACAAAATAAAAAATTCGTATTCGGCAAACGAATCGAGTGCTGCTGTCGGCTCATCGAGAATAATGATCTTAGCGTCGCCGGTAAAGCACCTTGGCGAGAGCGAGCTTTTGCGGCTCACCGCCTGAGAGCCTTATTCCTTCTAAATTGAACAGCACTCCGAGCATCGTCATAATTCGCTTCGGTTGCGAATTAATTTTGCCAAGCAGTCCTCTCCGAGACTCTTTTCTGCCTTAGTTCTCTGCATTCATCGGAATCGCCGAAATCATTCAGAGCCGCATTTTCGGCTATAGTAAATTCAAAGGACTTGTAGTTCTGAAATATCGTCCCAAACAAAGCACGATAATCCTCATAATGCCGTCATTATGACAAAGAGAAAAGTTAAAAAAGTTCGGTTAAACGATCCCTCTGCCTTATTCATGGTTTTGCTCCTCAGTTTGATAATACTTTGCTTGTGCATTGTAATATTCATAATACTCCAAGCAGGTTCGCAACAGCTCAAAATGCGGTCCGTGAGCAAATATTTTATGATCCCTTATAAACAAAATTTCATCAGCGAATATCGCGCTTGATAATCTGTGAGAAACGTAGAAAACCATCTTGCCTCCAGACACGGATCGAAGCACATTAAAAAATTCATCTTCAGCAATAGGATCAAGTGCCGATGACGGTTCATCAAACAGAAGAATCTCGGAATCACGAAACAAAGCTCTGGCAATGGCGATTTTCTGCATTTGCCCTCCGGACAAAATTACTCCGTTTTCATCAAAGGTTTTACCCATTTGGGTATCGATTCCATCCGGTAGACTGTCAATAAAATCCCCCATACCTATCCTTTGAAATATAGCATATATAGTTTTTCTCTGCTCATGATCCCCCACTCGATATTTGTCAAGCGCCACATTTTCGGCTATACTCAGTGCAAATGTTTTTGTTTGCTGAAAGACCGATGAAAACAACGCCCTATAAGAGTCAATGTTATATTGTTTAATCGGGACTCCGTTATACAGAATTTCACCGTCTGTAACATCATATAGACGGCACAGTAAATTTAAAAGAGTTGTTTTTCCGGCACCATTTGTGCCTATCAAAGAATAAACTTTACCCATTTCGAACGAAAAGCTAATATTGTTTAATACACATTGGTTGTCATCATTATATTTAAAAGAAACATTCTTCAACACTAGCGAAGCAGCGTATTTATTGTCCGAAACAATACCTGCGTTGTCCCAACCTTCAATATTGGGTTTGATTTTCATGAACTCGAGATACGCATTTATATAACGACTGTTCTCATTAAACGACTTAAAAAAGCAAAAAATCGAGATCAACGAACCCGAAAGCGAACCAACCGCCTGAAAATACTGGGTAAATTCACCAATCGTTATTTTCCGAACAAAAGTACACCACCCCAAATAGAGATATACGCCATAATTCTTTATAATTTCGGCCGCCTGAAACGGAACTAATATTTTCATATTTTCACCGCTCATCCTTCGCTCTCTTGCCATCAGAGAATAAAAAACCGAATTATGTTTCTCGTTCAGCCATTTATACAGACGAAAGAAACGCACCTCCTTGCACAATTGATCATCCTGAAAGGTATTCATAAAATAATTTTCATATCTGAAAAGTCTCATAGAATCCGTTTCGTTATTAAATCGCCTTTTTTCGATGATAGCCGACACAAATACCGAAGCCAATGCAAACACAATAACAACCGGCAAAATCCACCACCCGGCCTTTATCACCATCGCAGAGGTCGTAATAATCATCAGAATTGAAGAAACCAGATTGATTGCTTGATCAACGATCTGAAACGCAAGCCCGGCATTTTTTACGCGCTGTGCTTGTCCAGCCAAATCATGAATATACGGTGATTCAACCTGTGACATATCAAGCTCGGCGCGTTTCATGGCAATTTCCGCACCTATATAATTGTTTATATGGGACAGTCTGTAATCAAGCTGCCTGCCGATAAGCGACTGAACAAAAACATATGTAAAAAGCTCAAACAAAATCATTATTGATACATATATAATAATCTTCTTGAAGTCTCCTCCCTCTGTCAATTCATCTATCACAAGTTTCGGAAGAAATAGCATCAAAATCGGAGATATTGAATTAAACAAGCTTATAATTGCTTTACTAATAAAATATGTTCTGTCAATCGGGTATATATGCTTTAGATACTTAAAGACCAATAAAACATTTAGAAAATATTTATTCATTGTTAATTTGTTCCCTATGTGATCCAAATAATGTAATGAGGAAGACACAACCAGAGTCTTCCTCATGCTCCAATCAGCTGTTGCAACACTGTGTCCCGGCGCCATTGTTACATCCGCACTGGCAGCCAGATCCAGAACTGCAATTACAACCGCAGCCACTTCCCGTTGAACAGCCACAACCGCAGCCACTTCCGGTCGAACACGTGCAACCGCAACCGCTTCCCGGCGATCTCGCCGGAGAGGTCAACGCAGTTCTTATAATCTCCACAAGTTCACCCCCTTAAAAAACAATAATGTGATTTATTATATGACCCACGAAATGCTCAGTTAATCTTATTTTTAATCATCTCCTCAAGTTCAATTTCGTGTGCCGTATAATTACAATAAAAGTCATTGCCATGTGCTACAGAATTGACACAATTTCGCCCTAAGCAAAGCGGTAATATTTTACATTCTCTACATTCCGCGTGCTCGCAATTCGGAATCATCCATTTAGAAAGCCGATCGTAATCAAAGACAATGTTGCCTTCATCAGTAATTTTGCCAACTTTATTTATTTCATCATCTATTGACAATGTACACTTCATAATCGTTCCATCACAATCAACAACATATGAATTGTGCTTTATGGCAGGACACATTTGCCCAAACGGTTGACTTCTCGATTCGGTAAGTTCACATTTTAAATTATTTCTTTCAAGCAACTCTGATATTGATATATTCGCAACCATTTTTTCCACGGTACTCATTGGTGTTAATTTTTTATCGTTCTCACCTCCCAATTTTTTGATGTTCTCGTAATAGATTGTAAATCGATCATCATCAAAATTATCTTTAACGTATCGATAAAATTCTTCTGCCCTTTCTATTATTTCCTCGTCAAAATTAGTTCTAATTATCACCTTAAATATATGGGCTGTTTTTTTCATATATTTCAGGTTGCTCATGATAATATCCCAAGATCCGCTTCCGTCAACTCTCACCCTATGTTTATCATGCGTTTTCTTAACACCATCAACGGAAATTTGGTAATTTGTACACCCGACCCGAATCAACTTTTCAAATCTATCTGGGGTAACAAGAACTCCGTTCGTTGTCGCCTCACACGCAAAACTACAATTATTCTCTTTACAAATTTTCTGAACTTCTAAAAGAAATTTATATACATCGTCAAAATTGCAGAAAGGTTCGCCACCAAATAAAGAAATACTCACTCCATTATAAACACGATTTTTAAAGTATTTTTCTATCATAGTTATGATATCACCAAAAATCTCATCGTTCATATACTCGTCTTTGTGTTTTTCATAACAATAGATACACGGTAAGAGTTCAGCCTCATACAGAAACTGTAGCTTATTCGTATACAGAAAAGTATAATAATCTCTTTCCTGATAATTCTTTACGGTAAACTCCCATAACTCATGTTTCGCATTCATGCCATTTCCTCCGCAACTAAATCAAGTCGTATATTTAACCGACAGTGCCGAAAATACAATTTTGAGGAGCTACGCAAAACTTAATCGGCAATCATTTTCAACGTCTCACATATATCAGAACAGCAGTCTTCAAGCTTTTCCAAGCCATTCGGCACACGCATTTCATAATACTCCGGAGACAGTTTGTCGGAAACGGAAATTGCTTTCTCCAAAAGTGATCGACAAAAGTACTCCACGCCAACAATATTGCCTATTAATATGCTTTTCTTTATCGCCGCATTATTTATCTTTTTGATTTTGAAGTCGGCTCCGCGATGTAAGCGAAATACAAATCTAAAATTACATTCCTGCTCTCCCGCTTCTATAAAACAAAACTCTTTTCCAACGGAGTTTTTTACGCCGGTTCTCTTTCCGATAATGAGAGAATTCAAGGTCTCGTCGGTCAGTTTTATTAAGTCACTTGCTCTAAAGCACGATCCGCTTCCGTCAATTCTGATCGTATCATCCGAATACAACTCAAAATCTTTTTCGTTATTGATTATGCCGGTCAGCGTGCTTTTGCCAACACCTTTTTCTCCGCAAAACATAAATAATCTGCCATTGCGAAGAACAGTATTTGTATGAAAAAGCACTTCGTCCTTCATCATAAAATAAACAGAAAACGGAATGTTAAACAAAGTCGAAAAAAAGTCCGTTTCACATGATGCATTGCATTCAATCAATGCCTTTTCTTTGAATATTTTGTATTCCGCGAACGAGCACAGCTCCACACGATAAAAATCTATATGTTCCGAAATTTTTATTCGAGAACTTGACGGCAGAACGTTGTATAGCACAGATATCTCCATGTCATAATATTCTGTCTCTTCGACAGGCATCAAAAGAGACATATCAACAATACATCTGACAATCAAACCGTAAATCCTATAATAAAACATCTTCGACTCCCAAGCAACAGTACATTTTATAACCGTCCGGGCTCGTCACAGTCTAAGCTAATTGACCCAAAAACTCCCGAATATTCCACACTTATAGTCGTATAATACCACAAAAAAATCGTCATGTCAATATTTTATTCGAATAATCAATCATTTTTTTTAATTTTACATTTAAAAATGTAACGAACCACCTATTGCAATCAAACTCTGTCACATTCAAAAAAACAAGGCACCCACAATATGGTTGTTTAACAATCACAAACCGATAAGCTGTGCACGTTTCGCTTTAGTTCATATATCAGACAAGACAGATATTCTCTTTCAGCTCCATTAATTTTTCTTATCTTCTCGGCGGTTTCTCTCTGCATACTATCAATATCAGCCGGGGAACATGCATATTTTATTACCTTATAGAATATGTTTACCGCCTGCTTATAAATGTTTTCCGCATTCGTCATATAGGCAGCTGCATCTTGAAAATAGTTATTCTCAGATAAATATTTCACCCTTTGATACATCAAATACTTATGGTCAAGAAAACTCCTGACATATCTCATATCTGTATTTTGGACTTCTTCAATGTAATTTGCAAACTCATCCCACGCCCCCATACCGAATTTCAGCTTGCCCGCGTCGATATATTCTTTTATATCCGTCCTTTCACTAAGCTCCGAGCACTTCGACATTAGATATTCGCCAAGCAGGAACACCACATTTTGTCTATTCGGAGGTCCAAACACAAAGTCGGCATCCACTCTATAAAATATCATATCCACATAGCCGCCGCAAACATTGATAAGTGCATTCGTAAGCTCATCGAAATCAATCTCATACTGCATATATTTTCCGCGCACATACCCTGACGACTGAAAAGTCTTTTCTTCAACATCTACGCCCCACAAAAGACACTCATGATCAAAATCATATGGCTTGCCCATGTTATGTATGCTCAGCCGCCCTTCGTTCGGACGGCATAAAACATACTCACCGCCGATTATTCTTCTGATTGCGATCTGCAATGCCTCAGATACACATTTAAAATTCGGATCGTCACATACATGCACATCCCGCGAAACTATACCCGTTTTTTCAAACCACCCATCATCATTGTAGGTATAAATATAAAACTTGTTGGCATCATCCCGACTATAAATACAATTTATATACGTCTCACACGAAAGCCGCGGAATTATATCACTGCCAAGGACTCCCTCAACCATTCCGAAAGCATAGGCATGATTCAGATATGTTCTTACCTGAGGGTCAATTTTAAACGGGAGTATTTTCATCATTGTCAATCCCACCTTTAACGACCATAAGCATCAATTACTGTACACGTCGCCAATATTCCGCAAAGCACAAATACTAATCGCATTCTTCATCTCCGTCACTCTCCGACGGCTTGTCACGGTAAAATCTCGCCTGCTTGTCGAACATCTCGGTATATATTCCGCCCTTTGCATACAGCTCGGCATGCGTTCCGTATTCGGCAACGTGCCCGTCGTCAAACACGGCAACCTTGTCAGCTAGCTGCACGGCAGACATCCTATGTGTGATAAACACCGCTGTACGATCTGTGATAATATGCGTAAAGCTATTGTATATTTCGTACTCCGCCGCAGGGTCAAGCGCTGCGGTAGGCTCATCAAGCAGGTAGATAGGACGATCGTGATACAACGCGCGAGCAATTGCGATTTTTTGTCCTTCTCCCCCTGAAGGCTCAAAGCCGTCTTCGTACACCTGTTTGCCAACATATGTATCTAATCCGTTTTTCAGCTTTGGTATCAATGAAGACAGACCGCTTTTCATTACAGAAGACATCACCCTATCACCATCAGGCATGTTCTCAAGCGCGATGTTATCAATAAGAGACATCCGATATTTTGAATAGTCCTGAAAAACAGGTGCAAATAACTTTATGTACTCAAAGCGATCGAAATTTCTGATGTTTATACCATCCAGCAGTATCTCACCATCAGTCGGAAAATACAGCATCGTAAGCAGCTTAATAAATGTGCTTTTACCAGATCCATTTTTACCGACAATGCAGAGTTTTTGTCCGAGCAAAATTTTTAGATTTAAATCCTTGATTGCATAGACATCACTTCCTGGATATTTAAACGAAACATCTAAAAACTCAATAACTGAATCATATCGTAGTTCAGGTTTTTTCGCTCCGCTATTATCTTTCATCGTGGGCATTTTCATAAAAACTTGTATCTCTTTGATATTAAGACAATAATCGGCTATTGCAAGATACGAGGAGGTAATAGCATTAAGAGATCCCGCAAGTTGATTGCCCGCAGACATAAATATCGTCATTGAACCAATCGTCAGACCTCCTCCAATGACACGAACTATAGAAAATGCATACAAAAACAGCTGTTGAAGTACACTCGTAATAACAGTGATGCTGCGTAGACGTTTTATATAGACATTATTTTCGTGCAGACAATCGTCAAGCTCGGTAACTATCGCGGAATATCTGCCGATGAAATAATCCTTAAGCCCGAACAGCCGCAGCTCCTTGCTGTTTTGAGGATTCGACAGATTGTCAAATTCACTCCACAGAAATCGGTTTTTATCGTCATGTGCCCGATTTCTGTCATGAACTATTACCCCTATTTTCTTGTTAGCGACGGCATTGATTATCACGATAAGAACCAGCAAAATCACTACAAACGGGCTCAATATCGCTATAACGGAAATTACGGAGACTACCCCTATCACGGCTCTCAGCATTCCGAGCAGATAGTTCACCATATCAATGGGTGCATTCGGAGCGTAGTTGAGTATTCGGCTGAGCTGCACCGCTATCTCCGGGCTCTCATACGAGGAGTACTCCATATCCGAGACATATTCATGCAGCCTTATCTCAAACAGCCGCTTCAAGCGCCCGCTTATCCTGTCGGTATACGACCCTATCGTCATATCCTTTAAATGATTGAGCAGCGGAGAAAAACACAGTATCGACACGTATACCGTCAAAACCGATACCCTCCGCTCACCCGACAGCTCGTTGATAATCAATCCGGGCATAATCATAAAGATTATCGGAAACAACGATTCAAATACCGCCGCAAATATACGCAAAATAATATATCTGCCCCCGTATTTTGCATGCCTGAACTGCCTGAGCACATAGGCTACATCGCCTATGTTATCGCTGAATCCTGAAAAAATTTTCTTCATATCGGTAAACCTCAAAAATGCCGATCAAACTGCTTTGATATTCTCCGCCGTTCCCGCCGTCAGACCTCCCCGCACGGTTCGGGCGGAACATCGCGGTAGAACTGCGCCTGCCTATCGAACATTTCGGTATAAATGCCGCCCTTTGCATAGAGCTCGGCGTGCGTTCCGTATTCGGCTACGTGCCCGTCGTCGAACACCGCGACCATATCGGCAAGCTGAACCGCGGAGAGGCGGTGCGTTATCAGCACGGCGCACTTATCGGTTATCATATTATTAAACTGCGTATAAATTTCATATTCGGCATTGGGGTCAAGCGCCGCCGTCGGTTCATCAAGGATATAGACACTGCCGCCGCGATAGAGTGCGCGCGCCATGGCAATGCGCTGTCCCTCGCCGCCCGACGGCTCTATCCCCTCCTCGTCAAACCACTTATAGATAACGGTATCGTAGCCGTTCTTATTATGCTCCGCCATCTCGGACAAGCCGCTCTGACGTGCCGCCGACCGCAGCCGTTCTTCGTCGTAGCTCTCCGCCATCACGATATTTTCGCCAAGCGTGATATTATACAGCGCAAAATCCTGAAACACGGGCGCAAAAAGCCTGCAATACTCCCGATAATCGTACTCGTTTATATTGATGCCGTTCAGCAGTATCTCGCCCTCCGTCGGGATGTACAGCCTCGTCAACAGCTTGACAAATGTGGATTTTCCGGAGCCGTTAACGCCGACTATGCACAGCTTTTCGTCGCCGCGGATTGTAAGGCTCAGCCCCTTGATAACGAATCTGTCGCTGCCGGGATATCTGAACGATACGTTTTTGAATTCGATAACCGAATCTGCCCCGAATGTAGGCGTGAGGCTTCCTCTGACGTGATTGCTCAGCGGTATCTCCATGAATTTTATAAGCTCCTGCACGCTGAGACTCAGCATAGACAGGTTGAGATACTGCTGTGTGATGTTAGACAGCGAGCCCGAGAACTGCATTATCAGTCCCATATATATCGTCATGCTGCCGACCGACAGCGCGCCCGCAATGACCTTGAAAACGAAATAGAGATTCAGCAGTGCGGTCTGCGCAAAGGATATCAGCGCGCCGAAAAAGCTGCTGTTGCGGATATAAATGCTGCTTTTCTCGCCGTACTTATTTGCTTCGAGCCGCTTTCCGACGTACAGGTTGATGAAAAAATCCTTCAGACCGTATATGCGCATCTCCTTTGCATACTTCATATCGGAAAAATAGCTCATCACCGGCCATCCGTAGCGGTTGTAGCGCTGTATATTGCGGTTCATCTCAAAGGTCTTTCGGTTCAGCCGTTTGCCGTTTATATAATTGAGCACGACGGCTGCCGCGACGGGGATCAGTATCCACGGATTCAGCACCGTTATCGTCGAGATGCACATGATAAGACTGACAAGCGCCGTGACAAGACCGCTCAGACCCTCAAACACATCAAGGCTCCTGAAGGTCGTATCCGCCGCGCGCTCCTTGAGCATTCCTATCTCGGGGTTCTCCATCGTCTCGTAATCCATGTCCGCGCAATGACCGATAAAATCCGCGTTGACCTGCACCATGAACCTGTATCGCAGACTGTTTAAATACACATTCAGCGACGACGTGACCGCGCTCTGCAGCAGCGGTATCCCCGCTGTCGCGGCGATATACCACAAAAGAACATCGACCCGCTGCGCGCCCGTCAGCTCGTTTATGATAAGTCCGGGCAGAAGCACGAGCCCGAGCGGAAGTACGGCGCCGAGCACCGACAAAAAGCTCTTCATCAGTATGTAGCCCTTTCCGCTGCGCGAGCGCCATACGTATCCGAGCATGTATTTTGAGGTCGAAAACGTTGTTCTGAGATTCTGCTTTAATCTGCCGTTTTCCTTCATAACAGACATCCTTTTCGGCGAATATTTCGCGGTGAACGCGATGTGTCCGCGATGCGGGAAATGCCGTGATATTTGCGGGATGAGGGGTACCGAATTATCCTTCGAGCGAAGCGCGGTATTCGGTATGTATGCGGTCGACGCATTCGAGCAGGCTGTCGAGATACTCGACCTGCGCGGCGGTCGCGCTGTCGTATTCCGAAAATATTGCGACGGCATAAGGGTGCTCGTCGTAGACTATACCGATATCGTGATATGCGCCGTAATCCCAGCCGTATTTATGCGCCGCCTTTCGGTCTCCCGCGACACGCGCGATGAGCTTCGGCTGATCGCTGTCTATGAGCGCATCCTTCATCAGAGCGGAATACTTATGCCCGCCCTCCGTGTACTTATATATCTGCTCCATTACGCGGCAGCCGTCGCGTGCGCTCATTCGACTCGCACTTGACTTCATCGACTCCCAGCCCTGCCTATCTATCATACGATGCAAAGAGCCGTAGCCGTAGGCGCGCATAAGGGTATTAAATGCCACATTATCGCTGTACGAGAGCACGTACCGGACAAGCTCCTCATATGTATAAACCGTACCGTCGGGGCTGTCGACTATCCGTCCGGTGCCCTCTCGGTAGTATTCGTCACGATTATATTCAAGGGTCTTGCCCGCAAGGTCGTAACGATCCCCGCCGCCCTCGGCATCGAGCAGCACCGAGAGGATAAACGGTGCCTTGATAACGCTCGCCGAGTCGAAAACGGTATCCCCGCCGCACGAAACGGTATAGCCCGTCTCAAGGTCGAGATAGCAGATGCCTATGCGCGGGCGAAAACTGCTGCCGTCGTCTGCGCTGATAAGATACGGACGCTCCTCCATCAGACTGCCGAGCTCGGAGAAAAGCTCTGCCTGCCGCCGCAGCTCGGGCGTAAAGCTCTGCGAGAGCAGATCGACCGTCGATTGCAGCTCCTCTATGCGAACATCCTTTTCCTTTAACCGCTCAAGAAGCAGCTGCTCATCCTTCGTCAGCTGTATGCCGTCAAGCTCGGCACGCAGCGCGTCGCGTTCGGATTCGAGCGCACTTTCGCGCTCGCGCGCAGCCGTATCCTCGGTCGTTTCCGGCGGGAGCGGCTGCTCTGCATCGTCGCGCCGCAGCGCAAGTACAAGCAGCGCACCGAGCAGCAGCGTCAGCGCGCCGAGCACCGACACAACGGCTATCATCGCGCCGCGGCTGACGGTGCGTTTGCCGTCTCTGCCGCCGCGAGCTGCGTGCGCATCGCTGCGGGAGCTGTCATCCGGATTAGCGCCGCTGCGCGAAATATCCGCGCGGTCTGCCGCCCCGCCGTCGTTTTTATATTGCCGCCTTGTTTCCGTATCCTTCATAGCCTCACCGTAAAAGCCGCGCGAGCTTTCCCCCGTGCGGCTGTGTTGTCAATTGTTAAAACGTTTATGATAGTCACTTTTTAAGATCGTTGTAATAGATAACCTCGTCGGGCATGTGATACCCGAGGCTCTTGCGAGCTATCTGCTTTACATATTCATCGTCGACCTCGTGGTCGAGCAGCTCGCTCATCTCCTCGATATCGTACTCGCGCTCCTCTATCTGAGACTCGAGCTTGTCCTGCTCGTTGCACAGCTCGTTGTATTCATACTGCTGTCCGATAATCGACGCCACACAGAAGCATACGAATACTACTATCGCCGCCTTTATGAAAACATTCATCCGCTTCTCGGGCATTATATATCTGTTTCTGCCTGCCATGCGTATCACCTCTTGTTACCATTGTATCACATTTTACGGCATAAATCTACCGCATAGCGATATTTTTTTGAAAATGCGCACCTCTGCCGATGTATCGCGTCGTGAAATAATGAAAAAGCAGTGCATTGCCGACTGTGTGGCGCTCGGCAGAAGGCGAAGCATCCCCGGAAGCATACAGCCGCCGGGGATGAGATGTCCGTTATCCGAAAAAAATAAGCTATTAAGAGCGCTGCCGTTCCCGACCGCTTTCTTCGGCGCTTCCCGTCCGCTCCGAATACTGCGCAGCGCCGAGAGCGGAGCGCGCGGCACGCATGGCAAACCTGCGCTCGCGGCGCGAATCGAGGCGGCGCAGAAGTGCCGCAGGAGGACAGGACAGCAGGCGGAAGAGCAGACGCAGCAAACGCAGCAGCGGCAGAAGAGTCAGACGCGCAGCGGCAAGAACGAACCGTCCGACCGCGCGAATGATCCGAGGCATGATACGGGCGGTAAGTCTGCCGACCGTTCTGCGGTAGAGGAGAAAACCAAGCCCGGTGCCGAGCAGAATAAACCACCTGATATGTCCCGACAGCAGATGGAACACCGTCACGCTCAGCGCAGCGGAGGCAATGAGCGAGAACAGCACATCCGAAATAAATAAAAGCGCCGCAGAAAGGCGACGCCCCCATGTCGGCAGCGTTCTGCCACGATAGGAAAAGCAGCGGCGCAGAGTCAGTCCCGCCGCAATGCGCAGCGCACGAAATAAATCGTAGACCGCGCCGAGCGAGGCGCCGACCGCCGCGCCGTAAAGCGCACTCGAGGCAAGAACGAGCTGCGAAACATGCTCCATCTGAACGGTCATTGCCGCCTCCTGCGCAGAAAGCGGAAGAAGCCGCCGTCCTCCTCGCCGTCCTCGGAAATATAGGCAAGAGCGTCCACCCGCCCGACTATCTCGATAACACCGTCGCCGAGCTCGCCCGCACCGGCACTGCCGTCATAGACGAGCTTTATCCTCCCGTCGGCAGGCGCGGTAGGCGGTGAAGAAAATGAGACTATCCGCAGTCCCTCCCCCTCTATGCTGAGTACCCCCATATCGGTAAGCAAAACTATCCCGCTCTCGTCAAACGACTGTACATCACGCGCGCCGCACACCGTCATACGCTCTCTGCCGACAAGCGATATCGAATGCCTGCCCGCCCTGCTCTTCTCCGCTCTTGCTTCCATCCCGAAAACCTCCCGATAATACGGCGCTTTTTTTATCAGCCCCGTTCCCGAGTATATTATATGCGGTGGTATTTCGCAATATTACCGCTCGGTAATCTGTGCGATGACATTAAGAGCTTTGGCTGCACAAGCGACACTTTTTTATGCCGAAATAAGACCGTTCGACAGACATCCTCATGCACTATATATTAATGAAAGAAAATAACGGCGAAGCTACGTCTCCGCCGTCGTAAGCATATTATATTCAAAGAGTCCGAAAGCCCCGACACGCAAAGCCCCGCCGCGCGGAAGCACTATCCCGCATACGGCATTTCCGTGTGCGGCATTACGGGAGACCGCGGCAGCTCAGTCGTGGTGTGAATTCTGTTCAACGACCTCGTACATGCATGAGGCATCAGCCTTGAGCGCATGCTCCAGTACATTTGTCACCCGCACGGTCAGCTCGCGCTGTCCGAATGAAACGGTAATTACATCACCGACCTTGACATCATACGACGCCTTGACCGGTCTGCCGTTAACGGTGATGCGCGACGCATCGCATGCCTCGTTAGCCACCGTTCTGCGTTTTATTATACGTGAGACCTTCAAGAATTTATCAATTCTCATATTCATTCTCCTATCTCTTCAAGGAATCCATGGGAACCTCGTTATTGTTTGCTATGCTGTCCGCAGTACCTGAAAAGCGCATGCATGCCGCTGCGCTGACATCGTATTTACTACACCGTATGAGATACTCTGCCGTACAGTACCGATCCGACGTTCACTCTGCCGACTGCTCCGCCGCACGCACGCGCTCGGTCATACGGTCACACTCCTCGTACAGCTCGCGCTCGGCATCCGTTCCGCTCTCGCGAGCCTCGAGCACAAGGCGCATGAGACGCGCGCCGAGCGAGGAATCCCCGTCGTCGGGCACGGCAGCATCAAGATAGCCCGCCTTTTTGGCACGTCCGAGCAGCTTTTCCGCACGCATAAGCGCGGGAAGAGAGCGAGCGACGCTCTCGAGCGTCTCGGTCGCGGTGGTCTGACTCTTGGAGCGCTGCTTTATCGCATCCCAGTTGTCGAGCACCTGCGCGGTACCGCTGACCTCGGTATCTCCGAAAACATGAGGGTGTCGCAGTATCAGCTTGCGACAGATGCCGTTGCATACATCGTCGAAGGTAAAGCTGCCGCGCTCCTCCTCCATCCGTGCGTGAAACATTACCTGAAGCAGCACATCGCCCAGCTCCTCACAGAGCAGCACCGGGTCACGGTTATCTATCGCCTCAACGACCTCATACGTTTCCTCGATGAAGTTTTCGCGAACGCTCTCGTGCGTCTGCTCGCGGTCCCACGGACAGCCGTCCGGCGAGCGGAGCAGCGCGGTTATCATGCGCAGATCGGCTGCGGTCATGCGCTCGGAGGTAGCGTATTTATCGGTAAGGTATTTCTTTTCTTCTATTGCTGACATTTTGTTCTCCGTTTATTTTACAAGTCTTGCTTTCTGCAGTCCTGCATAGATTTTTGCGCCCTTAGGCAGCATAAGGATATCGTCGCGCTCTACACCGCGGATGGTAAACAGCACTATCACATAGATTATCGCCGCGAAAGCTATCGCGATAAGCGTCACCGCCTTGCTCGGCAGATAACCGGAAAGCAGGCGTATCATTCCGAAGGCTCCTCCGACGCAGACCGCCGATGCGATAAGCGGCTTCACGAACGTAACAAAGACCGACGGACGGACATCGGTATATTTCGCCATGAAATATACGTTGAGTACGGTGCAGATTATATAGCATACAACGGTTGATATCGGCGCGCCGTATATATTTATCGCCGGAATACCGATAAGCACAAAGCTGAGCATTATCTTTACGACCGAGCCGCTGACGAGCGAAATGATCGGCTTATTCTGTCTGCCGTATGCCTGAAGGATCGCATTCGATATCGAGAGCATGCAGATAAAGAATATGGATATTGCAAGCACAGACAGCTTGGGCGCGGAAAGCTCGGAGCTCTCCGCATTGTACAGCAGCTTTAGCAGAGGCTCGGAGAGCACGCTGACACCGAGCGTGCACGGCAGCGCCACTATCGCGGTAACGCGCAGACAGCTGCGGCATATCTCCGCGCTGCGCTTGCTGTCGCCAAGGGTAAGAGTGCCCTTGAGCAGCGGAATGAGTGAATAGGATATGGGATAGATAAGTGCGGGCGGGAGGTTGGCAAACGGAACGGCAAAGCCGGTATAGTTTCCGTACAGAGCGTTCGCGTACTCCTCGACATAGCCGATGCTCATCAACCGCCAGTTGATTATCATATCGTCGACCATCGTAGTAAGACTCATGATGGAAGAGCTGACCGTTATCGGAATGGCTATGACGAGCAATCTGCGCAGAATCTCCCTGCCGCCTGATATTTTCCCGCCGCCGACAGCCCCCTCGATAGCATACTCCTCCTCGTGGAAGCGCAGCTTTGAGATGAACAGAAACAGCATTCCGAACGCGGTTCCGATGGTAAGTCCGGCAATGGCGCAGGCAGCCTGCACCTCAAGCCCGTAGCCGAGCTTTCGCGCGCCGAGCGCGAGCAGTATGCCCATCAGCAGCTTGCCGAGCGTCTCCATTATCTGAGAGACAGCGGTAGGCCGCATCTCTTGAAAGCCTTGAAAATACCCTCGCATCGCACTCGCCACACAGACAAGAAACAGTGTCGGTGCTACCGCGATGATAGAAAGATACGAGCCTGCAACGCCGTTAAGAAAGGCGAACTGATGCGAGAGCAGCATCATTACGGCGGTGCCGAGCGTGCCGATAACGATGAACATCTTCATAGTCAGCGAGTATATTCTTTTTATCTCCTCGCGGTTTCCGCGGAAGCGCGCCTCGGAGACGAGTATGGAGACTGCAAGCGGCAGTCCGCCGGTCGATATCATATAGAACCAGACGAAAATGTGATAGGCGGCGTTGAAATATGCCATGCCCGAGTCGCCGAGAATGTTGCTTATCGGTATGCGGAAAAGCATACCGACCACCTTGTTCAGCACATTGGTAAAGGTGAGTACGGCAACACCGGAGAAAAACAGATTCCTATTATTCTTTATCTTTTTGGTCTTTGAAGTAGTTGCCACATTCTTCCCTCATATCGTGAATAATTTTTTCTATATCAACGGTGGTAAATTCGCCGTCTTCGTAGAGTATCCTGCCATCGACCATTGTCATGGTCACATTCGACGAGTTGGCGCTGTAAACGGCAGTATAGCGCAGATCGTAGTACGGAATATTATTGAGCGCACTGAGATCGAGCAGGATAATATCCGCCCGCCGTCCGACCGCTATTTCTCCGCAGTCGCCGCGCTGCTGAGCATGTGCTCCCGCCACAGTCGCCGCGCGGAGCATATCTCCCGCACCGATGCGCGAGGGGTCGCGCGTAAAGCCCTTCTGTACTATCGCGCCGACGTGCATCTCCTTGAATATATCGAGAACATTATTCGATGCCGTACCGTCGGTGCCGAGAGCTACATTTACGCCGCCGTCGATCAGCTTTGCAAGCGGCATCACGCCGCTGCCGAGTTTGAGATTCGAGACAGGATTGTATATTGCGGTAGCACCGTGCCGCGCGAGCAGCTCAATATCGCCGTCCTCTACCCACACACAGTGTGCCGCAGTTACCGGTGCCTCAAAGCAGCCGCACTGTTCGAAGAACGCTGCCGGTGTCAGCCCGCCGTGACGCTCCTTGCACTGCTCGTGCTCGGTCTCGGTCTCCGAGAGATGGATGTGCAGATTTGCGCCGTGCTCGGCTGCGTATTTTCCGACCTCGATACAGGCACGCGGAACATTCGTATACTCGGCATGCAGTGATATATCTATCTTTATTCTTCCGTCCTCCGCGTTATTCCACTCGGAGTAAAGCGCCTTTGCCTCGTCGAAGCGTCGGTCGCGCGACATGTCGATATCCGGATCAAAGGAGGTTATCGAACGGCTGATATTCGCCTTGATGCCCGACTCGGCAACGGCTCGCGCCGTATCGTCGCAGAAGAAATACATATCCGAGAACGAGACGGTACCGCCCCTTATCATCTCGGCTATCGCGAGCATAGATGCGTTATAGACCGCACGGCTCGTCAACAGATCCTCTGCGGGAAATATTTTCTCATGCAGCCAGCGGTCGAGCGGCATGTCCTCGCCGTAGCCGCGAAAGAGCGTCATGGCTGCGTGCGTGTGACAGTTGTACAGTCCCGGCATCAGAAGTCGGTCGGTACAGTCGATGACTCGGTCATAGCTGTCCTCAGACGGCTGCGCTCCGACGTAGGTTATGTATGCCCCATCGGTCACAACGCAGGCAGTCTCACCGCTGAGCAGCTTTGCATTTTTCAGCAAATACTTCATAATATATTCCTTTCAGACTAATGTATTTCATACATGCTTCGGCACTGTCGGCATGGCAGAGCCGCGGAATCAGCACGGCACATTCGCTCCGTTACTGCATATCGCCGATAAACTCGCGCAGCATCGAATCTGCGGGAACCGCGGACGGGGACAGCGACGGAACGGCAGAAAGATCGTCGAGCAGTCCGCGCACCTCGGAATAGAGCGGAAAATCCGTGCTTACCGCACCGAGCAGCTCGATAAGCGGCTCCTTGAGCACACACACCTCGTATGCGAGTGAGGAATCTATCAGCGCATCCGCATATCTGCGCGCGGGGTAGATGCTGCTCTGCTCGTTGCGAACAACGCCCGCCCAGACCTGAAGCGTGAACTCGACCGATGCCGAGCGGAAGAGACGGTCGCGGAGCAGACGGCGCATAAGGCGCAGCCGCCGCGCGGAGAATTCGGTATCTCCTATCCGAACACCGCTCGCCGCATCGGTAAAGATGAAGAGCGGCGAGGCAGGAGAGAGCACGCGGCGAACCGCAGGGTATGATGCCTGTATCCCCTCAAAGATAAAAACATCGAACTCGGACGATTCGACCGGGCGAAAGCCGCTGCGGCGCTGAAGATTGAAGTCAAACTGCGGAAGCGCTGCCGACTCCCTGCTCAGCACAGCGCCGGTAAAGCGCTCAAACTCCGGGATATCCATCGCGTCCTCACTGTCGAGGTCGAGCTCGCCGTTAGCCTCCGAATAAGCGGAAACATCGGACGATACCTCGGAGGTAAGAAAAAAGTCGTCTATCGACACACGGAAAACACGCAGTCCGCAGGCAGCAAGATCGGTTCGCAGCTTCTCTACCGTCGTGGTCTTGCCGGAGCAGCTCGGTCCCGAGAGCGTTATCAGCTGCGGAGAGCTGCCGCCGCGAACCCTCTCGCATATCAGCGATGCGGTTCGGTCGAGCCTTGTCCGATACTCATCCTCGCAGCGCTCTATCAGAGCGGGAGTGCACTCGCCGGGCGAGAGCGAAATTATATTTTCATGCAGTTCCTGCATAGGACACCTCCTGTTTCGTAAAGGCAGTATGAGTGCCGCAGCCGCTTTGAGCACTGAAAGCATCGCTCGCATTTCCGCGTTCAACGTTGCCGCGCACGTACAAATACAGCCGTTATAAGGACCGCGCGATGTCACATGCCGTACAGACATCGGTCTGTACGGGCATCGTTCCGCGCGATCAACGCCGTCCGAGACTCATTCTATATCATCAAAACGGTCACGGTAGAAGCTCTCCGCCGCCTCGGCGAGCGTCCGTTCGGACTCCTCCGGCGAAGCGGCAAGATACTCATACGGATATTTCGGCATGAACAGCCGCTGCATATCGCCGCCGGAGCGCGATACGAGCTTGGTCACCGCGCCCGCGCCGAGCGCGAAAATGCTGTGTATCTCATCCATTATCAAAATGTTGTATATACCCTCTTTTCCGGGCTTTGAAAACCCGACGTTCTCATAGCCGCCGACGGCATTTTTCTGCTTGTACATATAGTACGGCTCATAGCCGAGCTCGGCACAGCGGCGCTGAGAATATGCAACTCCGCGTCCCGCATCCTCGCCCGTACGCGAGTAGCAGCCCCCTCGCTCGGCAAGCTCCGCCGCACGCTTTACGCAGAAGGTATGAACGGTAATATTCTCCGGCGAGAGCGCGCTTACCTCGTCAAAGCTGCGGATAAAGCTCTCCCCGCTCTCGCCGGGCAGCCCCGCTATAAGATCGGTATTTATGCAGTCGAAGCTCTGCGCCGCAGCCGACTCGTATGCTCGGAAGAACTCCTCCGCCGTATGCGAGCGTCCGATGCTGCGCAGCACCTCATCATTTGTCGTCTGCGGATTTATGCTGACGCGGGTCACACCCCCGCGCTTTGCCGCACGCAGCTTGTCGTCGGTTATCGTGTCGGGTCTGCCCGCCTCGAGCGTGAACTCGCGCAGCCGAGACAGATCGATATTCTCACCTATGCAGCCGAGCAGACGGTCGAGCTGCTCGCCGCTGAGCGTCGTCGGCGTTCCGCCGCCTATATATACGGTATCGACCCGTCTGCCGATCCTCGGCAGCAGTCTGCCGAGCGCGCGTATATCACTGCACAGCCGCTCGAGATAATCGGGAATGAGCGAAAGCAGACGCGGAGTTGAATACGATACAAATGAGCAGTAGGCGCAGCGCGTCGGGCAGAACGGAATGGATATATACACCGAGCAGCCGTCGCTGCCGATCCTGCCGCGCAGCGCGGAATTATTCCGTGCGACCTCGGTCAGCAGATGCGCCTTTTCCGGCGCGGCGAGATAGTCTCCGGTGAGTATCCGCTCCGCCTCACGTGCACCGTCAAAGCCCTTAGCGCGCGCACTTTCCGCGAGCTGCTCTGCGAGCTTTGCCGGGCGAACGCCGGTGAGTATTCCCCACTCCGGACGTATGCCGAAAAGCTCCGCTCCCGCCTCAAATATCGCACGCCCGACCGCGCGCTTCTTTATCCTCTCGTCCGAGTCTATACCGTCGCGCAGCTCACGTGCGGAGGCGCTGCGCTGCTCGCCGCCGTGCCGCATTATCGCCTCGGCGGTATAGCTCTGTGCATCCTCGCGCAGCGTCAGACGAACAGCATCACTCTCCGCCGTCTCCTCCTCCCGCTCGGAAAAGCCCGCACCGGGAAAGAAGATAAGGCAGAGTGTCTGCACGTAATAGCGCCCAATATCTCCTTCTATATACAGCTTCATCTGTTCACATCACTTTCGGACTCGCTCGGAGCCGTTGTCGGTCGACAGCCGCAGCAGACTGTTCCGTGCGGCATGTGCCGACGGCATAGAGCCTCGGAGCCAACACCTCCGATCGCAGCAGGTCAGGTATTATATCTGCGGTCAACATGGTCAACGCCCTTGATAGCACCGAGTCTGCTGACTATCGAGCGTACATGGTCTATATTCTTTGCACCGACGGTAACATTTATGACAGCCCCTCCCGTTCCGGTTTTGCGTGCTCCTATCGAAACTATCGAGACCTTCATATCCGCAAGCGCGGTGGTAATATCCGCTATCATCGAGATGCGATCCTCGGCGTAGATATTGAGCGATGTCTCGAACAGCGACTTCTCGCTCTGCTGCTCGCCGTCCCATCTCGCCTGTACCCATCGGTCGGAATTCTCCTCACGCTGCATGGACAGCCGAACATTCGGGCAATCGCGCTTGTGCACCGAGATGCCGTAGCCCTTGGTGATAAATCCGATAAGCTCGTCACCCGGCAGCGGGTTGCAGCACTTTGCAAACTTGACCGCGCAGCCCTCTACACCGTCTACAATAACGCCGGAGCTTGCCTTATGCGAATGCGGAAGCGCCTTTGTACGTACCGATGCGGCATCGGTCGGTGCGGGCGGCGCCTCCTCCGCCTTTGTTCTGCGCTCAAATTCATCATGCAGCTTCGGCGCGAGCTTTGAGATGGTTATTCCGCCGTAGCCGATGGTGTTGCACAGATCCTCATAGGTCTTGATGCTGAATCGCGCGGCGACTGCGATTGCGATCTCCTCCTTCATCTGCTCGGAGCAGCCGCGTCCGTAGCGGCGGAATTCGCGGTCTATCTCCGCTCTGCCCATCGCGATATTTTCCTCGCGCTCCTCGCGCTTGAACCACTGTCGTATCTTGTTTCGCGCCTCGCCGGTCTTGACTATCTTCAGCCAGTCGCGGCTCGGTCCGCGAGATGCGCTCGAGGTAAGGATCTCGACTATCTCGCCGTTCTGCGGCACTCGTTCGATAGGTACTATCATGCCGTTTATCTTAGCACCTATCATCTTGTTGCCGACACCGGAATGAATGGCATATGCAAAGTCGATAACGGTCGAGCCCTGCGGGAGGGTAATAACGTCGCCCTTCGGGGTAAAAACAAAGGTCTCGTCGTGGAAGATATCTATCTTGAGCGCACGCATGAACTCGTCAGGATCGCGGGTATCGTCCTCGGTCTCGACGAGCTTGCGGATCCACTGCAGCTTGTCGTCTATCTCCTTGGAGCTCTCCTCGCCCGACTTGTACTTCCAGTGCGCGGCAACACCGTATTCGGCTATGCGATGCATCTCCCATGTTCTTATCTGCACCTCAAACGGTATCCCGCCCCTGCCGATAACGGTGGTATGGAGCGAACGGTACATATTCGGCTTAGGCGTTGATATATAGTCCTTAAAGCGTCCCGGCACCGAGTGGAACATGTCGTGAATGATGCCCAGTACGGTATAGCACTCAAGCTCGGTATCGACCAGCACGCGCAGCGCGTAAAAATCGTATATCTCGTTGAAGCTTTTGTTCTGCTCGAACATCTTGCGGTAGATGCTGTATACCGTCTTTACTCTGCCGTCGAGCGAGAAGTTTATCCCGTTTTCGGTCAGCTTGTCCGATATCTGACTGCGCGCACGCTCGATAAAATCATGGCTCTGTCCGTACTTTTCTTCGATATGCTTTTCTATCTGTTCATAGCCGAACGGGTCAAGGTAGCGCAGCGAGATGTTCTCCAGCTCCTGCTTCATCCTCTGCATACCGAGACGGTGTGCGAGCGGCGCGTATACCTGCATCGTTTCGAGCGCGGTCTGCCTCTGCTTTTCCGGCTTTTTTGCGCCGAGGGTACGCATATTGTGGAGACGGTCGCACAGCTTGATGAATATAACACGGATATCGCGCGACATGGCAAGAAACATCTTGCGCAGGTTCTCGATATGCTTCTCTTCCTTATCCTCGAACGGGATGTGCACCAGCTTGGTAAGTCCGTCGACAAGCATCGAAACATCACTGCCGAACTCGGATTCTATCTCCTCAAGGCTCACCTTGCTGCCGCAGTCCTCCACTGTATCGTGCAGCAGCGCCGCACAGATGGAATCGGTATCAAGGCCGAGCGAGACCGCTATCTCCGCGACCGCTATCGGGTGAAAAATATATTTTTCACCGCTCGCGCGAAACTGTCCCTCGTGCAGCTTTGCGGCATAGAGATAGGCACGCTTTATCTTTTCGATGTCGTACTTTTTGCCCGATGCCGTCAGAGCGAACAGCAGCATCTCTATATCCTTATATTTAGGGTCGGACTCTATGTGATGAATTCTTGATTCGTTTTTCATTCTGTCTGCCTCGCTCTCCTGAGTTTTTTCATTCGCAGACTGTGCGAATAATACTTATGCTTTATATTTCGCCGTGCGGGAAGCATGCCCGCAGCCCCGACATATTACCTACGCGATACCGCATCGAAATATCTCGAGCAACAGAATAGCTCATATACTTCGCACGAAAACAATCCGGAAAGCACAAGCGATTTATTTTGCCACGCGCGCCTCAAGGCTCTTGTATATCTGCGACGCGCAGAGATCGACCTTTCCGTCGGTCGTGCCGAGCGTTATCGAAAGCCCGCCGCCGTCGACGGTATAGTCCGGAACGGCGGAATATGATATTATCCCGGTCTGTACGAGTATGGCGAGAATAAAGCGCAGCTTTATGTACTCGCTCGCACCCGCTCCGAGCGATCTCGAGGCAAGGCGGTAGATGTTTATCTGCGCCTCCGGCTGCTCTCCGAGTCTGCGCTTGATGCACAGATACACTCGCTTGAAATCGTCGCGGGACGGAAGCAGCTCACGCGGTATCAGCATGTCGGGATTCTCCGCGACCCTGCCGTATTCCGCCGTCAGCGCGCGCCTGCGCGCCCTCTCATCGGCGCAGTGCCGAATGTCGCGCAGCATAAGCTGTACACGGGTATTCCCGCGAAACTCGTTTATACTCGGCGAGAACAGCAGGTCTGCACGGTCGCCGCGCACAAGCCCGAACTCCTCAGGAGAACGTCGGAACATGACCGCGCCGAGCATTATCCCGCCGGACTCGAGAGTCATGCTCGTATGCTTTCCGCCGCCTATCGCGCGGATATCGGCGACCGTTGCGTCACGCATCGCAAAGACCGGAGTGGGATTTGCCGTTCCGTACGGCTCAAGCAGAGACAGCTCCTTGACCGCGGGCACGGTAAGATCTGCAGCCTCCGCCTCACCGTCCGAATCTATCACAGCGACAAGATCCTCCTTACGCAGGTGAGCGGCTGCGTACTCGTTGATCCTGCGGTGGAATTCATCAAGATCACCGCGCCGCAGCGACAGTCCCGCCGCCATCTCGTGACCGCCGAAGCGCACAAGAAGATCCGAGCATGAGGCAAGCGCGGCGGCAAGGTCGAGTCCGCGTATGCTGCGTCCCGAGCCCTTTCCGATATCGCCATTCGACAAACCGCTCGTCACACGCCCGCCGTCAAAGGATATAAGTATCGACGGAAGCCCGTATCTGTCGGTCACTCGCGAGGCAACTATTCCGATAACTCCGTGATGCCAGCTCTCGCCCGCGAGAACTATAACACGGTCGCTTGCAAAATCATGCGTCTGCTCTATCATGCGAAAGGCTTCTTCAGCCATTGCGTTTTCGAGCTCCTGACGCTCGCGGTTGATGTCGCACAGCCGCGCCGCTATCTCATCGGCAACGCCTCTGTCCTCTGTCAGCAGCAGCTCCTCGGCAATAGATGCACTGCGGATCCTGCCTGCGGCATTCATCCTCGGCGCAATTCCGAAGCCTATCGAGGAGGCAGTCAGATGACGCTCCTCGGTCTCGTCCGAACCGGAGGTTTCTCCTCCGCTCCGCCCGCCGTTTTTTCCGTCCTTTCCGTTCTTTCCGTCAAGTGCGGCTGCACGTATCAACGCATCAAAGCCTATCCGGCTGCCGCGTTCGAGAAGTCCGAGTCCGATACTGACGATAAGGCGGTTTTCGTCAACCAACGGCATTACGTCCGCGACCGTTCCGACCGTGACAAGATCGGCATATTCCGCACACATGCGGTGCAGATAGCGGTCGTCGTCCGGTACAAGCAGCTGCTCGACAGCGCATATGAGCTTGAATGCCACTCCGACCCCCGCAAGCTCCGCAAACGGGTACTCCGAATCCGGGCGGTGCGGATTGACCGCCGCTATCGCCTGCGGCAGCTCTCCGTGACACTCGTGATGGTCGGTCACGACCGTATCTACCCCGAGCGAGGAAGCAAGCGCTATCTCCTCCACGGCGGTTATTCCGGTATCGACCGTAATAATAAGGCTCGTGCCGCCTGCGGCGATGCGGCGGACAGCGCCCTCGTTCATTCCGTAGCCCTCTGAGGTACGCTCGGGGATATAATAATCGACCGGCACGCCCTTTGAGCGGAGATACAGAAACAGCGTAGCCACCGAGGTCACGCCGTCCACATCGTAGTCGCCGTATATCATTACCCTCTCGCCCGAGTTTATCGCCGCAGTGACACGCTCGACCGCCTTGTCCATATCGGGCAGGAGAAGGGGGTCGTGAAAGCACTCGTCGTCCCGGCGGAGAAACGCAGTCGCCGCCTCGGGCGTTCTGTACCCTCTCGAGTATAGGAGGGAGGCTGTCAGCCGGTACAGTCCGAGCTCATCCTCGAGCGCGCGAACGGCATCCGGGTTGTCCCGCGCGGAGGTATCCACCCTCCATCGTCTTGCTTCATTGCTGCCTATCATTTCGGCTTCCCTCCTTTTTTATTGTCGTTTTTTTAACAATTATCCTGCTGCCCTGTATCGGCAGTTCCTAAGTTTACACTACGCACAGCGCCTATGCGTAAAGCGATGCATGTACGCTGCCGAGTTGCCGTAGATCGGCTCAGTCGAACGGCGCATATCGCGATATTATCGCCTCGGCGCAACGGATGCCGTCCGCGGCGGCACTCATTATTCCGCCCGCATAACCTGCACCCTCGCCGCACGGATAAACATTGTCCGCACCGATCGCGGTAAATGTGTCGCCGCGCAGTATTCGCACCGGCGCGGATGTTCGACTCTCGACCCCCGTCAAAAGCGCGTCGGGGGTATTGAAGCAGGATATCTGCCGCGCAAAGTCGCGTATCCCGCACCGCAGCACGTCGAGCGCCTCTGTGCCCATAACACCGGAAACGACCTCAGAGAGATCGGCGGTAGTTACCTTGTCGGCACCACCGCCCATGTAGGTGGGCAGCACACGGGACGGCAGCGCATTCACTCCTCCGCTCATAAAGTCGCCGACAGTCTGCACCGGAGCACGGTATCTGCCGCCTCCGGCGAGAAATGCCGCACGCTCGTACCGCCGCTGCAGCTCTATCTGTCCGTCCGGCGTATCGGACGCGGCAATCGAGACGAGCACGGCGGAATTTGAATTGCGTCCGTCGCGGGCATAGCGGCTCATTCCGTTTACGGCGAGCAGCCCCTCCTCCGAGGAGGCAGCCACGACCTCACCACCCGGGCACATGCAAAAGGTATATGCGGTCCGCTCACCGTAGTGACGCGACATGGCATATTCGGCGGGCGGCAGCAGCGGATGCCCCGCATCGTCGCCGTAGAGCGAGCGGTCGATATCCTCGCGCAAATGCTCTATCCGCAGCCCCATAGAAAACGCTTTCGGCACGACCTCATAGCCGCGCCGCATTATCATGGAATATGTATCACGCGCACTGTGTCCGACAGCGAGTACCACCGCGCCGCACTCTATCTCGCCGCCGTCGGTCATTATCCGTCCGACCTCGCCGGAGCGCATCGGCAGCTCTGTCAGCGCAGTGTGATAGCGTATCTCACCGCCGAGCTCGGTAAGCCTCTCGGCAGCATTCTCGACAACGCGGCGCAGAATATCTGTTCCGATATGCGGCTTGGCGCTCGTCAGTATGTCCTCCGGCGCGCCGAGCGAATGCAGCATTTTCAGAACTCCGCGGCACCTCGGGTCGCCTATGCGCGTGGTCAGCTTTCCATCAGAAAAGGTTCCTGCGCCGCCCGCACCGAACTGAATATTCGTTCCGGTATCAAGCTCGCCGGTACGGTAAAAATGCTCGACCGCCGCCACACGCTCCCCGACCGAACCGCCGCGCTCTATAACAAGCGGGGCATAGCCGAGCGCAGCAAGAGTAAGCGATGCGAACATTCCCGCAGGGCCGAAGCCTACTATGACCGGGCGTGCGCTCAGACGCTCGCTTCCGCAGCGTACCTCGTCGGCAAAGTCCGGCAGCAGCGATACAGAGCGATCGGCGCTCAACACCGGAGCCGCTGTGCTATCCACCTCAACGTCCACCGAATATAAAAAACGAATATTTCCGCGCCGACGCGCGTCCACCGACCGCTTTGCTATAACAGCCCTGCCGATGCTCGCACTCGGGACAAGCCTGCCGAGATATTTAACCGCCGCCGCACACGCCTCCTCGGCGGGCTCGGTAAACGGCAGTGATATATTTCTGACGACGGCATGTACCGTCCCGCCGCAATTCGTTTTCTGTGTCATACTACCTCTTACGTCAAATTAAACTATCCGTCAAAGACCCTGCAGCCTCCGACAGTTTTGCTTTACATTCAAGCTATCATCCTTACAACCACAGACTGTGCGTTTTCTGCCTTGCCGATACGAATGGAGAAAGAATAATTTGGCAACAGATTTTTCGGTTCCCAACAGCCCCTCCGGCGCCCCCCTTGCACAAGTGCAATTTTGCGGTCTTGCGTAGCAAGATTGCTGCCGTCGGCAGCAAAGCAAAATTTCATATTTAACCGCGCAGCGGTTAAATGAGGGAGGCTTTCACATCCGCAGCTTTTCTAACATTATCTGCCTATTTTTGAGCTAAATTCAAGTACCATCGAGTTTTTTCGGTCGGGAGGATTTTAGCCACGCCGAATCGGAAAGGCTTAAAAAGCACAGACCGAGAAAGCGAAAACGCTATTTCTTCTTTTTAAGGAATCACAAGGATTCCGAGCACTTACCCACAAAGCTGATTGCACCACCCCTACACAAACTATCATCTTCACAACCGCAGTTTGTGCGATATGCAGGGCGCTTTTTCGGTCAGGCGATTTTAGCCTCGACGATTCGGCGAGAGATAAAAAAGATGCAGAAGCGTCGAAAATCGTCACGTCGCCGTACAAGCGTACGGCAGAGGCGATTTTCGGCGGTAGAAAAAGCGGATAAT